>Ga0209542_10009008_pt1 | contig 18434 bp, 18 predicted proteins | sample RifCSPhighO2_01_FD_184028 | JGI IMG/M metagenome (GOLD analysis project Ga0209542, IMG submission 184028) | Soil microbial communities from Rifle, Colorado - Rifle CSP2_plank highO2_0.1 (SPAdes) (version 2) | ecosystem: Environmental > Terrestrial > Deep subsurface > Rock core/Sediment ...
TACACCCCCTCTTTATCAAAGAGGGGGAAGGGAGGAGTTGGCGAACTGGACCTTACATCTTACAAAAAACTGCTTGGCAAAAAAACAGCTCTGGTAACGGTCACCCAGGCTTCCAATGTTTTGGGCAGTATCTACCCTGTAGAAAAAATGGTCAGACTTGCCCAAAAATATAAAGCAATTACTGTGGTAGATGCCGCGCAAAGCATTCCGCATATTCCAATTAATGTAAAAAAGATTAACTGCGATTTTCTGGTTTTTTCCGGACACAAAATGCTGGCTCCCAACGGTGTAGGAGTTCTCTATGGGAAAAAAGAATTCCTCGAAACTATGCCACCCTACAAAACCGGCGGACACATGATCGAGAAAGTCAGTAAAAACCATTCGACTTTTGCTCCATTACCTCAAAAATTCGAAGCCGGCACTATGCCGATCGCAGAAGTCATCGGCCTGGGAGCGGCGATTGAGTATTTACAAAAAATCGGCTTCAAAAAACTAATGGCTTATGAGAGTGCCCTGACTGCTCACGCGATAAAAAAGTTTGGATCTATAAAAGGTCTGCAGATTCTGGGCTCGCAAAATTCCATGAACAGACTTGCGGTTGTAAGCTTTGTTTTGTCGGGAATTCCATCACATGATATTGCCAGTCTTCTAGATGAGCAAGGTATCGCGGTGAGAGCGGGTCACAGTTGCGCGCAAATTCTGCATGAAAAATTCGGTATCAGCTCTTCTGTCCGGGCGAGCCTGTATTTCTACAATACCAAAGCAGAAATCGACAGACTGACAAAGGCCCTAGAAATGATTAAAGCATTATTTTCAGCATAAACTATTATGGACAGCCAACTATACCGGCAAGAAATCCTTGAACATTACCGCAATCCGCAAAATTTTGGTAAACTAAAAAAATCAAATTTAAAGGCCAAAAAAGTCAACGAGCTTTGCGGTGACGAAATTACTCTGCAATTACTCCTTGATTCAAAAAATAAAATAACTGACGTCAAATTTACCGGGTCTGGATGCGCATTATCTGTCGCTTCAGCCTCGCTTTTTACAGAAAGTATCAAAGGAATGAGTCTCGATCGGGTAAAAAAAATTAAACCGGAGCAAGTACTTAAAGCCCTGAAAGTCCCTGTGAGTACGGCGAGAAGTAAATGCGTTCTGCTACCATATGATGCGATTCAAAAGATATTGAGCTAAATCTCCCCTCTTATCATAAGAGGGGGAAGGACTTCCGCCAAAGGCGGATCAGCCTCTGGCTGAAAGGGGAGTTATGATTCGGGATAAATTCATAACCCCTCCTAGCCTCCCCTTATCTTAAGGGGAGGAAAAGAAGTATGACCAAAGATCAAATCTTGCAAAAAATCAATGAAATTCAAGATCCAGATATAGGGATCGGTTTGGTGGACTTAGGGCTTGTTTACAATATTGATTTGAACGGAAAGGAGATTAATATTACAATGACTCTAACGACCCCCGCGTGCCCGCTAGCCGGAACCTTTGAAAACCAAATTAAAGAAAAAATTCCACTTTCCAAAAACATAAAAAAAATCCATATTGAGTGGACTTTTGATCCACCATGGAGTAAAGATAGGATAACCGAAGAAGTAAAGGAAAGGCTGGGCTTGCTGATTTAAATTAACCATAGCTTGCATTTATGGGCAAATCCAAATTTTGTCGCTGAATCGGCTCGCTACAAAAATCGTAAATGGCAGACGAAAAAAAAGAAGAAAATAAAGATTCCAAAATTGCCAAAGTTGAAGTTGACCGCAACCTTTGCATTGGCGCCGCTTCCTGTGTCGCGGTAGCGCCGGATGTCTTTGAGCTCGACTCGGAAAACAAAGCCGTCGTAAAAAACCAAGCCGGCGCGGACGACGACATGATAATTCTAGCCGCGCAGTCCTGCCCGGTCCACGCTATCAAAGTAATTGGCAAGGATGGCAAGCAAATAGCGCCGGAGTAAAATAACAATTAACCGCTGACAATTAACATTTGACAAATTCGTGAAATGTTAAAAGTCAAATGTTTTATGAAGCACACATTACCCAAGCTTCCCTATGACTACGACGCGCTCGAACCCTATATCGACGCGCAAACGATGCAACTGCATCATACCAAACACCATCAGACCTACATCGACAAACTCAACGTGGCCTTAGAAAAATATCCTGATCTGCAAGATAAGTCGGTTGAGGAACTTCTAAAAAACCTAAAAACGCTCGCTGTGGACGAAGCGGATCGGACCGCGATCCGCAACCATGGTGGCGGGCATATCAATCATTCGCTTTTCTGGCAAATTATGGGGTCCAAAAAAGAAACGGATAAAAAATTGGTAACCGATATCAACTCGACTTTTGGCTCGATGGAAAATTTCAAAAAAGAATTCACTCAAACCGCTTCTACATTATTCGGCTCTGGTTGGGCCTGGCTTGCCCGAGACGAAGCGGGCAAACTGCACCTGCATGCCATGCCAAATCAGGATTCGCCGTACCTGCACGGTCATATACCTGTCATCGGCCTAGATGTCTGGGAGCACGCCTACTATCTCAAATACCAAAACAAGCGCCCCGACTACATCGAGGCTTGGTGGAAGGTATTGAAGCTAATATAGTTAATAGTTTGTAGTGGGTAGTGAGTAGTAAAAACCTTCTATTCGACCCACGAGTCTGCCTGCCATAGGTCACGCGATTTACTTCTTCCCCTTCCTATACCTTGGTTGGCTGTCTGGACGATTACGGATATATCGAATTTTTGCCGTGCGAACATTACCTTTGCTTGCTACTTCAATTTTGGCAATGTTTGGAGAATGCAAGGGAAAAATTCTTTCGACCCCCACGCCCGACGCAATACGACGCACTCTGAAACTCGCGCTCATTCCCGATCCGGCTTTTCGTCCCATAACAACACCCTCAAAAATCTGAATACGGGCCTTCTCGCCTTCTTTAATCTTTTGATGAACACGTACAACATCTCCTGTGGAAAATTCAGGGATGTCAGTTTTTAGATATTCATTTTTGGCTGTGATGATTGGCATGGTAATATTGATTCCTCCCTCTCAATCTCCCTCGCCTCGTCTCCGAGTCAGAGCGGGCCTTATCTTAAGGGGAGAAAACTTTTAATTGAGTTAATACTTTTTTTAGATCTTCTGGCAGAGGACTCCTAAATTCTTTGACTTTTCCACTCGGCAAATTCAGCTTCAGTCGGCTAGCGTGCAAGAATTGCCTCGGGAAAAGGTCTTGGTCCGTATGTCGGAATCTCCCTCCGTAGAGCTTGTCACCTGCCACCGGAAAACCTGCGGAAGAAAAATGAACCCTAATCTGATGGGTTCTGCCTGTGTGTAATTGTATACGAACCAGAGTGTATGTGTCAACCTCCCCCTCTCCCTTAGTCCCTCCCACGCCAGTGGGGAGGGAAAAATATTCATAATACCCTTCTACCCAATATTCGGTCAATGCCTCACGACCCATACCGGTTTGGAATTTACCGGTTTTTGGTTTTCTTCCAATGGGATCGCGGAAAAAACCATGTCGCGCTTGAATTTTACCATGCGCCAATGCCAGATATTCTTTTTCTATTTTCCTTTGGCTAAACAGTTTTTTTAAATACTCAAATGCTTGATTATTTTTGGCTATAACCAAAAGCCCGGAAGTATCCGCATCCAGACGATGCACTATACCGGGCCGAAATTGATCTCCTCCAACATTTCTGATATCTTTCAGCCTGGCAAGTAATCCAGAGGCAACCGAAGGTTTATTTTGATTTGGCGTAGGATGAACAACCAGTCCCGGTGGCTTATCAATTATCAATGTATCACTATCTTCGAAGACTGTCTTTAAAATAATATCTTCCTTGGCTTGAAGACGCAGTTCTTTGTACAAAATCTTAACATTATCCCCCGGCATTACGATGGCGCTTTTTGATTTCTGGATTTTATCGTTAATTAAAACATTACCCTGACCTATCAATCTCTGCAGGGTACTACGGGAAAGTTTACCAATATGTTCGGCTAAAAATTTATCCAGTCTTTGTTTTCCCTTGCTCACCTTCCATTTTAATATTTTTTGAGTTTTTTTCATTGGAGAAAGCTAATTTCCATTTTTTTTCTAAAATCTTATGAAAATAAAATTGATATAAAATCAAAAAAACTAATATGCAAACAAAAACTAAACCCGTGCCGGTGATGAGCTGCGAGATGTTAGAAAAATCACCTTCGAGGCGTGAGCCAAAAAAATAGCCGAGCGAAACCAACGCGCCGGACCATAGAACACCTCCTATGGCTGCGTAAGTGTAAAATTTTTTTAAAGGGAAACGTGAAAATCCAGCTACTATAAAAACCGGAGGTACCACTCCGGAAAGAATTTTAGCAAAGAAAATCGACTTTCCCCCATGTTTGTCAAAAAAATTCTGAACCAGACCATAGGTATTGTCATTGATATTGAAATACCTGCCAAATTTTCTGGTAAACCAAGATCCATTATAACGACCTATCGCGTAAAATCCACTATCCGAAATCAAATCAGCGGTAAAACTGAAAAATAAAACCACGAAAGGGTTAAAATAACCAAATGAAGCGAAAAAAGCCATAACTATCGTGGCGATTGGTCCTTCTATTATCATAATAGGAATCGCGAACCAATAACCGTATTGAATCAAAAATTGTAATATCGGGCTATCTGGAAGATTCATATTTAATCTTTGAATTTCTATTTCTCCAAGAGTCTATTCTCTTATGATCTCCGGAAAGCAAAACTTTTGGAACTTTCCTTCCTCTACCTTTTATTTTTACCGTTTCTGGACGAGTGTAGTGAGGGTATTCAATAAATTGCTTTAATTGTTTTTTGGCGATCCCCTTGATTTCTTTGAAAGACTCTTCCTCAACCGACATTTCTTTAGCAATCGTACCGGGAATCAAACGAGACACTGCTTCAATAATTACCATGGCGGGAATCTCACCCCCAAAAAGCACGTAATCACCAATGGAAATTTCTTCATCTGCGATATGATCGGCTACTCTTTCATCAATTCCTTCATAGCGACCACAAATAAAAATCAATTGTTTGTATTTGGACAATCTTCTCGCGTCGTCTTGCGTGAATCTCTTCCCTTTGGCCGAGAATAAGATAACTCTTGATTTTTTGCTACCGGTCTTTTTTAGATCTGCCACTGCTCGCATAATCGGCTCTACCATCATAACCATCCCCGCACCTCCCCCATATGGTCGGCCATCGACTGTTTTATGATTATCTTTTGTCCATCTTCTTAAATTATGCGTTTTTACAAAAATTATTCTTTTTTTTAAAGCTCGAGAAATCAGTGAAGTTTCCAAAAAACTCTTAAAAATCTCCGGAAAGATTGTTATAACATCAAACTTCATATTTTTTGATAAGAAAAAACCGCAAGTTGATTATAACATACTCACGGTTTTATTCTGAAAGCAATTAGAGCTTGAAATCGTCCATGTCAGCTCCGACTGCCTTGGCGCCATCGTCTGCCGAGCGAGGACCTCTTGTAGAACCTTCCGGCTCTACAATCTTGAGATTTACGCGCGCGCGTTCCTTAGCGCCAACAACTCGCAGTAAAGTTCGCAGAGCTTTTGCGGTCTGACCTTCTCGCCCAATAACCTTTCCCATATCGGTAGGGTTCAGGTGCAAGCTGATCAAAACGCCCATTTCGTCTACTGTCCGATCGGTTTTTACATCTTTCGGATTGTCAACGAGTGCTTTGACTACGAACTCTACAAACTCCTGGTCTTGATTAGAAGCCATGTTAGAGTATTGATTATAAGTCTACAGCAGAAATACTGATTCCTGCGTAACTTACCGTTACTTATATATCTATCTTATTAGCCATTCGACCTCTCTGGCTGTGCTGGATCAATATTATCAAAAAATAGAAAAATGTCAAGAAAAAGCTCAACTTACCAATTTAATAAAAAACAACCTAACAGAGCATGTTAGATTGTATGTATGTTAAGCTGATTGCCCTTACCCTTTCGTTTCTTGTGTGACTGCTTCTTTTTTTGGTTCTTCGGGTGTTACCGTTTCGATCTTTTCTTCTACTTTCTTGTCTGCAACTTTCTCGGGTTTGGTCGCCTCTTCTGTTTTCTCTTTAATTTTTGGTCGCCAAGCTTTTACTTTTTTTCCCTCGAGCAACTTTTTTTGTATCAGTAAATTTTTCACAGTCGGGGAGACTTCAATATTCTGTTTGATTCGATCAAGAAGAGCGTCTTGATTACTTAGACTGAAATCCTTAGTCTTTGGATTATATTTTCCAAAAACTTGCATGATCTTCTTGCTTGCCGATCTATGCTTTTCCGCCAAAACAATCCTGAAATCAGGGCTGTTCTTGCGACCTACTCTTTGTAATCTTATTGTGAGCATAATTTGAGGTTTTTAGTTTATGTAACGGAAGGCTTTCTTGTCCGCCTCTGGAGGAAGCCTTCCAAATAATTACTATAACATGGGAGTCTGAAGACCTCCGCTACATTTAATACATTGAAATATCAGTTTTTGAACTTAGAGGAATTATAACAGAAACGATAAATAGGTCAAGAGTTTGAGATTCCTGTAGCCTATTCCTACTCCGCCATTTCTACCGCGCGGTCAAGCTTTATGGACAAGACTTTGGAGATTCCGTCGTCCCCCATGGTCACCCCGTAAAGTGTCTTGGACTGACGCATGGTCTCGCGATTATGAGTAATCGTGATAAATTGAGTTTGGTGCGCCAGCTTGGACAATATTTTACCCATGCGGATCGAGTTGGCTTCGTCGAGCGCCGCGTCCACTTCATCAAGCACAATAAAGGGAGAGGGGTATGAAGAAAGTATCGCCATAAGAAGCGCGATCGCAGTCAAAGCTCGCTCTCCTCCGGAAAGCGTGGCTATGGATGCTAATTTTTTGCCGGGCGGGGTTGCTTTAATATCAATTCCAGTCAGCACTTCTTTGACAGGCAACGCTTCTTTTTCCTCTTCCAAATCTTCCTTACTTTCTTCTTCTACTTCTGCCTCACCTTCTAACTTTTCCTGCTTTTGTATTTTTTGCTCCATCAATAAGGTCATGCGAGCACGTCCACCGGAAAAAAGAATCCGGAAAAATTCTGAAAAACTCTCATTAATCGTATCAAAACCGTTCTGGAATTGTTTTTTGATAATCGCGTCCAACTCCCCCACTACTTTACGCAAGTCATCAACGGCTTTTTTCAAGTCTCCAGACTGGCTGGTTAAGTATTCATATCGCTCCTTTGTTTCCTTATATTCCTGAATGGTAAGATCATCCACCGCGCCAATCATTTCCAATTGACCTTTTAATTTATGTATATTATGTTCAAGACCCGCGTCAAATTCCGCAACCGGAGCAGATTTAGTTTTTTCAACATAACCGTCTCCAAGAGCTTCTCTAATCTCGGAAAACAAACTTTCTAAATTTGCGTCATGCCTGGCTTTTTCAATCAAAACCAAGCCTTTTTGATCCTTTATCTTGGAAAGTAAATCCTGTTTGACCCTCAATTCTCGCTCCGCGGTCAGCAAATCCTGTTTTTGCTGGGTTTCCGCGTCCAAATATTTTTTTAGATCGGCTTCCAATTTTTCAATATTGAAATTAAATTTTTGCAGTTCGCCGGATAAATTTTCCTCTTTGATTTTTAGATCAACCGGAAGCGCGTGCTCGTTTTGCTCGCCGGACTTTTCTTTTTCAATTTTCGATAATTCAATTTTTAGAGACTCAACTTGATTCAAAAAAAACTCCACTTGAGCCCTACCTGTAGCCAATTGACCTTCAATCTTTGCCACTTCTTTGGTAACCCTGTCCTTTTGAGAATAAATCTTTTGCAAATCAGCGCCGGTAGAATTTATCGCTCCACCCACCAAAGTTGTGGCGTAGTGCGTGAACTTATTTTTAATTTTCACGAGCAATACTTCTACGTTTCCCGCGTCTTGTTGAAGGCTTTTAAAATCCTCCTCACTATTCAGATTTTTTATCGAATAAAGTAAAGACTGGTATCGTGAATAAACCTTCTCCATCTCTAATTTCAAAGAATTTATATCCAACGGGGAATCTTGCTTCTCCAGGGCTTTTAGCAAAGCGTTAAGTTCTTTTTCCAAATTCGCGGAAATTTTTTCGTGTTGGAAAAGATTTTTTTCAGAAAGTAAAATCTGATCTTGCAGTGTAGTAATATTTCCCTCCAGTTCCTTGATTTTAGTTGTTATCTCCATCTGTCGGATCCTCTGAGCATGTTGGTCAGAAGTCGTACCAACACCCCTGACTTTCAGCTGTCCTCTGGTTGTCGCGAGTTCTTCCTGAATGGAATTTTTTTCTTTTTCCAAATTTCGTAATTCTCTTTGCACTGTAGAGTACAGAGAAGAATTTTTTTGAGTCTCCGTCTCAATGATTTTCAATCCACCCTCTCGCCTTTCAAGCTCATTTTTTAAATCACCGACTTGCCTGTCAAAACTCGCAACCCTGGTTTCAAAGTCGGTGAGGTCTTTTTTTATTTTCTGAAACCTGCCGGTGAAAAAAGAAAACTGACTGCTCCTTAGCTCACTCTGAATTTCTTCACGCTGCTCCATGCGTTTGGTCTGCCGCCTCAAAGATCGCAGTCTTGGCTCTATTTCGCCTATCAAATCTTCAACTCTTTTTAAGTTTTGATGGGTTCGCTCAAGTTTTCTGACAGCCCGCTCCCTTTTTACGTAGTAAGACTTTACACCGCTTGCTTCTTCGATCAGAGTTTTTACGGCGCTTGGACCTGCCAAAACAAGCTGATCAATGCTGCCTTGAGAAATGATGTGATAAGAATATCCACCATAACCGGATTTGGACAAAACCTCAGAAATATCCATTAAACGAACAGGTCGCTTATTGATCAAATATTCAGATTCACCGTCTCGATACACCCTTCGAGAAATCACAACTTCAGAGAAATCCAGAGGAATTTTACGATCCTGATTGTCAAAAGTAATCGAAACCTCAGCAGCGCTTTGTTTGGACCTTTTGTCCGAACCCGCAAAGATAACATCATCGGATTTTTTACTCCTAACCGCTTTCATGCTTTGTTCTCCCATCACCCATCGGATTGCGTCAGCTAGATTGGATTTGCCAGAACCATTTGGCCCCACCACGGAAGTAATTCCCGGCTCAAATTCTAAAGCCGTCTTCTTGGCAAAAGACTTGAATCCTTGAATTTCGATCTTTTTCAAAAACATTCAGACGACGCGAATAAAATTAATTCTCGCTCGAATGTCTCGAATTACCCCTCTTCTTTCAAAAATACTCTATGGAGGTGGCATATTCGCGCCATCCGAGTGTTAATCCGCAAATATTTGCATGGCTTTTTTATTTTTGTTTCTCAACTCGTGAAACTTTTTTCAACTAAGACAAAAACGCGGACATCCCGCGCCTTCGCTTCTTATCTTATTCTCATTATAGCAAATTTTTTTAATTTTGGCAATTTTTTTTAAAAACTCTTTTACCAACTAAAAAAAATGGAACGGAAATCAAACAAACTTCTTCCAACGCTCTTTAAGCAAAGCATCTTCGGCGGCGGTGAGCTCGGCTTCTTGCTTTGAAGGGCCGGTGCCAGAGCCAACTTCATTATTTTCTACGTAGACGCCCATGGCGAATATTTTTTTGTGATCCGGTCCTTCCTCTGATAAAACTTTGTATGTAGGCGTAATGCCAGACTTGTCTTGCACCAATTCTTGCAATTTACTTTTTGGATCAATAAATGATCCGGTTTTTATTATCTGTGGCAGTCTTACCAAAATATTCTTCTTAATAAAATCATGGGTCTTCTCAAATCCAGAGTCCAGATACATCGCTCCAATCACGGCTTCCATCGCGTTGGCTAGGATGACTTGGCGCGCGCGACCCTGATCTTTGGCTTCACCGCGAGACAGGAGTAAATATTCACTGATGTCTAAATCTCTAGCAATTTCAGATAACATTTTATAGTTCACCAAAGCAGACCGCAAATTTGTCAGCTCTCCTTCCGGTTTGGAATAATTTTCATATAGATAACCCGTTACAGCAAGCTCCAAAACAGCGTCACCCAAAAATTCCAAACGCTCATTATGAGGGAGATAATAATCGCGATGTTCGTTGAGATAAGATCTGTGGGTAAGAGAGGTTTTTAATAAGTCCTTATTTTTGAAAGTAAAATTGAGCTTCTTCTCAAATGCTAACAATTCCTTCATAAATAATAAGCGTCAAACGGCAAAATCCAAATAAATAACAAATCTCAATGTCTCAAGCTAATCTTGCTTATTTCTAATTTGAGAGATTATTGATATTTGGAGTTTGTAATTTGAAAATTAATTGTAACACTCGTGGTGGGTCCGACAGGAATCGAACCTGTGACCTTCTCTACGTCAAAGAGACGCTCTACCAACTGAGCTACGAACCCGAATGAAACTTCTTCTCGGAGCCTGCCCCGCCCAATAATTCTAATACAATATTTTAAGCCGGCAAAGGAGTTTCTTGAGTTAAGGTTTTCTTTCCGCTGGGAATAACTTTCTCACTCGGATCAGAAAAATCAGGTTTTTTGGAATCGGGCACAATATCTCTGACTATGCTGTCAAATTCCGCTCGCTCAATGGTTTCTTGTTCTATCAACTTTTCCGCGATTTGGACCAATTTCGGTTTATACTTTTTTATAATCTCATTGGCTTTTTTGTAAGCACTCTCTACAATGCCCTTTATTTCTTCATCAATTTTGTTGGCGACTTTTTCAGAATAATTTTTCTGATCATGAATTTCTCTCCCCAAAAAAATCATATCTTGTCCGGCGCCAAAAGTCATGGGTCCCAACTTATCACTCATACCATAGGTCATCACCATGCGTCTGGCCAAATCCGTTGCTACCTTCAAATCATTAGACGCGCCCGTCGTCTGTTCGCTAAAAATTAATTTCTCCGCGACCAGACCGCCCATTGATACCGCGATATCTGCCAGAAAATCTGACTTGGAATGTAGATGTTTGTCTTCTGAAGGCACCTTCAAGGTATATCCTCCGGCTCTGCCTCGGGAAATAATTGATACTTTGTGTACCGGATCCGCGTTGGGAAGCATAGCCGCAACCAAGGCATGCCCTGCCTCATGGTGCGCGGTAATATTTTTCTCGCGCTTGGAAAATATATGTCCTTTGCGCTCCGGCCCTAGCAATACTTTTTCGATAGACTCCACCAGCTCGTCCTGAAAAATGGATTTTTTGTTCTTTCGCGCGACCAAAATTGCCGCTTCGTTTATCAAATTTTCTAAATCAGCTCCGGTAAAGCCCGGGGTTCGTTGCGCGATTTCTCTCAAATTGACAGTTTTTGCCAGAGGTTTATTTTGGGCATGGACTTCTAGAATTGCTATCCGATCCTTGATGTCCGGCAAATCAATCATGACCCTTCGATCAAATCTACCAGGACGAAGAAGCGCCGGGTCCAAAACGTCCGGCCGGTTGGTGGCGGCAATTACGATAACGTTGGTATTGTTGTCAAATCCATCCATCTCGACCAAAATCTGGTTCAATGTCTGCTCGCGTTCATCATGCCCGCCACCCAGTCCGGAACCGCGCTGGCGACCAACCGCGTCGATTTCGTCAACAAAAATTATGGCGGGGGAGGCCTTTTTTGCTTTGATAAAAAGATCGCGAACACGAGAAGCGCCGACACCTACAAACATTTCTACAAATTCTGAACCGGACATAAAAAAGAAAGGAACATTGGCCTCTCCCGCCACCGCTCGCGCGAGTAAGGTCTTACCGCAACCAGGGGCGCCCAGAAGCAAAACGCCTTTCGGGATCCGCGCTCCCAGCGCCAAAAACTTTTGAGGAAATTTTAAAAATTCAACTATTTCGGAAAGTTCTTCCTTGGCTTCTTTAAGTCCTGCGACGTCATTAAAAGTAACTCTTTTCTTGCGATTCCCCGGACCCGCGAGCTTGGCTTGAGACTGCCCAAACATCATGGCTTTATTATTGGCTCCGGACACTTGGCGCATCAAAAAATAAATAAAAGCTCCTATCAACAGTAAGGGAATTAAAAACGGCAATATTGTAGAAACAAATATTGATCCCGCGGAAGGTTCTTTTGAATTGATGTCCAATTCATTTAACTTTACGGGATCGACGCCAAGATTTACTAAAGATTCCGAAAGCGCGGCCTGGGGCTCTTTGCGAGACCTAATTTCTGCGCCATCGATCAGGGTGATCTGCAAATTATTTTCCTGAACTTCTATTCGATTTACTTCTCCCGCATTGATTCGAGTGACCAAATCAGAGAGTGAAACTTCTTGAACCTCGGCGTTAATATTCGACATGCTCAAGATGCCGGCGATAAAAAGAAAAGCGATGAACGCAATGAGAATATTTTTTGTAAATTTTTTCATATGTGTGAAACCACTTTATTGCTCTCGCCCCGCCAAAGGCGGGGAGAGAGTCCTTCCGTCCGCCGTGGCGGAGAGAGAGGGTCTTGTCAAAGGCAGAGGGAAAGCCTGAATTTAGGAATAAATTTGTTGAAGTCTATTAATTAAGTAAATGTATTCTAATATAAAAAAACTTATCAGTCAAAGGCTAGATAGAGAAGGTGCCCTTCTCAAATTCATAACGATTTTCGTTAATGGGCGAGGTGGGATTTGTCCGGTCATCCGACCGGACACCCGGTCGGATGACCGGGTGAACCCTATTATAAAAAGGCAAATGCCGGGGACAGGGGTCGAACCTGCACGGGATTGCTCCCACTGGGTCCTAAACCCAGCGCGTATACCAGTTCCGCCACCCCGGCATATTATTTGCCAACATGAGTAAATTATGCCAACTTGCCCCGTAGATTCCTATTAATATCGAATTCCTTCGGGGTTCCGCCTGCCTTGACTCGACCGTCGTCAGGTCGAGGCAGGCCACTCGCCCAAAAAATATGCATCCAAAATTACTTTTCTAAAATATCATTTCTTCCCAATCAAACTTTACGATTTCATCATACTTGTTACTTTATACATAATACTAGATACTGGCTAGTATAATAAACTAAATACTTGACAAAATCAAATGATTATGCTAGGATATAGCTTCAAAACAATATAAACACACCTAATAATACTCACTAATCCTTTTTGTAATGAGAGGAAAGCTGCAAAAAGTTTTTGCAACTTTCTCCTCTTTGTAAGGAAGGAGAGTTTGACGTACGCAAGTATTTCAAATTTTTACCCTTGCATAAGGCCCTGACCGATCCGGGGCTATAGGATTTCGGTGCATCCCGACTCTGGTCGGGACTAAGTCACCTTGACAACTGAATAGGGATAGAATAGGAGAAAAAGTATGAAAGGAAAAATTATCGACCTCTTCTTTTATGACTATCGCTTGGGCTACGAGTCTGGCTACGGGTTTATTCGTAGTCAAGAAGGCGTCAAAGTCTACTTCCGTTCCTCTGTCGTTGAAGGCTCGGGGTTCTCCGGTCTCACGACAGATTCTGAAGTCGAGTTCGAGCTCGGCGTAGAACCAAAAACAGGAAGTAAGGGGCCAAGCGCCAAATCGGTTAAGGTTACCAAACCTAATCCGGATGGGACCGGTCCGAAGGTGGAGGATAAGAAACGGAAGGGAAAAATACCGGATGACCCGGTTCAGAAAAAACCGGAGACCACCCATATCACGCCGGTGAACTTCCGTGATGGCGACAAACTGGTCTATCCAAGCCACACAGGGCCAGTCATGCTGACCACAAAAAATCCGGGAGCTACCGTCAGTATCAATTCCTCCGAACGGTTTTCCTTACACAACAATCCGGCACCAGATCAATCGAGCAGAAACGTAAGGATCTGGACCGGCACAAGTGAAAGTGACGGCAGACTGGATCTGCTAATAACTTTCTTTCCGTCAAACCTGGCTGTTCCCCAAGCCAAGCTTGTCATCACCTGCTGTGGGGAAGCGGTCAACTTAACAATTTCAACAAAATGAGGAGAATCAGATGAATTTAGCAGAAGTGACTAAAGAAGCCGGCAAAGAAGTCGGCGTCGGATTCATCAGTAGCCTAAGTGACCTCATTATCACTGGACTTATTGCAGCTGCCAGTCTTCTTGGTGGTAAGCATTTAGGTCAGGCTGCAGAGAGAGCCGTGCGTAATAAAAAGGAGAGTGGTGGCCAGCCTACCACAACCCCTGACGAGTCCTCGAGAGAGCCTTCAACCATGGAGGCGTCTCGAGTGCCTTGGAGCATGAGAGACGAAGAGATCTACCACTCATGCCTCACGCAGGTAATAGCTGAATGGACAAGGCAAGCCCTGGCAGAGGAACGAAATGGTGATGCATCCTTCGCAGTCTGGATCGCACGTAAAGCAAAACTCACCATACAGTTCCTCGAAAACTTGGATAGCTACAACAAACACCGAGTAAGAAACGCCTTCGACGAGCAACCGCAGAGGTCCGACCGTATTGCTGAAATGCACAACGGTTTTGCCACAATCGACCTACTGCGAATCGGTGGACGGGAACCAGATGACGAAGAAATCCTGCGGTGGATTGAATCGTCTTACGTCATCAGTGAGATCATCGTCTACCCGGAAAACCGACTCGCGCATGTCTTCAAAACCGAAGTCGGCAGGGTGCTGATGTCGGCCGCCAATAACCACAACCGCCGAGTCAAGAGTAAAATCAAAACTCGTCAACAAAGCCTCGGCGACGAAAAACAGGCTCAACTGAATGCCAGGAGTGCCTACCTCGGACGCAAACCTAAACCTAGACGCAAACCTAAACATGCCTGGAAACAGACGGTCACTTCGGCCGCAAGCCGGCCATTCCGAAAGATTGGGAGGATACTTGTACCATGAAGGACAACATCAAAGCATTTGCAGAAGCACTGGACATCTTACTGGACTTCCTTGACAAGTTCTTCCTGGCAAGCCTCCACGCTTCGGCAAAGGTGAACTGGGCAGATCTTATGAGCTGGCTCAAAAACCGCGGGCTCACACTCACACAATTTATCGCCAGCTTCCTCACAGCCACAGTCGGCATGATCGTGCTGGGCTATGTCATCGCTCTCTTTGGGGTTACTCTCGGCAACACTGCCCTTGAGAAACCCCAATGGTTCTGGTTCGTATTTGTCGCTGGTTCGACGGTACTGATCATTATTGCAAAAATGGTCAAAGGCAACTTCACGCTGGCCTACACCAAAGACATCTGGGCTGGGGTATGGAGTGCCTACTATACCTACCTGGGCTTGCAGTTGTTCGGACTTGTTTTGAACAGTGACGCCACATCGGTCTGGACAGATCCGGTGGCTTTACTAGAATTCTCAAGGACGATCATTTTCACGGGCCAGGTCTGGGCATGGCTTACCGCTATACCGTTCGTTCTTCTGATATGGGCAGGCAGCAAGCTAGCCCAAGTCATCTTCAATACTGGTAAAGTCTGTGCGGAGATGACTGCAGACACTGCGGAGTTCGCTGGATTTCACAAGCTAGCCGAGCGGATCAAAAAGGAGCTTGAGCCATTCCGAGGAAGCGAATCTTCGCTCAAACAACTCGCTGTTCTCTACACCGTTTTCTCAACCATCGTCATGCTGATGTTCGTGTACCCACGACTCAGCGTAACTAATGGCATAATCTGGTGTGCGGGAGCAGCGCTTATCACTCTAACGATCAAGGTTGGTTGGCGAATCAAAGGGAATACGATTCCCGCAGGAATTTGGGGGGGCGCGTGCGCTCTCACCTGGTTCGTACCGATAAGTTACATGACCTTGCCCTGGCTCAACGAGCAGGTCTTTGGATTGAGTTCAGAGGTGTTCGAACCGATCAGGACGTGGGGTAGCTTGCTGATCGGAGTGGGTATCTTCGTCTACTTCTTTGTCACCGCCAGGATCGGCGCGGGAGAAGACGAATATTGGTCCACCAAAGGATACACAGAGGGTGGGCCGATTCCAAAACCCAAAATGTCCTATACAGCGCTCTGGGCTGTCGTAGGTGTGGTTGCGTTGATTCTCTGCTGGAATCTTGCTACTCCCATCATTCGTGGGGTCGCAGAGAAAAAAGCAGAAATTCAAGCGACCATATCAGAGGTGCGAAAAACCTCGGATGCTGGGAATCGCAGTGGTGGCGTCACAAACAGCTCTGTTGCGACGCAACCCTCGGCAAGCGAAGCTGTGGCGATGGCGCAGGAGGCATCATTACCTTTGTCATCGAGCTTCAACTGGTGGGACATCGTGTCAGACTACTGGTTACTGTTTATACCGCTTGCATTCTTGTCTGTCTGGCTTCTCGCCAAGCATCGGAATGTAGGCGGTGCCATTGCTGTAATGGTGCTAATGGCTCTAGCTTACTACGGCCTGCAGTCAGCGACCACGGCCAGAGCGTCTGGGAATGAAGGGCAAGGTGCAGGCATTCCGGCCGTCGGTGAGTTCAAGGAGTCTTTCGACATCTTGGAGCAAGGTCGGTTTGTGAACGGCACCATGCCGGCCGATGCCTACGAATGGAAACCTGTGAAGGACTCTCAAGGGGTGCCATTCGAAAAAGTCGGAAATGAGGTCCTGGTAGTCAATCCTAAAGAGATTGATGTCAGGATTGACAACCGTCGGATTACAGAGCCTGGAGGGAGATCCCTGAATGGGCACGGAACACTTCAGGTTCGGGTAAACGACGTAAAGCTCGAGGGTCGCCAGATCTGCCTCGAGAACATCGACAGCTACAATGGGGAAGTGCTCATGAATTACCCCAAATGCGTGGGGCAGGTCTACGTCCGTGTCAAAGGCCCAGACGACCCCGCGGAAAGAGTGAAGCTATACAAAGGAGGAATTCGATTTACGATTAGGAGAATCCCACAAGGATAATCCTGAACTTTAAGAGGACGGGCTCAAGCGAAAGCGCTTGGGCACCGTCCTTTTTTTGTCAGGAATATCGCCAACTGCTTTTTTTGACTTTGCTCTGATTAATACGAATCACCGGTTCTATTTTTCTTGTTCAATGTAAATGCTCAACCCAAGGCTGATCCGCCTCTGGCGGAGAATGACACGAATGGAGAAAAAATCAGTAAATCAAAGTTCTATACACCACTGAAATAATCTAATTCGCATCATTAGCATGACTCCACAATCCTAAAAAGAAAAATATTTGATTAGGATTAGTCAGAATAATATCTTCGCAAGATGGAAAACCTTAAGTCCTGCATACAAAAAGAGCCCCGAAAAATCGAGGCTCTTTTTTGACTTTCGAAAGTAAACAGGAATAACGCGCTTAAAATTTCACAAATCTTGCTCTGATTAATCCTAATAACCCATGCGTCTTTTCTTGATTGTCTAAGCAATGCGAATGTCACGAATAAATTCATCCAATTTTTCAATTCGGATGCGCCGATTCGCAGTCGGATACTAGATACTCCCCGAGGCTCCGCTTTCCAGAACATTGACCACCACTCGCAGAATAATCCAGGCAAGCAAGACAATCACGATACCAATTATTGCATTGGTAATAGTGCCTTTTGCTTTTTCCACGCCTTCTTCATTTCCCTGGGATACGATGTAACGAAACCCGCCAATAACCAGGAAGACCACCGCGAAGATAAACACTATTGCCAGCAAGAATTGAATGACTCCGGAAATAACACAAGTTACGGTAGTGGTGGTACCATCACCGCAGCCAAAAAAATTCTGGGCAAATCCGGGAGGCTGGGTGGCAGGTACAATGACTTGCGCTGAAACCATAAAGGGCACCGCGAGTAAAGCTAGGGTAGATACTGCCAATAAAATCGGTAAAATTTTGCTTTTTGTAAGTGTATTCATTCTACTATTATTTTAGTTAATTAATGTTTCCGACCTTTATGATACTCATTTATTTAATCTCTGTATGCTTGCTAAAATCCAAATAAGCTGCCTCTTTCTCCAAACTGGGCTACTCGAACAATAACTGTCAAAATTATCCATGACGAAATAATTATCACCAGCCCGATAATTGAATGAGTAATGATTTTCTTTGCTTTTTCAACGGCTTCTTCATTGCTTCCGGCGGTAACGTAACGGAAACCTCCAAGAACTAAGAAAAACACTGCTACAATAAACGCTATAGAAGCAAGAAAAGTTAGGATATTTACAATTACACAGATAACGCCCTTATCCGGAGTACATCCAAAAAACTTATCAGCAACACCTCCACCGCCGGCTCCCAAGGGATTATCCGTGCTAAAACCTTTGCCTCCCGAACCTTGGGCTTGAGCAATCAAAGGAGTCATGACAAATGTAAAGAAAATCAGCACTATCGCAATTAAAGCCAAGGCATCTATTTTAGATCTAAGTTTTATCATTTGAGAACACCTCCTCTATCTATTCTCTGCTTTTAATGATCTTTTTATTTTTATTTCCTAGTTCAGAAATAGTAATCGCTTGTCTGTCAATATTTAGTATTATTATACCCTAAATAAGACAATCTGTAAAATTTTATCAACTATCATTTTCCCGGGTCGCCGGTGATCGCAATATTGATAATTATT
>Ga0209542_10009010_pt1 | contig 18430 bp, 24 predicted proteins | sample RifCSPhighO2_01_FD_184028 | JGI IMG/M metagenome (GOLD analysis project Ga0209542, IMG submission 184028) | Soil microbial communities from Rifle, Colorado - Rifle CSP2_plank highO2_0.1 (SPAdes) (version 2) | ecosystem: Environmental > Terrestrial > Deep subsurface > Rock core/Sediment ...
TTACAAGTTGAAAAACAAACTCATCAACTGTATCGTATGTATAGGTCCTGAACAATCGCTTGACAAACATGATCAAATAGCATAGAATACTCATTACATTCAAGCTTTGATTGAGCTTAAAAACTAAAAAAGTCTCATTTCATTATTCATTGAAAATAATATATATGAAAAAATACACTATTTTTTTAACCTACAGCATATTGCTCGTACTCTCTGTCTTTTTTGTCGTACCAACACGTGCGTTGACTCTAAAAATCCTTCCGACCATTCAGCAAAAAGTAGAGGACTTAAAAACTCAAAGATGTACCACGCTCACTCAGAATATTGATCGCCGAATCAACCGATTCAACAGTAATAAAGAACGACACATCAGTCAATACAATACTGCAAAACAACGTCTTACTCAATTGGCGGCAAAACTACAGCAAAAAGGATATGACGTCACACAGTTGCAAGCCGATGCAAAAATATGGGATAGCAAAATTCAAAAATTCGCTTCAGATTATACAGTCTTTATAAACAAACTTACCGAGACCAAAAATGTCGCGTGCGGACAATCAGATGAAACATTTAGAACTTCTCTTAATCAAGCACGGCAGCAAGTAAAAATAGTGTATCAAGATTCAACTGATGCACGAACCTATTACCAAACAGTTATCAAAGCTGATATACAAGCACTACGCGATCAAAAACCAACCATCGCTAGTCCTCAATAAAAATTGAAAATTATTTGATTCCAATATGAAATCTAAAACTACACTCATCATTTTTGCAGTTATCCTTATTCTTATTGTCTTATTTTTGCGAAATAGATCTCAAAAAATACCAACAATTCCGTATCCTCCCAATACTCAAAATCAAATAACTGATACTAATACCATACAAAATGGGACTGTTGATCAAAGCACTGTAGCAATTGATACTGATCTGCAATCTCTTGACAATATCGTCAACGGAATAAATAATGAAGATTTTGCATCAGCCACTCTTGATGGTATTGAATAACTTACTCACAATCGCAAGAGGTGTTTGTTCATCAGACTGACCAAGTGGATTATCACGAAAAATTTTTTGTACTAATGAAACATTTACTCCTTTTGAATACCCAAGTACTCGCACTCCATAATCATTCGCATCAATGATTACAATAGGTGCATGAAATAATTTTGAAAGACGTACTGCAACTTGCATGGGATTTTTAGGTCCTAATTTAGCACTTTTATTGCCTGGAGGAAGTGTATACGAACAGGGTCCATCAATCGCGTTGATATTTGATCCTACCACATGATAAAACACTCCTCGCAGTCCAAATAGTTTTGTGATCATTGTGCATACCGATGCATAGAGAATACGCACCAATCCAACTTCTTGTAAAGCCAATTCCATTGTATACGGACTTTTAAGCCCTATTCCACCTCTATGTCTACTGACAAATCGTGATAAAAAATGCGCCCACCATGAAGGATGGATATCTCGTATAAGAAATGATCGTCTTTGCATGATCGCAATTATTCGCTCTGAGATAATAAGCATGTCATTCTTCTGTAAAAATGGAAGCGCATACGATCGGATAATCGTATCAATATGATCGCGTTCAGTAATCAACGATGTTTTAACAGGATATCGTGCGTATGATATACCGTCAACTACAATAAGTAGTTTTTTTCCTTTATTTGGAAGAAAAAGATGAACTAATCTCTGACCCATATTTTTTGCCATTTACAACAAAGATACAGTCTCTGCAATCTTTTGATTTATGGAAAGACTTTTTTCAATTTTTACCCTTTCGCCCTGCGGAACATTTTTTAATAGACTTTCTATCACCTCTCTATGTTTTTCTATTGAAAGCTTCAAGGTAAGAATAAAATCGCTCCCTGACGACATGCCTTGTTTTTGAGCATCAACCAACAATGGATTAATTTTAGCTAAATACTTTTCTGCCTCTTCAACGGCAACAGTCGCTAATTCCCATTTTCCTTTTTCTGATAATTCAATCGCCATACGAATGCGTTTATCTGCAAAAAGTAAATAAAGACTGGCTTTTTTTATCTGATCGCGTGTAGCAAATTCAAGTATTTTATCTCTGACATTTTTTATAAAAAAAAGTGGGTTGTCAGGAAGCATGCCTGCATATGGTAAATCATACGATATTTTTTTGGACTCTATCCTGATCTCTTCCTGTCCATGTATTGGTGAAGGATAAATATTAAAAATAATACTAGTGAAAAAAATAAAAATAGCAAATATTTCAATAAGACTTTCTTGACGCATACAATGCTTATTATAACATAAACTATAGCTAAAAACAGGGAGCATGAAAAATAATCATGCTCCCTGGTAAAAAAGATCTTGGTTATTTAACTGATCGTTTTAATGTTTTTCCCGCAGTAAAGCCAGGAGTTTTTGTCGCACCGATTTGAATCGGAGCGCCTGTCTGTGGATTTCTCCCTTTACGAGCAGCACGAGTGCGTACCATAAAGGTTCCAAAACCAGTCACTACTACTTTTTCATTTCGCTTCATTGCCTCTGATATGATAGCAAACACTGATGTTACTGTTATTTTTGCGAGCTTAGAAGTCAGATCAGCTTTTTTTGCAACTTGCGAAATAAGGTCTGCTTTTGTCATGAATATTTTCACCCCCTCTCTAATAAAAAAAGAATTGTCAACACACAGAAAGAATAGAAGAATTTAAGCCTCTTGTCAATCTATATTAAAAACATCGTATTATAACAATACATATCATGAATGGCTTGTTGCATACGCACGATATTCCCGAATGATAGTAATTTTTACCTGACCGGGAAAAGTAGGAAATTTTTCATTTATCTCTTTCTTTATCTCTTCAGCTAAAATAACCGCATCATCATCAGTAATCTCCTCAGGAATGACCATGACGCGAAACTCGCGTCCTCCTTGTACTGCATATGCATCCCGCACTCCCTTTTTGGTACGCGCAGTATCTTCTATGGTCTTTATTCTCTGTAAATATTCTCCAAAATCTTCATGACGTGCTCCAGGACGTCCTCCAGATACTGCATCGGCAATATAGACGATCACTGCTTCAAGTGAAGAAAAGGGAACATCTTCATGATGAGATGCAACAGAGTCAATCACTTTTTGTGGAATTTTATATTTTTTCAATAAATCTACTCCCAACTGTACATGAGAACCTTCCTTATCAGTAATTACTTTTCCTATATCATGGAGCAAACATCCTAATTTCACCGTTTTTACGTCTACCTTCAGCTCGTGGGCGAGCGCAACACCAATTTTAGTCTCCTCAAGAGTATGAATAATCATGTTTTGTCCATACGAATAACGATACTTAAACCTGCCTAATAATTTCACAATCTCAAAAGGAAGATCATACACATTCACTTTTTGACACAGTTCCTCGCCTGCTTTGATAATAAGCTTTTCTATTTCTTCTCGTGTTTTCTTAACGATTTCTTCTATGCGCTCTGGCTGAATTCGTCCATCTCTGATCAGCCTATCAAGAGAAACCTTAGCAATCTCACGTCTAACTGCATCAAATGAGGATAATTTGATCATACCCTCATCCTCCAGATCAACATCAACCCCTGTCGCAAGCTCAAATGCACGGATATTGCGTCCTTCTTTTCCAATGATTCTCCCTTTTATCTCCTCGTTAGGAATACTGACTGTTGAGAGAGTATACTCAGCGATATAGTCAACCGCTCCATACCGCATCGCATCAACAAGCAATTCTTTTGCTTTCTCATCTATTTTTGCCTGAGTCTCTTCTTCTGCATTTTTAATTTGTTTGGCAATCTCACCTTTTAATTTCTCTTCAACATTACGAAGAATAAGCTCTCTTGCTTCCTGAGGAGTAAGATGCGCTATTTTCTGTACTTTTGTAATAATTTCTCCTCGATTTTTCATCAATTGTGTTTTTTCAGCATCTATCCTTTTTCTCTCTTGTTCGTTACTTTGATGCATTCTATCAATCTCTTGCTCTTTGACGTACAATCGTTTTTCAAAAATTACTGCATCTTTTGTTATTCGTCGTGCTTCTTCTTCAGAATTTTTTTCAATCTGCAGAGCTTTTTCTTTAGCAGTAATAATAATTTCTTTTGCTTTCAAATCTGCTTCACGAAGTTTTTTTTCTATCTCTTGTTTTTTTTCCTTGATAGAAGGAAAGAGATTCAATAATTGAGATAACATATAATTAAATAAAAAGGGTAGATTGGGAAGATTTAAGATTATTACACTCTATAACTGATTATTCGTGAGAATATCAACGTAATATGTTGCATACATTCCATGTATAATAATAAACTTCTCTCTGTTATTCCCTTTTATCCGATAATGTATAAAAATGTATAAAGTATGTGATGCTATTCTACTCCTTCGTATATAAAACTACAAATGCAATTTATCCTGCGAACACCCGCGCATAGACTTCCTTTATCAATGCGTTTTTAAATTTTTCATCTTTTGCGAGCATATCTTTCACCTGTTCTTTCCCTTGTCCCAATACTTTTTCTTTATGTTTGATAAAAGACCCGCTTTTCACCAAAATCCCAGAACTTATTGCCGCATCAATTAACGCATCTTCACGATCAATTCCGTTACCAGTAATAGTAAAAATAGCATCGCGAAAAGGAGGAGCCATTTTATTTTTCACAATTTTTACCCTCACACGAGTACCAATGATTTGATCTCCCTTTTTAAGCGTCTCAATCTTACGTACGTCCATACGTAAAGATGCATAAAATTTGAGTGCCATTCCTCCTGTGGTCGTCTCAGGATTGCCAAACATGATGCCAATTTTCATACGTAATTGATTGGTGAAAATCACGATTGTTTTTGATTTGGATACGACGCTTGTCAACTTACGTAAAGCTTGCGACATCAACCGTGCCTGCACGCCCATCTGAGCATCACCCATCTCTCCCTCAATCTCCGATCGCGGCACCAGTGCCGCAACAGAATCAATCACAACCATATCAATCCCCCCTGAACGTATCAAACTCTCAGCGATCTCCAAAGCCTGTTCGCCTGTATCAGGTTGTGATATAAGAAGATCATCTACCTTGACCCCAAGAGTTTTTGCCCAGACTGGATCAAGTGCGTGCTCCGCATCAATGAATGCGGCTATCCCGCCTTCTTTTTGCGCCTGTGCGATAAGCGTCAAACACAACGTTGTTTTCCCCGAAGCTTCAGGTCCATATATCTCAATGATGCGTCCTTTCGGGATCCCTCCAATTCCTAATGCAATATCAAGAGGAAGAATGCTCGTTTTTATTACATCCATAGCTGACGTAACACGCTCACCTAATTTCATGATAGATCCTTTCCCAAACTGTTTTTGAATCTGTTCTATCACAAGAGCAACTGCTTGTTGTTTGGGACTTGGGTCAGGAGATTTCATATATTTTTATAGAGAGATGTTGCGCAAAAAATTTATAAAAGTATTCGTTATTCTATGATAAAATAAACGTGAATAAAAAGCAAGCGTCTTTAAATCACATTAAATCCATTTATCATCCAAAAGTAAACGCGAATAATTGTGCATTGCTGTCTTCAAATTCAAGTTTTAATATATGTCTTTCAGATGTGGGAAGAGTAATAAGTCTATATAATCTATCTTCATCAACCGTCACAATACCTTTTTTATTATCTTCCCCAAAATACTGCATCACGTCATCAATAAAAATCTTCACCCGTGCGCTCTTTTTTGAAGGTCTCATGACAAGAAAAACGTCTTTTGATTCAAAGTTAAAGTAGAGCCGTGCATTTTTTTGAGGATTTGCATATTCTTTCGTCATACGCCAAATCCCTTCAAACGCAACGGTATTATCAGATAACGATTGAGGAGGTGAATATAAGGAAAGGGTATCTGGGACTATTCTTTCAGACGAAGAAAAACCAGTGATACGCGCATATCCAAGATAGGTTTCAGGTGTTTTTGCATATGTTTGATATGAAGGATTATTTATGTCAATAGGAATATCTTTTACCCCAGTTTCTTTCAAAAGCGTTTGTATAACTTTTTCACTTGCGTCATATGCGCCCTCTCCAAAATGAACGTATCGTATATACCCTTCTTTATCAATAAAATACTTTGCAGGCCAATAATGATTGTCATACGCTCTCCATGTGGCAAAATTATTATCTTGCACAATCGGATAGGTCAGCTTGAAGTCAGAAATGGCTTTTTGTACATTATGTTCGTTTTTTTCAAATTCAAATTCAGGTGAATGCACGCCGATAATCACCAAGCCCTTGTCTTTATACGTATCCCACCATTTTCTTAAATAAGGAAACGTTCTCTGACAATTAATACATGAATATGTCCAGAAATCCAATAATACTACTTTTCCTTTTAATTGTTCAAGAGTTAATGGAGCATTTCCTATTCCATCAATTGGTAGATTAAACCATACACCCCCTGGGATGATCTCTGGCGCTTTTGTTCCTTGAGGTTGCAAAAGATTAAATGACGGTTTTCCTATCATTTCATTTGATACATCTTTTCCATATAAGTTTTTAAGTTTTTCACGTACCTTTTCATTATCTTCAAATTGAGTTAATCCTACTCCATATTGGGGAAACTTTTTTAAAATAAATGTTTGAAATGCGCGATCTGCATTCGTAAAAATTCCAAAAGCAGTAAGGATCATGAGTATTCCAAATGCTTTTTGTATAACCGCAGTACGCGCAACAAGCCAAGGCACTTTTCGTAATATATTCTGCCCGCCGATCATAATCAAAAACATGGGAATCGCGGTGCCTAAAGAATACGCAAAAGTGATGATAAAAGCATTCAACGTAACCGTCCCAGTGATAGCAAGCGCAATGACTGATGCAAGTATCGGACCAACACACGGCGTCCAGAGAAGTCCCAGAGAAAGACCTATTAAAAATCCCGGCGCAAAACCAGTTTTACCTTTACTACGAGGAACATATTGAGTAAGACGTGAAAAAAGTTTTTCTATTACTGATTGAAATTGAGGGAAAAGGAGCGACAGACCAAATCCCGCGATCACTATTATTGAAGTAAATCGCAATGAATCAGCAGGAATTCTGCTTAACTGTACGATAAGTGAAAGAAAAAGAGTAAAAAAAGTAAAACTCACAACAAATCCAATAATTACACCAATCGGCCGAGATTTCCCGCTCTCTTTTCCTCCCACAGTTGATGAAAGAATAATCGGTAAAACCGGCAAGATACAGGGGGAAAGAATAGTGACGATCCCTGCAAGAAATGCAAAAACGATAAGTAAAATCATATGTAAAATCAGTATACACGATTAAACATGAACAAGCCTCAACTTATTTTTAGGACATGAAGTATAATAGACTCTGTCTTTTCGGGGTATAGTTTAACGGAAGAATTTGCGCATGGGGTGCGTAAGGTCTCAGTTCAATTCTGAGTACCCCGACAAAGAGATAAAAACTATGGCATTATTTTCTATACAAAACAAGGTTGTAAGAAAAGTCCCGCCTATCAAGGTAGGGTTAGAAAGGAATATACAAAAAATATTTGAAGAAAATCTCAATGAGATTTTGAACATTATTTTTTTAGTCAGTGAATATTCAACAAGTAGAGGACGGATAGATTCACTTGGCATTGATAATAACGGCTCGCCCGTAATCATTGAATACAAGAGAAGCCAAAACGAAAATGTGATCAATCAGGGACTTTCATATTTGTTATGGCTTTTAGACCATAAGGCAGATTTTGAAATTTTGACACAAAAAGCAAAAGCTACTATTGATATTGATTGGACTTCACCAAGAGTTATTTGTGTCGCTGAAAGCTATAATAAGTTTGATTTGGATACTGCCGATTTACTTCCTATCAATATTGAGCTTTTGAAATTCCGTATTTACCAAAACAACATTCTATTGGTTGAGCTGGAGACACAACAAAAAGCACGTATCTCAACAGCAAAAGTTTTTGATAAAGTCAAGAAAGAAAGTTTAATCAGAGAAAAAATGAAATACTCACTTGAAAATCATCTTGGTCGTAAAAGCCCAAAAGCTATAAAAATTTTTGAGGCAATCAATGAAAAAGTCGTCACTCTTGATGAATCAATTATTGTTGAACCAAAAGCAAAATATATCGCCTATAAATTGGCAACAAATTTTGTTGATATCGTCGTAAAACAGTACGGCCTCAAAATTTTTCTTAATGTTCCAAGTGGTGAATTAGACGATCCATACAATATCGCTCGCGATCTCACAAAACCGAATAAAATAGGACATTGGGGAAATGGAGATTACGAAGTGAAACTCGAGAAAGAAGAAGATATTGATAAAGTTTTTGAGCTTGTTAAGCAAAGTTATATTTACAATAAATAAAATTATACCTACATAAAACTGTATTAGAAAAGGCACCGTGATAAACCACGATAAGGAAATTCCTTTTCGGTTACTAAAAAAAATTAAGTCGGTTTTGTAGGTTATGCTTCCAAAAATTTGCGAAAATTTGTTTGTTTAAAACTACCAAACTATTGAAAAAAAATGACCGCTTTGCAAAAACTCACACAACAAATAATACAGTTTCGGGATAAGAGAAACTGGAGACAGTTTTATACCCCAAAAGATATGGCGCTTGCGCTTGTTGCTGAAGTCGGCGAACTGATTGAACATTTCAAGTGGCACAAGGAAAAAGAAACTGTACGATATATTGCAAAGCATAAAAAAGAAATTGGAGAAGAGATTGCGGATGTTTTTTATTGGATACTGCTTATAAGCCTCGAACTTGATATTGATATTGAAAAAGCTTTTGATGAAAAAATGAAGAAAAACAATAAAAAATATCCAGCAAAAGAATATAAAAACAAACACACTAATCCTGCATAACGTTACTCATTTAACCACTGTTCAGCTCTCTCTTGAATAAACGCCTTATCTCCCCAATTGATGATCAACTTTTTATAATCTACACCATGACTTCTCATCCAATCAAATACCATACGAGACGCTTCCAAAAAACTACGTTTTTCAGTCTCATATTCTGGATCATCAGAAGCACGCTCGTATTCTATGCCAAAAATCTGTACAGTCAGGGTCCATGCATTGTGTTGGTATTTTTCAGACGGCACTACGATTGATACCTCTTCTCCACTTGAAAGTCTCATTTGCTTATCAAATGGGAGGAAAAAGGTAAGCTTTTTCTTTTCCTTGATTGCATTTTGAATAAGAGGAGAGTTTATGTGTGGACCATACCCTCCCTCAACAAATACGAGACCACTCTCTTGACGAAAATAGAACATAACGCCAAAACTGAATAAGCCGATTATAAAAATAATAACTATAGCAATTATTTGGTTTTTACTTATTTTCATAGGTTAACGCAACCGTGAGTACTCCTGGTTGCGTAAATTTCTTTGGAGGATCGCATTTGACCCTATCTTTACAATAAATACGATACATATCTTCATGACGCTCGTCAAAAAAATTAAGAGGATATGGATGATCTTCACCTACATACTTTCGTGGGCAATTAACATACGGAGACCGTCCGCAATTAGCATTCCCTAACCCGTTGTACCGCGCAAGAGCAGTCACCATATGCTCAAACGTGGAAAGACTACCATCTGTTTTACTTTGTAGCACCCGGCCTGCATACACCGCGCTATCAAGAAGCGAGGCAAATCCGCATCCTCCCGAGACAGCAATGGGCTCGCCGATCACAGATTGGGTTCTATCGCATCGTATGACTACACGCACCACATCAGGCTCATTCTGACCAATGATCCTTCCGCTCACCAAAGATCTATTCGGTTCTGCTCCTCCTTCTGTCAGATGAATACCTGCAAAGATAGATACTGGTACTCCAGTCAACCGACTTGCATATTCATACACTCGCCTATTATCCGCATAGTTATCAAGTAAGAAATCTATGTCTTCGTGTATATCGCGTTCTATATGTGTGATTTTTGGCACTTCCTTAGGTAAAGGGGCAAGTATATCGCCTGTGTTTATTTGAGGAAAAGGAACTGATTGAGTATTTTGAACTGAAGGTTTGGAAGATAAGGGAAAATAAGGTATGTCAAGAGTAAATAATGTACCCTTATCACCTAAAAATAATATATCAATAGTTTTCAACAAAAGAAAACTTCCTATAAAAAGAAGTGTCCCCATAAAAGCCCAAGTAAAAGTTGCATGTGATTTTTTTACTTTTTCTGGATTTCCACCTGAAGTCATATACTGAACCGAGCCAATAACAAACATCACGAAAAGAGTGAAAATGATAAGCCCTGTCGCAACTAAAAGCACTCTTCCAAAAACAACCTCAATACATGAAAAGGTCGGTACATCGCCCACCATGCACGTACTCCAATCATTATTCATATACCGCTTTCAGATGAAATTGCAACAATGTACTTCATCTGTAAGCGACATAACCCTTCGTACGTTCATTTTGCTTTGCAAACTGAACTACGATGGGTATACGTTTCTATTTATGTGATATATATTTCTCAATTTCAAGAGAAGCGGCAACTCCCATACCAACTGCAGTTGCGGCTTGACGATAATAGGGATCAATGACATCTCCTGCAGAAAAAACTCCCCTTACCGAAGTCATATATTGATAATTAAAATCAAAATTCTCATTATTATTTATTAGTTTTATCAGTTGACTTTTAACTTGTTTTAGTGCATACATTCCGCTTGTCATCACATACCCTTTTTCGTCAAGCATCACTCCACTCCCTTTGAGAAAATCACTTGCCGGTTTATGACCGATTGCGACAAACAATCCATCAAGAACCAGAACTTTTAACTTTTGTCCCGCAATGGCGGGATTGACTTTTGACTCTAATCGTACCCCTTCCACCTTTTTTTCTCCCAGCACTTCTTCAATAGTAGTATTCCATATAACCTCAATTTTTGGATGTTCCAAAACTCGTCTTTGCATAATTTTTGACGCACGAAATTCACTTTTTCGGTGGATCACATATACTTTTGAGGCACATTGTGTCAAGGTCAACGCCTCTTCCATAGCAGTATCTCCTCCTCCCACAACCCCCACGATTTTATTCTTAAAAAAAAATGCATCACAAGTCGCACATGCTGATACTCCCTTCCCCCGTAGTCTCTGCTCTGATTGAAGATTAAGCCATAGCGCATCAGCGCCTGTTGCGATCAATATGCTCTCTGATAGATATGATGTTTTTCCATCTCGTAAAAATATCTGAAATGGTTCACGAGTAACATCAATATGCGATACATTCTCGTCAATAAAACGAACATCAAATTGCACTGCATGCTCCCTCATTTTTTTCATCAATTCTGGTCCGAGTATTGACGAAAATCCTGGATAATTCTCTACATGCGAAGTAAGCATCAGCTGACCTCCCGCAGGAGACCCCGCGATCACCAATGGATGAAGATTGGCGCGGGCGTTATAAATAGACGCCGCAATTCCAGTCGGTCCACCACCAATGATGATAACTTTTTCAGTTGTCATAACTAATATCTCATTATAAAATAAAAACTGTCATGTTTCCATGTATAATAAGAGTATGAACAAATTAGTGAGAGATAACATACCTGACATAATCAAAAAGAGTGGTAAAACAGGTATTATTCACATTGCAGATTCCGAAGAATACTTACAAAAGATTTATGAAAAACTACAAGAAGAAACCAAAGAATTTTTAAAAGAAAGAAAAATAGAAGAATTAGCAGATCTTCTAGAGTTAATCTATACAATAGCAAAGATTAAAAATATAAGTAAGGAAAAGTTAGAGCAGATACGATTACAGAAAAAAGAAGTAAAAGGAGGTTTTGATAAGAAATATATACTTAATAGGATGAAGAATTAAAAATGGTATGATTATCATCATGCAAAACTCCTGTATATTTTGCGCAATTGTGAAGGAAAAAATTCCAGCCTACCGTATCTATGAAGATGATCTGTTTCTTGGATTTCTTGATATACATCCTCGCGTACTTGGACACACTCTTCTTATCCCTAAAAAACATTATCTCTGGGTATATGACGTTCCTGAATTTAAATCATATTGGCAGGCAGTTCTTAAAATTACAACGGGTATGCAAAAAACTCTTTTACCTCGATTTATCACCTATATGACTCATGGATTGGAGGTCCCTCATGCACACATTCATATTCTTCCCCGACGTGCCAATGAGACAGAAATAAATCCACCGCCACAATTCATACGAGCTGAGAAAATGAAATACACTGCAGATCTTCTACGGTCAAAACTTATTCCTTAATCAAATCTTTTTCTTCTTTTTTAAGACCTGCCACATAAGAAGGAGGGATCGTATAAATAAACGGAGACTCTTTTTGATAAAAATAATATTCAGTATTTTCTTTTGAAAGAGCATCTTTCCTATAGAGTGTACTTTCTTTACTTTTCCCATTTTCTTTGATAAATATGTTCATCTCAACTGGAAGTTTGGTTGCATCAATCTCATCTTTCTTGAATATCGCATCTCCTTTTAAGGTTTTAAGATCGTTTATAAGAAAGTCAATCCGCTCTTTCAGTGCTTTTTTGTTATTCACAACCCATTCATTCTTTTTCTTAATCATATCTAGTTCAACGCGTCCCCACGTAAGACTCACCTGATCAACCGCTTCCTCATTTGTGATACTATGCGTACTGAGATCTTTTAAGCCGCTGAGGGAGAAAAAAGTTGAAAAATCACTACTCGTCCTATAGACAAACGGATCAGTATCTGCTCTAAAATAATTTTGAGAAATTCCTCTTCCTGAATCACCTATGTATAGGATATGTTTGTCAAATTCAATTTTTTTACTTCCTTCCACTCCAAAATCAGGATATTTCTTTTTGTTTTGAGATGCAATATCATCTTTTTTGAGAGTAGCTATCGCAGTAAGTATTTGATCTATACGTTCTGAATCTGTTGGAAAATCTCCAATCATCCATCGGTTATTTTTTTTCTCAACCGTTATCTTATTTTTTGCTTCAATGAAAATAAGTTTATTCATGGATTCTTTTTTCAAAAGAGGAAACACCACCACACGACGAGGAAATAAAACAGATTTTTGTGTGATGAGAATAAAAACCAGCACAAGAAAAAATAATAATATGAAAAGTTTTGAAAAGCGCGCAGTTGTTTTTTTCATAGAGCAGTTGACATTATACTAAAAATGGATACAATAAATAAAGAGTATGGAAAAAGCAAATGACAGAACCATCACAAATCCTCAAATTATCTATATGTGGAAATCACCACTTCGTGCGTACAAAAAGCGAAGTTCTATGGTGATTCGTTTCTATATCGCGCTCACACTCCTTCTTTCGCTTATCACACTTTTTTTTGGTGAACCATTGTTAATTTTTCCCATTGTCGCAATCACTTTTTTGTTTTATACGCTCACGACAACCCCTCCGCAAACCACAACACACAAACTCACTAAATTTGGCATTGAGACGACTGGGGTCACCGTCAGATGGGATGTATTATCTCATTTTTACTTTACTAAAAAATTTGATTATAATATACTTGTCGTCGTCAGCTCTGCTCCTTTTTTCTATCATTTGTACTTGGTAGTACGTGATGAAAAGACGAAAAAAGAGCTGATTGACTTATTATCAGATTATCTCATTTATCAAGAACATCCCCAAAAAACATTTTCAGATAAAATGGCAGAATGGCTCACACGACTCATGCCAGATACCTCAGCAGTTTAACCCCCCCGAAGTGATATCAGCCTTTCTTTGAATAAGTGAGGCATGACCTCTTTTATCCCGAATTTTCTCCCCCAACGAAGAACTCCCTCATCTGAAGATATTAGAAATCCATCTTGTTCTTTCGCCAATACAATAAGGTCAAGATCAGCAATACTATCCAGGAAGTTGAACCGCGTTGCCTGACGGTATTTTTCCCGTAAAATTTTAACACTTTCCCCAATAGTTTTTTCAAACGTCATTTTATCAATGTTTATTTTCCCTGTCATGATACGACCTGCATGATTGACTGCTTCTTCTGCGATACGCAAACCCCGATAAGAACGTTCGCGTATCTCATCAACTAAAGTGTAGAAAACATCTGCGTTGAATTGCAAGTCTAATCGTGCCGGAGATTTGATCGTGATAACTTTGAGAAAGTCTTTTATAAAATCTTCGTTATCAAAAAATCCTAAAAATTCTTCGACGATACGAGGAGGCATGAAAAACTCTGCTTTTTTATCCTGCTTTAACGACATTGCAATTGCGGTAAAAGAACACACCACTTCTTTCGCGTTTTTTCCAAAACCAGATTTGATCTCAAGATTGATAAAAAAGTTCGTATCAATTACAAATTTTTCCATATGTTTCAAGAGTTTGTTAATCAGTTTCGAATTTTTCAACCATCTCAAAACCCACAGCGACCCAGCGCCATTGTTTTTTCCCATTAACAACACACTCAACTGATTGCAAGTAAACGCCAGTTGAAAAAATGTGTCTTTGATTTCCCTTATTCATAAATTTATTTTCCAAATCTAATTTTTTTATAAAGATTGTCAAAGATTTCGACGATTTCTTTGTCCTCGCTAACATTTTTTAAGTATCCGTCTACATCGTCATATTTCATCGTTAAAAATTCCTTAAAAAGTTTTTCGCCGCGATAAATGTGCGTTTCTTCCTGCACATAAATATTGCCTTTCATTATTTTTCTGTTGAGATAGTAAAGAATTGGTTTTAATTGTTTTGTGTCTTTAATGCCAAGTGTTTTGACTAAACCAGCATAAGTTTTTATGAATTTTCTGTTTATATCAACAAATTTCCCTGTGTCGTGGTCATCATTATATTTAAGTTCAACATAATAATAAATTCCGCTTCTTTTATCTTTAAACAAAACATCTACATCATGTTTGGTGGTGATTAAATTTTTGGCGGATTGCTGGCTTGCAACAATATTTTTTAATAGTTGCTCAAATTTTTCAGCAAGTTTATTATCGTTGTTATTTTGTCTATCTGAAATAAAGTGGTCAATCAACGAATCGGTTTCCTCTGCCAAAGGAAGCAAAACATTTTTCTTGCCGGAAATTTCATTAACAATCTCAAGCTGTTTTTCTTCCTCAATTATTCTCTGCATTAAAACTTCTATAAAATTTCCAAATTGAATGTTTAGAGATTGAAGCAATCCGCCAAAAATTCTATATTTAATCGGCACAAAATGCGTTTTTACTTCGTGTTTGCCAATAATTTTTTCAATTTTAGTATCGGCCGTTGTATTATTTATCAGCTTCAATACCGATTCTTTAATAAGTTTTTTGATTTTGTTGTTTTCCATATTAAATTCCTGTTAATTGATTTTGAAAATTTTTAAATCTTTTTAATGCCCAGTCAACATAATTTTCGTCTTTTTCAACCATTGTAAAATTTCGCCCGTGCTTATAAGCCGCAACGCCTGTCGTGCAAGTTCCACCAAATGGATCAAAAACTAAATCGCCTTTTTTTGTAGAAGCAAGCACTACTCTTTCAAGCAAAGGAAGTGGTTTTTGAGTAGAATGAACCTTAACACCTTTTTCGTCTTTTAATCTTTCATTACCGTTACAAATAGCGAAATACCAATCATTTCTCATTTGCTTGCCAAAATTAAGTTTTTTCATTTCCTCATAATTGAAAGTATAGTTTTTTACTTTTTTATCTTTAACAGCCCAGATTAAAGTTTCTGTTGCGTTTGTAAGTCTAACGCCCTTAAAGTTTGGCATTGGGTTAGCTTTTATCCAATGGACATCATTCAAAATCCAGTAGCCCATATCTTGCATAATGTTTCCTACGCGAAAAATATTGTGATAAGAACCAATAACCCAAATTGTCCCATTTTTTTTCAAAACTCGTTTGGCTTCTTGAAGCCACGCTTTTGAAAATTCGTCATAATGTTCAAAACCATTAAATTTATCCCATTCATCATCAACGGCATCAACTTTTGTATTGTTTGGTCGGTATAATTCATTTTGTAATTGCATATTGTAAGGCGGGTCGGCAAAAATTACATCAAAAGTATTATCCTTAATTTTTTTCATTATCTCTAAACAATCGCCAACAATAATTTTATTGACTATTTCAGATTCATTATTAAAATTTTTTATTTTTCTAATTTCATTCATATTTTTTAATTCAAAAACGGTTCTCTGCTGTAACCATTTTCTAAACGACCTAACTTTTCCAAAACATAAACTATCGTCCCGTCATTTTGATTTTGTAAAAAAGATAAAAGGGCTTGAGTATTATTTTTTAACTCATCAATCAATTCTTTATTAACTTGTTTGTCTAATAACGATCTATTCATAAAACTATTTTATTAAATCCTCAAATGATTTAGTATGCCTTCAATATAATGATACCAAATAAAATAAAATCAACGCGTCTTTTATATTCTATATCTTATACTAAACTTATATGGAATCTCATCCTGTCCCACGACAAATCACCTCGTTTGAGTTCAAACTCATTGGATTTTTGACGCTTCGTCAATTCATTTACATTGCCATTTTCTCAGCGCTCGGCGTGATTTTTTTCTATGGCATTCCTATTCCACTTATTAACGTCGGAACAACGATTGTCTCGGTGCTTATAGGACTTGCATTTGCATTTATCCCCTACAACGAACGACCGCTTGATGTATTTATTATTAATTTTATAAAAAAACTGACTCGTCCCACGCAATATTATTATCAAAAAAACGATAACACATCTCCTTTTTTAGACTCTGCTTTGTATCCTGCATCAAATGAGATGATACATAATCATATTATCGCAAAACAAAAATTAGCTCAATATCTCAATAAAAAAAATAATGAAACCCCTGAAAAAACCAGCAAAAAACAAAAAATAAAAAAAATTTTTTCTGATGAAAAAAAAATACTCTCTGCAGTTAAAAAAACTTCACCTTCTCAACCACAAAAAAGAGCGGAAACCAACACGCTCTTTCTCTCTGGATTAGTTAAAAATAATAAAGATGTTCCTATCCCCGATATACTTATCTATATAAAAAGTAAAGATGGACAATTGGTGCGCATTCTCAAGACAAATACTCATGGGCATTTTGCGACCTTTCATCCATTTTCCCAAGGAGAATACAAGGGAGAAATAAAAGATCCAAAGGGAGTATTTTTTTTTGATCCAATAACCTTTTCTATCACAGAGCAGTCCCCGTACCCAATACTTTCCATTTCTTCAAAAGAGTTGCTCTAGTTGCAGTTATGCTCCAAGCTCCAGACATAACCACTGAAACGTTTTTTAGGACAAGACATTTGCAAAATAAGTAACGAGTGGTATACAATCGTTATAATGAGAACACAAAAAAATGATCCACCTATAAGATCATCCACTCAAGACTTTACTGAAATAATAGCAATTCAAGACGATATAGTTGTACTAAAGGATTATTCTGCATGCACCATCATCGCATCAGGAACAACAAATTTTGTGCTCTTGTCTTCTGAAGAACAAGAAGGAATGATTACTTCATATGCCTCGCTTCTCAATTCGCTTTCTTTCCCCATACAAATTGCTATTATTTCCAAAAAAATGGACATTGCTCTTTATATCAAATATCTTGAAAAAAAAATTAGTGAGCAATCTAATATAGAACGTGCAAAAAAACTTCAAGAATATAAGGAGTTTATCCAATCAGTAGTAAAAAAAAATACTATATTAGAAAAAAAATTCTACTTTGTGATTCCCTTTTCTCCTCTTGAATTGGGTGTTGTGGGAACGAGAAAACAATCAATTTCCTTGCCCTACCTTATCACTCGCGCAAAAACATCTCTCTACCCAAAAAGAGACCATCTTCTTCGTCTTCTCCGTCGTACTGGAATTGATGGGAAGATACTCTACGAACAGGAAATCATTGAGCTTTTTTATAATTTATACAATCCACTTGATCAGTCACGAAAGCTTGCAGATCCAATAGCACATTATCATACATTAACCGTTTCTCAAAACAAATAACGCACCAAAAAAATATGTTTTTTGGAAAGAAAAAAAAACTCCCTACCCAAGACAGTTCATCTCAAAAAAAAATAACTAAGGGAACAGCAACCATTAGTGATATTATTGCTCCATCATACATTGAAGTTGACTTTAATAATATTAAAATAGATGATATATATTATAGAACCATGTTTGTTGTCGGGTACCCTCGCTTTGTCTCACCCAACTGGCTCTCTCCCCTTATTACATTTAACCATCCTCTTTATATATCTCTATTTATTTATCCTACTGAGTCAAAAGAAATTCTCAAAGATCTCAAAAGAAAAATCGCAGAAATGGAGGCGACAATAGAAGGAGAGATTAAGGACGGCAAGGTTGTTGACCCATCAGTACAAGTAGCGCTTAACGACGCTCTTGTTCTCCAAGCAGAACTCGCCCAGGGAAGTGAACGTTTTTTTCAATGCGGTCTTTATTTTACTATTCCCGCAAATACACTTGACGAATTGACATCCGTCACAAAAGAAGTAAA
>Ga0209542_10009012_pt1 | contig 18429 bp, 25 predicted proteins | sample RifCSPhighO2_01_FD_184028 | JGI IMG/M metagenome (GOLD analysis project Ga0209542, IMG submission 184028) | Soil microbial communities from Rifle, Colorado - Rifle CSP2_plank highO2_0.1 (SPAdes) (version 2) | ecosystem: Environmental > Terrestrial > Deep subsurface > Rock core/Sediment ...
TCATTCCGGGACGCGAACCGAGCGTGATGAGATAGGACATAAGTTTTATTGGTTTAACAGTGGGATGAAAATTCCTCGCTGGTTTCTGCTCCCAATCGGAATGATAACCGCTCCCCTGCTCATCTACTTTCCTTCTTTCCAGCGCCTCGCAACCCTTGTTCCTCTCGCCGGGGCCTGGCTTGGGGCAGATAAGAAATGGAAAGGTGTCTTTAACGCCTTTTTCCACCGCCCATTTGTCGAGGTCGAAATACCTGCTGAAATAACTGTCTGATTTATTTGTTGTTCCATAATTCAACACTTCATCACTCACCAGAAGATTGGCCGGGAATCTTCCCAGCTGGGCAGCCGGACTTTCTTTCCACTTCACCCCGCCTTTATTATCAAAAGGGCCGAAACCGATTACCTCATTGCCATAACCGCCGTGAGGCTCATCGCCTTTTGCTATCGGTATCCGGCAATCATCAAGCCAGGTAATAGCCTTGCCGTTTTTTAGGGCCTGGGCGGCAAAGGTTTTCTCTGAAAAAGGCTTCATGGCAACGATAATGATCTCCACCGCCGGCTTGGGCTGAAAGCCGCCGTAAGAGCCGGCAAGCGCCTTTGCGTCTTCGCTTACCGGTTTAATCTCTTTGTAAACTTTGTTATGGGAAAAGATATAGCTCTTTTTACCGCCCCCGTCCCAGGAGGCTTTTTTGGGCATAAAACCCTTTTGTTTGTCTACGGCCTTGCCGATATTCAGGGCTTTCGGGAACCCGGAGGCATAGGCCCAGTACATACTGGTAAACCCGATGTTGAAGCCGGCATCTTTTAACCTTGCAACCGCTTGGGAAAAAATATCCTGTCTCGGCGCCGACATAATAAAAGCAAAAGTGCCGTCTTTAAGAACCCGGAAACATTCCCTCCAGATATCCACGGAAACGAGAGCCTTATCCCAGTCTTTGCCCATGAAAGAATAGCCGTAGGGCGGGTCGGTGCAAATCAAATCAATGCTTTTGTCCGGGAGTTTCTTTAATTCCTCCCCGGCATCCGCCGGCAGTATTCGATTAATGGGTAAATCTTTTTCACTTTTCATCCATCACCCTCAAACTAACAAACGAAAACTAACCCCAAAAGACAGGTGAAATTAACCACAAGGGTTTGATATAAAAACCTAACCTTTGATTTCACTGAGTTTAAATATTTTCTCATTCCCCTGCTCGCTTATTTTTTCTACGCCTTTCCCGTAAACCTCTATTTCAAAACTCAGTTTGTTGCTAAAAAACCTGATGTAGCCATCCCGCGAAAAGACGGCCTGGATGGTTTTGTAGCCGGATTTCTCCAGATTCTCCTGAAGATTGCGGTCAATGCCCGAAGGGCAGGCGCCGGCTACTCCGCCGAAAGGATGCGAATGGAAAACCGCCAAAAGTAAGTGGCCATATCTCTCATCCATTTCAATTAATTTATTGAATAAATCTTTAACGTCCGCTTTTGCCCCGACCATGTTTGCCTGATACTCCACTTTTTCCAGCCTGTCGAGAATAAAAAGGTCCTTCTCAAATTCCATGCCGCTAACCAGATGGATAACCTCTTCCGGAGACGAGGTCAGGTATTTAAAGCACTCCTTCAGAAAAAGAGAGCCGATGCGGTATCGCAGCACCGGCTTCGGCTCAAGGGAAGATACAAAATTTTTGGTTAAATCCTTAAGCTGCTTTTTGAACTTGAGAAGATTCTCCGTTTCTTTCTGAAAAGCCTCTACATCCTGTTCAAATGCCTTCTCAACCTTTAAAATCAGTTCTTTTGTTCTTTCCATTCTTCACCTCCGTTTAAGACTCTGATACAAAAGCCGTTCTACGGCCATGATGCCGCTGTCTAAATTTTCTGAATTTACTCCGAAATGAACGTGATAGCGGTTGCCGCCATTATTTGTGAAACAATCCTTATGAGAACCAGTAAGAATTTTTTGAGGCGGATCAAAAATATAAAACTTGTAATCTCCGCCCGGTCTTTCTTCAATCTCACCCTTGAAAGCGCCTAATCTGCACCGGTAATATCCGTGATGAACCCTTCCATTTTTCTGCCAGCCTTTTTCCAGATGGTAAGGCAGGGGGTTAGGCCTTACGACTTTTCTTACATCAATTGCCTTATTTTCTTTTCTTATATGCGCTAGCTGTCTGTTTGAGGGAAGAATTTCTACTTTCGGGGTCACTGCCTCAGGAATATTTTCATAACCAGGAAAATCTGAATCCGGAAAATCCTGATGGGAATTGTGGTTCTCCCTAATCTTTCTTATCGCCGCTCCGCCCAGGGCCAAAAGAATCAGCACGAAAATAAGTTCTCCAACACCAGAGGAATCTCTTCCCATAATTCTCCTTTCGAATACAGCCCCTCCGTCTTTTTTAGGCGGAGGGGCTTTGGTTCATTTTCCGACTTCCATCGGAGGCACTGCATAAAGCTTCTGCCCGTCGGCCACTTTATTAAAGAGGCTTTCGTCCGCTCCGAACGGAGTCCCGGCAGGGTCCTGGGTTAAAAGCAAATTTCTACCCAGCCCAAGAGCATCCAGAAGATCCCGGCAGGTCGTTCCCGGGTGAATCGTTGCTTCTCTAGGTTCCGCTGCTCCCGCTACTTTGACAACTACCTGTTTCATAGTCCTTACCTCCTTTCTGGTTTTATTTTGCTCACTCCTCGTTTATGCCATCATAATCATCATCGATACGTTGTTTTACTCTTCTGCCGCCGCCGCATAAACCGCTGTTTCTCACGCTGTCAATTTTTTCGAGATTTTTTGTGTCACCGCAATACCTAATCCTAATAGCCCTCTCATCCTTAGCGAAAATGGGCAATTTCTTCGCCTTAGCCATCTCGTAAGCTGTTTGGTAATAGACAGTTATCGTATGGTGGCTGGTGGGCAATTTGAGCCGGGCAATGCGCCGCGAGCTCCACTTTAATTGAGCGAGAATCCAAATAGCCGCCAACGTATCTTTGTTTGCCCGGATAGCCATATTGTTTAAATAAAAAAGCCCGGCGCAGCATTGCTACTGCAACCGGGCTCCGTTGGTCGGTCAACCCAGTAAGTCAAAATTTAGCTTTAATTATCTAAAAATCTATTTCCTGGAATCTATTGTCTGCTCAATTTCAATTTTCTCCTGAAATATTGCCTTAACAAGAAAAGCCTTTGCTTCGGGAAGTATGCATATCTCCAATACTGCCTGTTTGTTATTTTGGGCATATTTCTTGGCACGCCTGAATTTAAGTAGCAATATTTTTTCGTCTCTACTTAGCTTCATTTTTAAGAGAATGGCTGAGATCTGCGAATTCCGGCAATCCTTTTAATAAAGAAGATGCGCATTGGGGAAAACCGTAGATTCTAAAATCTCTGCTTAATGACCTTAGGGTCATACTGACGGGCAGAATCATGACATCGCTGAAAACCAGAACATAGAAAAGATCGGAATTCATTCTCAGGGCGCCGTGAATGCCTTCGATAAGCATCGGGTCGTCAATTTTGCTCTCCCCATTGCCGTTCCCAGGGCAATGAATGAGCTTTACGTTCTGCGAAACCAGGGGATGCTGGATAGAAAAAGTAATTCTGAGCCTCTCAAAATCCCCGTAGGCGAACCCTTCCGCTATCTTGCCATACTGTTTAGTCAAATCCAGGAGTTTATAGAATACCTTGTTGACTTCGTACCCGAATTGCTTAGCCGAGATTATCAAATTGGGTAGATCGATGAAAATATCCGTTTTTCTTACCCCCTCTTCCACTTTTTCCATCTCAATCCTCCTTCCCGTTTCATTTTTGAGTTTTCCGATAATAAAGAATTTGAATTTATTCTCTACTGAAAATATATCATATGATTGAGATGGCGAAAAGAAAACGGTAGAAAACTACCGTTTGCATGCAACTCTTTTATTTATAGTGAGTTAAGGAGGGGGTATGGAGAGAATCTTAGTCTAATTTATTATAGGAAAGAGATGACAGTTTTTTTTGAAGCAAAACAAGTAGATCTGTTGAGGACGGGGTAGAAAATCTATAGCAGCCTTTAACTTTTTGGATCTCCAGAAGGAAATTTAAATCTTTTCTTTTAAGAATACTTTTTCTGCTAAACAATTTATCTTTTAGAATTTCATTTACTGTCTGCCGCCGTAATCCTGCAAAAAGAGCCAATTCCGCTGTAGAAACTTCAAAAGCATCAGGAGGAAAAGAAGCATTATCGAAAGGACTATAACGAGGTTTTCTGAAACACGATGTTTTATAATTAAACATTTTTCCATTATACTCCCAATATTGAAGTGGCAGTTCGCCCATAAAATAGAGAAACAAGATGTGAAGAATTTTTATTTCTGCATCGTTAGTCCATAAGCTCCACGCCCTCCATCTTGCAAGCTGAAACTTAGATGTCATGTATGTAGAATAAGCGGTAATATAAGAATTCATTTCCGCTCTTCCTAAAAGATTTTTATTAATTTCTTCTTTATTAACTTTAAACAGAATTAAAGGTCTGCTTTTAAACTGCCCTAAAGGCAAACCCGAGACAATCATTTGTCCGGGGGGTAATAAACATATTAGTTTTTCCATAAAACCTTCTTTATTATCTCTAAAAATAAACTTAGGACCAACAACCATGTCTATGTTTATATCTATAATATCCCCCTCACAAAAAATCTCTAGGGTTATACCTTTTTCTAAAATATCCTTTGTTTTGAGAACTGTATTTTTTATCTTCTCTCCATCTAATACCGAGAATGTCGTATCTTTGATAAAATCATATTTTTTGAGAGTTATATCTTTTATCTTTTCTTTTGTATCTAATACTGCATTTGTATCCCCTAACCACAAAAAAGCGTTACCTTCTTTAACAATATAAATATTCCCTTTCTTATAATCATCTTCTTCGTTCTTGGATAAGAAATTTGAGAATAAGGTACCCTGATTACTTATAATTAAAGGCCTTCTCCAATCCAATGCTTCAGAAACTTCTATATTGCTATTTTTAAATATATTATAAAAAGAACCATAGTAAGGGACAAAATGGCTATTGCGTAGTTTTTCTCTTTCTTCTTTTTTAATATCTCTAAAATTTATTGTAAAAGACATTTTAGAACTGTAGTGATGAAAATAATTTACCCTGCCTCAATAAGAGAACAGGGTAAATGGTGCTTAAATATTGCTTTTTTCTTTCATAACATGATAGCTTCCTTAGCAATTCCTTCTTCATCTCTTAAGGCTAGTCCCTTTGTGTCGGGAGGAATCTGCTTTTCTAAAAAAGCGTATTTGTAGACGGTACTTTCACTGACTGGAATCTCCTTTGCTTCGGTATCTAAGGCTTCCAAAACATATAAAAAAGTGTGAAAAAGTAAAGGAGTGGCAACATTATCTACTTGCGACTCCTCCATTAGTTCATACGTTTTGGCCCATTTTATTCTCCATCGTTCTATTCTTAGAATTTTATATTTATAACCGTATATATCATAAACAGCCTCTCCTATTTTGAATTTTGGCTTTTTCCTTAATGCTTTCTCCTCACAGACCAAGGCTTCTTTTTCAGTGTTACGAATTTTCCCGCAATATTCACACACATATTTTACTAACATTTCTTCCTCCTTTTATAAGGTTCAATCTGCCCTCTAAGACCCCTAAGAACATCCTAAGGGTAAAGACCAGATCTCACCCCACAAAAAGAGGCTTCACTTTTCAATTTTTAAAGAACAATACATTCAACTGATTGTACGGTAGCATCTTTCAAATCACTTGTCAAGAGGTGGAAAATCGGTGTCGCTCGCTGGAAAGGGCTCATAAAAAAGAGAAAGCGGCTCAGGGGTTCGGCATCCCTTCGGGTCGGGCAAGTCCGGTCGGTTTATCCCCTGCGGGGTCGCTAAAAAATTAGAGCCTCAATTTCTCCAATTTTTTTGCTTAAACCTCCCTGCCTATAATACGGTATTATAGGCACTTGCCTTTTTATCCGCCTCTTGGCGGGTAAAAACCCTCACCCTTCGGGTTCAGGCTTGCCTCGCCCCTTCGCTTCGCCCTGCGTCCGCAATCAGCCTGAATTTTTTTATTAAGGAACGCTGATTGCGGGCTTGGGTTAGACATAACATCGTTATGTTAACTTTCTCTTTTTCATTCGCTCTGCAAGGCTCGCTCCCTGCATGCCCCGCTTAACAGAAAAATTAAGTTGATTAGGCTGATAATTAAGTTGATTTTGCTTGACTTTTACTTATCATTTGCTATCATTTAATATCATATGAATAAAAATCTCGAGAGAAACGAAAAAGTGATTAAACAGTGGTTTTCCATTGATGAAGCAGCCAAATACCTTGACATGGGGAAAACTGTTTTATATACCCTGGCTAGGCAAGAAAAAATTCCCGCTAATAAAGTTGGCAAGAAGTGGACTTTTGAGAAAGAACAGCTTGATAATTGGGTTCGCTCAAGCAGGTCTTTGGAGACCTTTTTTACTAATCTTGACTTCAATATTGAAACAAACGGAGCTCTTCGTGAGCCACAGAAAGACGCTTATCTTCAGGTTAACGAATTTTTCAACGCGGGAAAAAATAAAGCCATTATTCAAATTCCAGTTGGGTGTGGAAAATCTGGGCTAGCCGCATTGTTACCTCTTGGCATGGCGCAAGGTAGAGTTTTAATTATTTCGCCAAACCTCACAATTAAAGAAGGGCTATATGAGGCGATGGATATAACGAATCGTCAGAAATGTTTTTGGAGAAAGACCGGAACACTTACAAATGCTCAAATGATTTCCGGACCGCTTGCTTGTACTCTTGAAACGGGAAATATATCTGTTGCCGAAAAGGCGCATATCGTTATTACAAACATTCAGCAACTTGCTATAAATGTCGATAAATGGCTTACGCAATTTCCCGATGATTTCTTTGATATGATTATTATTGATGAAGCTCATCACAGTGCGGCTGAAAGTTGGAAAAAAGTTCTTGAGCGATTCCCGAGGGCAAAAATTATTCACATGACCGCTACACCTTTTCGTAGCGACAGGCAAGAAATCGATGGCGAAGTAGTCTACCGCTATCCGTTTAGAAGCGCGACGCTAAAGGGATATATAAAACGTCTAAAGGCAAGTTATATAGCACCTTCGGAAATAGAATTAGAATTTAGCGATAAACAAGGAAAAAAGTATACCCTTGATGATATTTTAAAGCTGAAAGAAGAAGATTGGTTTAGCCGAGAAATTGCTCTGGCAAAACTTTGCAATCAACACATCGTTGATAGCAGTCTACAAAAACTGGAAGAACTTCGGCAAACGGGCACCAAGCATCAGCTTATTGCTGTAGCATGCACTATTAACCACGCAAAGAATATTCGGTCAATGTATAGAGAGCGTGGCTATAGCGCCGAAGTGATTCATAGTGAACAGGACAAGGAGGAACAAGAGAAAATTCTCGCCGATTTAAAGAATGGCACCCTTGACTGCATAATTCAAGTCCAGATGTTAGGAGAGGGTTTTGATCATCCGAAATTGAGCGTTGCCGCTATTTTTCGGCCATTTAGAACTCTCGCACCGTATATTCAATTTGTCGGTCGGATAATGCGTGTTATTGTCCAGAACGATCCAGCTCATCCTGATAATCTTGGCCATATTGTTACCCACCTCGGAATGAATCTCGATCAACGTTTGAAAGAATTTAAGCAATTTGAGAATGACGATGAGAAATTTTGGGAAAAGGTTATTGGCGGTGAAGATCCGGAAGTGCCAAAAGTAGTACGTGAAGGTAAGGCGCGGCTTACCGTTGAAGAATCGGGGATAAAAGTAAGCGGAGAAATCGTCGATTCATTATGGGAAGAAGATTTTGCGACTGCGGAAGATAAACATATTATTGAGGATCTTCGTGATAAACTCAAAACTCTTGGTTTAGACCCGAGTCAAGCAGAAGAAATTGTTAAAACATCTCGAACAAAAGGTATAACTCGCCATCCTCCTGCAGAACCTTTTCCGATTCAGCCGCACAAGGAATGGAATGAAGCAAGAAAAAGACTTGATGAACAAATCAAGCGTACTGCAAACATTCTTTTGAATAATGTTAAATTAAAACCAATCGGTACGGAAATTTCTTACAAATACTCAAGTTTGGGTATTAGAGCAAAAAATAATTTTGTCGCCGCGGTAATAATGGTTAACAATGAAGTTAACAAAAAACTTAATAAGGATAGAAAAGATTGCAGTACCGGAGAATTTAAGGTTGTGATTGATTCTCTAGGGGAAGCCCTTAAACTTCTTGTTCGTAGAATTAAAAAATCTCAAGGTGACTATGAAAAACAACAATCCTAAAGGTCCAACACCTTCTCTTATTGGGTCATCAAATGGAAGACCTAAAAAAGTTGTTGTTGAAAGAAAAAGTAAGTGTTATCGTTGTTGTGATGATATTCAAGCTGGGCAAGATTGCTTTGGTATCCCTAAGATAGGATCTGGCTTTACTTCCGTAAGGAGATTCTGTAAAGAATGTTTTGAAAAAATCCTAATACAAACTTATAAGGACTTAGAAAAAATTAAGAATCTTTAATCTTGGAATAATGGAGGTTTTCCTGCAATCTCGTTAGATTGAAAAAAAATAAAAAGATAACTTGGTAAGAGCTATTTTTTAAGTAGCTAAATTTTTAAGAGGCTTGCGTTTGTCAGACAAAATTTTATGCTTTCCTATTACTATTTGTCTTATACTGCAACTCTACAGTTTTTGTTTGGTTTTCAAATAACAAACCCCTAATCCCACAGCGTCAAACATATGCCCCCAGTACATTTCTCTAAGTTTCTGGTTCTTATTCTTCTTTTTCTGCTTATCCCGGTCTAACTGGAATTTTAATTTCGAATGGAAGGATTTTTGATCCTGATTCAGACGGTTTTTCAATTCCTGATAATCGGATTCTGGATCCTCTTTCAGACGGTTTTTCAATTCCTGATAAATCAAAGAAACCTTTTCGGCCACTTCCTTTTTGGCAGTGCCGGCATTTCCGCAGATTATTTTCCGTACGGCTAACGGCGAAAACTCGTGAACCCTTATTCTTTCTTTTCGGGCCAGGCGTTTGATCTCGTCAATTATCGCTTTTAAAAACCTCGGCTGCTTTGGAAAAGGCTTTTTAATTGCCAGCACATTAGGCGCATAATCCTCAATCAAAGAGAAAAATACCTTTTCGACCTCTTCCAGCCTTTTTTTGCGTGGGCCCTTCGCATGTAATATTTTTACTGCTGATATAATCAGTGTTTTGCCCTGAAAGACGGCTATTCCCTGATAGCGGGTGTCCGGGTCAATCGCGATTATCTTTTCCTCTCTTTTCATATTTTTGCACTAGATAGTTAAACAGCGCGCCTCTCGACTTTTTTATTTTGCTTGAAGGAATCCCCCTTACATGGGAGAAGATTTTTCGTAAGAAATCTTCCGGGTATTTTCTCGCGGCTGACAGATAAAACGCGAAGTTCGGCTTGTCGTCCAGCCCCTCGGCCAGATCTCCCGCTAAAATCTCCTCTTTCGTTAAAGTGAAAGAATTACGATCGTTCGCCCTATCGTTACTATCGATACGAACGATATTATTTATATCTTTACTATCGTTACGACTATCGTTACGTTTATCGTTACGATCGATAGGTGTTTCGTTCATGTTTTTTATTTTCGGCTCGACTAAAAATTTCGACCTTTTTGGTTATCGCAAAACCTCTGTCTTTTGGCGTTTTTAACCAAGAAGCTTCATCCTTTCCCTGATCCTTTCCTGCCATTCCTGGCGGTAATCAAAGAAAACGTCCTCGACCAGCCTGTGAGTGGCAACCGCCAAGCCGACGGCATTATAAACTAGGGGGTCTCTTTCTCCCGTTTCCCATCTTGAAACCTGCGAGGCCGGCACTCCCATAAGAAAAGCCAAATCTTTTTGGCTAAGATTTATCGCCAGCCGGCAGTAACGAATCCGGTTTTTTATTTTCGGTTCTCTTTTTTGGGGAATTTCCGTTTGATTCATAATTTGGTTAAAAAGAAAAAAACGCTTATTCGGGCAGGTCTCCATCCAGGCGCGCCTCAATCGGAAGCTTGGCGATCCTAGCAAGGAAACCCTTTATTTTCCGCAGCTCTTTATCGGAAAAGGATTCATTTAATATCTCCACGAGTTTCTTCAATTTCTTTTCTTTTATTTTTTCTTCCATCAACCTCAGCCTAACGAAAGCCAGCAAGCTGAAAAAGACAGGCAAAATTAGCCAAGTGGCTAATTGCCGTTATGGCTGATTTCTTCTGTCTTGTTGAAGGTTTTTTTAAAGCTTTAAATGAGGATAGAACCTTGAAAACCTAAAATGGGGTGATAAGGGCGGGAGGGTCATGACCGGAGGAGCCAGGAAAACAGACAGCCTGACCGAATTCTTTATCAGCCAGGCTGTCTCAAGGGCTAACACGAAAGTATGGTTTTGTCAACAAACGGGAGGTGAACGATGAGAAGCATTACGCCGGAAGAAACAAAGAAATACAGGCACATAATAAGCGGGCGGTTCAGCAATTTTGTGCTGCTGGCAACGGAATTAGAAGGCATAGAAACAGCGGTCATTGCCGCCTTGAATGGCACGAAAGGAAATTATGTTACCGAGCCTTTGGCAGTGCTGGTTAACAAGGAAATCCTCGGGAAACTTAAAAACCCGGGCGATGTTCTGGTCGCGGGGAAAAGCTTAATCCTGGAATGAAATAACCAGCAGTTAAAAGAAAGGAGCTTGGTTATGTGGAATAAGCCTGGAGATTCAGAGCTTGCGAAACTGCCGGCGTTTTATTCAACAGAGGAAATGCCTCCCATGGAAAAAATCATAGTGATGCATTTCTTCATTGGCGGTTGTGACTGGTATGCCGCTGAGTATTCTCCGGAAGAACATTGTTTCTTCGGATTCGCGATACTAAACGGTGATTTGGATAATGCCGAATGGGGATATTTCAGCTTGCGAGAGCTTTGCGATTTAAGGGTTGCATTTCTTGAAGTTGACAGGGATTTGCATTTTACTCCCCGCAAGGCAATGGATATTAAAAAAATCAGGAAAGCCCAGGAATGGAAGGAAGGAGGTGGTAAAAATGATAGAAGTGGCCAGACTGTACCGGATTGAGAACGACTCATCAGTAAAGGCATTCGTCGATGTGATTATCGGACAGATACTTGTCAAGGGAATCAGGGTTATCAAAAGCAAGGATGGTTTGTTTGCCGGAATGCCCAAGTCTCAGGGAAAAGACGGAAAGTGGTACGACACAATGAGAATTCTTGACGATGAGCTGAAGCAGGAATTGCAGGACAGAGTTTTAGAGGCGTATAACGTCTGAGAGAAAGGAAACGGTGAATCCATGAAGAAATACCCGGAGCATATCAGAAAACTCCAGAAAATCTTTGACATTCCTGATGAGGCGGTGATTGAAGTGAAAATTCCTGAAGGAATGCCGCGGGTCTGTGATTACTGTAATGATGTTTTGGTGGATGAAAAAGGTGTAACTGTTCAGAAAACCCATCTTACCGATTACGGTCTGATGTGCGATGGGTGTCTCGGCGGCATTAAGCCGATTACCACTTACTCCGGAGGACAAAACGTGTATTACGAACAGTGGTATCAGGCCGGAATCGCAAGATAAAAAAACCGGAAAGGAGAAAAAATGCGTATCTTGGCTAATTATGGATGCAAAACTGACGGTGAAAGTTATTCCGTAACTTTTGAAACAATGGGCGATGTCGGCAAAGAAAAGGCGGAGGCAACCATTGATGAACTCTTCAGCTTGGCTAAAGAGGCGGTAAAACGGCAGATTGAGGGCAAGGCTTCAAAAGAAAAAGAAGAACCTCAGCCAAAAAATCCCAATCAGCCGGCCAGCAAGAAACAGGTCAACCTGATTATCAAGCTGGCCAAAGAGAAAGGAAAATTTATTGAAAATCCCGGCACCTTGACCATGACTGAAGCCAGCCGGACCATTGAGGAACTGATGGCTGCTTAGCTGAGGAGGAAAAAGATGTACAGCCCAAAGATTGAGCCAGAGCAGATAAAAAAGCTGTACCTGCTTAAGGTGAGTTACGCCGCCTTGAGGATAAAGAAACCGATGACGGAGATGATCAGGGAAGCCCTTGATGATTACCTTCCCAAAGCAGCCAAACAAATCATTTCCTCTGGCGGCTCTCTCCTGAAACCCGAAGAACTAGAGGTAAAAGAATAAAAAAACAGGGGGCCGGTGACTAAAAAATCACTGGCTCCCCTCTTCTCAAGATTTCGTCAGAATAACTAAAAAGTGTAAATTTCTAAAGAAGCACTTAACTTTCTTGCTCTGTAGGAAGTTCTGCCTCTTCATAGTTTAATTTCTTTTTCTTGAGCCAAGCGAACCCTTTTTCTGGAGTAATAATGGCAATATCAACTTCTCCGCCAACACCAGCAATCCCCCCGGGTGATAAAAAGCTACCATCAGAAAATCGCTGTATATTTTCAGTTGTACGAGTCATGAGAACACAGAAATCTATTGCGTCTTGCAGAGTTATTGTGCCCCAATTAATGACATACTCCATTTTATTGAGTTCATTAATAGTAGCTTGTTCATCTTCTGTAAGAGCTTTTTTAACGAAATTGAGATTCCCAGCTTCTGGTGCATACCCCTTAATAATTCTTGTAAGCACATCAGTTTGGCCAACCCACAGAGCGCCACACTGCTGCGTATCCGCATTATTTGTAATCCCCTTCGGTAAAGCTACGGCATAAGCCCTGCCAATTTCATCATTATCAACACCTGCAACAATCATATTGATTGTCTCGATTGATCCAACATCAGAAACAGATTTGCCATTTTTATCTATGTAGGAGTATGGTACTAAATTGTTATCACTGGTAGAAAATTTGAGATCCTTCCCTCCTGCCTTGTTGATTAGCTCTCCAATCTGTTTTTTTAAAGTATCGATTTCTCTTTTAACAAAAATGTCTGATAAATATTTATTCAATTTTTCAGCAATTTCTTTGACCGTAATTCTCTCTAATTTTTCTGTTTTTTTAAACTTATTGATAAAGTATCCTACATTTTTTAGGGGCTGACCATCTTCATTAATAAAAGCTCTACCAGAGATTGCTACGCCAGCAAAATTAGTTAGTTTAAAAAGTTTGATTGCGCTGTCTGATCCTATACGAATTGCACCCACACTGTTTTTATAAGTCTGTCGGCTATCGGCGGTTAGAACGATGCCTGATGAAGTAAGTGTTGATATTACAAGAGTCATGCTTGTATTATAAAATAATCAAGAATGAATTCAAGCTTTATTTGTAATTATCACCTAATTATTCCTCCATCCATCGATAATCTAAAGTTTTATTATCCGAGAGTTTCCTCACGGCTCGGATAAGCTTTCAAATTTCATCAAAATAAGCTAAAATCTGATAAATTAACTCTTTACGACCAAGTCAGGTATATAAATATATTCATTTGAATTCTGGAAATAGGTTCTAACATCTTCTACGATTCGCAGCCAATTTATAAATTGAAATACGATATGGCCAGAAAGAGAATAAAAGTTGAAAAATACAAAACAGTTTTTCGCGGGATTACCTTTGAAATCAAACAAGCCAGAGCGGTTTTTCCAAGCGGAAAAATAAAAATAATTGAGCAGGCGACAAGACCGCCTTTGGTCACCATTCTGGCCCTGGACGAAAAGGGAAGATTGCTTCTGAATCTGGAATATAGATTAAAATACAAAAAATATCTTTGGCGCTTGCCGGCGGGGAGAGTTGATAAAGAAGAAAATCCCCTCAAAGCCGCTCAAAGAGAACTCCGGGAAGAAACCGGTTTTAGGGCAAAGAAAATAAAATTATTCCATACCAGTGAATCCGGCCAATCATTGAATTGGGAAAGATACGCTTATCTCGCCACAGGTCTTACGTCTGACCCGCTTGAAGGCGACGAAGACGAAGATATAAAAGTCGTTCCCACTTCAATAGACAAGGCCTTTAAAATGGCGATTGGCGGAGAAATAAAAAACGAGGAAATGGCCTATCTTATTATAAAATTATATTATTCAAAAAAAATATGAAAATCAAAATAGAAATATCGGCTCGCCATTGCCATCTTTCAAGCAAAGACCTGGAAAAACTGTTCGGTAAAAATTATCAATTAAAATCGGCAAAGCCGTTGTCGCAATCAGGGCAATTTGTCGCGCGGGAAACCATCGGCGTCAAAACGCCGGACGGTTGCATTAACAATGTCCGGATTCTTGGCCCGGCTCGCGGAATAACTCAAGTTGAAATATCGCGAACGAATGCCCGGCAATTAAATATCAATTCGCCCGTTCGCGAGTCGGGAAACATTAAAAAATCAGCCGGCATTGAGCTTATCGGGCCGAATGGGACAGTAAAAATCAAAGAAGGCGTTATTGTCGCGGAACGCCATATTCATTGCGATAAGGCCACAGCCAAAAAATTAGGGTTGAAAAACAACCAGCGAATTTCTGTCAAAACAAACGGCGTTCGCTCCCTGACATTCAATAACGTTGTCGTTAAAATACGCGCAGATTTCTCGTTAGCGTTTCATATTGATACCGATGAAGCCAACGCCGCGTTAAATTTTAACCGCGGAAAGAAAACCGAATACGGTTTGCTAATAACAAAAAGTGAATAACATCATGGTTCTCCCGCCGGGGAAACTTATCTGGCAGGGCAAGGAATATCAATGCGCTTTGGGAAAATCGGGAACGCGCGAAAATAAAACCGAGGGGGATAAAGCGACTCCCGCGGGCTGTTTTCTTTTGCGAGAAGTTTTTTTCAGACCGGACAGAATTAAAAATCTAAAAACCGATCTTCCCGTAAAAGCGCTAACTCGCGATGACGGCTGGTGCGACGATTCCAAAAACAAAAATTACAACAAATTCGTGAAACTGCCGTATCCGACAAGCGCCGAGGCCTTGTGGCGGAAAGATAATCTTTACGACGTTTTAGCGGTGGTGGGGTATAACGACAGTCCTCCCCTTCCAGGAAAAGGCAGCGCCATTTTCACGCACGTAACCGATAAAAACTATTCGCCCACCGATGGCTGTATCGCGTTGGCTCTGCCTGACCTATTGGAAATTTTAAGAACTGTCAAAAAAGAAACGTTGATTTGCATAAATCCAGATTAGCGATATTATAAGAAAAACGTTCTTTAAAAAAGGAGGAAATATGGAAAGAAATGGAGAATGGCTGTTATTTCGGATGATTGTCCCGGCTTTTACGGAAATCAACGTTTTTACCGACATCGCCAAAACGATTACGGCTCTCGGCCCGATTATGGTGGCAACCGTAGCCGATAAGCTATGGGGCTGGCGGGTGGAAGTCATTGACGAAAACAATTATCGGAGAGGGCCGCGAGACAAAAAGGGCTTGCCTGACCACAGAATTTTGCAAAGTGAGAACCCGGCGGCGGCGGTCGGTTTATTCTGCGGTCTTTCCAGCACGATGGAACGAGCGTGGCAATTGACCGAATTCTATCGCGGCCAGGGAACGACGGTGATTGCCGGCGGCTGGCACGTTCATTACCGGCCCGAAGAATCCCTGAAAAAAGGGATTGACATCGTGGTAGCCGGAGACGGCGAAAGCATCATCCAGCCGCTTCTTGAAACTCTAAGGCAAAAAAACTCGCTTTCCCAAATCCCGGGAATTTCTTATTGGCAGGACGCGCAAATCAAAACCAATCCCCCCGAAAAATTGGAGATTTCCGATTTGAATGATTTGCCTTTACCGAATTTTGGCCTGCTCAAATACGCCAAATTGAAAATTTATCCCATTGGCCGAATCCGGGGGTGCAGTATGCGCTGCGAATTCTGTTCGGTCCGCGGGAAACCAAATTGGGCCGGCCCTGAACATCTCTTTGAAACCGTCAAATGGCTGGCGGAAACCCGAAAAGCCCGCCAGTTTTTTATCGTGGACGACCGCTTGGAAGAAGACCGCTACGGCACCGTGGATTTCTTTAAAAGAGTTGCCCAAAAGTACGGCTCCGGTCTTGACTTTACGGTTCAAATAAGATTGGCGGCAGCCAAAGACACCGAACTTCTGACCGTTATGAAAAAAGCCGGAGTGAGAAACGTCTGTATCGGCTATGAATCCTGTTTAGACGAAGAACTGATAGTGATGCGAAAAGGTTATTTGTCTTCGGATATGGTCAAATGGACAAAAATTTTCCACCGTTTTGGATTTTTTGTCCACGGGATGTTCATCTTCGGCTATCCTTTAAAAGGGACAATCGCCGTTGTCAGCGCCGAGGAAAGAATGAAACGGCTGAAGAGATTTATCCGCCAATGCCGACTGGATACTATTCAGGTTCTGCGACCGATTCCCGCGGCCGGAACTGATTTGCGTTCAAGAATGGAGCGGGAAGGAAAACTTTTCCCGCTGGAAATAGTTCCCTGGAGTAAATACGACGGAAGTTATATCTGTTATCAGCCGAATGATATGACCTTGCGGGAACTTCAAGAACTGCCGACAAAAATTATGCGCTGGTTCTATAGCCCCTTAAGCTTTGTTAGAGTTCCCCTGAGAATCCCGATTTTCCTTCTCGATTGTTTTTTATGGAGGTTGCGATATTGGTTTCGCGATTGGCGCAACGATATTGCGAAATGTGGCGGCCATCTTTTAATCCAACAATGGCTCAAGCATTACGAACGCCAGTCCTTTCTCAAAAAACTGGAAAAATTTACATCAAAAAAGGCCGAGTGAATTATCTCGGCCTTTTTTAACATTAAAAAATAAATACGCAAAAATGCTTAACGTTGCTATATTGAAATCTTTCCGATTAATAAATCCAATAAATTTTTCACTCTGTCTTGCGCCTCGCTTTCGGTTTTGCTGTTCAGAAATTCATTCCATTGTTTCAGAATTTCTTCATCATCTATGCCTCTCACCGTGTTTTCCAGTTTCAATCTTGTTTCAAAATCAATTTCTGTTTTGGCCTTAAGCACCTCTTCAATAAAAAGTTTGGTGAAATTCAGAGTTTTCGCGTTAATTTTTTGAATTTTTAAGGCCTCTTTTGCTATTAGAAGCTCTTTTTGAATTTCAATGTATTTTTTCGCTCCCAAAGACGCCGCCGCCAATAAAACCGAAACGGCCAAAACGGCAAATAATTTACCTAATCGTGTTTTTATCGTTAACATAAATTTATTTTAAAAAACTTTTTTTGATAATTTCTCCCTGATCCGATCGCGGTAAAAATTATAACACAACAACAGAATAACCAAAACAAGAACGACGGTTTTCCAGTCGGCAATTTTCAACCACCAATACTTGGTCTTGAGTTCAATATTGATATGAACGCCGCTGCCCTCCGTAACCTGGAAGGGCTTGCCGTCGTAGACAAGATAACCCGGGGCTTCGACCTTAAGATAATAAAAACCTTCGGGCACCAAAAACGCGTAAGTCCCCCTGATATCGGTCAGCTGGGGATTTTCCTGTTGATATTGCTTAGCCGGCCAAAGTTCATACTGCTTGGTTTCCGAATTCAACCAATGCAAAGAAACAACGGCGCCGGGAACGCGAGTTTCTTTATTGCCGATTTTCTCATAAATATAGCCCTCGGGGTCAACCACGGCTATCAATTTTACTTCTTTCATTCCTAAAGCCGGATCCTCGTAATCCATCACCGTAATAATTTCGTATTCTCCGTCAACAACCGGCGCCTGAATTTCAGCGGTATAAATCCCGTCGCCGTCCGGATCGGTGTATTCAAATTCCAGCAAAACCAATTTTTCTTCAACTTCCACCGGCCGGGTCCGGCTTTGGGCAAAAACCGGCTTGGCAAAAAACAGAGAAGCGGCTAAGGAGCTTAACGGCACCTGAAGCGAAGTTGCCCGCGGTGTTTTGGATTTAAAAACAATATAGCCCTTAACGCTTTTAACCGGCTTATCGGGCTTAATCACCAATTCCAAAAACTTCCCGGAAACAGTGGTGATTTTCTGTTGGGCTTTGCCTTTTTCCGTAAGAGTCAGGGTCGCGTTAAAATCAATCAGTCCGCCGCCGGTTTTGGCGAAAATAATTTCAGTCGGCAATTTTTCTTTGACTTTGGCCGATAATTCCGACACCGGAACGCCTTTGGGCAAAGCAAATTTACCGGGTTCAACTTTAACAGCGGGCAAACCGGCGATTTCCGTCAACCCCGGCAAAGTCAATTTAACCGTTTTCAGTTTTAATAATTCGGTCATTCTCGTAATGCCGACCTCGCTGAAAGTTTCCTCTAATTGGGGCAGTTTTTGAACTAAAATCCTGAAATCTCTCGGCAACGGAGCAAAAACGAGCCGACCAATGGCCTTGGGGTCCAAAAGCAACCACCGTCTTTTCAAAGATAACGGCGATTCTTTGGGTAAAAGTTCTTCCAAAGGAATTGCCGGCGGTTTAATTTCCGGCGGTTTCGGTTTTAGAAATTCGGGGATAAACGGCCGCAGAATTTCCGGCAAACGTCCAATCAGCGATTTTTTAGGCGCTTCTTTGGCGTAAATAATGCTGATTG
>Ga0209542_10009013_pt1 | contig 18428 bp, 16 predicted proteins | sample RifCSPhighO2_01_FD_184028 | JGI IMG/M metagenome (GOLD analysis project Ga0209542, IMG submission 184028) | Soil microbial communities from Rifle, Colorado - Rifle CSP2_plank highO2_0.1 (SPAdes) (version 2) | ecosystem: Environmental > Terrestrial > Deep subsurface > Rock core/Sediment ...
CCTATATCCAAAATTCCTTCCGACCGTGAGTAATTTTGGATATACGCCCGCATCCCTTTTTCTACTGGCGACGTAGAGCGAGAGAAGTGAACAGGTACTCATGTTCACTTCCGAGCCGAGGAGCCAGAAAGCGGCACGTCCGCTTACACCCCGGTGTAAAATTTGGGATGGTCGGTTTAAAGAAGGAAATTGGAAAACTCAGGAATATAGAGAGCGTGGACGTACCGGAGCGCGGTAGGTTTCCGAACACGGGCTAGAACGGCAGGTTCACGAAATCCAAGATGAATGAGTCCATGAAATAGGCGGAGAGGACGTACAGGAAAAGCAGCGCGAGGATGAGGTACCGGTGCTGACGGATGCGTTCGAGAAACAGACTTGAGACGATGATGAGCGCGGGGACGGTGATGAAGAGGACTCGTTGCGTGATGGCGTCCCATATAAAAACAGGGAGAAAAGAAAGTAGCGTCAGCCACACGAACACGGATTCTTTCCGGAACGGTCGCCTGCTCTCTTTGAGAAGAAGGTACAGGCCGGGGAAAAACAAGAGCCACCCGAAATTAAACAAAGAGCCGAAACTTTTTATGTATTCCAATACCCTGCTTTGGTAGACGTACTTCCCCTGAAAGGCGAGCCAATTGAAATACGTATAGTCGTACACGAACAGCGAATAGATATTCATCGTGACAAAGGGGCCGGTAGCGATGAGTCCGCTCACGAACAATGTACGTACGAGCCGCATCCACCGCCCCCAGTGGAGAAAAAGAATGCTTCCCGCCAAGACGACGTACCCCAGCAATGCATACTCTTTGAATACGCCGCCGACACCGATCGCGGCCGCCGAGCAGTAGAGCCATTTCTCACGCCCCGTCTGCATGTAGCGCAGGGCGCAGTAGATAGAAATGATGTAGAACATCCAACCGCTCATGTCCATGAGGTACGCAAGACCGCCCGTCACGGCGGCGTAATTCGTGACCAAAAATAACGTGGCGACGAATGCGACTTCCGGACTTCTCATGAGTCTCCGCAAGAGAGAATAGAAGACCATCCCCGTCACGACATAAAAAATACTGTTCATGAGAAGCCATGAGATATGGATGTTCGCTATGACGGAATCAACGAGAACCAAAAGCGCGACCCCGAAGAATCCGGTAATCACCCTGAACGGAACGAACTGGTCGGGCACAACGCCCGTTGTAAGCAGGTCCATCATCTCCAGATATGAGCCGCTGTCCCCTTTGACGGTCGGGTGAAGCACGGCGATCGTGAAAACCGCCACAACCGGCAGGAGCAACCACAGATATTTCCCGTACGTAGAAAACCTCCACCACGACTTGAACATCGTCCAAAAAGCCGAAACGCCGTCTTTCCAATTTATCTTTTTTCCCTCCTCATAGGTGCGTCCTCCGGAATATGAAATGCCGACCTCGGTGACCCTGAAATTATTCTTGGCCACTATCGCGGTGACTTCCGGCTCAAAACCGAAACGGTTCGACCGCAGGTCGGGCAAGATCTTGGCAAGGGCGTCCTTGGTAAAAACCTTGTAGCAGGTCTCCATGTCCGTGATGCCCAACCCCGTAAACATATTGGAGACCGCGGTCAGGAGCCAGTTGCCGAAATAATGCCAATCACGGAAAACCGTGAGCAATGAATATTCCGCGAACCGCGAGCCGTATACGACATCCGCCGTGCCCGCCAAAAGCGGCGCGAGGAGGTCGGGGTATTCATTCGGGTCGCATTCCAGGTCGGCGTCCTGTACCAAAATAAAATCACCCGTCGCGTTCGCGAAGCCGGCGCGCAGTGCGCTGCCCTTGCCGCCGTTCTTCTCCTGAAAAATTATCTTGTACTTCCCCGCTACGGCGAGACCTCGAAGAATGTCGCGTGTGCCGTCGGTGGAATAATCATCCACCAAAATAATTTCTTTGTTCAGCCCCGCCGCGGGACTCGACTCTACCAAACGCAACACCTCCAAAAGGGTTTTCTTCTCATTGTAGATCGGAACAACCACCGAGAGCGTTTTCATGGGGAGGTATCCTGCGTGCTTGCCCTATGTATACACACTTTACGGATAAAAGACAAACATGCGCTAGCGAACCTTGCGCACCACGTACGAATACCCCAATTGCGTCGCGCCGAGGAATTCCGGCAGGGTATTTATCTCATGCGGCATTTGTTCGCACGCGTTCATATTGATCTCGAAGCATGTGCCCGCGGCCGTCTCCCCCGCGCCGCATCGGTCGGTGCACAGCGTCCGCACCATCCATACGGAATGAGTGCCCGATAATTGCGCGATGTACGCCGCCTCCTGCTCCGGCCGGTAGGCGGTGGCGGTCAGCGGTTTGAAGTCGCTCGCGGGCAGCTTGTCCCTATTCTGCAGAAGAAAAGCGAACCGGCTCATCTGCCGCCGCTCATCGTCCAGAAGATCGAGCGACCCGGTATTGACCGGCAGGGTCAGGCGCCGCGCCGAGTGGTCAACGATGAACGCGGTGTCGGGAGTGTTGTAATTCTGCATGATGGTCCGCAAGAGTACGGTCTCGGACGAGGGCTGCCAATAGAGCGTTATCGCCTGCACGCCGACCGCGAGGAAAAGCACGCCGCCTAGGCACAGTGCGACCGTAGCCGCCTTCGCGCCGAGTTCGCTCATGAGTATCGCTGCGGAAAATGCGCACGCAAGTGTCAGAAGGATGGCGTACCGCGGGAGGATGTCGAAGCCGATGATGACGTGGAATATCACGTACACGAGCACGGGGTGCACACATGCGATGACGAGGTACATCCTTTTCCGCGGGGTATCGAAGAATGCCCGTTTTTGGAGCGCGAGGAATAGGAGCGCGAGTACGCCGGCGACATACAGGATGACGAGCGGCTGGCTCTGAAATGCGAAGAGGAGCGGCTTCCCGAGCCTCGTGGCCCAATCAATCGTCCCCTCGGCAGTTTTCGTCGAGACGTCCGAAAAATTACCCGATATCTTGTATCCCTGATAGAGAAATGATATCTGCGTCAGAGCAAAGAGCACGATGAGATACCAGTACCGGCGCAGGTGCCCCGACAGGTCGTGCACACTGATGTGCCGGAGCAAAAGCGCGTACAGCGTGAGAAGCGCGATGGAGAACACGCCGACGTAGCTTTGGAAAAAGACGAGCACGCCGCTCCACACGAGAAGCGCCGTGTACCGCTCCGTCCGCATGAACGGCGTGTTCAGCCGCGACAGGTAATATTCGTTGGCAATGAATACGGCGCTCGCGGCCGCAACCATGATGATGTAGAAGGCCCAGACCTTCGCCGTGTGCAGGAATTCGATGACGAGCACATTGGAGAGGAGCAGAAAGAGAAAAAGAACGAGCGAGAGCGCGAGTGGTCGGGGGATCTCCCGCCTCTTGAAGTAAAAGAAAAAGAAAATCAGCGTCGCGAGCGCGCCGACACCGCTCACGAGGCGGAGTATATAGAGGAGCTCCCCCGTATTGCTTGCGACCCATATCTTCGCCACAGTTACGGAGAAGTCCGACAACGCCAATACGGCGCCGACGACGGGCACTAAGACCGCCGTATCAAGATATGTTTGCGGCCCTCCGTAGTACGTGCCGGAGGCCGGAAAATCCCAGCCCGGAAGCGTCGTGTGCTCGATAGCGGAAAGCGCGCTCGTCAGGAAATAGCTCTCATCGAAAATGATATCCGGATTGTTGCCGAACGGGTTCGGATTCAATATCGCGAACGCGATAAAAACGAACAGTGCCGCAAAAAGCAGTCCTTTCCACGCCGCCATGAGAGCACGATAGCGCAAAACGCTCGCGCGGGCGAATGGTTCAGCGTACCGGAGCGCGGTATTTTTGACGGTTTGAGCCACTCCTCCGTCAAAAAACTGCGCTTCGGTACGCTCCAGAGAGGTTTTTAAACGCTCTCGATCACCTCCCGCTTCTTGAAGATATACGTTCTGTTGATGAAGAATATAACGATAGCGAGCACGGGCGCGATGATGGCTTGGGCGAAGAGGTACCAGATGTACAGATACTCCACGAATACGTACATGAGGCTTGCGTTCAGGGTGATGCTCACGACCTGCATGCCGAGGTAGAGCGGGAGCTGGATATGCAGGCGGTCGCGCGAGGAATCTTTGAACGTCCAGAGTTTCTGCAAAAGAAAACTGATGGAGAACGCGACGAGGAACGCCCCGACGGTCGAGATGAGATAATAGATATGGAAGATGTCGGTAAGAATGTAGAGCACGGTGAGGTTGACCGAGAACGCAAAGCCGCCCGCAATGCAAAACCGGATGAACTGCGCGTATTTTTGTACCAATTCGCGTATGCGTGTCATAGCGCAAAAAGTTTTACCTTGAAACCCGCTTTCGCCAAGAGGTACAGCGCAAGCGTCTTAAACGTCTGGAACGAGTACACAATGGACTTTGGGATGGAGATGGACGTGTGCTCCTCTTTGTAACTGCAACGTATCGGCACCTCCCCGATACGGAGGTTTGCGAATTTCGCCTGTGCGATTATCTCAAAACCGAAAAGGAAGTCGTCGGACGTCGCATCGAGCGCGACCGTCTCGGCCAAGCGCTTGGTATAGACGCGGAATCCCGTGTGGAACTCCGAGAGCGGAAGGTTGAGGACCAAACGTTCCGTCGCGCTCAATCCGATATTCGCGAGGTAGCGCGCCCACGACATGTGGTCCTGTAGCGGCTGCAACGGATCGAGGAAACGGGAGCCGAGTACGAGGTCGTAGCCCTCTTTGGCTTTCGCGAGCGCCGCCCCGATCGCCGAGGGGTCGTACTGACCGTCCCCGTGAAGGTCGACGATGTATTCTGCTCCGAGCTCGATGCCCTTCCTGATGGAATATTTCACATTCCCCCCGTACCCGAGATGTTCGTGCGTGTACGTTTCAATTCCCAAACGTTTCGCAACCTGGAGCGTGTCGTCCGTGGATGCGTCGTCAACGAGAATGATGCGATCGACCGAATCCTTCGGGATGCGCCGGTAGGTGTTCGGAAGAACATTGGCGCAGTTGTACGCGAGAATAACGCAGACGGACGTTTTCTCACCGCGCGGCATAGATTCGACACTATAGCATGGGTGGCCTGCCCCGTGAGATATCTCGGCCCGTCATCGTGAGAAGCAGTTGGATTTTTATCTCATGGGGTATACCCCGTGAGATATCCCGGCTCATCACCGTGAGAAGCAGTTGGATTTTTATCTCATGGGGTATACCCCGTGAGATATCCCGGCCCGTCACCGTGAGGAGCAGTTGGATTTTTATCTCATGGGGTATAGTATGGCCGCCATGAAAGCCGTTATTCTCGCGGGAGGCTCCGGCACGAGACTACAGCCGCTCACGCTCGTCACCAACAAGCATTTGCTGCCGGTCTACGACAAACCGGTCATTTATTATGCGATAGAAAAACTGGTCGACGCGGGCATCACGAAGATAATGGTCGTGACCTCGCCCGGCAACATTGATGCTTTCGTGAAGCTGCTCGGTTCGGGTCAGCGCTTCGTCCCCAGGGGGACGACCGCCAAACAGATACAGATCGTCTACGGCATCCAGAACGAGCCGAACGGCATCGCCTACGGACTTTTTATCGCGGAAGATTACATCGGGAAAGACAACTGCGTGCTTTTTCTCGGCGATAACATTTTCCTCGACGATATCACGCCGGCCATACGGAAATTCAAGAAGGGCGCGGCCGTGTTCCTCAAAAAAGTGCGCGACCCGAAGCGGTTCGGTATCGCTACCGTGAAGCGCGACAAGATCACCTCGCTCGAGGAAAAGCCCGCCAAGCCGAAGAGCGATATGGCGGTGACGGGTCTCTATATATATGACAACACCGTCTTCAAGAAGATACGCAAGATACTGCCGAGCGAGCGGGGCGAATATGAGATAACCGACGTCAATAAGCTCTACCTCGCGGAAAAGACCCTGCACTTCCACATGCTGAAGAAGGAGTGGTTCGACATCGGCACCATCGAAAGCCTGCACACGGCATCACGCTTTATGAAGAAACGCGCAAAAAAATGAAGCATCTGTTCAAAAGACGGACTATTGTAACGGGCGGAGCCGGCTTCATCGGCAGCAATTACCTCAACTATGCCGTCAAGAAATACCCGCGGGAACTTTTCATCAATGTCGACGCGCTGACCTACGCGGCCGACGTGCGCAACATCACGGTGCCGGATAAAAAGAACTATGCCTTCGAGAAGGCCGACATCTGCGACCGCCCTGCGATGACCGCCATCTTCGAGAAATACAAGCCAACCCACCTCATCCACTTCGCATCCGAGACGCACGTAGACCAGAGCATCATGGACCCGGGCCTGTGCCTCCGGACCAACGTCGAGGGTACCAACGAGCTCCTTTTGCTCGCGCGCGACCACAAGCTCTCGCGCTTCCATCTCGTCTCGACCGACGAGATCTACGGGGAGCTCGGCAAGAACGATGCGCCGTTCACCGAATCCTCGCCCTTCGATCCGCGCAATCCGTACAGCGCGTCGAAAGCGGCGGCGGAGCTTTTGTTCATGTCGTACCAAAATACGTTTGGCCTCCCCGGCGTCATCACCCGGAGCTCCAACAACTACGGACCGCGACAGGATGTGACGAAGCTCATCCCGAAATTCATTACGCATCTGCTCCGCGGGAAAAAAGTGCCGCTGTACTCGGTGGGAGAACATATCCGCGACTGGCTGTATGTCGACGACAATGTGCGCGCGCTCGACCTCGTATTCCGCAAAGGTACGGATGGCGGCATCTACAATATCGGCGGAAGCTCGGAATATACCAACCTCGACGTGACCAAGACGCTCCTCCGTATGCTCCGGAAGACCGAAAAAGAGATAGAATACGTGGCCGACCGTGCGGGGCACGATTTCAGGTACGCGCTCTCAAGCAAAAGAATAGGGAGAGAGCTCGGATGGAAGCCGCGCGTGCGTTTCGAGAATGGCATCAAAAAGACGATAGCCTTTTACAAGCAGAGGTCCGGGCAACGTACATAGACGTAGTATGAAAACACCATACCCAAAGCACCATTTCGTGAAGACGGGGCATATCCCCCGCTGTCAGATCTGCAATTCCGCAAAGGTGCACACGGTCCTCGACCTCGGACATCAGCCGCTCTGCGACACGCTCGTCACGAAGGAGTCCCTCAACGAGCCGGAGAAAACATATCCGCTCCGCATGGTCTGGTGCCGGAAATGCACCGGCGTGCAGATAGATTACTGCGTCGACGGCAAGGAGGTCTATCATCCCGGCTACCCGTACCGGAGCGGTATATCGAAGCCCCTCGCCGACTACCAACGGCAGATATGCCTCTCGCTTATTGAGAAATATGAGCTGACCCCGAAGGACCTCGCTATCGATGTCGGAAGCAACGACGGCACACTCTTGAGCGGTTTCAAACGGGAAGGCATACAGATACTCGGCGTCGAGCCGACCAACATCGCGAAGTATGCGAACGCTCACGGCATTCCGACCATCCAGTCGTTCTTCGACAGGAAGACCGCCAGGCAGATCAGGAAAAAATACGGCCCTGCGGCGGTCATAACGACGACGAATGTCTTCGCCCACATGCAGACCATCGGCGAGGTCATCATGGGCATCCACGCTCTTTTGGAGGACGACGGCGTATTCATCTCCGAGACGCACTACCTGCTCAATGTGGTACAGGGCGGGCAATTCGACACCATCTACCATGAGCACCTGCGGACGTACTCTCTCCGCTCCCTCATCGCGCTTTTCGCCCCGTACGACTTCACGGTCACCGATGTCGAACGCGGCGACCGGTACGGCGGCAACATCCGCGTGCACGTGACGAAAGGCAGGGGTAGATCGGTGAGTCCGCGCGTGGCAAAGCTCCTGAAAGAGGAGCGCACCGCCGGATTGGACAAGCTCCCGACCTACACGAAATTCGCGCGACGCGTGCAAAAAGCGCGTCTCGAATTCATGGATTTCCTCATCAAGACAAAGCGGTCGGGAAAATCCATCGTCGGGAAATCATGCCCCGGCCGCGCCTCGACGCTCCTGAATTACTACGGCGTCGATACGGAGTACATCCCCTATCTGGCGGAGTTGCCGACATCATTGAAACTCGGCATGTATCTGCCGGGGAAACACATCCCCGTGGTGAATGAGAAGATACTTCTCAAGGAACAACCGGATTACGTAGTGCTTCTGTCATGGCACTATGCCGACGTCATTATGAAGCGCCTGAAAAAAGCGGGATTGAAGTCTGATTTCGTTATTCCCCTCCCCGACCTGCGCATCGTTAAAAATTCAAAAGTCTAGAGCATGTTGAAAGTCGGCATCATCGGCGGAGGCTTCGGCGTGAGCGGGCTGAAGCCCGCCTTTGACTCTATACGCGGATGCAAGGTCGTCGGCGTATGCGCGGGAAGGTCCGACTGGCGGGCATTTCTGGACCGGAGCGACCTTGACGCGATCGCGCTCGCCGTCCCCCCGCATGCGCAATACCAGATTGTCAGAGCCGCGATACGAAAAGGTCTGCATGTATTCGCCGAAAAACCGCTCGCCGCCAACCTGAAAGAAGCGAAAGAGCTGTACGCCCTCGCGAAGAGAAAAAGAATCACTCACGGCATTGACTTCATGTTTCCCGATATCGCCGAGTGGAGGAAAGTAAAGGAGTTGATCGACAAAAAAAGATACGGGGCCTTGGAGCACGTGTCGGTCGAGTGGGATTGGATGAGCGGCGACCTACAGTACGGCAGAAAAACGTGGAAGACTGCCGTGAAGGAGGGCGGCGGAGCGCTCTCTTTCTATTTTTCGCACGGCCTCTATTATCTGGAACACTTTGCGGGGAAAATCCGCGATGCCCGCGCGTCATTCACCTACTCGCCAAAGAGCCTGAACGGCGGCGAGGTCGGCGTTGATATGCTTTTGAAATTCCGGGGCGGTGCCACGGGCGACGTGCATGTCTCGTGCAACACGCCGACACTCGTGCGGCATCGGCTTACGTTCATCTGCGAGCGCGGAGCGATAGTTCTCGACGGAAAAAATACTATCACGGATAAGTTCACGGTCACGGTGTGGGATATGGCGGGCACGCACCGTGTGCGCGTCAGGAAAGATACGGGCCGCAAAGGTGAGGACGAGCGGGTGAAGGTCGTGAAGAAATTGGCGAAGAGATTCGTCAAGGCATGCATCGCTAAAAAGCAGACGGCTCCGTCCTTCGCCGACGGTGTGCGCGTACAGGAATTGATAGAGACGATACGCCGCAAAAGCAGGCACTAGAGATTCACTCGGAGAATATACGTTCGAGCTTTTGGACCAAAAGGGGCAACGCGTGTTCATGCAAAATGTAGGCGCGGGACTTCTGTGCTATTGCGGTACGCCGCTCCCCCGACAACGCGAGTGCCGCTTCCAAGCCGGTCGCCACCGATCCCGGAGAATCAGGCTCGACAAGAAATTCGTCGGGTATAACGCCGCGCAGGACGTCGTTCGCGGCGACGACGACACAGCCGGAGGCCATCGCCTCCCCTATCGTCTTGTCGAAACTGCCGGAGGGAGTGAGGTTAACGTAGAGTGCGTGAGACGTGTACGCTGCGACAGTTTCGTCGTTACGAATGGCGGGTTTGAATGTGACATTCGGTATCAGGGAAAACTCCGTCTTCAGTTCGTCGGCGAACGCCTCGCGACCGGGAGTCGGGTCACCGACAATATCTGCTTTGAATGCGACTCCCTTCTTCCCAAGCATATCGAGAGCCTTGAGCAGTATCTCCGGCCGCTTCACCGCATCAAGCCTCCCGAGAAATACTATCGAGCGCGGGTCGGCCCCTTGGTCCGGTTTGAAAACGGCGGTGTCGATGCCGATGGGCATCCGGATCGCATTTCTAAAACCGGCAACATATGCGGCGGGCGATGTGTAGCACACCGCGCGAGAGAGAAGTGCGGCCAAACGCGTAAAGACGGACCCTTTCTTGTGATTGCGCCAGAGAACGACGCGTTTTCCGAGAAGCCACCAGAATTTCCAGCCGAGTAGCACGTACTCCTGATTCATGTGCACAAAAACGGCATCGTAGTCATTCCGCAATTTCCAGATATACCGGTAGAAATTCAGCACGTACGCGATGCGCGACACGCCCCCCTCTTTTCCCAAGGAGTACACCGACACGTTCGCGGGCAACGAATGTCTCCCTTCCTTGAGGCAGATCACGGAAATCGTATCGAAGTGTTTTGAAAATTCTTCTATCCAACGATGGAAGAATCCGAGAACGGGGTCATCGAGGTCGACGGCCTGTGTCGTGATGAGGAGCTTCATACACCCCCGCATGATACCCTACCTGCGTTTTTTTGCCGCTTTCTTGTGACGCGTGACGACCGGCTTGCCGTAGACACCCTCAAGCAGATCGAGGTCTTTGTCGGTACTCGTGAGAAGTTCTATATTTTTTTGTTCCGCCGCTTCCAAGACCGCGTGCGCAAGCGTGTCTTCCGGCAGATGTTTCTTGATATGGAGTTTGAGCGCCGCGATGTCTTTGATAAAACAGCCGCCGCCTGCGCCGCGCCCGGTCTTGTGAATAGGCTGTGCGTAGCGGTTGGAGATAAGCGGGTCGGCAAGAATAGCGCGGTGCACGTGGTCCCAGTTGGCTCCGAGTTTCTTCGCAAGGTCGTACATGATGTTGAAGAGGATGATCTGCATATAGCCGCTCGCATTGTGGGAATATTTGAATATCTCCGCTTCGGTGCTCGAACAGATCTGGGAAGAGGACGCCCGCGGGATGATCTTCTTTACGCGCTCGGCCGCGAGGAGGTGTTTCGCGTCGTTGACGGGCATTCCCACGAGATTTACGAACGGGTGCGCCGCATCGTGCACGTGCGAGGCGATGGAAAGGAATTCCGGACCGTAGAGAAGGATGACATCGGGAACATCCTTCTGTATCTCCTCCGTCGTGCCGGGGAGAATCGTCGATTTGATGACCGCGATCTTGCCCTTCCCCACAAGCTGGAGCACGCTCCGTATGATGGAGTCGTCGAATCCGTCCGGCGTCGTCGGCGTCCACACGGCGATGAACACGATATCGCAATCCTTTATTTTATCCTTGTTGCCGGCGTACTCCTTTTCAAGCGAATACCGCACCACGGAATACCCGCGTTCCTCGAAATTATCCGCATACGCCTTGCCGATCCACCCCTGTCCGATGAAGCCTATCAAAGGCTTGTTTTTAGCCATATGCGCGATTGTAGCAGTTATCCTTTGCTTATGCACGTTGCGATATCGTCGCAATATGCCCGCACGTACCCGTCAAAATCCGCATACGGATAAGTATTGAGCGTGCCCGTACGCGGTCCGCTTTTGAACCATTCGCCGAGTGCCGCCGCAAATCCTTCTTCGGATGTAATGAGCGCGCCCGCTTCGCGCGCGACGCCGACGTCGGTCGAGAGCACGGGCACCCCCCCTGCAAGCGCCTCGACGGCGACCAGCCCGTATCCCTCGTACTTTGAGGGGACGAGTACGATATCCGAGAATGCGTAGTATGGCGCGGCGTCATGCTCGCCTTCGAAGAATACCCGCTCAGCGACATTCAAACGTTTTGCAAAATGTTGCAATGAAACTTTCTCCGTGCCGGTGCCGACAACGATGAGGCACGAATCAGTCGGAGCTGAGCTTGCAAAGGCCTGAAGCGCGAGCGCGACATTTTTCTCGGGTTCGAGGCGCGAGACGACGAGGGCCCGCGTACGGAATCTGCCGAAGCGGCTCGTAACGGTCGCATCCGCCGCGCCGCGCACGCGGTCGATATCGACGAAAATCGGAAGTGTCGTTATCGGTATCGCGACATTATATTGTCTTTCGAGTGAATTCTTTATCCGTTCTGAAACAACCCGCACGCCCGCGGCGCGGCGGAGAACGAATCCCGCGATGCGGATACGAATACGATTCAGTAATGACAGCCGAGCATATTCCGGAGAAAGGAAATCGGTATGTATCTGTACGTGTAGCGGAACTTTATATTTTCGCGCTATCCACCACCCGACCAATCCGGTCTCGAAAGGGTCCTGCACGGAAACGACATCCGGACGTCCGAGCCGGCGCGCAATGCGGAGCGCATCGAAACCGAAACGCCATTTCGCCGGAGAGCCGGTCGGATATACCCGGAGCGCACCTTCATCGACGGGCTTCGCGCCGTCGCTCCGCAGGGAAAACCCGATGATGTCCAAATGGCCGAATTGTTTCGCGTATGCCTCCTGCCGCTTGAATGCCGGCGAACCACGAAAGAGAATTCCCCGTTTCGACCTGTCGGCACCTATTTGAAGAACTCTCATATCATACGCGTACTATCTTTTCAAAAAGGGACCGGTGCTCGCGATAGACGGCATTCCAATCGTGGGAAAAAGAGATCGCCTGCCATTTTTTTGTGTACTCCCGATAGTAGCCCTCGTCCGCAAGTTTTTCCAGCTTCCCTGCGACATCCTCGACGGAATGCGGGTCGAGGGTCTCGGGTAGCCTGTCGGCAATGCTTAAATAATTCTCTCTCGTAACGAGCCCGGGTAGGCCAAGCGCCAGGGCCTCCGCAACCTGATTCGGCGAAATATCCGTCCAACTCGGGAGCACGAACGCGCGCGAATCCCCGATGCGCCGGAATACGGTATCGCGCGGCAGGGGCCGCTCAAATGTCACCCGTGCGCCGAGGCCAAGCTCCCCGACCAGCTGCTCCAGTCCGGCCTTCCGCGGTCCGTCGCCGATGAGAAGTAGCCGGTAGTCCTCCGGAATGCGCGCCCGCGCAAAGGCGCGAATGAGGGTATCAAGATTTTTCATGACGATAAAACGGCCCCAGTAGACGAATTCGTTCTTTCGCGGCGCGTCATTTTTTACGGCAACAGATATTTCCGGTACCGGATTGAAAATAGTGGATACCCGCGCGGGCGCAAGGCCGTAGAAACGCACATAGAGTTCCCTCTGCGCATTGCTGTTGAAAACGACGTGGCGCGCACCCGATAGGACGAACCGTATCAGCCGGAAGGCAATCGCATATCCGGAACGGCGATATATTCCTGATGTGTAGAACTCCCGCAAGGTCACGGGCCTCTGCCCTGATTCGAGATACTTTTGCTCCCACAGATAGTCGCCGCCGACTCGCACGACATACGGCTTGCCGAGTAGTTTTGCGGCGAGTGCGACAGGGAGACCTGCCGCGAACCAATCAAGCGTGTATATCAGGTCGCATTTCTTCGCCTCGCGCAGCACCGCGAAGAAAAACCTGATTCTGTTCAGGATGCGGTTGCCGCGAACGATGCGCATGAGCTTGAATGTATATTTTTTGTCGGAGTCATAGTGTGACTTTTCGGAAAACGTCAGCACCGTCACCTCGTTGCCGCCTGCCTGCACCATGGACGCGAGCTTCGGCGCATACGTCGCCGGTCCGCCGACCTCGGGCTCAAAAATCCCCGTCGTGATAAGGACGCGCATAGAGATACACTACCTCAAAGCAGAATGGGGCGCGAGAGTGCAACCCCATTCAACCCAACTTTGACCTTCTTCGCGCCTATTCATCATGAAGAGTGGTCTTGGATGGGGTACCTGTCCACGGCCGAAGAAACATCTCGGCCACGTAGTCGTCCGCGACCTCTATAATCTTCAGGCCGATAAGAATGAGCGGGAACTGGGGAGTCAGAACCCAGGGCCACGCCCATGCCGTGAGACTAAGTTTTTTCATTTCATGATCCTCCTCTCTAAGCAAACACCTTTTTTCGATGTTCTGCTAACGGGTTATCCCCTGCCCTTCATGAGGGGTGCGAAGACCTTTTCCCGCATATCGTTTGCAATAAGATTCCAATCGTATTTTTGCACCGCCAATTCTTTCGCGTTCTTGACGATGCGCGCGGTCAAGACAGGGTCCTCCATGTATTTTTTGACCGCACGTGCCACCGATTCGGGATCGTGCACGTTGCAAAAAAGCCCCGTCGGCTCCGTGTCGGGACTGCGGTCGGGGTCGGAAAGAAAATCGGGAATGCCGCCGACGGGGGTCGCGACGACGGGGAGCCCCGCGGCGAACGCTTCAATGAATGCGCTACCCAATCCTTCAACGAGGGATGGGCGGACAAAAATATCGGAGATTTTGAAATATATTGGCAGGTTGTTGTGTTCAATATGCCCAACAAATTTTACCCGCACCGACACGCCCTCTTCTTGAGCAATCGCAGCCAACTTCTCTTTATCGTCTCCTTCACCGGCAATAAGAAATTTTACGTTTTCGGGAAGATGTCGGAGTGCGCGTATAACATCCTCGACCCCACGCGACAGTACAAGTCGCGACGCAGTAAATAGAAATACATCCCCCATCCTTTTGCCCAATGCCTCCTTTAAGAAAAGTAACGCCTCTTCCGAGATAGGCTCCGAAAATCGCCTTGTATCCACGGCGTTAGGAATGACTACAAGCCGCTTTTCGTACCCAATTTCACTGACCAAGCCTTTGATGAAACTGGATATGACTTTAATCATATCGGCCTTTAAGTAAATCTGTCTATAAAAAGGCCATATCATGCGGAGCAGTGGTCTGCGTTTTTTGACCTCCTCCAAGGTGTTTCCGTCCTGAAGCTCTAGAAGGTACGGAATATCCGGATTGGCGTACTTGAAAAAAAGAGCGCCAAATCCCGCCTGATTCGCCATCATCGCCCAAATAAAAGCGTAGGCATTCTTACGATGCAGAACTGAAGCTTTCAAAAATGAAAGGACTGGAAAAAGGAACTTTGAAAATCGAATCTGCCACGGAAGCGATCGTTCTGAAACATGCCAGATATCAGCAGTAAATCCGATTCGATGGATTGTTACGTTTCCCTTTTCTTCTTTCTTGGGAAAGGTGGGGTTAAAGCGCAATGTAACAATATCGAAATGATAATCCTGAGGATTCATGCGTCCCAAGATTTCCTCTAATGCAAGCTCCGCTCCTCCCACGAAAGGATGATATGCGAGCGAGAAAACAAGGACGCGTTTCATACGCGTATTATTTCTTCTGTGCTTTCAGCAACTCGATGTATTCGCGCACGGTCTGTTGCGGCTTCCAGCCGAATTCTTGTTCCGCGCGCGTGGTGTTGACGATGGATTCCATACGGTTACCCGGCCGCTCCGGAAGCATCTGTATCTCTCCCCCGAACATCTGCGCGATATCCAAGACCGAGTACGATTCGGGGCTACCGAGCCCGTAGTTTTCCCCGTGTCCGCCCTCGCCGACCAAGAGAAGCCCGCGCGCAATATCACCCGCATACGTAAAGTTCCGCCGTTGGGTCCCCGGTGCGACGACCGTGATGGGCTCACCTTTCCAGTACAACTCCTTGAATCTCCCGATCACCGACGCGTACGGTCCTTTCGAAAGTTCCCGCGGGCCGTAGGCATTGTAAAAATACGTCGTCGCGTAGGGAAGGTCGAACCATTCGCTGTAATTGCGGACCAGTTCCGTATTACTCGCCTTCATCCACGCGTACGGAGACTGGTCGCGCCCCAAACCGCCGTCGGCAAACTTAGTGCTTGACCCGGCATAGACGAGCCTGCACCCGCGCTTCCGCCAATATTCGAAGACCTGGAACGTGCCCGCCACATTCGACTCCCATACCAGTTTGATATCCTTGAAGCTCTGCTCCACCCGTGAGTATTCCCCTAAATGAAAAATGATCTCCGGTGATTCATTGCCGACGAGCTTCTCGATATCTTTCGTGTGGCCTTCGATATATTCGGCCCCCTCGATATGATTGTCCTTTGAGCCGATGAAGTAGTTATCCAGCGAAACGACGCGGTATTGTTTGAGGGCGAGTTCTATCAGATTCGAACCGATGAGTCCGGCACCGCCGGTCACGAGTATCGTCTTCTTTTTCTGCGCCATAGCGGTCAGAGTACACTCACTTGGGGCTTTCTTCAATGATATTCCACTCTTTCCTCGCGTAGTGCCGGGCGAGGTACACGGCGCCCGTCGACGCGAACGAGAGCGCAAGGACACCGAGCCACCATCTCCGCCCCCCGCCGACGAGGGCGGCCGATGCGGCGACTTGCGACGAAGTCGCCTCCTCCACCGCCTCTACCTCTGCGGTTTGTTCGGGCATCTCCGGCGGAGCATCGAATGACACGGGGCGCGTAGGGAGGACGGGGGGAGGAATTACCGCAAGTGGTGCGGCCGGAGCGGTAGTGACGGGAGGAGCGGCTTTTAATGTGTCTTCCCCCGCGCGAAGCGCTACGACGCCATTGGGATACGCGAGCTCGGTCTGCAGGCCCGCGGGGAACCCGAGTGTTTTCTGCAGGATGTGCGTCACGGCACCTTTCAAAATGATGGAATGCTCGGGAAGTACGAATTCCCGCCCGAACGAGCGCACGACCCAGCGGGAGAGGTCGAGGTCACGCCCCGCCTCATTGCCGATAGAAACACTGCCGTCGGCGCCTATCCCGAACGAAAGCTGCGCGGGCTCTGCTTCGACGACGATGACATCGGACGCGGCGCTTCTGTGCTCGGCGATGTTCAGTACGACCGCATAGCGGCCCGGGTAATCGAAATGGTGCAAGACGGTGATACCTTCCGCCGTCGAGCCGTCGCCGAAATTCCACGAGAAGCGCACACGGGCGAGTTCTTCTTTATCCCTGTTGTATGCGCGACCGTAGAATTCCGTGTCCGCACCGACGATGACGGTGCGGTCGTCGCCCCCGTCGGCGAATATCTGTATCTCCGGCGGCGTGACGTATGAGGAAACGGGGTTTGATGTGGTGGTCGTGGTGGTCGTCGTTTGCGTTTGTTGTGTTGTATTCGTTTGGGATGTCGTGGTGCTCGTATCGCTCGAACCCGAACTGCCACCGACGGTGATGCTCTGTGTTGCGGTCCACTGGATGTTCCATTCTCCGGTCGGCCAACTCGTACACGATTTGGTCACATCCTCCGGTTTGAGTGCCACTTTTACGGTGACCGTGTGTGTTCCCCCTTGCGTGTCTTTGTAATAAAAACTCCTGTTTGCGGTGTTCTTGCTCATCGTCAAGATGGAAACAGGACTCCAATTCGTGGCGCTCGAAGAAAACTGCCCTTGTGATGATGTGGATTCCAAAAGAAGACAGCCGGTTTGCGGGAGACCGGTACTCGCACCGTCCGGTGCTTGCGCTTGAACGGCTATCTGTGCCGATACTATTCCCGATTCTACGGTCTGTGGGTCTGTTGTAAAAACGAAGTTGGTGACCTGTGCCAAGGCTACATTCGGGACGAATGCCGCAGTCACGAGTATCGCGTATAAAAACCTATTGCCCGCGGGAAGTATCCCCCCTCCGCAAAACCTCTCGTAGCGTTTCCGCAGAGACTTCATTCGTTCGCGGAGAAGGGCTACGCTGCTCATGCGGAATATTATCGCGCACGCGGGGCGGCTGGAGGCCGGGTCTTGGAGCGGACTGTGGATTAGGATTCTCCCGACCGACACCCCCCGTCCCCGCCGTAACGGGCGCGGATGCCGATTTCATCGCTTTTTTCTCGCGCAGAACGTCAACGGGTGAACGCATGGTTCTTTCCGCCGGTACTGCGGGGGGAGGCGTCGCCGCTCCCGCGGTAGCCTTCGGGCGCGCGGCTTCTATCGCCGCGCGCAGGGCGGAGCGCTGCTCGGCCTCCTGCACCGAGGTACGGACGAGGCCGGGCGCGCCTGCCTGCGGCGGCTTCGGCGGGTCGCTCCGGAACGGGCGGGGGGGCGGGCCGCCGCCCGCGCGCGGGTGGGCCGGGCCGCCTTCGCGCCGTTCGCGCCCGTCGCCCGGACGACCTGATTGGTCCTTTTTTTGCTGAGGCGCAAAATCCTGCTGATGCTTGTTGATGATGGCTTCTATTTCAGCGCGAGGACGCGAATATTTTGCGCGCGAATTGCTGACGCAGTCATCGCGATATGATATCGGCGGCGGGTCAATGGGCGGGATGGTCTCCGCGGAGAACGGGAGCGACCCGACGCCGTCTATCATGAGCGTCAGATAGATCTGTCCGATGCCGAGCCCCACCAGATCTTCCGGCGTGAATGTCGGCTCGAACACCGTCTCAAGGACCTCCGCGTCGAACGGACCGACGCGGAATACGATGAGGGTTCCGACGTTGCCGAAGACCGCATCGCGCACCTCCTCCTCCATCTGCTCGATGTATTGGTTGGCCAAGGTCAGCGCGAGCTTGTATTTGCGGGATTCACTCAAGATGTCGGCGAACGCCTCGTTCATCATGGACTGGAATTCGTCGACATAGAAATAAAAGCGCGGCAACTTGGCGATGCGGGCAGCCGGCTCGTCCGCGCGCGACATCGCCGCGAGGTAGATCTTGACGACGAGCATTGAGCCCAAAAGTGCGGCGTTGGTCTCCCCCATGCGACCCTTGGAAAGATTGACGATGAATATTTTTTTCTCATCCATCATTTTCCGGAGGTCGAAGCTGGACTTCGCCTGACCGACGATGTTGCGTATCAGCGGGTTCGCGGTGAATTGTCCGACCTTGTTCTGGATGGCGGGCGTC
>Ga0209542_10009017_pt1 | contig 18421 bp, 23 predicted proteins | sample RifCSPhighO2_01_FD_184028 | JGI IMG/M metagenome (GOLD analysis project Ga0209542, IMG submission 184028) | Soil microbial communities from Rifle, Colorado - Rifle CSP2_plank highO2_0.1 (SPAdes) (version 2) | ecosystem: Environmental > Terrestrial > Deep subsurface > Rock core/Sediment ...
GGCAGCGACCGCCGTGAGCGGCAAACCGCGGGCTAGAAAGGAGGCAACCGATGGACTGGCTCGTACGGCAAGCGGACGCGTGTTGCGGTGAGTTCATCGAGCGGATTCCGCTCGGGGTACTCGCCGCGATGGTGATCATCCCGGCTCTTACCCTCGGGGGCTGGACGCTCCGCTGGCTCATCCGAAACGCGAAGGCGGAGGGATAAGCGCCCCACGGGTCGGCGCAGAAAGACCCGAGAGAGATAGCGGGATGGGAATGACTGAAGCAAGGTCACCCATCCCGCGCACTACTGGGGCTGTCAGTTCGCCAATAGAGCGGGTGCTGGTAAGTCCGGACGTGCGGTCGGAAACGACATTGGGTCGCTCGACCACGGCAGTTCATTGAAGTGAATCCAGTTTACGATGATGGGCTCAGCGGAGGACATGATTCTCATGTTCTCAAGAACATGAAAATAATGGTCCAGTTGTTTCATAAACTTCTCGGTTGTCGCTACGCATCTCCTGGGAAAGCGCTTTCTCTCTCCTCGCGCCTTCCCGGGAGGTTCGTGGTGGTGGACGAAAACATCACCCACGCAGTATGCGCGGGCGATGTTTTCGTTTTCCGCATTACACGAGCGATGCCGGACACATATCTTTCAACGGGCAGAGCGAACATTTCCTTCCGCGCGCGGTGCAGATCGCGCGGCCGTGGTCAATCAGCACATACGTCAATTTGAACCAGTCGGTTTTGGGGAAAAGAGCCATCAGGTCTTTTTCGATTTTCACCGGATCGTCGTGCGTCGAGAATCCCATGCGCTGCGAAAGCCGCCGGACGTGGGTATCCACCGCGATACCTTCCACGACGCCGTAGGCGTTTCCGAGCACGACGTTCGCGGTTTTCCGGGCCACACCGCGGAGTTTCAGGATCTCGGGCATGGTGCGCGGTACGTTGCCGCCGAAGTCGTCGCGGATGACGCGCGCCGAAGTTACGATAGCAAGGGCTTTCGCGCGGTAGAATCCGGTTTGTTTGATTTCGTACGCGAACATCCTCGGATCAGCATCCGCGAAGTCATCCACCGTTCGGTATTTTTTGAAGAGCGTTGCCGTCACTTCGTTCACCTTTTTGTCAGTGCATTGCGCGGACAGGATGACCGCGGCCAAAAGCTGCATCGGGTTCCCGAAGTTGAGGGCAATCTTCGCGCCGGGGTATTTTTTCACGAGACGTAAGAATACTTTCCGGGCGCGAGCGCGTTTTGCCGGAGCTGATTCTTCCCGGACCCTTGGCTTCGTCATGTCCCGGGCAAATAGCATAGTAGTCGTATTCTACCGTGGATTTCTCCCGTGGCGAACACGCCGCCAGGCGTGGTAGGATGAGGGGTATATGCCAAACGCACAACCGAGGATCCTCATCGCGGAAGATGACCCTTTTATGATATCGCTCCTCTCGAAGGCCTTCTCCGATGAGGGATTTGAGGTCGCATTCGTGAAGACCGGCGATGAGGCGGTGCGGCAGTTCAGGCAAGCGCATTTCGACGTTCTTATTTTCGACATCATCATGCCCGGAAAGAGCGGCATGGATGCGCTCCGCGAAATTCGCGGTCTTCCGGGAGGCAAAGAAATTCCGACGGTCATGCTCACGAACCTCGACGATACGCCGACGGTGAACGAGGCGCAGAATCTCAACGTCTACGCCTATCTCGTCAAAGCGAACACCCAGCTCCCCGAAATTGTGAGCAAGGTAAAGCAGGCGCTCGGAAAGTAATAAGGGGCTAGGGTTGAAGGGATAGTGGAAAGACGAACCGATGTCGAGTAATCTCGACGTCAGTTTTGATTTTTCCGTCCACGCTCAACCCCAATCCCTCATCCCCCTACACTGTCCACTGATGCTTATTTTCCGAAATTCCGCTTGCGCGTCGCGAATGCCAAAAGCGCCTTGTCGAATTCCTCGGGTGTGAAGTCCGGCCAATGCGCTTGGGTGAAGTAGAGCTCGGCATAGGCGCTCTGCCAGAGGAGGAAATTCGAAATGCGCTCTTCCCCGCTCGTCCGGATAAGGAAATCCACGTCCGGCAGACCGGCAGTGTAGAGGCGGCGGTTCACGGCGTCTTCGTCAATCGCGGCGATGGCCTCGGGGTTCCCTCCGGCCTCCTCCGCAATGCGCCGCGCCGCGTCCACGATCTCCGCGCGGCCGCCGTAGGAGAGGCAGAAGTTTATGGTGATGCTCGCGTTGTTTTTCGTTGTCTCGGTGACCTTCCGAAAGATGGCCTGGATATCCTCGGAGAAGTCGCTCCAGCGCCCCGCGATGCGCACCCGCACGCCGTGCTCGTGGAGCCATTGGAAATGTTCCTCAAAGGCGCGCTTGATGAGGCCCATGAGGATCGATACTTCTTCCTGGGTGCGACGCCAGTTCTCGGTCGAAAATGCGAATAAACTGACAACCGAAATTTTCCTCTCGATGAATGCGGGAATGATTTTCCGGAGCGCTTCGAGGCCATGGCGGTGGCCTTCCCCTCTCGAGAGCCCGTGCCGGACGGCCCAACGGCGATTGCCGTCCATAATGATGGCAACGTGGGTCGGAATGGTCATGGAATACGGAAATTCTACGAATTTACCCCGTTAGAACGTCGCCGACCCTTGTTGCCAGTTTAAGAAAAACATAGCCGATGGGAGTGTCATGCTGCCGCTAGCGGAGCGCACGTTCTAACGGGGTTTACGATTTTCATCCGCCCGGTTTTGCTATCCGCACCCCGCCCGGGGGAGGACAATCGTAAACCGAGCGCCTCCTGGCTCCCTGTGTTTTTGATACCCTCCGAAAACGCCGTTCCGTTTCTTTTCGGCGCGGCGCAGGGACGATGCATCCTCGATCGCGCTTCGCAAGAAGATATCGCGAACGCGAAAAAAGCAAGCGTTCTGACAGTTCGTTGGCTGATCATCGGACTTCGTGCCGCTCGGTGAGCGCGGCTTTCCGTTCCGCCGTTTCTCCCGCGCGGAGGAAGGCGATGGATATGGTATCGCCGATGGCGCACTTCTCGATGAGCTCTTCGAGCGGAGTTGCATCCGATACCGCCGTCCCGTTGATTGCGGTGATGACGTCGCCGGCGCGGAGCCCTGCTTTGTCGGCCGCCGATCCCTTCGCCACCGCCGCTCCCCCGCCGCCCTCGGCGACGACGAGCGCGCCCGCATCGGCGGGCGCGTCGAATTTCTTCCGAATTTCGGGTGAAAGCAGAAGGTAACGGACGCCGAGGAAGGGCTTCCTGATGCGGCCAAATTTCTGCACATCGGCGAGGTCCTTCTTCGCTTTGTTGATGGGGATGGCGAAGCCGATGTTCTGCGCGCCAAAGATCACCGCCGAGTTAATGCCGATGACCTCGGATGCGAGGTTCACGAGCGGCCCGCCGGAGTTCCCGGGATTGATTGCGGCGTCGGTCTGGATGAGGCCGCGCAAGCGCTCGGCGTGGCCATCCATATCGGTCATCGCGGTCACGAATCGCGAGAGGCCTGAGACGATGCCGGTCGAAACCGAGTTCCGGAATTCGCCAAGCGCGTTTCCGACCGCAACCACGCTCTGGCCGAGAATGATATGGTTTGAATCGCCGAGCGAGACGATCGGAAGCCCGGTCGCATCAATCTTGAGGATCGCGACGTCATTGATGGGGTCGCGCGCAAAGACCCTGGCCGTATATTTGTCCTCGGTCGGCGTCAGGATGGTGTATTCGGCGTCCGGATCCGCGACAACGTGCTTGTTCGTAAGAATGTAACCGTCTTCGGCGACGATGAATCCCGAACCGCCGCCGACGCGTATTTTTCCGTTATCGGTTCTCGGCAGCCGCTCCACGATCTCCTCCTCGCTTTCGCCCAAAAGCGGCGCTTGGCCATAGAACGGGAAGCCCTTTGCCTCGAGCGCCGAGAGTTCCTCGCCGACCATGATACTCACCACCGCGGGGAGCGACTTCTGAACGACCTCGATAATGCGTTCTTCGTGGGTCATACCGGAGAATTTAGAGCCAGAGGTGTATGCAAAAATAATACCATAGTTCAGCATGGGATGTGTCGAGTACGGGTAAGAAAAGGGGGATTGCTTTTAAAAAAGTTTTCTGCAATTATCAGAAGAATTGATTCGATCATAAGCTCTCGTAGTTCAACGGACAGAACGGCACACTCCTAACGTGCGGATCGAGGTTCGACTCCTCGCGAGAGCATATCGTTATATCGTTTTTCAATACCGGTTTTCCTATTCCTCCTAAGAGGGTTATATTCGTCTTATATGGACGAGATTGGGAAGGTCACCCATTACTTCGGGAAGATCGGCGTTGCCATCGTCGCGCTTTCCGGGGATCTCCAGATGGGCGACCGGATAAAAGTCGAAGGCAACCGGACCGAGTTCGAGCAAGCGGTTGATTCGATGGAAGTTGACCGGAAGCCGGTCGAGGCCGCCGCGCGCGGCCAGTCGGTCGGCCTCAAGATCGTCGAGCGCACGAACGAAGGCGCCACGGTCTACAAGCTCGGAGCGTGATCCGGCGCGTTGCATCAAAGAAGCCCTGCGTTCCCGCGGGGTATGGCTATGGTTGTGCCAACGACCGATGCGCCCATGCGGGCGCCGAGGAGGGACGCCGTGAAAAAAACCGCAGTTCTCCTCTCCCTGCTCCTTCTCGCCTTCGCTTCCCTCCCCGCCCGGGCTGACCACTGGCCGGAACCGTTCGCGTATCTCAACGGCACGGCGCCACGCGAACCGGAATTCTCGCCCTGCCCCCGCGAGATCGTCACGGATGCCGAGTGCGCGACTCAGCTCGACGCATTGAACCAAACCTCTTATTTGGTCCTCCGGAAGGACGGCGTCATTGTCCGGGTCATCCAGATCCTGCTCGAAGGCCGCCTGGCCCTCACGATCTACCCTCTGCCGAAAAGTACCGGCAAGTAAAAATGGCCGAAACGCCCTTCGGCAAGCCAGTCAGGCACCCCGCTTCCCGGGGCGCTTTTTTCCTGGTGAGAAAACTGCGGCTGTGGATAATTTTCCAATCCATGCCGGAAAATCCATATTTCAAAGGGGTTTTTGATGTGGTGGCTCGATTTGACTGCTCTATTCCCATTCCCCGGAAAATGGTATGATGGAAATGATCGCGTCTTTCGAGCCGCGATTCCACAAACGGCCTCCTAGGCCGTCCCAAGCTCCTTCCGAGCCAAATGCCGTAACGGCAATCCCGGTGCAGCAGCACCAGCATCGCCGTTAGCGGCATCCCGATACAGAGGGCGACCCAGCAGCGGCCGCCCTCTTCTCTTTTGTCGCGAGGGAGCGTGCAAGGAATCTGCTTGCCGGAGCAAGGCGAAGAAGCTATGCTCCACCCTGTTCGAGATCTTTCCTCAATGCGTATTTCGAACGGGGTCAAACTGATTTCCTGCGCCCCCTCCGCGGGCCTATAGCTCAATGGTAGAGCGCGCGAATGGCATTCGCGATACCGGGGTTCAATCCCCCGTAGGTCCAAGGCGTCATGGACAAAATATTTGTACTGTGGTTATATAAGAATATGACTGGCAAACCCTTTATCCTTATTATCGTGGGAGTGGCGGTTGTCGCGGCTGTAGCGGTTTACGTTGGCTTGGGGGCCGGTGGCGGCTCGGACGGTACGACCGCGGGTCTCATCGACGCCGTCGGCGCGACCGATCACGTGAAGGGAAATCCTGCCGCGAAGGTAGTCCTCATCGAATACAGCGATTTTCAGTGTCCGGCTTGCGGCGCGTATTACCCGCTCGTCCGGAAGCTTGCCGACGACTACGCGAATGATATCGCGTTTGTGTATCGCCATTTTCCGCTGCAGCAGCATCCGAACGCCATTCCCGCCGCGCGCGCCGCCGAGGCCGCAGCGCTCCAGGGAAAATTCTGGGAGATGCATAACACGCTCTTTGAGCACCAAGAGATATGGGCGGAAGCGGCGAATCCAACGGATATGTTCATGGGGTATGCCCGCGAGCTTGGGCTCGCCGAGGAGCAGTTTCGCAGGGATTATGAGGCGGATGCCGGGAGCGACCGGGCCAAGAGCGATTTCCAAAGCGGGCTTCGAGCCGGCGTGAATGCGACGCCGACGTTCTATCTCAACGGGAAGAGGATCGAGAGCCCGCGGAGCTACGACGCCTTCAAGGCGGTCCTCGATGAAGCAATTGCCCAAAACCGCTAGCTTTCTCTCGGCCGCTATCATCGCGGTTGCTGCGGTCGGTTTCGTTGATGCCGCATACCTTGCGGCAAAGCATTTTTCGGGCGGCCCGATACCCTGCTCGCTCTTAAACGGCTGCGAAAAGGTGACCACGAGCCCGTACGCAACGTTTGCCGGCATCCCTGTTGCCCTCCTCGGCGCGATCTTTTATTTCGGCATGCTCGTGCTCGGGATCATATTCCGCGAAACCGGCCGCTCTGTTTTCGCGAAGTTGTTGGGTCTCGGCGGGGTGCTCGGTTTTTTATTCTCGCTTTGGTTCGTTTTCGTCCAAGTATTCATTCTGGATGCGCTCTGCCTGTATTGCCTTATCTCCGCCGGAACCTCGACCTTGTTATTCGTTTTTGGTTTTCTGCTCGTCCGAGATATTCGTAAACAGCAGCCGCTTTTCGACGGTGAGACGGACGTGGAACAGATGTAAACATGATTGAAGCGCGAGATCCGACGCCACCAGAGGACCCGGCGCCGCAGCATGAAGAAACCGAAGAAGGGTGGGAAGCACGGCGCACGGAGCGTATGCGCGAACTTCTTGCAAGCGGCGAGGCGGTGGATGAGCGCGACGCCGCCGAAGCGTTCCAAGAGGAGGAAGACATCCGATTCTACCGGGGCATCGAGGACCGCGATGCGATTATCATGGCGGCCCGGGAGGCGTTCGAGGACCCGGCGACCGATGACCTTGCGCGTTCGGGTCTTTGCTTCAAGCGCGCAATGCTGGAAGTTGCCCTGGCTCCTGATGAGCGGGAACTCTTGTGGTATCACGCGCTCCGGGAAATGCGGATGACCGGGCGGCCGGATGACGAGGCAGAAACTCGCCGGTACGAGAGCGAGACGTCGCGTCTTGACCAAAAGATCGAACGCATCGGCCCCGCAGTCGGTGCGGGGCGCGCCCGCGAACTCTACGACCAGTATCAACGGAGGTTCCAAGAATTGCGCGATGAGCGCGAAGATATCAATGACCGCCTTCGCGGTTGATCGTTCCCAATAGCGCATAAAAAAGGACCCCGGCCTATTCTGGGCCGGGGTCTTCGCAGGGGAGCAGGACGGCGACGCAGGTTCCAAGGGGGAACCACATCCAGTTCTCGCCCCAGACGACGAGCGAGAAACGGGGCGGCGGGACGACCATCGCGAGGCGGCAGAGAGTTGCGTCTGCTTTCACCAAACATCCCTCGAATGCTTTGAGAAACTCCGCGGCTTCGCGGAGCGTTTTGCGGTCATCCGAGCAAATCGCGATCGGCTGCCAGCATTTCACGCGCATGGCTTCCTGTTGGTCGTATATCTTCCGGTACTGCAGCATTTTTTCGTGCCGCAGCATGCATTCCTCCGGGCTAGGGTTCCGTTGGGGTACTGGAGGTTGGTACTGAACGAGTGGCGCTTCTGGTAACGATTCCGGGCTTTCGCTATCGCGTTCCCGATGCTACATTCCAAGAAGGTGTAATTCGTCATTCTTTTTTCCCCCCGTAGTTCAATGGATAGAACAGGGGCGTTCTAAGCCCTTGATGTGGGTTCGATTCCTACCGGGGGGACACTTTAGGAAAAGGCAAGTCAGAGGAAGCCGCTTATGCTGTATTCATGGCGAGGTTGTCGGACGATGACCCCCGGCATTGATTACATCGGTATCGCCGTATCGTTCTTCTGCCACGACGGCAGCGGGAATTTCGTGCTGTCGAAACGGAGCGAACGATGCCGCGATGAGCACCACCGTTGGGAATGCGGCGGCGGAAAGCTCGAGTATGGAGAAGATCCGCGCGAAGCGGTACTCCGCGAGGTGCAGGAAGAATACGGCGTGGAAGGTACTATCGAGCGCGAACTGCCGCCGGTCTCCCTGATACGCGAGCACGGCGGCAGGAATACGCATTGGATCGCACTCCCTTTTCTCGTTCGTATCCCGCGTGATGGCGTTCTCATTGGCGACCCCGAGGCAATGGCCGAACTCGGATGGTTCCGCATGGACGCGCTCCCCGCGCCGCTCCATAGCGGCATGCAGACCATCCTCGAGCGGCATCGCCACCTGATCATCGGCATCGAGTGATTTTCGAAAACCAGAACGCCCCGGCCAATATGGCCGGAGCGTTCGCTGGTATCTGCTATTAGAGTTCGACGATCTCGATATGCGTTTCCCGTTTCCCGAACCGGACGGCCTCGTATTTCGAGGGCATCCAGACATCGATACGATCGGCGAAGCGCGAATGCATCCGGTCTTCCACCACGAAGACCTGGTCGCCGAAGAATTCGGGGATCTTCACCTGGGTACCGAACGGGAAAAGATTGGAGGCGATGACGCCATCGCGCGTTTTCGTTCCCGACGCCGTAACGAACGGCGTACTGTCGGTTTCGTCCACGGAGCTCGAGTAGGCCGTTACCGTCAAAAGGAATTTTGACGCCAACTCGGGGATTTCGCCCCTTTCGTCCGAGGAGTTCGCCTGGAAAATCGAATTTGCGTTGATAACGATCATCCCCATCGGCAGCTTGTATTCGACTCTATCAAGGGTCTGGGCGGCGGCGGACGTGGTGTTTCCGATAACCGCCACGGCCCCGAAAATGAGGGCAACAACCCTCACCCCAAAGCCGGTAGACATATAAATACCGCGATTTCATGCGGTACTTTTACATCCTAGCATGTCTTGACCTGGTTGTCAATGCTATACAATATATTATAAAAATGTCAATTTTGACGTTTGCCCATCCGCCTTGCTACACTTCGGCAGTAGTCCAAAGACGGTTGGCATTCCGCCGGGGGAAGACCCCGAGGATATAAGGCCTGCCGAGGACGACGAAGGGCATACCCTTCGCCTGCGACGCTCCGCCGATCGAGGCGCTTGGCGTTGTCGCTTCTTTGGACCGTACCAACGGTCCATTTATTGTTTCGTCCGCCAAAACCACCGCATCGCTTGCGGTGCGGATGGATGGCGGCGACGAAACAATAACCCCGTACCAATTTTGCCGGAGTGAATCCTCGACATCGGGTGGGGCATGGTACTGGCCGGAGCTTGCGAAGCGCGTGGCCGAATAGGCCATTCCGCGGTGGGCGAAGCGCTTCGCCCAGGGATACTGCGCAAAATTGGTTCGGTGTATCCGGAATGAGGCACCACCCCGTTTGCGGTGTGGTTACCGATAATTTTTATCCATTTAATTCCGCAGCCGTTCCTATGTTGCGACGCAGTGAAAAAGCGGAAATCATCGAAGGGTTGCAAGATCGTTTCGGTCGGCAGAAGGTCTCCATCTTCACTGACTTCCGGGGCATCAATGTCGGGAGGATTTCCGCGTTCCGGCGCGAGCTCAAGAAGAGCGGAGCCGAGTTCAGGGTCGCTAAAAAGACCTTTCTCAAGCGCGCGCTCGATGCGCTCGGCATTGGCCTCGACCCGGAGGAACTCGACGGGGAGATCGGCGTGGTCTTCGGCTACGAGGACCAGATCGCGCCCGCGAAAACCGCAGCCAAATTCGCGAAGGAGAACGATACGTTCAAAGTTCTCCGCGGTATCCTCGACGGAAAGGTCATCGAAGGGAAAGCGGTACTCGCTTTGGCGAAGCTCCCCTCGCGCGAGCAACTGCTCGGCCAGGTGGCGTCGGTCCTCCAGGCACCCATCCGGAATCTCGCCGTCGTATTACAGGCAAATATCCGTAATCTCGCGGTCGTGTTAGGCGAAGTAATAAGTAACAAGAAACAGTGAACAGGAAACGGTGAGCCAAGTTGCTCACTGGTCACTGCTCACTGTTCATTTCGTATCATGGACAAAGATCACATTCTCGAAGCAGTCGAAAAGATGTCGGTATTGGATCTTGCCGAGCTCGTCAAAGCCATTGAGGAGAAGTTCGGCGTTACCGCGGCCGCACCGATGATGGTCGGCGGGGCTATGCCTTCGGCCGCTCAAGGGGACGAAGGGGGCGAGAAAGTCGAGAAGACCTCGTTCAATGTCGAGCTAAAAAACTGCGGTTCGCAGAAGATCCAGGTCATCAAAGCGCTCCGCGAACTCACCCAGATTGGGCTGAAGGAAGCGAAGGACTTGGTGGACGCCGCACCCAAGATGGTGAAGGAGGGCGTGGACAAGGCGACGGCCGAAGAGATGAAGAAAAGATTGGAGGAAGCCGGCGCCACAGTGGAGATAAAGTAAGCATCTCGGAACCAAATCCCGCCAAGGTTCTCCGGGCGGAGTTTGGTTTTCCACACTGTGCATGGGAATGAGTTGGTGTAGGGTGAGGATAGAGCGGCTCACGAGAGCGGAAAGGAGGATGGACCAGGATTGGGCTGGCGTCGAAAATTCCGCAAAGGGAGGACACCGCGCACGATGTATGGAAAAATGAGCACTGAACGCATGCGGAGCAGGCGGTACGTGAGGCGTGTGCACCTGAAGAAATAGAAAGGGGGTGGTCTGCCATCTACGGGGAGTGAGGTCTCCTCTCCGGCCGGCTCATCCCCTACGGTTTTCGGGGCGTCGTGATCATCCCATCGCTGGGTCTCCAGCGCGGGTCGCGACGCTTTTTTTGTTGTTCATCGTCGCTATTCATCCCTCCCGGAGAGCGGGCGGGTATTCTGGCGAATGAACAATAACGGCGGACCAGAGCGAGCCCGCCGGTTTCTGCGACGCCGGGAACGCGCTAGATCTTCAGATACCGCCGGATGGCGATCATGCTCGAGCCGACGCCGAGGATGACGCCGATGACGAGGAGGATAAGGCCGAATTCCACGAAGTTCTCGTTGAAGTATGTTTGAAGGTTGACGGTGGCGCCGATCTTCAGGATTTGAAAAGAGGCAACCCATACGACCGGGAAGAATAACAGCGTCGTGACGAGAGCCGCAAGCGCTCCATGAAGCGCACCCTCCACAATGAACGGGCCGCGCACGTACCAATTCGTTGCACCGACGAGTTTCATGATGTTGATCTCTTCGCGAGCGGTGAAAATTGCGATCCAAACGGTATTGTAGGCGATCAGCATGCTGATCGCGCCCAGGACGAGAATAATACTAATGCCGATTGTTCGTATGCCGCGTACGATTGCGGAAAGATTTTTAATGGCGCGTTGATTCTCCTCCTCAAAGTAGTTGATACCATCCGGCTCAATTGCCGGATAATTTTTGCCGCGGATGTACTCGGCGACTTTCGCGAGATTCTTGGACTCCTTGCCGACGACACTTAAATTCGCGGGCAGGGGGTTTTCGCTCCCCAATTCTTCAAGGGACGCGAGGATGTCAGGATCATTCTTATGGAGTTCGCGGAAGTTCACGAGTGCTTCATCGGCAGATATATAACTCACTTCAGCGACATCCTCAAGCGCTTCGATATCCCGTTTCACCGACAAGATCTGGTTTTCGGGCGTTCCCTTGTTGAATTTCACCAAGATATCAATTTTTTGCTCAAGATCGCGGAGCACCGAATTCGTCACGACCGAGAGAAGGAGGAGACCGCCGATGACCGAGAGCGTCAAGATCATTACCAAAATCGTAGCGACGGTGAGCGAACCATTCCGCCGGAACGAAAGCCAGCCGGAGGAGAGAACGCGTTTGAAAGTGAGCGGTGCGCCCATGTATTGAAGAAACCTTAATTAACAAATCCCATTCAGAGATCGTATTTCCCTTTCATCTCGTCGCGGATGACTTTTCCGCGTTCGAGCGAGATCACGCGGCGATCAAGATAGTCAACGATCTGCTTGTCGTGGGTCGCGAGGAGCACGGTGGTGCCAAGCTCGTTAATCTTCTGGAGCAGGCGCACGATCTCCCAGGTGTTGACGGGGTCGAGGTTTCCCGTCGGCTCGTCCGCCATCAGAACGTCGGGCTGGTTGATGATGGCACGGGCGATGGCGACGCGCTGTTTCTCGCCGCCGGAGAGTTCGTGCGGGAAATGCTCCCGCTTCTCGACGAGGTCAACGATCTCAAGCGCCTCGGGGACGCTTTTTTGGATCTCCGTATCGGCTTTCCCGGCCGCTTCCATCGCGAAGGCAATATTTTCGTACACGGTTTTGTTCGCGAGGAGTTTGTAGTCCTGGAATACCATGCCGACGCGACGGCGAAGATACGGCAGTTCGCCGAGGGTGAGCCCGGTGACCTCCATGCCGTCCAAGAGCACCCGTCCCTCGGTCGGCATTTCCTCGGCAATGAGCAGTTTCAAGATCGTGGATTTGCCCGCACCCGACGGCCCCACCAGAGAAACGAACTCGCGCGGTTGGATCTCCAGCGTGACGTCCTGGAGCGCGATCGAAGTCGGCGAGTAAATTTTGGAGACGTTCTCGAACAGTATCATGGAGCGTTCGCTACGGTGATGCATCGGGTTCCGGGGAGCCGGCGCCGCTTTCGGAGCGGAGCTCGGCCTCAAGGAACGCGTCGAGGTCGCCGTCGAGGACGGCTTCGACCTTCGCGGTCTCACAGCCGGTGCGATGGTCTTTGACGAGCTGATAGGGATGGAGGACATAGGAACGTATTTGGCTCCCCCATTCGATGGATACGGTTTCTCCTTTGATGCGCGCGGCTTCGCGATCCTGTTCCTCCACGCGGCGGCGGTAGATTCTCGCGCGGAGGAGTTCGAGCGCGATCTCGCGATTGCGTTCCTGGGTGCGCTCGACCTGCACCGCGACCTGGATATTCGTCGGGATGTGGGTCATGCGGACGGCGGTTTCGCGCTTGTTCACATTCTGGCCGCCCGGGCCAGATGAGCGGAAAAAATCCACGCGGATATCCTCTGGTTTGATGGCAACATCCTCGGGCGCGACGAGTTTGGGCATCACCTCCACGAGCGCGAAGGAGGTATGGCGGCGTTTTGAGGCGTCAAAGGGCGAGATGCGAACGAGACGGTGCACGCCATTCTCGTATTTGAGGTTGCCGTAGGCGTAGGGACCTTCAACGGCGAGCGAGAGGTTCTTGATGCCCCATCCGGACGGGCCTTCGAGTTCCCCGAAGTGCTCGTGGAGCGTGCGGACGCGGAATCCCTTGCGCTCGGCCCAGCGCTCATACATGCGGCGAAGCATCGCGGCCCAGTCCTCGGCATCCTTGCCGCCTGCTCCGGCGAAGAGCGAGAGCACGGCATTCCCGCGGTCGTACTTCCCGGAGAAGCGCTTTTCCGTTTCGATGGCGCCGAGGATTCGCTCGAGCGCGCGCGCCTGCTCCGTGAGCTCGGGGAGATGCGCCGCGTCGTCACCCGCGATGGCGATGAGCTCTTGGAGTGCGCCAAGATCGCTCACGAGTCCCTCCCAGCGCGCAACTTCGCGTTTCACATTCGCGAGTTCCTCGCTCCGCGCCTGCGCCTCGGCGCGGTCAGACCAGAAATTCGGATCGGCCATTTTGTGCTCGATCCGGAGGATCTCTTCCTTTAACCGGAGTATGTCAAAGACGGTCCGCGAGGTCGCGGACGCGTACGGCTATTCGCGCGAGCTGATCCTTCAGTTCATCCATTGATTCCCAGTATATCACGCTCCCCGAGGCAACTCAATGGATTTATTTTGCGCAGAAGACCCCGAGCTCCTGCGTGGAAATAGAGCAACTCCACCGCAGGGCGCAAGTCGCGACTTGCATCCGATCGGAAAGCCGCCCGTTCCTGCCAGCGGTAACTCGCTATTGATTATTTTCAAAGCCGGAGGCGAGATTCGAACTCGCGACCTTTGCTTTACGAAAGCACTGCTCTGCCAGCTGAGCTACTCCGGCGAATGAAGCGCGATCAGTATAGCATGGGGCCGTCGCGTCTTCAATTGCATGTGTTCAAAAAAAATATTTCGGTTTGGTGTGAAACGAAAAAAAAATTTACGGCGTTTCGAGTTTGAGCGCGGCCTTCGTATACACGTTCGACGGATTCCAGAGGAGCCACCCGGATGTGCCCGCCTGCTCCGCGGCGTCGATTTGGGCGCGGACTTTTGCGGCGTCATACACGACGCCGCGCTTCGTATCCGCGCCGAGGTTGAAATCCTGGAGCCACGGACGCATTTTCGCGGCGCTTCTCGGCGTTTCCGCGGCGGGAGACGTTGAAGTTGCATTTGTTTCTGTTCCGTTCGTTGTGCTCGCGCTCTTCCCCGCAAGAAAATCCGACGCGATGAGCATCGAACGGTAGACCACGTCGAACGGCTGGTTCGGAGCGATGATGCTCACATTCTTCGCGCGGTAGGGATACGCGAGCGCGGGAAGGTTCCGCTCCGGATCCGGGCCGACCTGGAAGCCAGCATAATAGTGCGAAGGGTAGACCATGAGCGAGATGTAGTCGAAGTTCGCGCCGATGTCCTCGAGGCGTTGGCCGATACCGAGGTCTTGATGGTTGATGGCGACGTACCCGAAAAGATCCGCCGAAAGCATCACCTCGGGCTTGTGGGACTTCAGTTCTTGGTGGAAGTATGCAAAGAATCCGCGGAGCACGTCGTAGCGTTTTTGTTCCTTGCTCCGGTAGACGGGATAGACGATATTTTTTACGTCGCCGTCCGAGGGAAAGCGCACGTAGTCGAGCTGAATCTCGTCGAAACCGGCGTCGACCGCCTGCTTTGCGACGCGTACTTGGTATTCCCATACGCCTCGATGCGCCGGGTCGAGCCACGAGCCCTTGCGGTTGTCGCGCCAGATCCGCCCGTCGGGCCACCGCAGATACCACTCGGGATGCGTTCGTTCTTGAGAATCGTCCTTGAATACCGTTTGGCGCGCGATAACCCATGCGCCCCTTGCATGGAGGTCACGGACAAGCTCACGGAGCGTGTCGGTGATGATGAGCCCGCCGCTCGTTTCCTTGACGTCAATAACCACGGCGTTCAACTCGGTCTCGTCGAGGAGGCGGACGATATCCTCGCGGATTCTGGTCGCGGCGCGCCCACGATCATTCGCGACCGCGGATGTCATATACACGCCCTTCGCGTTCGCGGAGCGCGCTCTGGCCTCCGCAATGCGTTCCTCGATGGTCTTTTGAGCGGGCGCTTCGGTTGCGGTGCTCGTTGCGGCGTCCGAGGTCTCGGCAGTGAAGAGTGTTCCCGGGGCGACATAATCAAGCGTCATCGCGACGCCGACGGAGACAACTCCAATCAGGATGACGCTGATGACGCTCGGCGAAAATACACGAAGAACTCCGCGCCGCTCCGCGGCGCGGTTCTCTGCGTCGAGCGGTCGCGGCACGCGGGATGCGCGACCGCCGGGCGCCGGCGCCTGATTGTTGGATTGTCGTGCCATCGCTGGTTAGCGAAGCCGGGAAACCACGATCATCCCGCGCCGACCGGTAAGGATGGTTTCCGGAGAGCCGGTCCAGTCATGGAGCGCTTGGTCGATCACATCGTAGGAGTAGCGATAGTCCTTCCCGAGGCGCGTCCCGGGGTCATGCGTGGTGAACTCCTGCCGCACGTCATCGTATCCCGTCACCACGATCATGTGGTGCGGCGGCGGACTTTTGAATGCCGGATTCTTGAGCGCGAATCCGCTCACCGGAATGATGACAAGATTCCCCCGCGCGATTTCCCGTTTGATGTCTGCAAGACCGATATCGTAGCGGATCTTGACGTTCGGATATTCGAAGTAACTTGTGAAAATCGCCGCGGTGTCGCGGATGTCGGTGTCGCGATGGTAGCCGAAATAGAATTCCTCGAATGCGACGATATCGCGGATGGTTGTTGCGGCCTCGGCGGGAAGGATGGTTTTCTCGTCCTCTACCCACGCCATGGCCATGAGCACCGAGGCCTCTTCGCAGGCATCTTGAAAGGGTTGGCCCCATTTCCCGAGCGGCGCTTGCGTGGTGAAAGGAACCGTGCCGACCGATGCGCTCAAGGGAAGCGCTGGTTCGGGCTGAGGAGTGGGAGGACGGGTTCGAGGCAGGACCGCGGCGACTTCGGACGGCGCTCCGCGCTCTGCTTCAGCGGCAAAGATGGGGATGAGCGGAAGGCCGGCGATGGCTCGGAATGCGAACACAACGCCGGTCGTTGCGGCGGAGAAGAGGAGCGCGATACCGACGCTCGCGGCGATGATGCTGGTTTTCGGTGCAGAGGTATCCATGCCATTCGAAATTCACTTCTTTATTGTTGTACCTCGTATGGATCGTATGGATGAGGGGGCTGGCATCCGTTCCTGCGTTTTCCGGAATGCAACGAATTGCGAAGGGGCGCGTTGCCAAATGGAGCGAAACGCTGCCCGCCACACCAGAAAGCGTACCTGGACTTTCGGCGCGTTGCAACCGGAAATGCTTCTTGCTAGTGTGCTGTCATGGATGCGCTCGAAGCATTGTTCGCGTCGCCGGCGAAGGCGAAATCACTGAAGATGTTCCTGATGAACCCGGACGCGCATTTTTCCGCTGCCGAGGGAAGCCGCCAGACGAAGCTCCGGCCGGCTCAGTTTCTCGCTGAAGCGCGGCATCTTCTCCGCCTCAAGATCGTCGGCACGGCGATGAGTCGCGTCATGATAGCATCTGAGGACAAACGGGACCGCCGGCAGAAGCTCATAGCCGCGCGCGTTCCGGTATTTTTCGCGAACAAGGATTATCCCCTATTCCCGGAGCTCCGGAATCTCATCGTGAAGTCGGCCCCGCACGCCAAGGGCCAGCTCGCGACCAAGATCCGCCGTCTCGGCACCGTGAAGCTCGCCATCCTCGCCGGCGTTTTCATTGATAGTGCGGAATCCCGGGTGGATCTTTTCGTGGTCGGCGACGGCATGAAGCAGTCGCGTATGAAATCATTCATCCAATGGCTCGAGCGCGAGGTGGGAAAGGAGCTCAACTACGTGGCGATGTCTTCGACGGAGTTCAAATACCGGATGGATATGTACGACCGCTTCGTGCGCGACATCCTCGAGTTCCCCCACGAAACGGTCATCAACAAACTCGGGGTGTGAAACAAAACGTGCGAAGGCGTGAGATCGCGCGGGAAGCGCTGAAAATCACATCAAATTCATTCAATACGGCTACATAGTAACCTGAACAAGAAGTGGTAAATGGAATACCGACCGAAGCGCTGCTTCGGCCGGTCGCGGTTTTTGTGGGTGCCCGCCAACCCTGCCGCCTACGGCCTTCTGGGCCGTGGCGGTCTCCGACCCTTCGGGCCAGCGGGAATTGCCATCCCATCACCCCCTCTCTCATTTGAGAATTGCATTCCACACATGCCGCTCGTCGCTTGTCAGCCGATTTGCGACGGCAAGTAAATTCGGGGATGGCCGGTACTCCCTGCGAGAGCTGCCATCCATGAGGAATTCGTGCGTGTAGATTTTCCCATCCCAGAGAAGATCGAGCTCGGACAGGAGAAGCACGCTTTCGGGGCGGTAGGTTACCACTACACCAGGGGCAGGTTCGGCGGTCAGCATTGAAGGGTCATCCGAGGCAGGCGCCCAGTCGAGCTCGCGAAGGAGCGGGGCCAGTGCGCGCACTTGATCGAGCGAATACAGATTCACGAGTTTCGTGATGCCGCCAAGCAGCATCTCGAAGACCCGCAGAACTTCTTGCTCGGACAAGCAGGCCACACCGCGTTTCTTCGTCTGCTCAAGCGACCAGACCAACGTCGTTGAGAGCGGCACATCATGTTCCAGTACCCGCTCCTCGAATGCGCCCCAGTTCCGAAGCGATATCGGCGAGAGGACGGAGGCAACGACCGAATCATAGCCGAGCCGCTTGAGCTCGAGGACCGTGTTCCAGGCGACATTGAACGCACCGTGCTTGCCGCGCTGGATGTCGTGGTCCTGGGGCTCGCCATCAATGCTGATGGCGATCTGACTGTAAAGCGGCAGGAGTTCGGCATGCTGAAGGATCGTGTAACCGTTATCGATGATGCCGAGCTGGTTTCCGGTGCGCTTGCGGTACTCTTTAATGAAGCGCGCACCAAGGGCAGTCAGGATACGGCCGGCATACGTCACACTGCTCCCCCACCCCACGATTGCATCGAGTGCCGAAGACCAGTTTTTCACCGGCGCCTCTTTCATGTCATGCGCCCAGTAACAATGGGAGCATGCCAGATTACACTGCGCCGTCTGTGGGATTCGGCAAAAGAATGGAAAAATCCGTTCGCGTAAGCTATTATCGTTTCACCAGAGGACGGTTAGTTCAGTGGTAGAACGCTGCATTCACATTGCAGAGGCCGCTGGTTCGATCCCAGCACCGTCCACACTTCATTTTTCCGCCCCTCCAACCCGAGCAAATCCCGCATCGTTAGGCCCGAATGCGGAGGTTCGATCGGCGCGGGGTGGCTCCGGAGCGCCGCGAGGCCTTCGTCGATGAGACGGAAGGGAATGTTGGCGTCAATGCTGAGGATCCGATCGCGAAGGAGGAGGTTCGAGACCTCTAATCTGCAATCAAGCCGCAGCAGTGGATAACTCACGCCTC
>Ga0209542_10009018_pt1 | contig 18417 bp, 24 predicted proteins | sample RifCSPhighO2_01_FD_184028 | JGI IMG/M metagenome (GOLD analysis project Ga0209542, IMG submission 184028) | Soil microbial communities from Rifle, Colorado - Rifle CSP2_plank highO2_0.1 (SPAdes) (version 2) | ecosystem: Environmental > Terrestrial > Deep subsurface > Rock core/Sediment ...
TATAAATGTTTCTATTTCTAGCGCTGGTGCATTCCTAAGAATTTTAAATAAAAGCCTCTTAAGAATTCTGTTAAGAAATCTTAAGAGGTGGATATAATGAATAAGGAGTATTCAGATTATTTAAAGTTTATTGAAGATGCACTTGAGCTTGCTAAAAATACTATTCCAAGATACTTTAGCAAGTTTAGCAATAAGATATACTGCAACTATCAGAAGTTTGCAATATATGTTTTAATGCAGAAGCTTAAGGCAAGCACAAGAGGCATTTGTTCTATATTAAGAGCTAGTTCTGATATGAGATTGCAATTATTCTTGTTTAAAGTTCCTAGTCATTCTACTATTGTTAGATTTGTTAAGAAGATTAAAAAATCTATAAGTAAAGTGCTTGGCATCAGACAAGCACTTACCGTTGCTGTAGATGCAACAGGATTTGAGCTAGAGAGCAAGAGTTATTATTATAGAAATGTGGAAGAAGGTTATGGACGTAAAAAGACCAAGAGATTTATGAAGCTAAGTCTAGCAGCCGATATTAATAAAAAGCTAATACTAAATTATAAGATTAGAAAATCTCTAGCGCATGATACTAGAGATTTTAAGTTTCTTGTCAAGAAACTTAAATGTAAATATGTTTTAGCTGATAAGGGATATGACAGTAAAGATCTTAGGAAGTTTGTGTTGTTTAAGTTAAGAGCTAAGCCAGTTATTCCTTACAGAAGAAATAGCGGCATTACTAAACTAAGGGGTAGATTTAAGCATATTAAGCTAGATAAAGAACTTTATAGAAGAAGATTTATTATAGAGAATATTTTCTTCTGTGTTAAAAGAAAGTATGGTTCTGTATTGAGAAACAGAACATATGCAACACAGAAAGTAGAATTAATAAGTAAATTAATTGCGTATAATATTGACCGAATGCAATCTTTTTTATTGCTTATCGTAAGGGTTGCACCAGCGCTTTCTTTCAGAAGTTTTATTAACTTCATTATTTCCTTCTTCGTTGGGGTTCATTTTATGGGCTCCTCCAGAGAGATATTCTTTAAGCGGAAATCTCTCTGTATCATCTTTAGTATATTACTAATAGGTATATACAACTATTTAAATATTTCTATACTGCAATATATACTTTAGTATATTACTTATGATAATAGAACATAAGGTTTATATAGAAGTTGTAACTTATCTAATTTAATGCCTAAAATAAAAATAGAAGGATTTATGTGCTACCGTTGTGGTCATAAATGGATCCCTCGTGAAACAACAATTGAAGAGCCAAAAGTATGTCCTAAATGCAAAAGCCCTTATTGGAATACTCCTAGGAAAAAACAGTGATGCTATATGAAAATAAAAGAAATTCCCTGGTTTAATCGTCCAGGATTTAAATTAACAAGGAATGGTGCTAAGACCTTAGATGATGCTGAATTATTATCTATTATTTTTGGTATTGGTTCCAAGAAAGAATCGGCTTTAGAACTTTCTAATAAATTACTTAAAAAATATAATTTTAACAAAATAGAGGATTTATCTGTTAAGGATTTAGCTAAAGAATGCAATAATGATTTTAATAAGGCTTTACAAATGTTAAGCCTAATTGAAATATGCAAGAGATATAATAGTTTAATACATAATGGATATACAACATTAGTAAAATCTGCTAAAGATATATTTAATATTTTTTCTTATAAGTTACTTAATGAAAAAAGAGAAACATTTATTGTTTTAAGTTTAGATAGCAAGAATAAAATAATTAAAGAGGAAGAAGTTTCTAAAGGGATTTTAGATTCCTCTTTAGTTCATCCAAGAGAAGTATTTAAGAGTGCAATAAAAGAAAGTGCTTATTCTATTATTATAGTACATAATCATCCTTCTGGGGATTGCACTCCCTCTCAACAAGATATGGAAGTTACTAAAATTCTAATGAAAGCTGGAGAAACTTTAGATATTCCTGTTGTTGACCATGTAATTATTGGAAAAGATAATTATTATAGTTTTAAAGAAAAAGCAGAACAAGTTTAAACAGATTATTTTTGAAAGTTATCGAGTATTTTCTGAGCGAATTGAGAAGAGCCTTCTACTAATACTGTTCTGATAGTCCAATGTGCATGGCTTAAAATTACACTAACACAAGTGCCACATGATAATGCTAATCTATTCAAACCTACTGCCTTATAAACAATACCAACTGCTTCAAAAGATGCTGTATAAAATACTGTGCCTACAATAATCGCGGTTTCAAATGCAAACTTTCCTGATGAAGAATAGAATTCTCTTAGATTTTCATCATTGTGAGATATATCATAAGTCCTTGCTGAATGAATAACTTCATTATAATTATTAATTAAGGGACCATATTCTGTAATGGTTTTAGAGGCTTTATTCCATGCATTTTGTGTTGCTGGAATTTGAGGGATACTAAATAGATCATTTTGTTCATTCAAAATAACGATTAAGTTGTTTATACTATCCGCAAATACCTTATATTTTTCAAATGTATCTACAGTAGTTAAATTAATTTCAGATAATAATGCGATTTTGTTAGGAATATTTTGAATTGCTCTTGTTGTAGTATCTTCAATAGGAACATTATTTGGAGGGTTGATATTACAACCACTTATGTTCAAAAATAAGAACATTGTAAAAAAAGTAAAAAATTTCTTCATCTACCTTTATTTCTTGAGCCTCTTCTTAGTAATCTATTATTAATAGAACCATCTTTATTATAAATTTCTACAATGGATCTTCCATAACTATCTCTTCCTAAAATTCTAACATTAACAAGTCCTCTTGTTCTGCCACTCATTCCAGCAGCTCTCCTTGTTGCAGCTTCTCCTCCAAATTGATATTTTTCAGGTGCTCTAACTCTAGCTAATCTAAAATGATTTCCATCTGTAAATTTACCAGAATCTCCATCTTTCCAGTAATCAATTCTTTTTTTCATGATAAACCCATTTCTGGCAATTCGCCAAGATTATCTTCTTCAATTCTATTTCCATCTGTCCTTATAAATTTTGTATTATTTATTAAAACTATCTTAATATCATCTCCTTTAGTCCATTGGTTTTGCTTATTATAAACAGTTATGAATTTTATTCCTCTTTCAATAGTATTGACTATATTATCTCGAGAAACAATTTGTTCATTTACAAGTTTATCTCCATTATCCTCTCTAATTTTTACTTTATCAATATGTCTCTTTTCTTTTCTAAATTGTACAGCTATTATAGCATAATCAGACCATTTAGTCATTTTTAATCAAGATTTATAATATCCCCTTATATTTAAATCTATCGGTTCAGACTATTAGATATAAAATAGTATATATTGTTACTGATAGATAATAATCTAAAATAGATATGTTTATATACTAATACTTATAGTTATAATATAATGATAAGAAAACCTGCAAAGGATATAATAAAATTAATTATAAAATCATTAATTTCTACACCCAAATCTATTAATGAAGTTGCTGAAGACTGTAAGTCTAATTGGGAATCAATAAAACAATATTTAGAAAGTCTTAAAGAAGTTGGAATTGTAGAGGAAACAAGCGTGGGGAATAAAAGGGTGTTTTCTATAACCCAATGGAAAATAGAAAAAAGAGGGGATACATATTTTGGATTACCTCTAGAACAAAAAGATGAAAAATTAATTGATTCTTTATTCTTTAAAATAAAAGAAGAATGGCAGAAAAATACAGGGAAAATTCCTGGTAGAACACAATTAAATAAAACTTTAGCAAAAATAAATAATTTGTGTAATTTAAATCTTCCAATTGGATGGTATCAATTTGGGGCTTTATGTGTTAAGAGATATGATCCTTTAATAGAATATAATTATGAACAACTCTCTAATGAGACACTTATTTGTGCACAAAATGTGATTAAAGATTATTCAAAAGAAATATCTACTTATGATTTAAAAATAAAACAGTATAAAGAAGAAGATAAAAAATTATACATTACAAAAGAACTTGTTTTATTATTATTAACATCCCAAGAATTATCCAAAATCCATACAAAAGAATTAACGAATAATTTATATAATATTCTTTTTTATTTACCAAAAATTGAAGATACCCAATCCAAAAGAATAATTAACGAATTTATTGCAACAATATTACAATTATTTAGTGTTTTACCAGAAGAAGAATTCCAAAATATAAAAATAGATATTATTGAATCATTTAATTCCTTATGGAGATTAATAGCACTCTATCAATATAGTGATGATCTTGAAAAATATTATCCAAAAGAAATTTTAATAAGACATTTAAATTTAGATAAAGATTTACAAAAAATTGAGGTTATGGATTGGTTGTTGTATCTAAATGAAATGATGCCTTCTGAACCAGAATCAAATGATAAAAATTATCAAAAACTAAAATCATTAATGGGATCTGCTAAAGAATTAACAGAAATTGAAAGAGATGAAAGAAATGAAGAAATGGAAAAGATAAGAAAAGAAAAAGGTGAAAAAGGTTTACAAGAATTTTTATTAAAAAAGTTTAAACTTAATTAAACATCTTCTGGTCTTTTAATTGGAATTTTGGTTCCAATTTTAATGAAGTGACTTATATTTCTTGTAACAATTATATCTGCTTTTGTTTTTTCTGCTAAAATAATATGTAAGGCATCTTCAAAATTATCTGTAGATCTCTGATTCGCTTCTAGTTTGTCTTTTTCATCATAGTTTTCAATGATTATCTTTTTATTTAACATATTAAAGAGCATAGCAATATCTTCTGTTTTAACTTCTTTATATATTTGGTTTAACGTCCATGTTGATATAATAATATGGTACTTGCACGAGAATGTATTAAAAAATAATTTAGTGGCAGGAGTTGATATATCTTTTCCATATATATTAGTTCTATCTTTCACAAAATCGATAAAAATATTCGTATCTATATAAAGAAGAGTCATTCTACCAACTCTCTTTTGAATGTTTTCTGCATTAATGAATTTTTATCTTTATTCCTTTTAAAATAATTATTTAACTTTTTCTTAATACTCTTGCCTTTGTATAATTTTCCTGTTTCATCCTGATACCAAGCGAAATTAAATTGTTTATTCTTTAATTTATCTATCTCAAAGAATTCATTGTGAGATCCTCCTGCTTTCAATTCACAAGGTAAGCCTGTTACTCTCATAGGTATTAAATCTTCTTTACCACTTCTTAAACCAAATGATGAAAGATGTATAGATCTCTTTCCATTATTGATTATTTTTATAAAGAAAAAAGTTTTTCTAGTATCTGACATAAAAAATCCGATCGAAGTTTTAACTTTTATTTTAGGCCTGTCTTGATAACTATTATAAATATTCCAGATTATTGCAATTGTTGAAAGAAAGGCCCCATAGAATGCAATTATTAAAGTAGGATTATTTTTTATCAATTCTATCATTTAACTAACTCCCCATTGAATGCTTTTTGTGTTAAAGAATCAAAAAGCACATTAATCTCTTGTTCTGATTTTTGTTGATGTAGCTTTATTTTTTCTATTTTTTTAACTTGTTCAGCGAATTTATTTTGAAGTTCTACTTTAGGCAAAAATATTTTAATGTTTTTTATAATTGATGTGTTTAATCCACCCATAACTATCCCGTGTGAAGCAGATAAAAGCTGTTTTTGTACATAAGAAGATAAAATCATATATTTCAAAAAGATAGGATTACATTTAAATTCATCAACCTCTATTTTAAGAAGATGTGAAGATATTATAGCTAAATCTATTGTATCTGGTACCACAGCAACTCTTCCAACAGTTCCCATCATTGTAATTAAAACATTTTTGGGTTTGACTGTGAATCCCTCTAAATCAGAGTATTTTTCTTTAGTTATAAATTTTCCAGCTTTAAAATTAAATTCATTGTCAACAATATTTTCAATCCACAATACCCTAATGCCTTTATTAACTAATTCTTTTTTCTTTAATTGACTTCCAAAAGGACCCATTTTAATAGACCCTTTCTTGTTGATGGCAATATCATTTATCATTACCTCTTTCCAACCTTTCTCATTTTTAACAGGATTTCCAAATATTTCATAAAAAACACTTTTAATAATTTTATTAGTTTCTTCATTCGCTTTTTTTATTTCTTGCTTAAGTTTTTCAACTTTTTCGAGAATTGAAACTATCTTTTTTTGAATATCAAGTGGAGGGATAGGAATTTCTATTCTTTTAATGCTCTCGTTTTTTATTGCTTTTTGTGTCGCACCAGAGCATAAAGAATCTTTAACTTTATTAAATATGTTAGAAATAAAAAAATATTTTATATATTCTGGATCAACTTTTTTATTGTTTACTTTTATTCCACAAAAACCTGTTGACAAAATAAATCTTTTTATTTCCTCTAAATTATCTTTATTAAAACAATATACTTTTAATGTATTTTGCATTCTAGCAAACCACGTGGAATTAAGAAGTGGTTGCATATTTGCTCTAGAGGGTCTGTTTGTATATTTAATTTTACATTCAATTTTTTTAATTTTTGTATTTTGAATAGATTCTGTAGATAAGTATTCTTTTTCATCATTAAAACTTTCTATACCACTAGATAAAATTTCAAAATAATATTTATCACCTAATTTTTTCCATTCTAAATCCTTTAATAACCTATTTTGTATTTGCATTTTTTCTCCTAAAGTGATTTATAATTAAGAATATAATTATTGGTATGATAGCTATCAAGATAGTGTCATAATAATTGCTTAGTTTAAATAAATTCAAAAAATCATTTGATTTATTTGTAATTAAAGCTAAAGGAATTGCTATGATGTTAGCAAAAGTATCCAAAAAAGGGATTAATGCTAAATAAAAAATTATCTTTCTTTTAATAAAAAGATAAAGAATAAATAAAATTAATAATAAAACTATGCTTACTAAATAAGGAGCCATTGCAATTAAAAAATAATGATTTAAAGGCATATTTTCCAAATTTAAATGAACCATAGGTATTAAAGAATTCCAATTAATTGAATTAATATGACCTAATTTTGTTGCAACAAGAGAATGAATTAATTCATGAATCTTAGTATAGAGTAATGATCCTACAACGATAAGGGTAATATGAATTTTATATTTTTTAAAGAAATTCCAAAATTTATTATCTATTTTGTGTTTTTTATCAAGCCATACAAATAATGAATAAATAAATGTTAAAATTATAGCAAAAATAAAAATCACTAAAGCGGAAACAAATCCATTATTTATTTTTGTTCCATAATAGACAAGAAACCCAGCAATAATACCTGTTATAACATTATCCCAATATTTAGTAAAAGTATTTTTAAAATCTTCGTCTTCGCATATTTCTTTTAAGTTTTGTGATTTTTGGGTTGACATTTTTATAAATCCTTCTTCAGATCTTCAAGACCTTTAGTAATCTCATATTCATCTTTCAAAACTCTATCAATCATTATTTTTGGCTCTTCATACTTAATCTCCTCATGTTCATTTTCTTTGTATCTAGAAATAGACAAATTATACTCATTTTCTTTAATATCTTTAAAAGTAACAGAAAAGCTTTGTTTACTTTCTGCCTTTGTTTTGAATTTTTTAATTATATCTTGAATATCACCTTTACCATCAATAAAATCTCTTTTTTGATCTAAAGAAAATCCATCCTTAAGCATTTCATAGAACCAAACGTTCTCAGTTTTACCGCCCTTAGTAAATACTAAAACAGCAGTTCCAACTCCAGAATAAGGCTGAAATACTCCCGAAGGCATTGAAATTACAGCTTCTAATTGACAATTTTCTAATAATATTTTCCTAATTTCTTTATGTGCATTTGAGCTTCCAAATAAAACTCCGTTAGGAACAATAATTGCTCCTTTTCCACCAATCTGCAATAAATTATAAAATAGTTCTAAAAATAAGAGCTCGGTTTTAGAAGTTTTAACTTTTATATTATCATTGATATCGCTTTTATCTATAGATCCTGTGAATGGAGGATTAGCTAGAATGATATCATATTCAGCTTTTTGCACAAAATTTTTAGATAACGTATCTGCTCTTCTTATATTTGGATTTTCAATGCCGTGAAGAATCATATTCATTGCAGCTATTCTAACCATAGTTTGATCAAAATCAAATCCAAAAAACATATTTTTTCTTAAAACTTCCCAAAGTTTCTTGTCTGTAATTTTATCACCTATTAAATTATGAATAGTTCCGTCTTCATCATATTTGATTAAATCTTTGCTTGTATTTGTTTCAAGAATATATTGGTAAGAATTAACCAAGAAACCAGCAGTTCCGCATGCAGGATCACATATTTTCTGACCCAATTGAGGATCAACTAAATTTACCATCATTCTAATAATATGCCTTGGTGTTCTAAATTGCCCAACCTTTCCAGCAGAGCTTAATTCACTTAACAAATATTCATACATATCTCCCAAACTATCATAATTTTGAGGAGAGATTTTCATATCATCTGGGGAGATTTTCATATCATCTATAATAGTTACAGCTTCCTGTAATAAAGATGGTTTAGGAATCATAAAAATTGCATCATGCATTAATTTAGCAAATTCTCCATCTTCGCCTAATTGAATATTTTTAATAAAAGGAAAAACTTTATCTTTAACATGAACCAACATTTCTTCAGCATTCAAATGTTTTATATAAGTCCATTTGCATTTTTCATTATTTTTAAATATCGAAACATGCTTTTCATTTCTTGCTTCTGCTCTATTTTTATTAATTTCATCCATTTCTTCTAATCTTTTAATAAAGATAAGATAAGAAATTTGTTCTATAGCTGTTAAAGGATTAGCTAATCCACCAGCCCAAAATCTATCCCACAATTGATTTATTTTTGATTTTAATTCAGCTTTTAACATTTTCTCCTCTTCCCCTTAATTTATTTATTTTAACAGGCATGTTTATAGACCCATCAATTTTTTTATTAATATGCTCTCTTCTTGATTTAAGTGCTTTTTCTATTGATGATTTCAAATTTTCAAGAAAAACATCGGATAACTCTTCTGCTATTATTGATTTTTCACCATCATCAAAATTTATCTCCCACAAAAATTTATCTTCTAATGGATTAAACCTGAAATTATTTGTTCCTGATTTTTTAATAGAAGAAATAGCAGGGTTATTTTTTTCTATTAGTGACCTTATATAAGAAGAAACAGTAATATTAGAGATTTCACAATAATTAATTAATTCTAAATAGTTTCCCTTTTTTATTTTGGCTCTTATACTCTGCCATTCAGATTTAGGTTCGCTTGTTTTCATTAAAAATTAGAATAATATCAGACTATATAAATATTTGCGTGGACTAATGTCCACCTTACCTATTAAATACACTTAGTTCTGTTTTATTACAGAAAGTGAGCATATCATACAACTGCTCTTTTTTAAATAATGGCAAGGGAGCATGTTCTATATTTGTAAATGGGGGTTCAAAGAAATCTCTATAAGCAATATGATGTTTTGTACTAAAAACTGTCTGCAATGCCCTTAAAAAATTAATCTGGTCTGCATTAAGATGCAATTTACTATCTACTTCAACTATAAATGTCTTAAAAGCTTCTTCTATTTTTTCCTTTGCATCTGGAAATTTATACATTCCCAATACTTTTTTAATAAATTCTACCAATGTTCCTTCATGTTTCTCATAAACCTTCTTAAGAGTATCTTCAGTTATGTAAAGTTGGGGAGAATTAAGAGTTTTCTCTAGTTTTTCTAAATCATTTTCTGTCAAAGCTTGATCTTTTTTAATTTTCTTTATTGTAGGATGATCTTCAGCTAATTTTAATATCTTTTTTTCAACTTTATTTTTATAGACTTCAACATACTCTTGTTTTGGTTTTTCTATAGGTCCAAATTCTATTATTTTTCTCTGTTGAACAATATCCTCAATATCCAATATTATTTTAGGAACTGGTTCTGATCTTTTGTAAATCATTAAAGGAGCAACTTCATCTATAATTGTTAAAACATCTTCATAATTTATCTTTGACCAGAAGAATAGGTCTGTTATTTTATTAAGCAACTGTTCTTTTTCTTTAACTTTTGTTATTGTATGTGGCAAGCAATTAATTGCTTCACAAATATCTTCTCTTAATCTGTCAATTGTTTCTTTATCTTTATTTAAGACTGCAAATCCTAATCTTTCAATTTTTAATGTAAAAGAAGCTATGTTAAGATTAACATCCTGCTTGAATTTCATTAAAGGTGCCATTTTTGTTCTTAAAAATTCTAATGTGGTATATCCAACTTTTTTCCATAAATCTCCAGATAATACTAAATTTATTTCTCTTTCATTTTCTCTTATAGAAACTGTTTTTTTAGGTAAAGAATTAATATCATCAATTATTTTTTTCTTTAATAAGCCAGCATATTTACTATTTTTATTTTTTAAAAAGAGATCATACAATTGTAATCTTATCAAAAATATTTTTGAAGTCAGGGCTTCTCCAGATTTGGATTCTCTTCCCTCAGGATGCATATCAAAATAACTCATATTTTTCCAAAAATCAAATATTAAGAAAAATTCTTTTTTTCCATTAGGGAGCCACTCTTTATGTTTGCAAACAGCATTATTTCTTGTTCCTCTTCCTATCATCTGCCAGAATTTTATTTTAGAAAAAACAGGCTTGGCAAACACAAGATTGCATACTTCTGGAATATCTACTCCGGTATCTAACATATCAACAGAGATTGTAACTCTAGGAAAATCTAATTTCTTGAAATCGTCTAATGTTTTTTGCGCTTTTGGGTCATCTGAAGTTATAATCTCAACTAGTTTTCCTTTATATTCAGGATATAATTTTTCAAAAGCCTTGTAAATTCTAGTTGCATGTTTTTTAGAAATAGCAAATATTATTGATTTTGCAGGTAAAGTTCCTGTTTGATCCATTAAACAATTATCCATAAACTCTTTTACTATTGCTTCATTAGTCCCGGTAACAATTACTTTTTTTTCTATTTCTGTACCTTCAAAAAATAAACTATCTTCTAATATTCCTTCTTCTGATAATTTATCTTTAATATTTTCTGGAATATCTTTTGGCCTAATACCTTCAATCTGAAAATGAGTGGATGCAGATTGAACTTTAAAATCAACCAGCCAACCTTCTTTAACTGCTTGGTCATAAGAATATAAATAACTTGGAGTGCTATCTTCACATTCAAAGAATCTAAATGTATCTCTATCTACCATTTCTGCAGGTGTTGCAGTTAATCCTATTTGAATAGCATCAAAATAAGTAAAAACATCTTTCCATTTATTGTAAATTGATCTATGACACTCATCTGATATAATTAAATCAAAATCTCCAGGAGAAAAATCCTGATAAAATTCCATAAATGTTTGTATAGTTGATGCATATAGTTTAGCAGTTTTATCTGCTTTCCCAGAATAGACTTTTAGTTTTGATTCATTTGGAAAGAAAACCTTAAATCCATCATTGTAAGCTTGGTCTCTTAATGCTTTTCTATCAGCTAAAAATAAAACTTTTTTAACAATATTAGCTTTCATTAACCTATCAGCTAAAGCCATGCACACTCTTGTTTTACCTGTGCCTGTTGCTTGAACCATTAAGAATTTTCTATTGCCTTTTTTAATACCTTCACAAACTCTTTTCACTGCTTCTATTTGATATGGTCTGTCTATTATCTTGCTATTTATATTAATTTCATTGATTTCTCTTTTATTTTCATTTGTCCATCTTAATCTTTCTAAAGAATCTTGATCATGAAAGCCCTTGACCATTCTTGGATTTTCATAAGGATAATTCCAAAACCAGATTTCGTAACCATTTGTTAAGAATATAAAAACAGGATTTCCTGTTTGCTCTTTAATGTCTTCAGCATATTCTCTTGCTTGTCTTTTACCTATGATTGGATCTTTGGATGTTCTTTTTGCTTCTATAATTGCAAGAGGATAACCTTTTTTATCACGAAGTACATAATCAGCATATTTACTTTCTTCCTCATTTTTTAAGGTTTCAGACACATTTTTATAATCTTTCTTATTAAAATCAGACTGTTTTGTGTCTATTTCTATCAAAACCTTAGATTTATCCTCTACATCCCATCCATGTTCTTTCAACAAAACGTCTATTTTATCTTTCCTAGTCCTGAGTTCAGATTCATTAAAAGTGTACATTTTCCTATTCATATTAATAAAGGTTTATTTATAAATACTTATGGTTCTTTTATTAATGTGTAAAAGGCTTTTATTAATGTGTAGAATTTAGTTTATGTGCAAAGCCGGAAATAAAGAAACCTTTAAAAAACCTTATTATTACATTGATTGCAGATAATACAAAAAAAATGCAAAAAGCTAGGATTTCATTGGCAAGCGCAAATATTGGACAATTGAACCAGATATGTGAATCTATAAAGGATATTGCAGAGAAAACAAAAGTAAAACTGTTTGGTCCTGTTCAGCTGCCTACAAAAAGGTTAAAGCATACTACTAGAACTTCTCCCTGTGGCAATGGAAAAGCATCTTTTGATAACTTTGAGATGAGAGTGCATAAAAGATTAATTGACCTTGCTATTGATGACAGGGCCTTAAGATTAGTTATGAGGGTTACTATACCTGATGAAGTGAATGTTTCTATTACTGTCCTAGAAAAATAAATTGAAAATTTCTACAAATTTACAGCGTTGATAAATTTATCTTCTAGAAAAATAAGTGAATTCAGAATTAAAAGATGCGAATTTTCAATGTTTCATACAAAATTCTTTCTGGTTTTTATTATATTTATCATATAAAAGTATTTAAATAATGTATCTGTATTTTTTAAACAATGCCGAGATCGCATAACCTGGTATTGCGCAAATGTTTTTATAATAAAGAACAGCGTAGGCCTGGAAATAAACCTGAGAGCTTGTTTCCGAAAGGATATCTGGGTTCAAATCCCAGTCTCGGCGAAGACACCTTAGATTAGACGCTGTGTTTAACACAGACTTATAAAAGGCTTAAACACGGTGGAATCTATGGTTGAAAATGACATATACAACAACAAGGGAAGATATGAAAGCTTTGTCAGGAATTTAGATCAGCTGACAATACCTTTAGAAAAAAGAAAATTAATAAATAAGAAGGGTAGGAACTCCAATTATTATATTAAAAATCCAAAGAACTTAGAATATTTTAAGGCATTAATACCAAAGTTTGAAGCTCAGGATTTATCTTATATTAGAAGAAAAAGACTGTTTGAAACATTATTATTTATTCCTAATTATAGTTGTAGTATACAGTTATTTTTAACATCTATGAAATTCTTCAAAAAACTGTGAATGGAAAAAATTACTTGGACCTCTTTAAAGGAAGATGGCTTAAAATTTCTTGCACAACCTGATTAATTGTTTTCCCAGAAATATCAATAATAGTTCCATAATCTCTTTTTGAAACCAATTTAAAAACATCCCATACTGCATCTTCTGATATTGGATTGCCTCTTTCCTTGTTACGCATAATGCATTCTTCTACTTTTGCTTTGAGTGTAAATACAAAATGTTTACCAACAAAATTTTTAAGGAGATGATTCATTTGTTCATCTCGATAAAAGCATCCGTCTAATACAACAATTTTTGGCTTTAATTGTTTTATCATGTCCAAAGCAATCTCATTGCATCTAACAAAATTTTCTGCAGAGATGCCATCTCCTTCAATTGTATCTAGATTGTGTTTGCTTAAGATACCATCAAAAGATACATGGAGTGCTCCAATTTTCTCTGCAACAATTTTAGATATTGTTGACTTTCCAACTGCTGCCGGTCCTCTTATTATTACAAACAACATAATAAGTGTAATTTGTGAGAGTTTATATACATTTTTCTCTATTTAATTTTATATTCATATTTTATAAGCAAATATTTATATATTTAAGGAATGTAAAAATATTATGGAATATAATAAGTTAAACGCTATTGTTGTCGCTTTAAATAAAAGATTCTCAAATAATAAAACAAACCCATATGAAATAATTACAAGACTAACAGAAGAATGTGGAGAGCTTGCAAAAGAAGTAAATCATTTTGAGAATAGTGGTATCAAAAGACAGAAACATGGAAAACCAGACAGAATGAAAATGGCAAAAGAAGTTCAGGATGTAATAAGGTGCGCTATACAAATTGCTAAACATTACAGTATTGAAAAGGAAGTGAAAATGTCGATAAAGAAGTCGTATGACGAATTGAAAGCTGAAGGATATACTAAATAAATTCTATCTTTAAAAAAGATTCATAATATGAAACAAAAAATATTATCATTTGTTGTATACAATGGAAAGTTTTTAGCCCTTAGAAATAATAGTAAGAGTATAAAGCATGGAGGAGATTTTTGGTTTATAGTAACTGGCTCGGTAGAAGATAAGGAAACAGTAAAAGATGCTGTTAAAAGAGAAATAAAAGAGGAGACTGGTCTTGATGTCAATGAAATTTTTCCATTAAACTGGAGATCTATATATTCATGGAATAATAATGATTATGAAGAAGAGAACTTTATTGTTTTTGTAAATAAATGTGCTGTAAAATTAAATGAAGAATATACTGAATTTAAATGGTTGAATATAGATGAATTTATAGATATAATGAAATGGGATTCAAATAAAAGAATATTAAAGAAAGTTCTAGAATTAGGATTAAAAAGAAAAAATTTCTTCAAGAAGATAAAAATAGAAGATTTCAGGAAAAATCCTTCATGAAAAGAATATTAAAGGAAAATATAAATACAAAAGTATACTGGAATAAGTTATTAAATAAAGGAGAATGGGGAAAAGAAAGAGGCGCAATATACAAAAAGCTTTACAAATATCTTCCAAACAGTAAAAATATAATAGCTTTGGACATAGGCTGCGCAACTGGACATGGCATAATAGCATTAGCAAAGAAGCTAACCAATATAAAATTTGAGGCTTGTGATTTCTCGGAAAAAGGAATAATACAGGCAAATAAGTTGTATGGTAATAAAATCAGATTTTTTATTCATGATATAAGCAAAGATAAATTAAATAAAAAATACGATTATATTCTTTTTATCGAAACTCTTGAGCATATAGAAAAGCCTAAGGAAGCTATAGAGAAGTATCTGGAATATTGTAATAAAAGAATATTAGTTACTGTTCCTTATAAAGAACTTGGATGGAAAGAACATGTTTATTATTTCGATGAAAATTCATTTAATGACATAAAAGAATTTAAGGAATTTCACATATTTAATAAGCCTAAAGCAAGCACTAGAATAATTTTATATATCTTTGATAAGAAATCTTAAGGCTTTTAATTGGAAATTATAGTACTTTTGCATATTCTTTGGAAAAGGTTTATTTCTTTCAATCGCTTTAATTACATCTTTAACAGGCATTAAATTATTTCCTTCCCAAGAATCTCCTGATTTTAATCTATTATCTATCATTTCAATTTTTCCAGTAAAAAAATGCATTTCCTCTCCTTTAAATCTCTTGTATCTTTCTTTCTGTTTTTCAGTTCTTGCCCAGCCCTTTCCATATAAAAAATGTAAAATTCCAAGCTTTTTCAATCTCCATTTTATAATAACACCACCTTCCTCACGAGCTTCTCTTGTCAATGCTTGTTCAGGAGTCTCATCTTTATTTATTCCACCACCAGGAAATTCAATATAACCCTTTCCAGTATCTCTGGCAATAATATTTCCTTTTCCATCTAATAAATAACTCTCACAATTTTTCCTGTAAGGCAAACTATCAAGATTCTTGTTCATTTTTTCCCTATAAAATAATCATATCTATATCTCCCAACAGGTGTATTTAAATAAAAATAATCCTTTTCATTTTTCTTAAATATCTCTTCATAAATAGGATAAATATGTCTGTCAACAGCCATAAAAATCCCATTATTCTTAAGAAATTTTTTAATTTTATTTAATATTAATCTTAATTCTGTATCATCAAAATTATCAAAACCCATTGATTCATATATTATATCATATTTTTTATTCGTATTAAAATCAATTACATTTGATTTTATTATGTTAAATTTAGGAATTTTCTTTTTAGCTTCTTTTAAACAATTAACGGAAATATCAACTAATGTTATATTGTTAAAACTATTTTTATAAATTAATTCAGAAATTAAACCTGTTCCGGCACATAATTCCATTATTGAACTGTTTTTATTTATTTTAAATTTGTTTAATTTATCAATAAAAAATTTAGCTATATCTTTATTCTGTGGAACAATACTGTCATATTCCTTAGCGATATGGTCATAAAATATTTCTGTATCGTTTAATTTCGGTTCTAAAACAAAAAAATAATTTCCAAAAATATATCTATACCAGAATGACTCTCCATCAACTAAAATTTTAGCGAATTGAACATTTTCAGGAACATCTTTAAATTTCAACCAAGAAGACCGTTTTTTATTCTGTTGATCGTATTCAAATTCGTATTCTTTAGTAACTTGTTCAGAAAAATATAATTTATCTAGTTTTATCATTTTTATTCATATAAATTGTATACTAACTTCTTTATTCTCTTGGGATAATTCCTTAAATATAAATCCAATCTTTTCCTATCAATCTTTTTTTTAAATATATTAATAACATCTCTACTCATTTTTTCTCTAAAATAAACCATATCAATAAACGTTTTTTCAATATCAGAGTAAGGAATTGCTATATCATCTTCCCTATAATACTGAATACCAAAAAGATATTTTCTTTCAATTCTTCTGATCAATACATTTTTGCCTAATATCTTTCTTATTCCGGGTCTTATTTTTCTAGTTGTTATTACTATTGGAATGGTTTCCTGCTCCCATAAATTATGAAAGCTTAAAGCATCTTGCAATCCGAAATAAGCCGGTTGAAAGCAAAATACAATTAAAGAAACATTATCATGAATAGTATAAAAACCCTTTGTTAATCTTTTTACCTTTCCTTTTTTGATTAAGTTACCAATAAACCTTTTAACGTATTGTTTAACATTCTTTTTATTTTTTATTATTTTTTCTATTGAAGAATAATTAACTACAGAACTTTTATCAAATAATGATTCAATATTTTTAATATATTTCTCTTTTCCCATTTTACAATTTGTTTTTAATGTACAAAATCATTTGATCTGTTTTTGGGATTAATCCATCATGAATTAATATCTTTAGTTCCTTTTCATCAGCTGGTTTTCTGAATTTTGTAATTAAATCCTGTAATTCTTTTTTGACTAAAGAAATATCTTGAACATATCTTAATAAGAAAAAAATATCATATAAGTCCCTTATCTTTAATCTCTTTAAATAAGCATTAACTTTTTCCTTAATCAGTTCTTCAGGTGTTAATGTATAGATTGTAATAAAATTCCCACCAATAGTTTCGTATTCTTTTAAAGAGCCTTTTGCATTTTTAAATATGGCTTCAAATCTAACTATTATTCTATTAAATCTTAAATTAGAATATAAACTATTTTCGCTAACTTTCTTCTTTTCTATTATAAATCCCTTTTTTTCCAATAAATCAAAAAATTGTTTAATTTTATCAGAATCTTTTCTAATATAAACATCAATATCTTCAGAAAATCTATTTCCATTATAGCATCTCCAAATGCTGGTTCCACCATGGATTACAGCATTATTGAATATTTTATATAAAGTTTCAACTATCAAATCTTGAGCTTTAGCAATTTCCTTATGCATATTTTTCTTTAGTCTTAGTATTAAAGGTATCATTTTGTAATCAACCAAGGTTATAGATATATGTAACTTTCGTTTATTTATAAATATTTTGATTTTTGAGCTCAGTCTCGGTGGTTTGAAATTGGGGTAAATCATGCAGCGCTTGAACTTATAGATGTTACCTTTCTTTAGAAATGTACAGAACAGTAGATCGCAAAGTAAATAAAAGCTTTCCTTCCTAAGAAGATTATGACATATTTGATTGAGATTGAAGTAGATCATGATTCCAGGAAAAAGATTATATAAATTAAAAGATCCTACTGAAGCTGTGAATGAGATGGGGAAATAATCTGCAAAAGAATATCACAATTTATAAATAACTAATATTCTTATTAATTAAGATGTTACAAACTCAAAAAATAGTTGTTGCTGGTGTACTCTGTAATAAAGGGAAATTTCTTGTTTTGCAAAGAAATGTAGATGAATCTATATTTCCTGGAAAATGGGAGCTGCCAAGTGGAAAAGTTAATTTTGGGGAGGATCCTTATGATGCATTAAAAAGAGAAATTAAAGAAGAAACAGGGATAGATATATTAAATGCCCATCCTCTTACCTGCACACATTATACGATTGAAAAAGAGGATAATAAAAGGCATACAGTACAGATTATTTATCTTGCTTATGCCGATGAGAAATCAATAATAAATATTGGATTAAGTAATGAACATCAAACATACAAATGGATTTCTCCTAAAGAGCTAAATGATTTAGATACATTTGATGATATGATA
>Ga0209542_10009019_pt1 | contig 18417 bp, 17 predicted proteins | sample RifCSPhighO2_01_FD_184028 | JGI IMG/M metagenome (GOLD analysis project Ga0209542, IMG submission 184028) | Soil microbial communities from Rifle, Colorado - Rifle CSP2_plank highO2_0.1 (SPAdes) (version 2) | ecosystem: Environmental > Terrestrial > Deep subsurface > Rock core/Sediment ...
AAAGGTATACAATGGAAAACGGTTGCACTCGTCCTTAGGCTATTTGCCGCCGATTGAGTTTGAAAACCAAACTTTAACAATTACTCAAATTGGGGCGGATTCTGTATAACGGTAGGGGTGCAGTCCACCTGCCGGAGTAACTCCAGTAATTTTTTCACTTCAGGTTCCGAACCTGAAGTGATTTCAACTCCCACCGTACCGTCATCATTATTCCATACTTTGCCATCTATCCCCAGTTCCATAAATTTTCCCTTGAGCCAATACCTAAACCCTACTCCCTGGATCCGACCGGAAACGATGATCTTCATATAATTTTTATAATGGTTATAACCGTTATGACCATTATTCTTTAAAAACGTGCCGGTGTTTTTTCAAATCAACTAAGTTTTTTTCGCTAAAACTCACCCCTTCTTCCTCCAGCCGCCGCCGCTGTTCCATATCACCGTAAAAAGCAAAGTTGATTGCCAAACCGCCTTTTTGATTGACCACCCGATGGCACGGGACGCCGCTGTCTTCCTTATTGGCATGTAAGGCCCAACCCACCCTTCTGGCATCCCGCGTGCCTAGCTTTTTAGCAATCTGGCCGTAAGTCACCACTTTACCCGACGGGATCTGTTTAACTAAGGCATAAACCTGATCAAAAAATGTTTTCATATAACTTTTATAATCGTTATAACCATTATAATTGTTATTTTCTTTGCCGTATTTCTTTCAACTTCCACATAAACAGCCGGGCTTTATTTTTAACATTAGACGCGTCTTTGACCCAGTTTTTGGTTTCTTCCAACTGCGCCCGGGGTGTGTTTTTGCTAAGACGCATGTAGAGAGATTTATGCTGTAAATCGTCCAGGGCGATCGCCAACCGGTAAGCATAATCCTGCCATTCCTGGGAAATGTATTTTTTCTTATCCAAATCGTATTTAGACAGCAAGTCAAATAACGACTTTGGCTGCCCGCCTCGTTTAGTTCTGGTTATATAGTTTTTATAAAATTTATGATGTTTATAATCGTTAAATTAATTACTTCCCTCTCTTCCGGCCGCCAATTTTCCAGAACAAAATCTTCCCCGCTCTTACCGTCCCTGTCTCCGTCAATGCCGATTCTTATATGCCAAAAATCTTTGGTCCCCAATTGTTCGTAAATCGAACTCAAACCGTTATGGACTTTCGGCCCTTTGCCGAACTGGATCTTAAACTTACCCAAAGGGATATCCAGGTCGTCATGGACGACGTACAAATCCGGAAGGGTTCGACCCTTCCATTTTTTCAACCACTTCTTGACTTCCGCACCGCTGCGGTTCATGAACTTTTGCGGCTTAAACAAAACCATATTGGGCAAATTAAGTTTCTCCAGTTCGTCCACCACTAAAAAACCGGCATTGTGCCGCGTGTTTTTATACTTTCCCCCCGGATTTCCCAAACCGACGATCAACTTCATAGTCTATTCTATCAAATATGCTATAATCGCCGGCAATTATGTTATTTCAACTAAAAGAACATGGCAGTTTCCCCTCGGCGGCAGACAAACTGCCATTAAGAGCAAGGCTTGGGCTGGAAATCGACCGATCAGGATTTTTACCCTTTCTTCAATCTCTATTTAGCTCGGCTGATCAGATTGCCAACCTTACCAATCCCAATAGCTGGCGCGGGTCAGAGATAATTAAATTGCCTAACGCTGACGAAAACGATCACTCACTCACCTATCAAGCGGTCCAAATTGACCTTGGCACTCTTGCTAATCAGGAAAACCCTTATTTGGCAATAAAAGTCCACTTTGAATACGGATTGGATGGTCACCTAATGCAAATTCGCGGCCACGAAATTACTTATACCGGGAAATCGCCGGCAACATTTCTGGGTGATTCGCCGGAACTACAGCAAGTGACCGATGCTCTGATTCAAGCAATGATGCGGCCACTGGTACAGGATTAGTCTACCGGCTCAAACTCCCGGTAAAACTGCCCTACGGCCACCAGATTATCGGCTTCGTGCAGGCAAATCCACTGGTCGACTAATTTTTTTAAGCGTTCGGCTGAATCTTTAGCCGCCACCGGTACGGCCACGATCACCTTCAGGGATAATCCCTTAAGGTATTTTATTGCCGCTTCCAAGGTATATCCGGTCGCCACGCCGTCATCGATTAAAACTACTTGTTTAATCCCTTTAAGTTTAGGCAGCGGCGGTTTAATCCGCGCCCCCACCGCCAGCTCCGGATTACCCGGAGCGCCGATCTTTTTGGCCGCCAGAATATCGAGCGGCCAGCCCAGTTTATTAGCCACAATCTTAGCTACGACCACGCCGCCACGGGGAATGCCCAGCACCAAACCCTTACCCTGAATTTTTTTGACAACAATCTCTGCCAGTTTTTGACCGGCGTCGACACGATTGACAAAAATCATCTACTTCATCTTGGCCAATTGTTTCTTGGCCAATTTGCCGAAAAGCGGCAGTTCAAATTCTTCGCCGTTGTAAGCTTTATAGATACACATCAGCCAGGCGATAAAGCCGACGATCATCAGTAGCGGCGATAACAGCCAGCCGATTACCGGAATAAACGAAGCTACGGTCAAAGCGGCAAAAAACATCAGCGACTGCATCGCGTGGAAGCGGACGTAGCGGTTCTCTTTCTCCACAAGGACGAAGACTAAGCCTGTCAGCCAACCCAAAACATAGGCTAAAGCAGCGGCCGTATTTTGCGGCAGGCCAAAAGCGACCACTTTTTCTTTAGTTGCCATTAATCTTCACCTCCCTTAAAACAAACTAGTTTGTTCTGACTTTGATTGTAGCGGATCAGTTCTGCTTTTGTCACCCCAAATTTTAACCACCCCAAAAACGCCGTCATAACCGGGCTGGACAACAATCTCTCCGCTCCTGACTTTTTGAATTGCTTCCGCCGTTCTCTCCCCGGCAACAGCTTTGATTTTCTCCAAACCGCTTTTTAAGAGCACGGCAAACTCGCTGCCAACACCGTCAATTAAGCGTTCGTATAATTCCGTTACCTTGGGGCTGGAAATACTGACAACACCGACGACTTCGGCCAAAATTTCATGGAGCGGCACAATTTTGACGTACGGCGGGCGGGTTGAGTCGGTCGGATGATAATAACCAACCACGCCCGCTTCACTGGTTTTCTTTACCGGTTTGATTTCTTGCCTATCCTTAGCTAGCTCATCCACCCGGTGCTCAACCCCGACGGTTAACTGCCGGCCGCAAACATGGCAGACTGTGCCTTTGGCCCTGGTTTCTTCGGGCGACTGGACCACGCCGCAGGTCCGATGGCCGGTGTAATGATACTTGCCCTCTTCCGGGTGGAACTCGATCGTGTAGGCAATTTTTAATCTGCCGGAATTTTTGCCCAAAAATCTTTCGCCAATCGCTCCGGCCACATCGTTAAAACTCACTTCATCGTTAAAATCCCCGCTAAAAACCGTTGCTTCCCGGCCGAGTTTTTTGGGGGAATGGGCGTCGGAAAAAGACACAATTGCCCGCCTATCTAAATCCGGTATCCGCCAATTCATCACCGGGTCGGAAGACAAGCCGGTTTCCACGGCGTAAATCCTGTCAGCGTACTTCCCAAAACATTCCTCGACGCTGTCAAAGCCGGACTTGCTCCCGTACAGCGAAAACCACGGCGTCCAGCAATTATGAACCGCGGCAAACTCGGCCACATAAGAATTGTCTCCGTCAACTTCAAGATTAAAAACCTCACCGTCATACCGACTTTTTTCGATCTTCCTAACCGGCAAATAAGCATAATTGCCATCAATCCAACCATGCTTTCTGTCCAATTTTCGCTCCAAACGAACATCTTTTAATCGTTTTTTTAAACCAAATTTATCTTCAATAAAAGTCAATAAACTTACAGAATACAAATCGCTGTTAGCTTTAATTTCTCTACTCTCAATTGAGGAATAATGGTTTCTTTTTTGAAAATCTTTCAGCCGATTAACACCAATTCCCGGTAAAATTTTTAAACGCAAACAGATCGTTTTCATCTGGTTCATTAGCTCACGAGAGACAGTATAACCCTTGTCTCCCTGCCACCAGCCCAACAACAATTCTGCCTGAAATTTCAAATTAAGCTTTAGCATCCAATCCGGCAGCCGTTTGTTACCCGCCCGCTTGGGCCCTTCACCACCATAAAACCAACTTTTAAACAATCTGGTCAAAATCTCCGATGAAACGGAAAGTTCCACCCCACCACTTCCTTTTCTATAATATTCCCTAAACTGATTCAAACCAAAAATTTTACCGGTAATGTTTTTAATATCTTCAACGAACTCTTTTTCGGCGCTGTTAAAACAAAAACCAATCCCGTTACTGCCATAAACATAGCCCTCTGCCAAATAATAACCTATCAATCGGCCAAAATCGGCGTCAAATTTGATGATATTGTTAGTCCACAACCCCCGGCCCATTTTTATCCTAACTCTCCCATTTTCCTGCTGTAAACCGCTAACAACATCACTAATCTTAAAACTGGTTAAGTTCGATTTTTCCCTCAATACCGGATAAAGCAAAAAATCCCCTACCTCAATTTCTTCGGCTTTAATCCACTTCGGTTGATACTGCAAATAATGTTTAGCCTGACAATGATTAAGATGCCTGCCAAACGGCCGGCAAACATCGCCAGTTGACCGGCATTTTTTAACGGTTTTAATCGCATAATATGGGTGTTCCGGTGTCGTCGACAAACCCAAACTAAAATACCACGGTCTTATTCTGATTATTTCTCCCTTGTATTCCCGTTTTAAAACTTGAGTGATTGATTTATACCTGCCTTTATAGGTTAAAACCAAGTCTTTTTTCTTCAAATCACCAATCGGCTTAATACCATTGCTGCTATGGATCATTTCCTGAGGTAATAAGCAATGAGCCGGTACGACTAAAACCCGCTCGTCAATACTCCACACCGCCTCGCATAACTGCTGGCAGGAAAGCCCCACGATCGGCCGGCCGTCGCTCATCAAATTGGCGCCGCGCCGGACCAACTCTTCATTAATTTTTCGCACCACCTCCAAAGACGGAGCAAAAAACAAGGTGTGCACCCGCCGGCCTTTGCCGCCGCCGGTATAAATCGAAGAGATTTCCCCGGATAAAAAAAAGCGCGTCTTCTTAGCCGAGTTTTTTAACTTATAAATCCCCTCGCCGGCTTCTTCCAAATTGGCTTCCAGTTCTTTAAACCACAGCGGGTGGGTCCAGTCGCCGGTGGCCAATAAATCGATCCCTTTTTTCTCCCCCCACTCGGTCATAATCGGGATGATCATGTCCGGCGATACCGCCCGCGAGTACTTGGAATGAAGCTGTAAATCTGCCACGATTTGCATACTAGGTCTTTCCCCATTCTAACAGCACAAAGGCAAAGTAGACCAAGATCAGTGCCAATCCCTCCCACCGCTCCAGCTTCTTTTTGCTCCGGATAAACCCCCAAAACAGCAGAAACATTAATCCGAATACTGCCGCGGCCAATAAATACGACTCTTTCCCGGCGCCCAGCCGGATCGGAGCAATCAGGCTGACGATACCCAAGATCAGGGTCGAATTGACCACGATACTGCCGGTTAAATTACCCAGCACCATCCCCGCCTTATGCTGACGGATTGCCCGGGCTTCGATAGATAATTCCGGCAAGGTTGCCCCGACGGCGATCAAAAACATGCCGATCAATAATATCGGCGCGTTCAAATTTTGGGCTAAAGACACGGCAATTTTAACAATCATGTCAGCGCTGAAAATCAACAGCGCCAGGCCAAAAAACAGCCAGGCGAAAAGTTTATCGGTTTTAGTCGTCGGCAAACCGGAATGGTCTAAAATCGTCAACTTAAACCGGCCGGCCGGCCGGCTCAAATCTGCCGGTTTTTGCTTTAAAACGCCGTAGTTATACATCACGTAAACCAATAATAAAATCAGGCCGTCGCTCCGGCCCAAAACTCCGTCCATGAGCAATATCAGCGGCAGCACACCGCTTAAAAAAACGCTGAAAATATCCATTTTTACCCACTGCCCGGCAACGGACAAGGTGCCGCCCAATATCGCCGCCGCTCCCACTACTAAAGACAAATTGGCAATGTTACTGCCCAAAATTACGCCCAACGACAAACTCTGCCGCCCTTCAAGCGCCGCGGTTACGCCAACAACCAATTCAGGGATGCTGGTCGCGAACGCCAATAAAAGCGAGGTGATGGCAAATTGGCCCAAATGAAGCAATTTTGACAACCGCTCCAAACTGCCGGTAACGATTGAAGTCGCCTTGATTAATAACCAACAAAAAAAGACTAAGCCGATTAAGTAAAAAACAGTCATGCTAAATACCTCCACCTTCGTTTAAAGCTTTCCACGATTACCATCATACTCAAACTGGCCGCGATCACTACCAGCCACTCGTTTATGTCTAAGGCCACCGTCCCTAACAACTCACGGCCCAAAGGCGTATACAAGGCGGTCAGCTGCAGGCCCAAACCGATTACCACGGCTGCTATCAGCCACGGGTTTTTAATGAAATTGTCATGCCACACCGGCCGGGAGAGCGACCGGACCGACCAAACGTAAAACAGCGAATTAAAACCCAGGATCGAAAACGCCACCGACCGCGCCTGCTCCAAACCGTAAGCCGGATGGTGCCAGTAATACCAGAAGGCGGCAAAGGCTAGAAATGCCGAAACAGCCGAGATCAAACCAATCATCAGCTTCATTTCTCCCGACAAAAGCGATTGGTTTCTTCTGGGCCCGCGCAGCAGCAGGTTGTCTTCTTTGGGTTCCATCGTTAACGCCAAATTAGGCAGGCCGTCGGAGATCAAATTGATCCACAAAATCATGCCGGCGGTTATCGCCAACGGTGTCCCGACTATAATCGACAGCACCACGATGATCACTTCGCCGAACGAATCGGAAAGCAAGTATAAAATTACCTTTTTGAGGTTATCCTGGATCATTCGCCCCTCCTCGATTGCCGCCACAATCGTGCCGAAATTATTATCCAAAAGGACCATGTCCGCGGTTTCTTTAGCTACGTCCGAAGCGCCGGAAACGACGATGCCGATGTCCGCTTTTTTGAGCGCGGGCGCGTCGTTAACCCCGTCACCGGTCATCGCCACGACCTCGCCCCTTCTCTGAAGTTCTTCCACGATTTTCAATTTTTCTTGAGGCGTTACCCGGCTGTAAACAGCCTGTAATTCTATCCCCAACTGTTTGGCCACCGCCTCGGCCGTTTCTTTGTAATCCCCGGTGATTAGTTTAATGCCGATTCCGGCCTTTTTAGCCGTCGCCAACACTTCCCTCACCCCGTCTCTGATCGGATCTTCATAAACCAAAACTCCCAACCAGGTCAAGTTTTTAATATCTTTGTGTGACACGGCAGCGCTGTGACACTGCTTATACGCAAAACCGACCAAACGGTGGCTTTTTTTCGCTTCGGCGCTTAACGCCTCCAGCTTAAAATTAGGCTTTTCGCATTTGGCTAAAATCACTTCCGGCGCGCCGGAAACCAGCAATAAGCCGGGGTGGAGAGTGGCAATATACTTGTGTTCGTGGCCAAACGGGATGCTGTCCAATCTTGCCACCTCGGAGGAGTCCATTCGGCCACCTCCGAGGTGTTCCCGGGCCCACTCATTCATGGCAATTTCCAGCGGATCGCGCATGTCATTGCAAAGGACCGCGGTTTTAGCCAGCATCGGCTCGTCGTCGGTCAACGCCTTCACCACGCGCATCTTGCCTTCGGTCAAAGTCCCGGTTTTATCGGCGCAAATCACCGTTACCGAACCCAGCGTTTCCGCAGCGATCAGCTTGCGTACCAGGGCTTTGCGCTTCAATATTCGCTGCATTCCGAGCGCCAAAATCGCCGTCAGGCTGACGGCTAAACCCTCGGGAATCGCCGAAACAGCCAAAGCCACGCCGGTCGGAAAAATTTCCGTCAAACTAACTCCCCGCGCCCGGCCGATAACCATAATCGCTCCGGAAACGACCAGCACCACCCACGCCATTACCTTGGCTAAACCGCCGATCTGCTTCTGAAGCGGCGTCGCCTCTTCTTTAGTGGCTTTCAAATTGGCGGCAATCGCCCCAAACCGGGTCGCCTGGCCGGTTTTAACTACGACCATTTCGCCGATTCCGGCCGCCACGGTCGTTCCCATAAAAATCTCATCATTAACCCTTTTAGCCACGCTCATCGACTCGCCGGTTAGCACCGCTTCGTTCAGGCTCAAACTGCCGTCTTGGATTACCCGGCCGTCTGCCGGCACTTTTACTCCAATTTCTAGCCGGACGACGTCGCCGGGCACGATCAATTTAGCTTCGATTTCCCGCCACTGCCCGTCTCTTTTTACTTTGGCTTTTGGCTGTAAAAATTGGCTCAGGGCCTCAAGCGACCGGTTGGCTTTTCTTTCCTGGATAAACCCCAAAAGAGTGTTAACGCCGACCGCTAAACCAATAATAATTGTGTCTTTGGCGTCTCGTAAAAAACCGCCGGTAATCACCATCGCCAACAGCAGAATGTAAATAAGCGGCGACTTAAATTGGTCCAGTAAAATCTCCAGGCTGCCGATCGGCCTTTTGGCCGGCAGCTGGTTAAACCCAAACTGTTTTAGTTTTTCTTCTGCCTGCTTCTGACTCAAACCGGCTTGGTCCATAATGTTATCATTATGCCATGGATTCTTTGGCTATCAAACCTAAAAATATTACCGTTTACGTTTACAACATCGTTGAAGACGAGTGGGATTTTCTCAACGCTTATGCCGACTCCGGTCATCGTTTAAAAGATATCGAAGACAGCGAAAGCACCGGTGAAGGCTTCTTTCTGGCTGCGGCCGCGGCTGCGGCCGACTTTGTTTACATCTCTCCCCAACCGATTGCCGCCGATTTTCAAACCTATGCCCGCTCGTTATTCAACTATAAACATGGACGGATAATCGTGCCAAAAACCAGAACTCACGAGCTTTGCCTCGACTTAATTCAAGATCGGAACAGTTGGCGCCGTTTAATCGCCCTTGCCCTTAATTACCAACAGGTTACCCTTTTGGCCTATTCGGCCACGCCGCAATTTTACCGGCTGATGAAGGCGTTAGAAAAAGCCGGTATCAAATTCCGCACTCCGGAAACACCAAGCTCGGAATCTGCCTGGACGGTAAATTTTTTCGGTTCCAAGTCCGGCATCCGTCAAATGGCCGGCTTGGCTATGCCCGACGGCTTAATCTGTTCCGGCAAGTTAGAAACCAGCCGCATCGCCGCCGGCAAATATATTCAAAACCACGGTGTAGTGATCAAAAGCAACAACGGCAGCAGCAGCAACGGCTTGCTTATTTTTCGGAAAAACAGCCTGCCCGATAATTTCTCTGCCTGTGCGGCTAAACTGGAGGCAATCCTTAGCCGGGAGTCATATTGGGAAAAATTCCCGGTAGTTATCGAAGATCTAATCGACGCTAACCTCGCCATTGGCGGCGGTTTTCCCAGTATTGAATTCAAAATTAAAGCCGGCGGCCGTATCGAGATGCTTTTCCACGGCGTTTTAGCGGTCACCGATAAAGGCGAATATTACGGCATGGATGTCAACGAATCACTTCTTCCCAAGCGTCTAAAAACGCAAATGCTCACAATCGGTAACCGCCTGGCCAAACAGTTCGCCGCTGCCGGCTATCGCGGTCATTTTGATATCGATATGATTGCTGCCAAAAACGGCCGCCTCTACGTCAGTGAGTCCAACACCAGAAATACCGGCTGGACCGATATTTATAAAATCGTCAAAAAACTGGTCGGCAACAACTGGTTTAATCAGGTTTACGTCCTCAACCGGGAATATATCCGCTTCACAAAAAACCGCCGGACTAATCTTAACGGCCTGCTTACGGGTTTATCTTCTCTGCTTTATTCGCCGCAAACCAAAGAGGGTATTATCATTAACTCCGAAGCCTTCTTGAAATCCAAATATCTTTACTACACCATTATCGCGCCCGATAAACAATCCGCTTACGCTTGCCAGAAAAAAATGATGAAACTTTTAGGCAACTGACAATGCAATTTCTCCCCCTCAAAACCAGGAAGTTTATCCCGCCGCAGGATAAAGGCAAGCTGTGGTCGCTGCTGGATCAATATTTACCCCAACTAAAAGAAAAAGACGTCGTCCTGGTTACCTCCAAAATTGTGGCCATTCATCAGGGCCGATTTGTACCCACCAAAGGCGGGTCGGCCTCTGGCCGAAAAAATTTCCGGATTCAATTGATTAAACAGGAAGCTGACGCTTATTATCCCAAAAACCCGAGCTCGATGGCTATTAAAGAACACACTTTAACCCCTTACGCCGGGATTGATCGCTCAAACGGCCACGGCCACTATATTTTGTGGCCCAAAACGCCCCACCGAACTGCTAAAAAAATCTGGCTCTACCTCCGCCGCAAACATAGGGTTAAAAACCTGGGCGTGATCATCACCGACTCGACCTGCCACCCGATGCGCCGGGGCCATTTCGGCATTTCGATCGGCTTTTATGGCTTCAAACCGGTTTATTGGTATGAAAAACAAAAAGATATTTTCGGCCGACCGCTTAAAAATCACTCTCAAAACATCGTCGATGCCTTGACTGCCATGGGAGTAATTTATATGGGTGAAGGGTCGGAGCAAACACCGTTGTTAATTATCCGAGGATTTTCCAAAATTTCTTTTTCGGCACGATCACGCTTGGAAGAATTTTGGGTGGCTCGACAGGACGATTTGTACGCTCCCCTTTTGGAGCACTTAAGCCGCTAGCCGCCCGCATGGTGTTGACAAACAAACGCCGGAGAATTTCTTCAAAATTAACCCCGTACATTTCCAAAATCATGGTGAAAGGCGAATGGGTTTCCTGCGGCGGGCCGAAAAAAGGATTGGCATTGGCATCGATAAAGTAGTTTCTGCCGGCACCGTCGACGCGCACGTCAAAACGGCTGTAATCAGACATTTTGACTAAGCCGAAGGCCTTGCGGGCCAGTTCCCGCAGATTGTCATCGTCGTGTTTCAAAAAAGTTGTTCCCTGCCAGGTAATCCATTTTTGCTTAAAAGTAACGATTTTATACCCCTCCGGCTTTTCCGTTTCCCCATTGGTAAAAATGCGCTCAGCCGGATAAACCTTGGTGTTTAAGCCGTCCAAAACCGGCACGGTCACTTCTTTCCCGGCAATAAATTCATCCACCAACATGGACTGGTGATACTGTTCGTACAGCTCTTTTAGTTTTAATCTTAACTCTCTTTCATTTTGGCAAATGTTATTGTCGTCAATGGCAATACTCGAGTGCATGTTATTTAATTTGGCAAACAAGGGGTAGCGCAACACCGGGTCGATCAACTGGTTCGGCTGGGTGACTAATTGATGGTGGGGCACCGGGATGCCGCCGTTTTGCAGCAGCTGGTAAGTTAAGTACTTATTGGTGTTTAACGATTGGCCTAAAATTCCCGACCCGGTATAAGGCAGGTGCAGCATTTCCAGCATCCCGGGAACCGAGGCGTTTAAAGTTTCATCGCCGCGGACCGAGTCAACCAGATTAATCACTAAGTCCGGCCGGAAATTTTTTAGTTTATTCACTACCGCTTCGTTGCCGGGAAACAAAGCCACGTCGATGCCCATTTTGACCACGTACTTGGCCACCTCGTCGGCGTAAACATCGGCGTCTTTTTCGGTCAAATAGGCTTCTTCCGACGGAAAGTATTCCCTTTTAACGTCGGAAAATAAAATCGCCACCTTTTGGGGCAAAGCAATCGGGACGGTCTGGTCACCATTAGGCATAAGCCGTCTCCAGCAATTGTTTAAGAGCCTGCGTAAACGGCACGCCATTTTCCTTTAAAGTCCGGGAGAGTTCGCACTCAAACTCCGGCGCGGCCAGATAACAGTTAGCGTTGGCGTCGATAAAATAATAGTTGCCCTGGTTGTCCATGCGGATATCAAACTTGCCGTAATCTTCCATTTTGGCCGCGACTGCGGCCCGCTTGACTAACGCCGCTAAGCGCGGATCCCTGTAGCTTTGATATTGCAAATACTCACTATAGTCGGCTTCGGTTTTGCCCGGATGCCAAACCAAATCATAGTCCATAAACTCGTGCTTGGTTTTATTTCCCGGCAGTTTGATTTTCCGCTCGACCGCAAACACCCGATCGGTCGGCTGCCACCAAAAGGCGGCCAACTCCCGGCCGTCGATAAATTCGGATATCAACACATCCTGCTGATATTTTTTCAACAAATATTTAAGCCGCCGGCGCAGCCCGGACTCGTTTTCCACCACCGCTTCGCGGATAATCTCCACGTTTGAGTGTTCGCCGTTTAACTTGAGGATCAGCGGGTAACACAGCTTCTTATCGACCGGATCTTTAACACGGCTAAACAATTGGAAGCGGGGCACGGGAATACCGGCCTGCTCCAGCAGGGTATAAATCAGGAATTTGTTGCAGCCTAACAGAAAGCCGTTGGTCGTTGTCCCGGTATAAGGGATGCCTTCCAGCTCCAAAATTCCCGGGACCAAAGCGGCCAGCTGGAAAGAACCTTTAATGGTGACGGCAACATTAATTGCCATTTGCGGCTTCACCCGGCGCAAACTTTCCAATAGATGCGTGTCGGCCGGAATCGGAACCCCCTTAACTCCCAATTGCTTTAGATAGGGCAAGAACGCTTCGGCTTCCAGGTCGGAATTTTTTTCCGTCAAATAATCTTCGTCGGTAGAAAAATATTTTCTTTTGGCGTCGCTGTAAAGAATGGCCACTTTCCGTGGCAAACTACTCATGTATTTTACAATACAATTGTTAGCCGGTTTGTCAATTACCACATCTTGTAGGAGACCTGGACCGCCTTGGCAATCTTAAACTCGCTGCCCGAAATTTCGGTTTTGGTCGTCGCTGTGGCCGTCGAAGCCGAACTGGCTTGGGCAATACTGACGATTTTCTTTAAAAACTTAAAGTTTTTCTTGGCTAAATCATTAGCCTGCTGTTTGGCATCGTTCATGGCCTCACTCATGGCCTGCGCTTCCAGCTCTGATTGTTTATCCGCTGACAGCACCGGCTGGGCTACGACTGTGGCGCCACTGCTGTAAAGTTGGGAAATTAAATCATCCATTCCGGCCAAATTTAAAGTTTTCGCCGCAATCGTGAGGCTGGCCTGATAACCGGTGGCTCCGGCTATATAGGCCGCGGCCGGCACCACGGTAATCTGTGATTCCATGATATCTTTTTCATCAACCCAGGTGGAACGCAACGCCTGGCGTAAATTATTGGCTTTGGTTTTCACCTGATCAATTGCCCCTTGAGGACTTGAATCGCCGGCGCTGACCGTCAAAGACACGGTGGCGGAAGTCGCCGGCACTGACACTTCACTGCTGCCGGTCACGGTGACAATCAAAGGCGAGTTAATCCAGGTAATGATAAACGCGCCGAAAATCACTGCCACAAATATGGTGATACCCTTTCCCATGTTCCAACCCTCGCCCTTAACTTCTTCCATTGTGAAATCACTCATGTTACATTTAGTATGAATAATGAAAAAATTCCTGTCAACTGCCGGTTTTATCGATCCGGTCAGCTTAATTACTCTTGGTATCCTGGTGGTCGGTTTAATCGTCACTACCGCGATTGTCAAAAACCCGGATATCAGCCTGGATATCCGCAACTACGCCGCACAGCTTGAACCTGAGGAACGGGCATTTCTAAAAAAAGTTACCGACAAATCATCTAATACCAATACCGCTCCTCCTCCCCCAACCGCCCAAACAGCCCCCACCACCAAAACCGACGACGAAATCGAACAAGAATTCATGGAAAAGAGGCAAAGAACCGTTGCTCAAACTTCTTCACAAACTACTACTGCACCAACCACTCCTACACCCAAACCTTCAACCAATCCCTTTGCCAATATCACCGCCGGCGCAGGCGGCGGAACAATACCCAAAGAAACTAAACCAACCCCCACTCCAGAAACTGTTGTCCCCCCTCCCGCCGTCAACCCTCGCACCGGTCAATCACTTGCTCCAACTAAAATTCCCACCCCCGCATCCAACACTCCCACGACTCCGGATAAACCAGTTAAAAAAGAAGAGCATTTTCCAATCGGCATTTACTATTCTGCCAATTCATCATTAACCCAAGCTCCCCCTTATAGCCAAAAATCATTTAATTATCTTTCTCAAAAAGGTATTACTGATCTAGTTCTCCAAAATACTGGCGGTAGCCCACAAGACTTGCTGAATTTTGCAAAAAAATCCGACCTTAATGTTACCCTAGACCTAAACTTCCTCTTGGATAAAAATGGTCAGCTCGATCAATCACTCACCTCTCAAATAGCTCAATCCCCCAACTTAACTAGCTGGTATGGACTTGACGAACCTACTAATGACAAAACAAATTCTCCTTTATTCCCAAACAATCAAAACAATTTATACAACAATTTAAATGAAATTGCTCCCAATATACCAATCACTACAGTTTACATGCCCAGTATCGGCTGGAGCAATACCGCAGATAATGCTGAATATCTTCAACCGGCAATGGATTTTGCTTATCAATTTAACCAACAAACCAATACCCAGATTATTGGAACAGACCCATATTATTGGGGCTCTGGTTTTCCCGACAATCAAGTTTATCAAAATGTTGCCAATGTCGTTCAAAAAACCAATAGCGGCCAACTTGGTTCTACGCCGGAACAAGTGATTGCTGTTCTTTCGGCTCACAGTGATTTACCGCGCTTACAAGAAAGCTTTAACTATCAAGCCACATCAGCTATTGTCGCCGGCGCTCAAGGCATTTATTATTGGGATTGGCCTCCAGGATGTAATTCAACCAATTGTCCCGGATTCGCTAGTGATACCTCACAAACCGGGTATTCTGCTCATATTGATAAAATTAGCCAAGTTGCCAACAATTTGACTGCCGTCGAAAGTGGAATAGCAGGAAACGCTTACTTCCTGAACCAAAATAATGATATTACCTACCGCCTTAACCAGGCTGATAATGGACAAGTCTATGCTTTTGCCATCAGCAATTCCGGTGACATTACTCCTTCATATAACGATTCCGATACTCCTCTTATCAACCAAAACCAATTAAATCAAATTCAGCAAAATTCCCTCACCCAAACCACTCTTTTTGGCTTACCCCCTAACACTAATTTTGATATTGTTGGCAGTAATGAAAATCTAACCTCCAACAATTACGGTCAGCTTAATCTGGACACTTATGTTATGGCTAACTATATTTTAAAAGAAGCTAATCTACAATCACCCAGCTTAAATTTTAATTTTCCCTTTCTAAGCGTTTTTTGCCTTTACAACCCCGCTGACAGTCGTTGTTACTAATCTTAACCCTACCAAAGGCCCGCTTAAAATACTAGAAAGCGGTGGTAAAAAACCGGTCTTTGGTGATCACTTCCCATGAAGCTTGGGAATATGTTTCCCGCCAAGCCTTGGGGGCTTTTTTTCTTGCTTTAGCCCATTTTATTTCATAACCAAAAAGCTTTCCCTCTTTTTCTTCCACTAAATCAACCTCCTGGCCGTCGTAAGTTCTCCAAAAATACAGAGGCGTGATATTGCCCACAAAGTTAGATCTTTTTTTTCTCTCCGCCGCCACAAAATTTTCCCACAAAGCGCCAATATCCCCCCTGATCGATAAAGGGTTAAAATTGTTGATTAAGGCATTCCTGACACCCAAATCATAGAAATAAATTTTCCTTAGCTTGCCTAACTCTTTGCGTAAATTCCGGCTGAAAGGCCGTACCTTAAAAATGATAAAGGCTTTTTCCAAAATATCGATGTAGGCGGCGGCGGTTTGTTTGCTTATACCTAAAAGCTGTCCTAGTTCTGTGTACGAAACTTCACTGCCTGCCTGAAGAGCCAAAGCTTCTAATAATTTTCTCACTGTCTCGGAGTTTTTTAAGCTTTGAAATTTTAAAATATCCTTATATAAATAATTTGACGTAATTTTTTGCAGCTGCAGTCTTTTTTCCTCAATCGTTAACCCCCTAAAAACGCGCGGATAACTGCCGTAGACAAGTAGGTTTTCCCGCTCGCGGCCAAAACCAAGTTCATCTTTTTTAGAAAAAATTTCCCTAACGGATAACGGATAAAGCCAAAATTCCCGGCTTCGCCCCGTCAACGGCTCAACCACTTCATTGGCTAAGTCGAAAGACGATGATCCCGTGGCAATAATTTGCTGGCCCGGATAACTGTCGATCAGCAGCTTAAGCTTTACACCAATATTTCTGATTTTTTGGGCCTCATCTAAAACTGCCAATCGGGAATTCCCGACGATTCTCTTCAGAGCCACTGAAGTTTCCGCTTCCGAAAAAAGCTTTTGCACATCTCCTTCGTCACAGTTAAAATAGCAGGAGGAAATCTTAGGGTTAAACTTTAAAATCCTTTTAACTAAAGTTGTCTTCCCCGTCTGTCTAGCGCCATAAATAATCACAATATCCCCTTTAAACAGATTTTTTATGATTAAAGGTTCTATTTGGCGTTTAATGTACATATTTAGTATTAATTAGACAATTAGACTTACCTAAGTTATACTTAATTAGAACAAATGTCAAGCACCCTGCAGCTTAAACAGCCTTTCCAACTCCTTTTTGCTGGTGGCTTCATCAATCTTTTTGTCATCGCGGAAACGGACCAAGCGCGGGAAGCGCAGGGCTAAAGCGAAAGCATGGATCGGGCTTTTAGTAATTTCATCGGCCATAATTTCCACTACCATCCGCGGCTTCATCCAAACATCGGGAAGCAAATTCTTATCGACCAAGTATTCTTCCGGCTTACTTCGCACCTCGTACTTCGCACCTCGTACTTTCAACTCCCGCCACTGCTCGTCGGATAAACCGGTGCCGATCTTAGCGATCGAGCCGATATTTCCCTTTTTATCCGGCAGGCCCACTAAAAACGCGCCCAGGCCGAAGCCGGTCCGCTTGCCGCGGCCGACGTAATAGCCCATCACCACCGCATCGATCGTATCGGCCAACTCGCCCTGGGTGACTTTTTTAAACTTCACCCAATTAAAGTTGCGCGCCCCGGCCTGGTAAGCGGTGTCCAATTTTTTACACATGACTCCCTCCAAACCGAGATGGATATATTTTTCTCTTAGTTCTCTTAATTTCTTTTCATCTTCGACTATTTCCTGTTCGGCAAGCTCCAGGCCGTCGACTTTTTTGGGAATGACCTTTTCCAATTCTTGGCGGCGCTTGATAAACGGCAGACCGATCAGGTTCTTTCCGTTCAAATACAAAATGTCATAAACAAAAACTTTTAAGGGCAGCTCTTTGGCTTTACCCGCCACGCCATACTTGCGTTTGCGTTGAACTGTTTCCTGAAACGGTAAAAGTTTGCCGGTTTTGGGGTCAAAACCGACTGCCTCTCCGTCCAAAATTACGCTCTCTATGGGTAATTTGGACACGGCAGCAATTATTTCCGGGAACATGGCCGTCATATTGTCTAAATTCCGGGAAAAAATCCGCACTAATGATTTATATTTTTCTTCTCCGAAAAGACTATTCTCTTTTTCCTGTATTCTTTTACTCTTATCTATATGAATTTGGACCCGGAGCCCGTCCCATTTACCCTCAACCGCAAAGCGGACAAGTTTTTCCACAATCTTTTCCGCGCTTGGCAGCCGCTCGGATTTTTGCGGCCGGATCGGCACGCCCACCTGCGGCCTTATTTTTCTTATTCTCTGTATTCCTTTATTCTTAAATTCCTTGGCTACCAAGCCGATGTCGGCGCAAACATTAAAGGCTTTTTCCAAAACCGGCCGCAGGCTTTTATCGCCGGCGCTCATCCAGGACAATCCGTCCAAAACCGTCATTTCCGAAAACCCCAAACGCAGGTTATTAATCGGAATCCGCACTAAATACTTGGCCGATAAACCGTCCAAATCTTTTAATAACCCGGCCATCTGATTAACTTTTCTTTCCTGGCTGCCCTGCCCCGAATCAACGGCAATCGCCATTAGCCGTTGGTAAACGTCGACAACGGCAATATTGCCGTTGGATTTTCTGTCAGGAATTAAATCACCCAAATCGCCTTTTTGTTTAAACGCTTTGGTCACTTCGTCTACCGGCCGGTTGTATGCCCGGGCAATTACCCGCACCATCATTTTTTCCGCCAAACTAAACTCGACCCCCTCATACTTCGGCCGCAGCCGGCCCAAAGACAGATAGACGATTTGGTCAATTTCTTCACCACTGCTTTCCTTAAACAGGCGCGCTAATATTGCCGTCATCTCCAACCGGGAGCTGGTTTTATCGATCTTCTGCCAATATTGGGCCAAACGGTTGAACTTCATTTTCTCATCACGTAATAAGCATTTTTAGTGATGCCGCGCTTTTTGAGCACCCCTTTTTTCAGCAAATCCTTAATGTTTCTCAAAATCGTATCGTCGGAAACTTCCGGCAGCAGCTCGCCGGCCTCTTTGGCGGTAATCCGATCATGGTCGG
>Ga0209542_10009022_pt1 | contig 18409 bp, 27 predicted proteins | sample RifCSPhighO2_01_FD_184028 | JGI IMG/M metagenome (GOLD analysis project Ga0209542, IMG submission 184028) | Soil microbial communities from Rifle, Colorado - Rifle CSP2_plank highO2_0.1 (SPAdes) (version 2) | ecosystem: Environmental > Terrestrial > Deep subsurface > Rock core/Sediment ...
ATGGATTTATGGACCGACGCCCTTCCCGTGGTGGAAGTTCGCGAAGTAGTCCTCTATGGAATACAGTAAAAGGATGGCTCAAGGAATTGATGCCGTAACATCAATAATTTTGTTCCTGTTTAAGTTGTATAAAAAACACCCGGATACGATCTGGGTGTTTTTGCAAGATGTATAAAAAATCACACCTCGCGCCGATGATTATCGTTGTATCTGTGGCGCTGATACATTACGCACCCCGCGGCCACAAGGAACATTGCCCCGAGTATCGCGAGAACGACATACGGGCGCTTCCCGACGGACGAAATAAACCACAGGGGGCTTAACATGATACCGAAAAGTGTTAGGCCGATCATCCAATGTAGTAATGTGTTAATCACGACAAAGCCTCCATGTACAATTTATGAGCAAAGCTTAACATAACATTTTTTATCATATTGTCAATACTTCCCCCCACACCTATGCGGTCATCATTTTGCCGATATAAACATGATTCCGTCACTGTCTCGAGAGTACCACTTAGGGGCTTTTTGTGAGTCTAAAATATGGCAAAATTTTAAGGCAATGACCATATAGGTGTGGGGGCTTCCCTTTTCCTTTCCGTCTGCTATGATTGATTCACTATTTAAACAACTAAATCTATATACACCATGCCAAAGGTAGAACCTGAAATCGAAAGCTTCGCACGAATCAAAGTCATTGGTGTTGGAGGCTCGGGACGAAATGCGATCAATCACATGATCAATTCAAGGGTGAAAGGCGTTGAATTCATTGTGATGAATACCGACGCGCAAGATCTTCACAATTCTCTCGCAAAGAAAAAGATCCATATCGGAAAAAATCTCACGCGTGGACTCGGAACAGGTATGGATCCGGAGGTCGGGAAAAGGGCTGCCGAAGAGACAAAAGAAGAAATTCAAGAAGCGATCAAGGGAGCGGATATGGTGTTCATCGCCTGTGGTATGGGCGGCGGCACGGGAACAGGTGCCACTCCCATTGTTGCGCAGATCGCGCGCGAGCAAGGGGCACTTGCGGTTGCCGTGGTCACCAAGCCGTTCTTTTTTGAGGGGTCCCAACGCGGCCGTATCGCGGATCAGGGGCTCGAAGAGCTTTCTAAAGAAGTTGACGCTTTGATCGTGATCCCCAACGATCGAATCCTTACTGTTGTCGATAAATCCGCGACATTTAAAGCCGCATTCTCGATGTGCGATGAAATATTGCGCCAAGCTGTTGAAGGTATTTCTGACCTTATTACCACCCCCGGCATCATTAACGTAGATTTTGCGGATATCCGCGCAGTCATGGCAAACACAGGAAGCGCTTTGATGGGGATAGGAACTGCGACGGGCGAGAGGAGGGCGCATGATGCAGCGACATCCGCCATCAACTCTCCCCTCCTTGAAGTATCTATCAACGGCGCACGCGGCGTTCTCTTTGCGATCGCGGGAGGCGATGATCTCACGATGCACGAGATACAAGAAGCGGCAAAGATCATCACCGAATCCGTGGACAAGGATGCCAAAATTATTTTCGGCGCTATCCGCGATGAGAAACTCAAGAAAAACGAGATCAAGATCACGGTCATCGCTTCGGGATTTGCCGAGGGCGGACCCAAGAAATCACTCTTTCAATTAGCACAGGATGTGGAACAGCGAAAAGAAAAACGAGAGATACACAACACCATGATGTCTTCTCCAAAACCGATTGAAAAAGTTGAGAGAGTTGAGAAAAAGCCGGAACCGGAAGAAGAGGAGGAGGACTGGAGCGCAGTGCCGGCGTTTTTGAGGAGAAACAAGAAGTAAGGCCTGGAGCGTAGAGCGTGCAACGTAGAACTTTTTTAAAATTGATTATTGATTGAAAATTATAAATTGAACATTGAAAATTATTTAACTTGATATTATATGGATTACGATCTCATTATCATCGGTGGAGGACCTGCGGGCGCAGGAGCAGGCGTGTACGCGGCGCGCAAGCGGCTCAAATCACTTCTTATTGCAAAAGAGTTTGGCGGACAGTCAACCGCTTCAACAGACATTCAAAACTGGATCGGCACAGTTTCCATAAGCGGCAATGAGCTTGCTGGTAATTTCAAAAAGCACCTTGAAGCATACAAAGATAGTATTTTAGATATTCAAGAAGGAGAGGTCGTCATCGGAATCGAGGCGCGCGAAAATGGTTTTGCGGTAAAAACAGACAAAAATATCACCTACACGGGAAAAACAGTGCTTGTTACCGCCGGTAGCACGCGCAGAAAACTCACCGTGCCCGGAGCGGCAGAATATGAACACAAGGGAATCACCTATTGCGCCTCGTGCGACGGTCCACTCTTCTCGGGGAGAGACGTGGTCGTTATTGGCGGCGGCAATGCGGGGTTTGAGACTGCCGCGCAACTTCTTGCCTACACCAAAAGTGTTACCTTGCTTACCCCGGGCGAAACATTTCCTGCTGACCCCGTCACTATTGAGAAAGTTCTCACTAACCCAAAAATGAAAGCTTTCAATAATATCGAAGTTCTTGAGATCAAGGGAGACAAGATGGTTACAACGATCATATATAAAGACAAAAAAACAGGTGAGCAGGTGGAACTCCCCACAGGAGGAATCTTTGTCGAAGTCGGACAGATTCCCGCAACGGAGTTTGTGAAGGGAGTTGTTGAAATGGATACATGGGACCACATTGTAATTGATCCACGCACGCAAAAAACAAACGTCCCCGGCATTTGGGCTGCGGGAGATTGTACTGATGGTCTCTATCATCAAAACAACATTGCTGCGGGAGATGCAATCCGCGCGGTGGAAGATATTTATTTGGCGCTGACAGCGAAGTAGGAAAAATACTAAAAGGTTTTAAACAAAAGCCGCTTTTAAGCGGCTTTTGTTTCTCTATATTTTTTCATAACTTCTCTTTGTTCCTCGGTTGCCTCTCTTAGGACTTGCCGGATGATTTTTGCTTTTTCGCTCGATTTTGCATGCAGAAAAAAGTTGGAAAAGTCATTCTTCTCCTCATCCTTTTTAGAAGACTGGCGTGCAAACAAACGCTTTAAAATTCTCATCATTTTATTAGCTCATTAAGTTCACTTTCAGTATAACCGTCATTAAGGTATCGGTCAAGTTCATCAGCTTGTATATTTAACCTAAATTCACCATCTGTATTATCTATGTTTTTTATAAGCAAATTCAATTCGAGCGATTTTGAAAAGTGCTTTTTAGCCTCAATCGCATTGGATTTTGACCTTAGAAAAGCTTCAATGAATTTTTCTTTAAACACCTTTCTTGATTCATCCACTTCGCGCGCTTTAGTAAACTCCCAAGCAAGTTCTGGTTTTTGATATATGAACCATAGCTCGACAAGTCTCTTGTGGTCAATTGATCGCTGAATGTTTTTAAATGGGTCTGCGTGAGCAAACGTACCGTCGAGGATAAAATTGAGATTATTATTAAATGCATAATCCAGAAGTATGTTAACCCCTTTTACCGCCGCACTTTGAAAAATATGGGCATTGCTTCCAATATAGCCAGGGCATTCTTTCCTGATTTCATCAGCATCAATGCGAATTGGCATACTATGAAATTTTTTAATGAGACTACGTGAGACTTCCGTTTTACCAGCCCCAGGTGAGCCGGCCATGAATAAAGAAATGGGATTTGAAACGGGTTTGTATTGTTCTGGGGCAGCAAATTTTTTTATAAGACTATCTTTGTTTTGTTTTACGAATTCTTTTGCTGATTCGCTTATTTTAATCTCATCTTCGGACATAACATAATTATTACTCTTCTACAAAGTAGTCCGAGTCAATTTTCTTTACTTCATAACTAATAACCCCTGAAACACCAACGTTGTTTTCTATCATAAGTTGAGCGAGCATTTCACCATCAACCAGAATTACCTTATGTGTTATAGTTTTAACATATTCCAAAGCATCTTTTGTAAACCAAGAGGTTGTGATAAAAACACCTTTATTCGCTTTTTGCCCCACCAAACTTCCTACAAAGTTTCTTATTTCTTTTGAACCAACAACATTTTCCCAGCGTTTTGCTTGGATATAAATTACATCCAGGCCGAGTTTGTCCTCTTTAATTATTCCATCAATGCCCCCATCTCCACTTTGCCCGATTGCTTTTCCGGCGTCTTTTAATGAACCGCCATATCCCATTTTTAATAACAATTCCACAACAAGTTGCTCAAAAAAACGAGGGGAAGCCTTCTTTACGAATCCAATTAACTCTTGCGCCAAATCTCGTTTGATTTTCTGATACCCATATTCAAGAAGTTCTTGTGGTGTTTGAGATGAATCTTCTTGAATCACCTGCTCCTGTACTTCCTCTTCATCGTCTTTTTTCTTTCTGAATTCATTAAATCCTGGGAATTGCTGTAAAAATTTTATATTAATTGCTGTAGGTGGTTTTTCTAATACCTTTAGTCCTTCTTCGGTAACTCGAAAGTGAGATCTCCGCGTGTCTTCTAATAATCCCGCCTTCTTCAAATACGTTCTAGCCCACCCAACCCGATTGTCGACAATGAATGAGCGGCCACTCGGTAAAACTTCTTTTTGTTCTTTCTCTGAGAGCTTGAACAAATTAGCAACATGGTCAATTGCTTCTCGTATTGAATGCTCCTTTTTATCGCCCGCAAACTTAAGAAGGGGTAACATTATTGTCTGGTAATCGGGTATTATCATGGTTTTTTTATTTATATTTATTCAAGATTGGTCGATAAGCTAGGGGTGGTGAAAACTTGATTATAAGTTACTAAGTATTTTGCTCTTTCTCATCACAAAATGCAAATCAAAAGTGGAGGACTTGGTCACGAGTTACTAAGTATTTTACCACACAATGTGTGCCAAAATACTAAGTACTCTCGACCCCGACTCGGCGACAAACACTCGCTTCGCTCGTCTTGTATACCGCCTCCGTCTTTCAAGTCCCCATGCAAGCAAAGCAATTTGCTTGCTCACCGTCCTCGTTGCCAAACTCACTGTGGGCGGTGGAGGACTTGCCTACAAATAATTTTCCTGACGGAAAATTTTCGCAGGCCGCCTCTCACGATTTTTGTCTTTGCTACGCAAAACAAAAATATCGCTGCGACCTTCGAGTCCTCACGCAAGCAAAGCAATTTGCTTGCTCACCGTCCTCGTTGCCAAACTCACTGTGGGCGGTGGAGGACTCGAACCTCCGACCCTTCGCACGTCAAGCGAATGCTCTACCAACTGAGCTAACCGCCCATTTTGAATTTCTAGATACTACACCAAAGAAAGAAAAATCAAAAGACTTTCTCCCCTCGCGCTTTCCATCGAGTGAACAAGTGGTACGCAACCGCGAGATATAGAAGACCGACGACAATAAAGACAACTTTGTTTGTGGAGATGGACATTCCTATGTTCTTTCCCAAAAGTCCTGCAATACCGAGATTGAGTCCGGAAACAACACTTACAAAAAACGCTGTGGTATCCTTTATATCTTTCCCGCCAAAAACAGTTTGGTGTGTTGCATACCATCGATACGCGAGATATCCCGCCGCAAGTCCGGAGATGACCCACGACAACGTGAGAAGTGAACTCACGATGCCGTAAAATTGAGGGATGGGCAGAAACTTGATGACCGGAGGAATTCCGCCGAGAAACAATGCTCCTGCGGCGATAAGAAGCCGCACTTCAGACCAAAGAAAACTATATCGCTCAAGTTTATCTGGGTGGGTATGTTCTTTAATATCCATGGGTTTATATTATTAAAGTAATAATTCAAAATATATTTTAATTGGCGGTGTATTCTTTAAATAGCTCGAACGGAGTTTGCTCGCCGCGCTTCGCGCGGCTCGGGTGGGAGTGGGCAAAATTCGGAGCGGTTCCGCCGCGAGGCACCATCTTTCCACTTGCGAAATCCTGAATTGCGGAGGAGGTGGGATTTTCCCGCACCTCTCGCCTCGCCGTCGCTCACCTCGGTCTGGGCACCAGCTCGCTTGTTTTTTCTACTGAAAAAACATAGCTCCGCTGTTCAAACCCCACATGAAGCGTGCGCAGGCACGCTTCGCTCTCCGTTTTCGCGGGGCTCAAACGGAGGAGGTGGGATTTGAACCCACGAAGAGATTACTCCCTTACCGCATTTCGAGTGCGGCGCACTAGACCACTATGCGACTCCTCCAAATTTTTTGTAGCGACTTAAATGTTTAAGATTATGAGAACTTATAATCTTAAAATATTTATTAATGTCAGCTTGTTTTCGCAGATAAACTGATTTCTGGGAATCGGTTAAGGTTGGACGTAAGCCAAATTCCCTTAAAATCCCTACGATATCGTTTCTTAATGTACCAGCATAACTTGTAATTGTCCAACCAATATAACGATAGTCCTTATCTTTTATTCTATGGGAATCAAGATATAAGCACCCATCGGTATCATACAAACCACGAATAAATCCCTTTCTGTAAGTTGGCGATCTTAAAATCCAGCTTGGTGTTTGTAATCCATTTTTCAATTTATTACCTGCAGGCATTCCCAATTTTTCAAAGTAAGCGACAATATCACGCGAAGAGATGACGGCCTCTAAGGCTTTTTTGTAGAGTTTTTTTCTTATGTTTACTTTAACTCTAAAGAGTCTTTCTATAAGTTTTTTTACGAAAAGAATGTGTTCTTTGTCAGTATCCGAGTTTGTTGTAATAGAGGCTTGATAATAAGAGAGATGTCCATCCCCAAAAAGTATTCCCAAAAGTTCCGCTAGGTCTTCAGATTGTTTTGGTTTTTTAAAAATTTGTAGCGTCTTGAAACCGCTTGGTTTTTTTGAATGCTGAGCCGCAGAATGGAGTCCCCCTAAACGCCTTCCTTCTTTTGTTCCCGGATTTCCATATTTTTTCATACGAGAAATTCCTCCGCTCCTCGCAATCTTTCTTAAGTGCTCGATATTCATATATATCCAATCATCTCATTTCGAGTGGTTATATGTCAACCGCACAGCCAAGTAAGTCTTGTCTAAGTTCTAAAATCATAGTAGGATTCAGTTTGTACGGCCCCATCGTCTAACGGTTAGGACGAGAGCTTTTCAAGCTCTAAATCCGGGTTCGATTCCCGGTGGGGTCACCCAACGATTCTTTTCATCCCCCAATTGTGATTTTATGTTGTAGATTGGGTTTAATTCGGGAGTTTTAATGCCTGGATACATGTAGTTGATATTTTGAGGAAAAAGTAGGGGTCTTAAAACTCTAAGATCTTTTACATCTAGGTTTTTCCAATTTTGGGGAAGATGTTTGAGAAACTCAACACTTGAGTCAATAACATTTTCTACTTCTAATTCCGGAGTAGAAAGGGTATTTATTTCTTTTTCCAATTCTGCAATTTGGAATTTGAATTTCTCATTAGCTGGCATAAAATCCTCATCAGATATTTTTCCTTCAATCCTCAATTCAAGCAACCTATCTTTCTTATCTTTTATCTCCGTAATATGTGTATTGAGTTTTCTTTCTGAAAGTGTGACGGATTGGAGTTCTGTTCTATGAGCCAATCGGATTGCTTCCTTTAGTACATCAAGGAAGTCATCGTTGGGAGTGAGTTCTAATAGAAATTCAGTAAAGTCTCTTTCCAAATCATCTTTTTTGATAGCAGTTCTCTTGAGGCAACCTGGATTGAAACAGCCATAATATTGGTAGTATTTGGTTTTACCCTTTGTCTTTCCACCAGTGATACTTTTACCGCAACCATCACATCTGATTCCTCTTAGTGGGTAATCTTGGTTGTCTTTATTCCGAGGAAATTTTCTACCCACAATGCCATTTCTTATGTCTTGGGCTTGTTTAAATAATTTCTCACTTATTATTGCCTCATGACAACCCATTACTAATATTTCAAACCTTGGAACCACAATCATCCCATAGTAGATTGGATTCACGATGATTTTAGCTACCAGTTGTTTACCTATCTTCATCCCATGCCTACTTTTCAACCCAAGTTTATTTACCATATTAGCCAGCTCTTTAAAAGTATATTTTCCTGTTGAGTATTTTTCAAAAAGCATTTTGACCACAAGAGCTTTTTCTGGGTGTGGAGCAATAATCTTACTATTTATTGCATCACGAGTATTCACATATCCCCATGGTGCAATTCCACTCCACAATCCCTTAAGTAAACGAGCCCTCATGCCTTCGACCGTTCTCTGCGACCTGACATTATTATCAAATTCAGCAGCAGCCGAGAGTAAGGTCTCATAAAACTTTCCACCCGGAGTATCTTCAAGTTTTTCAGTTGCGGATACCACAGAAATTCCAAGTTTATTAAAGGATGCCTTTAGAGCAAGGTAGTCAGCAGTGCTTCTAGATAATCTATCTACTTTATAGACGACCAACCTAGCAATTTGTTTTTTGTGTTGCTCACAAAATTTTATCATCAGTTGAAGTTGAGTTCTGTCTGCTGTTTTTGCTGATTCCCCCTCCTCTCTCCAAGTTTTAAGAACATCATATCCATCTTTTTGAGATAGCTCTCTACAAAACTTTTCTTGTGTGTCTAAGCTAAACCCCAACACCTGTTCGTTTGAGGATACACGGTAGTAATGAATATCATTCTTCGGCTTTTCATTCTTTGAGTTTTTCATATCTAGGCTTTTAAACTATTAAACTTAATTAAACCTCTTAATTGTTTAGACGCAAAACATCTATTTACAAGAACAGGGTTAGCAAAAACATCAAAATTGCTACCCTATTATGGGGAACCACATATTGTGGGTGATTCCCCAAGTAGGGCAACAAAGATTGTCTAGCGACGTTGTTTTGGTTGTTTCCCAGTATATTTCAGCATTGAGTGAACTATGGAAATCAACCTTATCCCATTTGACCTCAAGAATTGCTTCATTTTCCACAGACCAACTTGGTTAGTTGAAAGTCTTTCAAGGTCTGACACGATAAGGAATTTCATTTTCCATTTGTTTGATTTGATGTACTCTATCATTTCCCGAAACTGTGGTCTGTCGAAAGATCTTGCAGAGATATTTTCCTCCCTAAAAACTTTCAAGACCCTGTAGCCATTTTCTAGGGCATAATTCACACAAGCTTTTTCCTGTTCATTTAAGTTGTACATATTTTTTGACTCTTTGTTATAAACTCTGATATAAACTATTGCCGTCCTTAAAAACCTTTTCGAATTTTCCATAAATTTTATTTATTAGTTACTAAATTTTTGCTGTTAAACAAAGAAATATAGCCCTTATGGCGGTTTCTCTGTTATCAGCTCAAAACCCTCTGCATTTTGTGGTTTTGGTGGTTTAGCGTGTTGTTTAACCTTGAGACGAACGAGGAATAAACCCAATTCATATAGATTTTGGGCTATTCTCTCTATTTCACTCTTACTAAGCTGGAAACCCTTCTTTCCTAGGAAGTCCTTAAGTTTTTGGACTCCTTCTTCGTTCTCTAACATTGTAGCCCTTGGCTACTTTTGGATTGAAAGCTTTTTTATATAAATAAAAAAGCTAACATGCAAAAGTAATTAAACAATCAGAAAAATATGATTGCGTTAACTACTTTTAGATATTAGCTGATTGTAGAAACCAAATACTTTTAGAAGAAATTGGTGTTCTAAATTTTATTGCGATGTCCTCACCTCATTTTATAGAAAAATAGATCTCACCAGTGCGAGATTTTTGTTCCATACAGTGCAGGATACCGTCTAACATTTTTGGGATTTTATATGTCCCGTCAATATTATGTCAAAAAGGTTCTATTAAATTTTCAAATACCGACCACTTAAAAATCTATCATAAATAACAAAAAATTGCAAATGGGTAGATTGCCATGCTATCATTTATATACCCTTAAATAAGAACCTAAACTTTAATAAATTTATTAAAGCATGGTTAAAAACACGGTCAGTGATAAAGAACTCCTAGTCAGAGTTTGCACTGACCGTGTCATATCTGGAAACGGGTATGGGTGGCTTCAAAACCATCAGATCTGGCTAGGAGCTTTTTGTTTTCTACCTTGCAAACCCAGTTATGAACCCAGCAGAAGAAATAGTAAAATTTTGGCTGCAAGCAAATAAATCTTTTATGCAGTCTTCAATTAGATTGCCATATAATCGGGAGATAGATATTCTTGCTATTGATAAGAACGGGGATAAAAGTCATATAGAAGTATCAGTTTCTGTGAGAATGGCTAATTATACAAGAAATGCAAAACAATTAGCGCAATATTTTTATGATAAAAAATTTCATCCTGTGGAGCAAGAAGTAAAAAATAGAATCGGAGAAAATTATAAAAAGAAACTTGTTGTAGGAAAAGTTGCGAGAGGAAACGCTGACATTTCTTCAGAATTTATACAAGAATGTAAAAGTTTAAACGTAGAAGTTATTCTTTTTCAGAATATTCTTAATGAGATTAGACCTCTTTTACTCACAAATTCTCACTTAAACCCAATAATCAAAAGTGTTCAACTTACAGAAGTTTTTGAGAAAAACAGTAAATAAAAAGGTTGCTGAATTTTGCTGATTCACAAACTAGAGGGATACTTAGGAGAATGATTGGTAAATCAAAAAAACAAAAATGCTTTACATACTTTTAACAATAATAGCTATTGGAGTATTACTTGCCAGTGAAGCAGGAAAAAAACTTCTGGGTTTCATTACCATATTACTTGTTATAGGGAGTCTTTTATTTTTAGGTTTCTGGATAATCATTATTGCAATTAATCTTTTTCCAGACAAAGACACACGGGAGAACGTATTTTGGGTATTAGGGATGATTATCATTGTTTCCTATTTATTTTTTCGAGCTTACACATTATATAAAAAATACCAAAGTGGTGAATTAACAACAAAAATTATCAAAGAAAGAACCAAGGTTTTATGGATGGAGAATTGGAAACATCGCAAGGGGTTTGCTATATTTATAATAACTTTGTTTTCCCTCACCCTTGTCGCGATTAGCTGGGTTCTAATATCAGACATTTAAAGACGGGCTGCATATTTAATTCATTAACGTTCTACAGACAAAGGGCATAAGCACAATACTGATTCATAATTTAAAATATCAAAAGGCTGAAAATTAGTTTAAAAAACTCAAAAACCTAATTCCGTAAACACAGACTTAATCAGGAAATCAAAACATGAGTAATGTACCTATATGATAATAATTGAACAACTAAGAAATCTCTTAATCTTTGGTGTAATTCTCATTGCAGGGGTAGGTGTAAATATGGTTTATAAACTAAATAACCCAATTTGCCCAGACGACTTTAAAGATCCAAAAGAGGAGATTGCTTCATTTTCTGAATGGGTAAATGATTTTTATAACAAAAATCCCGATGCCACAATGTCAGAAATGTCTATGGCAAGAAAAGATTTTTATATAGAAAACAGCTGCAAAGAAGCTCTAAAAAGATATGAAAGTTATATGGCTGGAAATGTAGACGAGGAAACAAAACAACTTATAGAGAGTGTGATTAAAGAGGCAATATAAAAAAATCAGAGGAATCGGTTCCCTAATATGTAGCTGGACAATAATTACAGATGTTGTAGAGTTAGGGTCAAATGTCACACCCAGGATACAAAGCAAAATATCACGAAGTAGCTAAAGAAAGCCGGGAAAAGGACAAGCAAGTTTCTGAATTACAGAAACAGTTATCGGAGTTGCAGGATAAATTTAATACTAAGTCTGATTTACACACAAAAGAAATTTCCGAGTTAGAGACAGAGAAAGAAACACTAGAAGGTGAGGTGAATATTCTTAAGGAAGAAAATAATGAAATTAAAGAAAAAAATACTGAATTATCTGAACAATTAAGAAAAAAAGAATTGAGTCGCTTTGCCTCTGCTTATGCCACACAAGAAAATGAGTACAAGACTCAGCAAGATTTATGGTTTAAATTAAGTCTTTGGGCTACTGCTTTACTAACTGTGTCTGTTCTAATACCTATCTTCGGACACTATTTTTTTATAGACAGTAAACAGTGGTATAAAGAGCCTGGTTTTTATCTATTGGATGCTATTTTTCTTACTCTCTTTGTTTATACCCTTAAACAACATGCTCATTTGGGTAACTTAAAAATAGACTACGCTAACAGGAAAACATTAGCTCAATCTTACCAGCATATTATTGAAGACGGTGAAGAAGATCCTGAGGTTCGGAAAAGATTTTTAGAGAGAGCGTCTGATATATTTAGCTCGAAAGCAGTCTTGAAAGACAATGATGTAACGGTTCCCGAGGCTCTCTTATCAAAAATTACAGGGAAGAAAAATAATTAACCCTTAAAAGCTTTTTATGATTTGGGTATTAAATAAAATTAAACTCTACGTACCTAAAATTCTTGTTGTAATCGCTACATATTCTCTTTACTATTTTTTGTTTAATGACTACTTTGAAGTTGACCCCTATGGAGGAATATCAATTTATTATGCTGCCTGTGCTACTTTTTTAACTCTTTATCTATGGAAAAAGAATCCGGATATAAAATAGCAGTTGTTGTTTTTATTATAATTTTATTTTTTTTAAACTCTCAGTATAAAGAGGTTAAAGAGGAGAATATAATTTTACGAGAGTCAATTTCTCAATACCAATCAGCCCTTAGTGAGGCAAATGATAATATTGAGGAAGCAAATTCAATCATAGAAGATGCTCAGGGTTACGCTTGGTCAAGTTATGAGGATATGGGCTATGCACTGGATAATCTCTCAACGGTAGATACAGTCTCTGAGCCCTGGTAAACCGTTTAGACAACCTAGATGGCATTATTGATTAACCTGTTTAGAGACATCATCAGAAGAATTGAGGACGAACTCCTGTTGTTCTCGGCGGCTACTCTTTTGTTGGTCATTTTCTTTAATGAATACCGATACTGGATTTTTGCTCTTTACTTGATTGCAGTTATTGGATTTGTTATTTACAAAATCTTCGAACAGAAAAGACCAGATAACAAATACATTGAGCGCTTTGAACAGTTGTTGACTACGAGTAGCTGGCGTAGAGAAATTATTGACGCTACCGAGATATTCATTTGTGAAACAGATAATAACTATCAAGTAGAAATTGGTAATAGCACAAGTAGCTTCACAGAACCTTGGACTCAAGTTTATTCAGCAAGCCACAACTCTACTAGAGCTTCCGTATATCTGCGTGTCAATGCAAATCGTATCAGGGAGATGACTTTTGTTTATTGCGATAGCGCAAGAATCTTTGTTCCTCTACCCAAAACCAGAACTGAGAACGGAAACAGAATCTTTTATTGGAGCAGAAACTCTCTAGACTACAAGTTGGGTAAGGTTGTTGGAGATTTTTATATTTATGAGAGCATGGAAGGTATTGCAAGAATGTCTAACATCAGAATTGAAGGGTAGTTTTAACCCTATTAGGGGATTGTTTCTTCAAGGGCTATTTGTTCAAAGGGTTGATAAATTGGCTTATTTTCAAAGTGTGATATTACGTTTCCAAGCTCTTTAAGAAACTGGACTACGGGTTTTGAATCCTGTATTGTTAGGGTCACAAAAGCGCGAATTAAAAAAGACTGGACTGCTCTAGTCTTTTTCGCTTTTGTGAAGGCGCAGGCATATTTTTCAGCAGAAAAATAGCCGAGCCGGGGTCGCGAGTACTTACGTAGTTTGCGAATACTTGGAGCAAAATACTTAGTAACTTGTGACCAGATAAATATGCACGCAGAGCGTTCTATTTCTTCCCCCAACGGCTCAACACGTTGAGCTGTTGGAAAAATGTTTTTTCTTTTTCGCGGGGGGGATTTTTTTAAAATTGAATGCCTGCCCGCCGAAGCCTCGGCGCAGGCGGGGGCGGAAACGGGATGTTCGTGCTATAATTTCAGCATGTTTCTGCTGGAACAGAAAAAAGAACAGATAGGAATAAAAACTTTTTTGGAAAATACATGAAGCAGTTAATTACACCAACAACCCTTGAGGTCGGTCAATACTACACCAACGACCAAATTCATTACGCACTTGAAGTCGCCAATCTTGGGGGTATAAGACCAAAACTTAATTCACAAAATGAACTTGATTTCGTTGTGCTTATTACTTCGTCAGAAGAAAATAAAAAGGCAGTTAGAAATCCATACGCAGATCGTATTGAGGGGAATGTTTTGACTTATACTGGAGCTGGACTGAAAGGGGAACAGGCCATCTCTGGTGTAAATAAAAGACTACTGGAGCAGATTGATAACCCTGTGCCTATTCTAGGATTTGTTAAAGAGGCGGTGAACAAATATAAATTTGTCGGATTCTTATTCCTATTGAGGCATTATGAAGACTACCAATTAGACCATGAGGGTGCGATGAGAAAAGTGTGGATTTTTGAGTTTCAGATTGTTCCTGAAACTCCCATACTTAAGGTTGGTGGATTCAAGGATATATTTACTCCTGTTTTTAGAAAACTCAAAGAAGGGGTTGTTAAGGAAGATACTTTAGTCGAAAATGAAATTAATGAGGAGACAATGGCCGCTGAAATTGATACACTGAAAGATATTGAAAGGCTAAAAGCAAAACTGATGACCGTTGATCCATATAAATTTGAAGTGGTTGTCAGTAATTTAATAACCCACGTTGGTTTTTCAGATGTAAGGGTAACCAAAAAAAGTGGTGATGATGGTGTTGATGTAAATGCAATTCTTAAAAATCCTGTTTCTACAAACTTAAATTATCTATTTCAAGTAAAAAGATGGAAACATTCAGTTGGTAGGAATGAAGTCGCTAATCTGCGAGGTAGTATGGGGCTTAATAATCAAGGCGTGATTATTTCCACAAGCCACTTTACAACAAGTGCCATCAACGAAGCCTGTTCGGAATACAAAACCCCAATAAATTTAGTGGGCATAAAAGAACTTCACTCAATAATTGATCTGACGAATTTTCAAATTGAGAAATTTATTTTATAATTTAATCTGAAATATGAAAAAACTTTATCTCGCTGTGTATTTTAACGAAAATGAGCAAGGGAATGATGCCGATGTTATCATTATTGATGACGAGGAAAATCAGAGCAGTGCCTTTAAGGTCTTTTTTAAAAAAACTTACGATTACGAAATTAAGAATGATCATATTGTTGGAATTTATCCCGTTTCTGAATTATTTGACGCTAATGGGACGAAATATAAGACCGTTCTTGAGAAAGTAAACTGACATACAAGCGAAGTTGCATATAATTGTATTTTTGGATAAGATACAAATATGGCTAAAGTTATTCGTCAAAAAAGAAACGATACCCTCGTAAAAACCATTGAAAAGAAATATGGGGTTGATTTGGGGTATCGTTCGGACGCTGAGCTCCATACTGTGCTAAAACAAGAGGGACTCCCTTCGCTCTCCAAGCTCTTGAAGATGGTCCGGAAAAACGCCTGATACTACTCCACTACCGCCGATATGAATGAGGACGAGCTTGATTTTATAACCGACAACATCCTTCGAAAAACCATCGAGGATTCTGTAGAATATGTTCATGTGTTAAGTGAAGAGTCAAAGAAAGAAGATAAAAGTGCTCTTTACAAAGAGGAAACGTATCGCGTGATCATCTTGTATATCGTTTCAATAATTGAGGCGATTTTATTGTACCTTTACAAAAAACATGGCGATACAATAACTTACCTCGACTATAAGTTTATCAACACACTCCCTGAAGATTATCACCATGCGAGCAATCGTGAATCTCGCGTAGTCGTTGCAGTACAAAAAACTATTGAAAAATCAGAACATCAAATCGGGACATCTGATCTAGTCTCTTTTTTCAAAGAGAAAAAGTTAATGAAAAAGGAGACGGCGGAAGAAATCTTAAAAATCAACGATCTTCGCAATACGCTTCATCTCAACAAGCCTCGAGAGAAGACGATTTGCGATGTTGCCCAAGTAGAGTCTGCCCTTAAACTACTCGTGTATGTCATCCAAAGAGCGCCAAAGAGTATACTGAAAAAATAATTGATTTTAGTGCAATATGCTTTTAGTGCAACTCGAAAAACACAAAAGCGGAGCTCGTTGTTTTTCGCGAGCTTAGAAAGAGAAAAATTTATTTTCAGAAACATTACAAGAAGGCTGCCGGTTCGCCTGATATTGCTTTTCCACGAAAAAAGATGGCTATATTTATCGACGGGGATTTCTGGCACGGAAGAAATTTTGCAAAAAATAAAAACCGGCTTCCTAAAAAATACTGGAGAGAAAAGATCGGGACAAACATCCTCCGTGATAAGAAAAAGGGGGCAAGATTAAAAAGGAAAGGCTGGAAAATTTTAAGGTTGTGGGAGAGTGATATTTTAAAAGACGAAGAAAATGCTTTAAGTAAAATTATTAGTTTTCTAGACAAAAACATAAAAAGTAAAATCTGATATAAAAACATGACAGGCAAGGAATTAGTAAAGAAATTTGAATACTGCAACCGCAAGGTAGATTTGTTGTGGAGCAAACGTCAAAGAATCGAAGCTCTTCTTTACATGAGTTTACTTATTGAAATGCTGGCGAAGGATGCTATTTTGACTTTTGAAAAAATAATCGAAGGAGCAGCAGTTCAAAATCATGTAAATTTTAATCCCAGAAATCTTTATAGTAGAGATGATATTGAAAACCAGCCCTTGGGTTATCTGATTAAAGTCTTAAATGCATACACGAAAGACAAGGCTTTAATAGAAATGTTGGGGCGGTTTTCAAAGATGCGAAATAAATGCATACATAAACTTTTAGATCACGAGATGGGAGATGTATACAAAGACCTGAACGGTTTCAATAAATTTTATTATCAATTGATGATAAAACTAATGGAATTACATACGAAGCAAATGAAGTTGATAAATAAATCTTTTGTTCACATGTGCGATGATTGTTTTAAGAAGATACTACCAAAGCAGATAAAATTATAATTTTGTGATAGTATGGGCGTAATGATATTAACGAGGCACAGAAGATAAAGAATTCTCCGGCGCATTTATGCGCTTCTTTCTCTTTGCCCTCGTAAGCTAATGGATAAACTGTCGGGCTTCTATCCCGATCTTGGAAGTTCGAATCTTCCCGAGGGCACAAGTGAACAATCCTTGCTTTGTTGATATTATAAAGATATATGCCACCGTGCCCGACAAAATCAGAGGTAGAAAAATATCTTGATATTTGGAATGATGTTGAAAATCTTCATAAAACTGAAGAGGCACTTAGAAACTTGTTTAAGGGTTGTCATGCAAATAATAAAGATGGGAGCGATGTTCTAGTAAAAGTTTATGCCTTAAATAACGCTTTCAATGTATTCATGTTAAGCCAAGTACGTATGGCTAAACATATTACAAACGAAAATATTGATGACGGTCTACGGCTTGGCGACTTGGCGATAATAGATAAGATTAGGAGCGGTCATGGTATTCGTAATAGACATGGTACAGAAATAAACTTCTACTCTTTCGCAACGAAATATTGCAGTTTCCACAAACCAGACAAGTATCCACTCTTTGATTCAAATGTAAGAAGGGCACTGATTTATTTCAAGCAAAACTGTGAAAATTTTACATTTAATAATGCTGATTTAAGGGTGTACGAAAAATTTGTTGGTATCATTCAGAAATTCCAGGAAACTTTTGATCTTCAGGATTTTCCTTTCAGAGATATTGATAAATACTTATATCTTGTCGGGCGCGAGTTAAACGGAGATCTGCCAAGAAATGGACAATGAAAAATTTTACCAAACTAATCAATCAATTCCGTTCAAGTATATTCGCAGAGTATCTGCCGATGCTTCTGATCGTATTGACATTGTTTGCCATTGTATTTTTCGTTGCTGATCAAAATCCTCCGAGCAAAAATGAAATAGATGAAATCGCAGAAGCAATCAAAAAGGTGGAGGCGGAACAACCACCTCGTATCACCGGAAATGAAACGGATGAGGAGTTATACAACAATCCTTATATCAGACATATTCGCACGGCTCTCAATGGTTATTTGGATGGCAGGTAACATTGGCGCGGAGGAAGTCATTGCTCTTGAGGAGAGTAGTAAATCAGACAAATGTGGATTGGGCATAGTTGATAAATCATATTATGAAAGCAAATTTCTCCTTTATGGCGCTGCTGACAATGATTACGGTGGCGTACAAGCGTATATTGTTTTTATAGACAAACCCGATACTATCTTTTGGGCTTGGGTGTATAGATTGGGCGGAGATGGCGAGTATTCTTTACGAGGTTTTTGCAAAACAGGACCCCCTGACGAGTCGAAGAAAGAATTTACCGAAACTATGAAAAGTATCATCGAGCGCGGAGAGTTTAAGTTTTCTTTGTAAGGGAGCTTTCGCCGAGCTTACTTTCTCGGCGAAAGAGTTGCGCGCGAACGGGAGGGTGGGTCAAGCGCATTTGCATTTGAGCCTCGGACATTTCCGCTAGGGCGTCCACGCCCTTGGATGAGCGCCGCCGTTATCTTGCAATACAGAAATTCGAAGCGGAAGCGACACCATAAAAGCTATTTTGAAAACGAGGAAGGGGGTT
>Ga0209542_10009023_pt1 | contig 18409 bp, 14 predicted proteins | sample RifCSPhighO2_01_FD_184028 | JGI IMG/M metagenome (GOLD analysis project Ga0209542, IMG submission 184028) | Soil microbial communities from Rifle, Colorado - Rifle CSP2_plank highO2_0.1 (SPAdes) (version 2) | ecosystem: Environmental > Terrestrial > Deep subsurface > Rock core/Sediment ...
GCGACCGTCGTGTTCAGATACCCCGCCTCCTCGGCATAGACACTACGCGCAGCATGACGGGATTTCTGATAGGAGACAAAACTGTCGATCGTTGTGTCGGCACTCGGCGTAAAGCGCGCGGCGATCCGTCCGCCCTTGCTCACTTCGCTGTTCACATTGTCCTCGCCGGTCACGACATTGTCGATGAAGCCGGCGTTATGCTTGTAGAAACCGACCGCGCGGATCGCGAATTTATCCTGTACGACAGGGATGTTGACCATCGCGTCGATCGTACGCGTCGTGCCGCCATGGTCGATGCCCGCCAGCTGGCCTTTGGCGCTCGCTTCGAAATCGCCGGCGTCAGGCTTTCTGGTGATCAGGCGAATGGCTCCAGCCATCGAACCCGCACCATATAAGGTGCCCTGCGGCCCGCGCAGCACCTCGACGCGCTCAAGGTCATAGAGCTTGAGGTTGGGGCTGAAGCGCTGGACCGCGATCGGCGTCTCGTCGATGTAGAGCCCGACCGTCTCCTTGATCTCGGCCTGGTCCTGATTAACGGGTCCGGTCGTGACCCCGCGCACGACGACCTGCGTGTTGGCGCGATTTCCGGTCAACGACAGACCGGGGGTCTGCCCGGCAAATTCTTCGATCGAGTCGGCACCAAGCTTCGACAATTCCTCCGAACCAAGCGCACGAATGCTTGTCGGGACATCTTGGACGGTCTCCGAGCGCTTGCGTGCGGTCACCACGATTTCGTTGCCGCTGGCTTCGCCCACCGCCTCATCGGCGGCTGGAGCAGCCCCCTGCGCCTGAGCCAGCGCGTGCGAGCCATGCATGCTGATGAAGCCGACGGTCAGCATCAGCACGGCGCGGTTTGAGAATGAAGCCACGGGGTCCCCCTTTTCGATTTCCAACGGTGTTTTCGATGACATGTCATTATTGTGTATTTTATCCAATATCAACGAGAATCTTTGTCGACGTCGAAGCACGGACATGCCTGCGCGGATGGAGAGCGCATTAAAATTTCAAATGGATTCGATCTATATATTTGATATTAATGTATAATATCTCGACCTCACACTCGCCTCCGCCCGACAGAGCAATTTTAGGAATGGAGATTTTATCCAATTGAACTTTCACGCCCTTAGCTGTATCAAAAGTGAAGAGACTGCCTTCCGGCATCCTCACGGGTCATTTTCGGGCAAGGATATGATGGACACTCTCGTCAAACGGCCGACTGGCAAGCTTCGCCGTATGACGGTTGCCGACTCGGCGACCGACGAAATCCGGCGCCGGATACTCGCGGGCGAACTTGCCGACGGAACACCTGTTCGGCAGGACGCGCTGGCGGAAGAACTCGGCAGCAGCCGCATTCCGATCCGCGAGGCGTTATCGCGCCTCGAAGCCGAAGGCCTGGTAGCGAGCTACCCGCATCGCGGATATGTCGTGACGGCGCTGTCGCGCGACGAGATCAAGGAGTTGTTCGAGCTGCGCGCGATGCTCGAGCCCGAACTGCTTCGCGTCGCCATCCCCCGGATGACCGAGGAGCATTTTGCGGAAGCACAGGCCGTGCTCGATCAATATACCGCCAATCTCGATAGCGAGGACGTCCATTTATGGGGTGAGCTCAACACCCGCTATCATCTGGCGCTTTATGCGGCATCGGAGCGGCGCAAGACGATCGAAATCGTCCGCAGCCTGCTGGTCAACACCGACCGCTATACACGGCTCGTCATCACGCTCGACCACGGCGTCGACAGCGCCAAGGATGACCATGGCGGCCTGCTGGATCTGTGCCGGCGCGGCGCAATCAACCAGGCGGTCGCGTTGACACGCGACCATATCCAGCGCGCCGAGGCTGGACTGCTCGACATGCTCGACAATCAGGCTCCCTGACGCATCATGACATCACAGAAAATAATCGATGTCGCCGTCGTCGGGGGCGGCATCATCGGCATCGCATCGGCGCTTGCGCTGCAGGCCACTGGCCGCTCGGTCGTCTTGATCGACCGTAGCGAACCCGGTGGCGGCTGTTCGGCAGGTAATGCGGGTGTGATCGCCACCTCGTTTGTCCTGCCGCTGGCGAGCGTCGCGCATATTCTTGCGGCACCGCGTATGCTCCTGAGCGCCACTGGCCCGCTATCGATGCCCCTGCAACACACGGGACATTATGCTTCATGGATGTACCGTTTCGCACGAGCGGCGACGCCGAAACGTCGGCTTCATGCGATCGCGTTGCTGAAACTGCTCAACGGCCGGGCCCTTGTCGCATGGCGCGATCTGTTGGGTCCGGGCCTTGCGGCTCAGTTCTTGCGCGAGAAAGGCATGCTCGACATCATTCGCGCAGATCGCCCCACGAAGAAACTATGGGCACACGCCGAAGCGCTCGCGTCAGAAGGCATCGCGCTCGATCGGCTTTCTCCCGACGAGGTTGCGGATCTTGAGCCATCGCTCACGCGGCGAATAAGCGCCGGCGTTCTGCACCGGGATGTTGCCCATGTGACCAATCCGCTGGACCTCTCGCGCGCTTTGGTGACCCGCTTTCGGACCGGCGGCGGCGAGGTGCTCCAGCGCGATGTCTCCACCGTGGCGCCTGAAGGCGACGCGGTTGCGATCCGCTGCGCCGATGATCGAATTCTGGCGGGCAAGGCGCTGATCGCGGCAGGCTGGTGGTCGCGCCAGCTCGTCGAGCCGCTAGGCCTCGCCTGCCCGCTGCGGGCCGAGCGCGGCTATCATGTCATGCTGCCCGGCAACGCCGATCTTCTCGGCAGGCCGGTGTCGTTTCATGAGGAGTCCTTCCTTGCCACCCCCATGTGGGGCGGGCTCCGCCTCGCCGGAACCGTCGAGCTGGCCCCGCCGTCCGCCAAACCGGATTGGCGGCGCGCGGATATGCTGCCCGATCTTGCCGAAGCCTATCTCCCGCCGCTCGACCGCGAGGGCAGCTTGCGCTGGATGGGCAGCCGGCCGTCGTTCGCCGACTCGCTGCCGGCGATCGGGATCGTGCCCGCCGCGCCGAACATCCTCTACGCATTCGGCCATCAGCATCTCGGGCTGACCCAGGCGGCGGTGACCGCAGAATATATTCGCGAACTGATCGCTGGCTCGGCGCCCGCTAATATCGAAAACTTCTCTCTCGCCCGGTTCGGCAGGGCTTCTGCACGCGCATTCGCAGACCAGGAGCTGGCAGCATGAAGCTCCTCGACGACCGACAGATCCTTGCGCTCGCGCTCCCCGACGAACTGATCGATGCCATCGAACATGCCTTTGCCAGCCCATTTGGCGCACCCCAGCGGATGCATTGCCACTTGCCGGGCGATGACAACGCAACCTTGCTAATCATGCCAGCATGGCAATCGCGCAGCGAACTCGGGGTCAAGATCGCGACGGTTGTGCCGGACAATTCGGTCAAAGGGCTTCCGACGATCAACGGCATCTACCTTCTGCTCGACGGCGATACCGGCATCCCGCAGGCCATATTGGATGCGCCTGCGCTGACTGCCTTGCGCACCGCCGCCGTCTCGGCCGTCGCGTCGCGTCACCTCTCACGCCCCGACGCGCAGTCGCTGTTGCTCGTCGGAACGGGTGCCTTGATTCCGCATCTCGCCCGCGCGCATGCCGCTGTCCGCCCCCTCGAACGCATCATGATCTGGGGCCGGAATCCCGACAAGGCGCGGCGCGCTGCGGATATGCTCTCCGGCGTGGCGGATCGGATCGAGGCCGTCTCCGATCTCGCGCGTCATGTTGCGAAGGCCGACATCATCAGCTGCGCGACGCTCAGCCGCGTCCCGCTAGTCGAAGCCGACTGGGTCGTCCCGGGTACACACATCGATCTCGTCGGGAGCTTCGCGCCGGATATGCGCGAAGCCGATAGCGACCTCTTCGCGCGCGGCCGCCTCGTGGTGGATACGCAGACCGCGCTTCGAGAAAGCGGTGACCTTATCGAGCCTTTGCGCCGGGGTCATATCGCCGATCCTGCCGTGGACCTTGCTGCATTGCTGGGCGACGCCCGCCTGGGGCGCCGGCATGACGCGGACATCACGATCTTCAAGTCCGTCGGGACCGGGCTCGCGGATATTGCTGCCGCCCGATATCTTCTGGCGAAGTCCGAGGCGGCAAACCGGACGATGGAAGTTCAGGCATGACTGGCACCCCGATGACATACCCGCCGAGAGAGCAAGCCTGGTGGATGGTTGCCGTCTTCTGCTTCGCCGGCTTCATATCCTATACGCACCGGCTGATCCTGAGCGTGCTGGTCGACCCGCTCCAGATCGACCTCGGCATCGGCGACGCCAGCATCAGCCTGCTGCAGGGGGCGGCCTTTGCCATCATCTACGTTCTGGCGGGACTGCCGCTCGGACGGCTGGCCGACCGTGGCCGCCGCCGCCGTATCCTGATCGGCGGCGCGCTGATCTGGTGTACCGGGTCGATCCTGTGCGGTCTCGCGCCGGGCTTCTGGACCCTGTTCGCCGCCCGCGCGGTTGTCGGTATCGGCGAAGCCGCGCTGGCCCCCGCCGCAGCGTCGATGATCGGCGACGCCTTTCCTCCGCATCAGCGTGGCACCGCAATCGGCGTGTTCTTCATGGGCATGGTGGTGGGCGGACCGGCGGCGGTCGGGATCGGCGGCGTCCTGCTGGGAGCGGCGCAAGACGGTGCGTTTCTGGCCGTCCCGTTGCTCGGCACCCTTGCGCCCTGGCGGATCGTGCTGATCCTGATCGGGGTGAGCGGGCTCCTCGTGCCGATCCTTTTGCTGACTGTACGCGAGCCCCAACGGTTGGAAGCGATTGAGCAAGCCCCACTTTCCCACGTCATCGCGCGGCTTGCCTCGGACCGTCTGGTCCTCGGTACATTGCTGATCGCGATCGCGCTGCTTTCGGTTGGCGACTATGGCCTGTTGTCCTGGGTGCCATCCGTTCTCTCCCGCCTGTTCTTGTGGAAGCCGGAGCAGATTGGTTCGATTTTTGGCCTTGTCACCGCCATCGCCGGTATCTTTGGTGCGTTGCTCGGCGGTGTGCTCTCCGATCTTTTCGCGCGACGCGGCGGCGTGCGCGGAAGGCTTGGCTTCAGCATGGCGGCGGCGTCTCTTGCAGGTGTTGGCGCCCTGCTCGTTGCAGCGCCGCATCCCGCGTTGGTGCTGCTCGGCCTGGGTCTGTGGACTTTATGCTCGGCGATCGCGGCAACCGCGGGCGTCGCGGCGCTTCAGGACGTCATTCCCGGCGACCTGCGCGGTATCGGCATGTCACTTGTGGCATTCTGCAACACTCTCCTCGGCCTGGGCATGGGGCCTACGGCTGTTGCCTTGGTCACCGAGCGCGGGTTCGGCAATCCTCTGGCAGTCGGTTATTCGGTGGCCTGCATCGTCGTGCCGGCGGCGATGCTGTCGATCGGACTATTCCATATGTCGCGTAGCGCACTGTTGCATAAACGAGGAGGACGCGATGGCTGAAACGACGAACCCGCTGCCACGCGGAATCCCGCAAGACGCGATGGTGTGGGACAATCACGCCTGCATGCCGCTGCGGCCCGGCGATGATGCCTTTCTCGATCAGCTCGCGCGATGCCGTGATGCCGGTTTGACCGCGATTTCGCTGAATGTCGGTTTCGGCGATCAAGGCATTGCCGAACATGTCCGCATGCTCGGTCATTTCCGTTCGTGGCTCGCAGCGCGGCCCGACGACTATATGCTGATTGGGTCTGCTCAAGATCTTCGCGATGCGAAGGCGAGCGGCAGGCTGGCTGTGCATTTCGACATCGAGGGCATGAATGCACTGGGCGAACAGGCGAGTCTCGTTCACCTATATTACGACCTTGGTGTCCGCTGGATGCTGATCGCCTATAACCGCAACAATCCGGCGGGCGGCGGATGCCTTGACGACGACGGCGGGCTGACCGCGTTCGGACGCGAAGTGATCGGCGAGATGAACCGCGTCGGCATGACGCTGTGCTGCACGCATACCGGTTATCGCACCGCGCGCGAAGCGATCGACCTGTCAGCCGATCCGGTGATCTTCTCCCACTCAAATCCACGCGCGCTGTGGGACAATCCGCGCAACATCCCCGACGACCTGATGCGCGCCTGTGCGGCGCGTGGCGGCGTGATCTGCCCGAGCGGCATCGGCATCTTCCTCGGCGACAATGACAACAGCACGGAAACCTTCGTCCGGCATATCTTGCATGCGCTCGATGTGGTTGGCGAAGATCATGTCGGGATCGGCCTCGATTATGTATTCGACCCCGCCGAACTCGACGAATATGTCACCGCCAACCCCGCCCTTTTCCCAAGCAAAGGGCAATATGGCGCGGGCATGAAAATGATTGCGCCGTGGCGTCTTCCTGAAATTTGCGACGCGTTGCGCGACCGGGGAGTAAGCGATCCAACTCTTTGCAAGCTGCTCGGCGGCAATCTTTTGCGGATAGCCGATCGAGTATGGCGCTGACCTGATGCCATCGTTGTGATCTCTGGTGCGGCCCCCTTTAATACTTGATCACCGCAGGGATAGTTGGCCGATTACTGATGGGCAGGTTTCAGGGAGGCGCGCGGCTATAGCTGCCATTCCCTATCCTTTTGGTGATACCGCGGTCGCCGACATTTCGGACGTTGGTTTTAGCCGATCGAGCCGACTAAACCGGTCATCCCTCCACACCCATCCAGATCCGGCGCTACTTTCGCAGCCCATGATTCTCCCACGGGCCAACGATCCGAGTTCGGCTGATAACGTCAGGTTGGTCGTGCTCGCTCGGCCGAAATATGACTCGACAAATTTCAAACACAACTATATTGTTGTGTTCATGATACCAGACTTGATCGAGCTGGGCTCTCCTTGCCCTTGGGCCGTGCTGCCACCCGGCATTCACGAATCGACCCTTGCTGAGGTTGAGGCGCGCTTCGCGACGACACCGCATCGCAAATGGCTGTTCGGCGGATTCATCCGCATGGCGCAGGCTTTGGCCATCGCTGGCTGCAGCTACGTCTATCTCGATGGGAGTTTTGTAACCGCGAAGCCGCACCCGGGCGACTACGACGGCTGCTGGGACCACGATGGGGTGGATCCGAACAAGCTCGATCCGGTCCTTCTCGACTTCAACAACAAGCGAGCTGCGCAAAAAGCAAAATACCTCGGTGAGATGTTCATTGCCGGGATGCCCAACGGGCCAGGCGCTCCGTTTCTCGACTTCTTCCAGATCGAGAAGTCGTCAGGCCAGGCCAAGGGCATTCTCCGCATCCCGCTCGCGCCGCTGAAAGGAGCGACGCCATGATCACTAATGAAAAGCAGTACAGGTCTACCAAGGCTTCGATCGATAAGCTGGCGGGCGCCGTCGCAGCACTTGATGCCCCCGGCGGCGATTTCCCGCAGGTGTTCGCCAAGGCGCAGCGTTCCGCGCTTCGTAGCCAAATGGATGAACTTGAGGAAGAAGTCCGGTTCTACGAGGACCTCCGCGCCGGCAAGATTTCTGACTTCTCGGCCGAGAGCCTCCACGACCTTCCTGACATTCTCATCCAAGCGCGCATCGCGCGTGGCATGAGCCAGAAGGATCTGGGCGATTTCCTTGGCGTCGCCGAGCAGCAGATCCAGCGCTATGAGGCCGACCGTTACCGCACGGCAAGCCTCGATCGCCTGACCGAAGTCGCCGATGCCCTTAACGTGCGCATCGTTGAACGCGCTCAACTCGTCGGCAGTCCGAAGCTCGATAGCGTAGATCCGTCGGTCTGGCAGACCTTCCCGCTCGCGGAAATGTACAAGCGCGGATGGTTCGAGGATTTCTCAGGCACGCTCGCTCAAGCGAAGAAAGTCGCTGGAGACTTGATCCCGGCATTCCTACACGGTGCCCATTCGCAGTTCATGCCGATGGCTTTGCACCGCAAGTCGGTGCGTTCGAGTGGGCAAGTCCATGAGGCGGCAATCGCGGCGTGGGAAGCGCGCGTGCGGACACTTGCCGACCGCAATCCCCCTGCTCAAGCATTCGACCGTGATCGTCTCTCGGCGGATTGGGTCCGGGGTCTCGTTGCCCTGAGCCTGGAAGACCAAGGGCCTCGCCTCGCAGTCGGCTACCTACGCGATGCCGGCATATCGCTGGTAATCGAGCGTCACCTGCCGGGAACATTGCTTGATGGTGCTGCGCTGGCGTCTGCCGACCATCACGCGATTGTCGCCATGACGCTTCGACATGATCGTCTCGACAACTTCTGGTTCACGCTTCTCCACGAGATTGGGCACCTCAAGCTGCACATTCGGCTCGGCGAATACACCGCGATCTTCGATGACAATGACGCTCCTGCCGCCGACGAGATCGAGCAGGTCGCTGACCATTTTGCGCAGGAGGCCTTGATCCCTGAGGCAAATTGGAACCTCGCGGTGTCGCGCTTCACCCGCAATGACAAGGCGGTCGTGGCCGATGCCAAACGCTTTGGTGTGGCACCTGCGGTCATCGCTGGCCGCATCCGGCGGGATGCGAACGACTACACACTGTTCCGCACGCTCGTGGGCAATGGCGAAGTTCGCCGCCAGTTCGATATCTGAGGGGCGACGACATGCCGATTACGCACACCGACTACGTGCCGATCCTTAAATGGCGGCAGGGTGAATACCAGGCGCTTTTGCGCCTGCCGGATGCCGTTAAAGACAAGACCGTTCCTCTTATCGAGATCACACCGCCGGATTTCGATTTCGAGACTTGGACCCCTTCGAAGTCGATCGACGATCACTTGGCAAAGTTTGCCGGCCGCTTTCGAGCGAAATGGGGAACGCGCATCGCGCTGCTCGATTGCGGGCTGCTGGATCCGGCTGAGGTGATGCAGGGCGGCAAGCATCCCATGCAATACCTGTGCGAGGAGGCTTTCGCACAGGGCGCCACGCTTATCCCAGTTATCAGACTCGACAATAACGCAGCCTATCGCACCGCCGTGAGAGCCGCGAACGCAATGATGCAGACCGGAGTAGTACTGCGCTGTTCTCTGGATGAAGCCTTGGATCCTGCCTTCGACGCCAACGTCGGCGCGATACTTCAGCAGCTCGGTGTAACCATCGCAGACTACGATGTGATTCTCGACCTCGAAGCCCCGGCCTGGGATCCTCAAGACGTGCTGATCAACATCGTCACCGCTGCGATTCAGGCATCGAATGCCATGGCGATTGCGCGCAGCCTCATTCTCGCGGGTACATCATTTCCTGCTTCCATGGCCGAGGTTACCGGGCCCATCCAATTCTGGCCTCGACGGGAATGGACTTTCTTTCGGGCGCTTTTGGCTGCTCTCGGCGAAACAGGGCGCAAACCGACATTTGCTGACTATGCTATTGCAGCCAATGGATACTCACAGATGGACATGAGGAAAGTGAAGCCTTCGGCGACGATCCGCTACGCCTGCGACGATGGCTGGATCATAGTCAAGGGTGTCAACGTGCGCGACAACGGGTTCGGGCAGTATCGGGGATGCAGCGGCACTGTCACAGGCTCAGCCCATTTTCTGGGCTCGGGTTTCTCACCCGGCAGCGATTATATCGAGCAATGCCGAGACGGGATTGCTGGCACCGGGAGCCTATCCACATGGCGGTGGGTAGGCTCGAACCATCACATCACAAAAGTGGTGGCCGATCTCGCCACGATGTTCGGGCCTTGAGAGCCTCGCGGACAGTCTGCGAGAGACGGCGCCGCGGCAGCCTATCCACCAACATCTTGTAGAGCGTCGCGCGTGGAGCGCGGAGTTCTCGCTCCAAAACGCCAAGACTTCTCAGGATCGCCTGCGCTTCAGGTCGCCACAGCAGACGAGCCAGAACGAGTGGATCGATACCCTTGTTTGCTCGTTCAGGTCGAATGCGACGGAACCGCACGCCTTGGGTCGTGCTGCGCTCGGCAACCATAACCCCCCACCAGTCAGGCACAATCGTCATGGCTGATGCGAGATGTTTGGGATCGACGATCAACAATGCCTTATCGACGACCTCGCCATAGGCTGCCACCTGCCGCGGCAAGCGCTCCAAGGTGTCGGCTCCAGCCTTGATTTCGACACCTCGGATGTGGCCGTTGATCACGGCGATATCGATCCGGCAGCTGCCGTGGTCGAGGCCAAGTTCGTCAATGACCAGGGTGTCGGGACAAGCCTGGGCGTGCGTAAGCAACCGCCGGTACGCGGCTTGCCTTACATCACTGTCCCGAAGCGGTCTCGAAGCCATACTGGATCGATAGCCTCGGCCATGGGCTCCACGCAACGACCAATCTCATCCTAGCCTCGCTAAGGTTCCCTGCACCTCGACGTTCGAAAGTGGCCACTGGATGGTGGGGTCACAAATTAAGCTCTTTGAACGAACGTCTTCTTCATTCTCCCCGGCTTCGAAAGCAGATTATCCAGAGTGTCCAACAAAGCGGACATGCCAAACCTTATAATCAAATGTCCGCTTGCAGGCGATCGTCGTCGAAGTTTCGATGACCGAGATTAGGCGCAAAGCGGAAGCGTCCGAGAGGAGACTAGATCGACCCGCGTGGGCTGGTTGGGCTCCTAAACAGCGGGTGCCTTAAGGGGCGATTTTCCCAAGATGAGCGGCGCATTGTTGTTTGTCCGAGAGGCAAGCGCATCCATTCGCCTGCGCACCCGCGTCGCGATGTCCCCCGTGCAAATCCGGCCTTCTGCCGACCTTAAGTGCAATATGACGCCCATATATATTATGTCTTCTATAGCCAAAAAATAGAACATCTGAAAAAAATCACTCATCGGCTTGGGATAACCTGCCGGCCATCCTAAAACCTAGGGTCGGCAAAATACAAATGTCCGACGAGATTGAATTTTGTCTCGAGGGTGTAAAAATGAAAAATTGGATGGAAACGAATGATGTACTGCTGGACCAGTATTACACACGTCAACACGTAGCACAAAAGCTCTATCGATCTTTCCGGAAATTCTGCAATCCAGAGCGATACCAGCTAGTCGAGCCGAGCGCCGGTACGGGATCGTTTTTCATGCTGATGCCCCAAGGGAGCTTGGCGTTTGATGTTGATCCAAAGTTCCCTGGCATAGTTACAGCTGATTTCCTATCTGTTGAAATCCGCAGCGAACGAGAGGTGGCTGTGGTCGGCAATCCGCCGTTCGGCCGGAGTGCCAGTATGGCAGTACGCTTCTTCAACCATGCTGCATGGCAGGCGAGTGTCATCGCACTGATACTGCCGCGAACCTTTCGGAAGGCTTCCATAGAAAATCGCCTCGATCGTAACTTCCATCTAATCCACGAGGAGACTGTGCAGCGTGACGCGTTCCTATTCAGGTCCAAGCCGTACGACGTACCGGCTATATTCCAGATCTGGGAGCGTCGCGATGAGCTGCGAGAGTTGCAACATGTCGCAATCCATCACCGGGATTTTAGCTTTACGACGCCAGATCGAGCCGACTTCGCGATACAGCGCGTCGGTGCGCGAGCAGGCCGCGTGCACCGAGACTTCACGCGGAGTCCGTCTTCCCACTATTTCATTCGAGGCGAGGTGGAGCCAATAATGAAACGGCTCAACTTTACCAGGGTCGCGCTCAACGTGGCGGGCAATCCGAGCTTGTCAAAGTCGGAGATCGTGTCGCTCTATCGCCAATTGACCGGGAGGTAAGCATTTCCCCGAAAAGCCATCATCTGAGATCTCCGCTTCCTTGGAGACATTGGCTCCTCGAGTCACACGGTTCGAAATTAGAGAATGCCGTGTTTTGCGGGCGAGGCGAACCGCATGCAAATCATTCTGGTAAATCGTCGCAGTCAAAATGGGCCTAACAGCCGATTTCAGCGGTTCAGAGGATAGAGCGAGCGAAACGTCGTCACACGCATCGTAGAGCGCATGCCGGCGCGCAACAACTTCCGATCTTCCGACGACGCGGTCCAAGTCGCTGGGACTTTGCGGCCGTTAAGCGCTTCCACGATCTGAGTGTGCCTAGCTGCCGACAGCCGGTCGGCGATCCGGACGATGAGCAATGCAAACAGGCGCGGTATTTCGCGCATAACGAGGGCCGTGACATACGCAGCAATGACTACAGCAGTTGGTTCAACGATAAACATTATATTTTTCTCCTCCGATCTTCAGATCACCCTCTCCGCTCAATTTCTCTCCTGTTCTAGTTTGAAGGAATCCCTATCCGATCCTTCTGAAGCCATAACAGGCACTGCGATATTCAGGGTGTTCGGCACCGGGCGTTGCCGGTGCTCGGTGCCGACACGATCTCAGCGAGATTTTTGCGCCGTCGCCGCCATGACATATTCCGGCGGGACGATCCCGGTACGGTCCCACCAACGCTCGGCCAAGCGCTTGCGGGAGTTGTCCGTCCGCAGCCAGTTCTGCCGGACCTTGCCGTAATCGCGGTGCTCGGGATCATAGCCTCGCAAGGTGACGAGGAGATGCGCATGCGGCGCGATTTCCGGCTGATCGTCGGTTTCCGCTTGGTGATGGATCGCCCAGTCGACGACCATGCCGCGGGCGACCAGATAATCCTCGGCAAAGCCTTCGATCAGATTGCGCCAGAAGGCGAGGTCCTCATGGCGCGGCAGACTGCCAACGCAATGCGCGATTGTCGGCTCGTCGGGCCGATACCGGACCGCATTCTCGTCCGCTTGTGCCCAGAGCGCGATCCCCGACAGCTTGGGTCCGGCGGCGCGGGCAGGAGCACATCGGCCCGCCGCCGCAAGGTCGGAGCGCGACGCCCAGTTCGGCGTCGGACCCCATTCATCAACGCTATTCTGGCGGTTGATGTAGGCATAGCTCGCCTGCGCCGTGCGGTGCGTGCGCAAGAGTTCGGGCGTGTAGCGGCTTGAGCGTTCCCGGATTACATATCGAGTGTTGAACGGGCGGATGTTGTGGATGATCGTCATTTGGTACGTCTTTCTACAAAGGACAAAGGGACCGCATCGCTGCGGTCCCCTTGCTGAGTTTATGTGTGATGGAGGGATGGCGAGACGGCGACGCAGCGGCTGCTGGACGTCGATTCACCGGATATTTAAGGGTGGTCGCTAGTCCGTGCCCTGTCGGGCATGACAGCGGCCCGTCGCATGCGAAGCGTTGTGCATATGCACGCTCGCAGGCCTCGCTGCTCGAGCGACCCGAGCAGCGAGGCCATTTTTCTATCGATAGTGGGTTTACGCGTTAGGCGCGCTCAAACGTGGAACAGCCCGTCTTCGAAGCTGACCCATCTCGCGGTCTCGTCGCCCGCAGCAAGGCGTTGTCGATAGTCGCGATAATGATGCGCGAACGAGTCTGCACGGCGGATTGGGCGTGAGTTCCCGATATCGGCGAGCGCGGCCTTGAGATACTCGCTGGCATCGATCCAGTCGCGCAGGGCCAGCATGATCTCGAAGAAGGGTTCCGGTCGCGCGATGCGGAACGCCTCGACATGCGCCCACAGCATTAGCCGCGCCGTCGCGACGCGCAGCGCATGGTCTTCGGCTGCCGCAGGCGCCGAGCGCGACCAGGCAAGCTCGATGTCCGCATCGCCGATCTCGGGCATCGGGATCGAGAAACGACGGCACGCTGTTCGCTCATCGAACCCATGGTCACCCATCGCGGCGGGATCGATAGCCGTCTCGCCAAAGCAGAGTTCTGCAAGAGCCGGCTCGACGAAGAAGCGCCGGCTCATCGCGTCCATCGCCAACGTAATGCGATCGGCCGTGGACACGATCTGGACCACGCCAGGCAACAGCGTCTTGTCGAGCAAGTGCGGCAATGGGATTTCCGACTTGCGCGCGTCGGAGACGCAGATCGTGTTGATCCAGCGATGACCATCATCTTGATCGACCATCGTCAGGACCGCCGCCGCAACCGGCCTGCGTGCCAACGCCGGATGCTCGTCTGGTATGTCGTTGACGGGAATGCACGCCAGACCGATCACCTGTAGGCATTTGGGAAGTTGATACTCGTTCACGATATTCTCCTTTCGGAGGATCAGGGATCCGAGACAGAACTCCTGCCTCTTTTCCTTTCACCCTGTTCCTCGCTTCCCGCGTCAGCGTCTCCACCGTTCGGCGGGCGCGCAGCCGCGTCCCGCTTTTCCATCCGGCGGACATGCGAGTTTTGTTCTGCGGCGGCGGCGCAGGGGCGGAAGCTCAGGTATCTGACGATCAGGCGATCAGTGTCTGCGACCGCCAGGTGCTCGACCGGACTGCGGCTTGCTGTTCGTTGCCCAGTCCCGGATGCCGATATCCCCGCAGCAGCAGTCATATTGCGCCGGACTATGTCATCGCCCACCGGCTGCATCGCATTCATTGCTCTGCCTAGTCTGAGCGTGGGCTGTCCCATCTCTCCCCCTGAGTTGCGGCGTCGGTTCTTTGCCTGACGCACCGCGCTTTGATGAAACAAATGTCGAACCTATAATGAACATTAGGGCATCGGCGTGGCAGTTGAATCCAACCCGATGTGCCGAACAAAATGCGCCACCCCGGCGTAGAGAGCGAACAAGGGTCTTGAGAATGCGAGAAAAAAACGACGCAGATTCGGCAGCGATTGGCGGCTATATTGTCCAAAGATCGATGTGTTGGTCAAAAGATCATGAGACCAGGCTTCGGCAGGTTGAGATTGAAGCAAACAAACAGATCAAAGGAGAGCTTGCCGACGTGCTAGGCACATTGTCTGTCGCGCCCAAGCGCTATCGGGACAATGCCTTCAGTGGTCTCTGCTTCAGATCAATGCCGCTGCCATCCTTCGGCGGTGCTGAGTTTCGGCGCAACACTGGATCGAGCACCCCAGATGTGCCGGCTGCGGCTCTGGTGAGTGACATTCGACGTGCTGCGCAGCAGTTTGTCGATAACCGCGCGCACGTCAAAAGTTTCGCCAAGGAAGCCCAAGCGATTGCGGATGAGGTCATCGGATCGATCTTAGATGTGCACCCTGCCCCCAGACTGATCGCGATCAATATTTCTCCGAATGTCGACCTCGAGAACTTTGCAATGGGAATAACTTTGGAGGTCCTGGGCAACGGCCTCGGGCTCGGCCCCGAAACTATCAGCGCGAATGTGTCGGAAGGTGCAAAGTTGCGACTTGGTCTCGCAGACATGCTCGCCACACACGCGCGGCGCGCTGACCTGCTTGCGCAACATCGCGCCAATCACACGCGCGGCCTGATAGACCAGACCGCACAGAATCTGTTGGCGGTTTCCGGAATGAAATTGACTTACGCGCTTGATCATCTGGAGCGTGCCGGCGAACTCCAGTTCCTCTTAAACGGCGGGAGTGCAACCGGCAGGATCGAGTGGAAGGACGATATTCTCACCGGTGAGGTCTTCGAGCGCAATAACGAAGTCTATGTGTGGCAGAGTACGTTCACGTTCTGGCAGCAAATGCCACAAACCATTCTCGCCGCGCTTGTCGGACGTCCACTATCTGTCGTTATCGCGAAGCCCTATTTCCCACTCGATGCGATCATTACGGACTTCTCGGCATTTGGAACCGACGGAACTAGGCTCGATCTGGAAATCCCGACCACGCCCCTACCGGACCATTGCACTCATGTCTGACGGGTGAGGCTGCGAATCTAGCTTCACGGCCAGTGAGGCCCAGTCATGCGGGGCGTTCTGCAGCGGCACCGCAAGGCTAGTTGCGACTTAGTCGGAAGAACGCTTGCTCACGGTCAGGAGGTCAGCGTCCTCGACCGCCGGGCTCTCGCCCGGTCATCCCGCGAGCGGGCGGATGAAGGCGCTCCGACGATTTCGACCGCTTTGCCTTTTGCTTCGCTGTTCGCGGCTTGAGCCCGAACGCCATGATCGCCGCGGCGGCCGCCATATCCCCGCTGGACCGCGCCGATGCCAGCGCGCGCTTCAACCGGTCCGCGGACTTCGGCGGATCGAACCGCACCGAACCGCGCTTCACCAGCAGCCACTCTTCGTCGAGCAGCGGATCGCCCATATGCAGCAAGCGGTCCGCTTCGTTTGCGCGCAGCGGCGCGGCTGGCAGCAAGCCGGAATCGACCATAAGATCATGCAGGATATCACTCCGCGTCTCCTGCTGGACGAACCAGGCGGCGCGGGTGCGGGCGCGTAAGTCGGGCCGTGCCAGCCACTCGGCGCGAGACCCGAGGGCGTCGCGCAGCGTCTCCACCGTGTCCGGTGCCTCGGCATCCGCACGCCGCGCGAACAGAAAAGGGACAGGCGCACGACGCCACAGCACGGCAGGATCGGCATCTCGGTAGGCGTCCATTAATTCGGCAGGCACCGGCGCGACGTGCTTGGCAGGCCGATCAAGCCAAGATGCCCGTCGCTTCTGCTCCACGTCCCAAGCCGTTGGCCGGCGCGCCGGATCGATATCGGGTAGGTTCCTGAACATCTGCACACGCTTATCGACAATCGTCGAAAGCAGGTCCTGCCCCGCCGCGCTCCGGATGTAAGGGGTATCGAACCAGCGGCGGGGGTCGTCGCGCAGATCGATCCGCAAAGCGCCGCGCCAGTGTGCGATACGGACGGGATACGTCTCGATCACCGATCGAAGCGCCTGAAGCTGGTCATTGGTCGGTCTGTCGGGAAATGGCCCATTGATTGAGGTGTCGGCAAGCCGCTCATACAGATCAGCAAACTGTTCCCGCCCGTTGTGATGGATGGGACGATAGTCATCACGGCGAACATCGCGCAAAGTCGTCGCCTGCTTCGGCGCGACGGGAGCAGTTTCGTCGGCGGAAATATCATATTCCCGCGGCAGGTCTGCACGCGGCGAACGCCATGCGGGCACCGGCTGTGGTTCGCGGCCCGGTGTGATCTCGCCCAACCCCACCATATCGAGTCCGCGTGCGCCGAGCGATGCCATCGTCGGCAAAGGCTGATCGAGCGCGCGGGGCGGCGACAGCGCAAATTCTTGGTCGGCATCCCGCTGGCGGCCTGACGCGATTTCGCGGGTCGCCTGAATGCGCAGATTGCGCAATTTGATCCGCCGCTCAATCTCGGGGCTATCACGCCAACGCTTGACCGCCGCCTGAAGCCACGCGCTTTTGTCGACGAGATTATGATCATCAAGGCCTGCCGGGCCGCGCTTCGCCAACAACGCGCCGACCTGGGCGAGTTCTTTCTGCTGGGTATCGCGGATCGCCGGGAGGCGCTTTCGATAGGGTGCGGCATTCAAATCGACGCCGTGGATCAAATCCTGAGGATCGTCGGCAGGAAGCACGACCAAGCGTCCGTCGACTTCGCTGAGCAGGAGCGGCGTCTCAGCGATGCGCTTCATCACCGCATTGGGATCCAGCATCGTTGCGGAGCTGACCTCGCTGGACAGCATTGCGTCGGCAACGCGGACCGGCTCAGCGTTTCGGACTGCACGTCCTAGGTCTCGCTCGAGGCGCTCGCGAAGATCGGCGGCGCTACGTTCGAGAAGCATCGCCTGGTCGCCGCGATCGGCAATCGCGGCCTTCTCGACGACCAACTCCCGTTCGAGTTCATCGAGATAGGCTTCGGCCTCGCTCCCCCGCCGGGTCCACGCGTGCGACAGATAGGTATCGTGTCCGTCCTTGCGCGCCTTGGCCGCATAGCTCGGGGCAAATCTCGCAACGATACGCGGATGGCTGCGCGCCATAGCGCACAGCGTTTCGATCTCGGCGGCCTCGGCGCGCAACCGGATCGCGGCATGCTCGCGATCGCGAAGGTCGAGCGATAACCGCTCCAGCCGGTCGCGGTCGTCCGAAGTGCGGACTTCGCGCACGCGCGCTTCGCGTAATTCGAAAGCTGTATCAGCATCCGCCAAGTCCGCATCACGCTTCGCCACCTGCTGCGCGAGCACGCGCGCCCAGCCGATCGCCGCATTGTCGAGCGACACATCCGGCGTATCTCCCGCGCGTTCCAGTACGGTGGCTTTGCCACCTACCTTACGCATGGTTTGCGCATCCAGCCCCATCTTCGCATAGGTTTCTGGCGAGAGCCGATAGTCGGCACCCGTGGCCTTCAGTTCGATGTTGACGAGACGCGCGATCTCGCAGCGGAACGGTTTCATGAAGCTGGTCGCGATTTGCGGCACGACGTGGGCGTCGAACCCCAGTGCACCGCCGTCATCGATGGTCACCGCACGCTTGCCGACCTGGAAGTGAAAGTGCCAGTTGGCAGAGTTGTTGAGCGCATCGGGTTCGTGCCGCATGAACAGCGTAGGCACGACAGGATTGCCGTAGGCTTCGGCGCTGTCTGAATTGGCGAGCGATTGCACCCAGGCGTTCGCGCCAACGAGAATGCGCTCGTGCGCCGCGCCGTCAAGATCGGCGGGCAGCTCCGCCTCGCCCGCGATGACCGCATAGCTGCCGCGACCTTCGCTGAGCTTCACCGGCGGATCCGCATCGGGCCAGCCGGGCAGCGTCGCGAGCCACGTCAGCGCGGCAGGCGCCTCCCGATCGATCCACGGCACACCAACCAACTGGCGCTTTTTGTCAAGCGCCTTGCCGCCATCCACTCGCCTCTGCTCGGCGTTGAGGATGTCACGCAGGCCTTCGGGACAATCGTTGCGACGCGCAGCGTCGGCA
>Ga0209542_10009025_pt1 | contig 18407 bp, 19 predicted proteins | sample RifCSPhighO2_01_FD_184028 | JGI IMG/M metagenome (GOLD analysis project Ga0209542, IMG submission 184028) | Soil microbial communities from Rifle, Colorado - Rifle CSP2_plank highO2_0.1 (SPAdes) (version 2) | ecosystem: Environmental > Terrestrial > Deep subsurface > Rock core/Sediment ...
TGGATTGGTCGAAAATTAAAGAATAATAAGTTATAATTTGTGCCAATGAAACCCTACTTTCCGCCGATAGATATTCTTCTAGAGCTTGAGCCCGAGGAAATTGGACAATATCTACTGGCATACTTAAATTCTTTAGTTAAAGAGAAAGCTCAAAATAAGCTTAACCGTTACAACATTACAATCGGTTCCAATTCCCATTTGACTGAATACGCAGGTGAGCACGCTCCAAGGGTAGGAAAACTAATAAGCACCGCCTGGATATGGCTACTTAGAGAAGGTATTCTAGCACCTCTACCTGACGAACAAGGAATAGATTGGTGTTTTATTACTCCGAGAGGCGAACAAATAAATAGCAAAAATGACTTTATAAGATTTTCACACATAGGTCTGTTACCAAAGAGCGTGCTTGACCCAAAACTGGCCCAAAAAGTGTGGCCAATATTCATACGAGGCAACTTTGATACTGCTGTGTTTGCCGCATTTAAAGAAGTCGAAGTAAGAATGCGTGAGGCTACCAACCTAGATTCGAGTTTTATAGGGATTGATTTAGCAAGGAAGGCTTTCGACCCTGATAGTGGGAAACTAACCGATATGAAAAACCCTGTAGGGGGTGAGCGAGAAGCTTATGCACATCTCTTTGCTGGGACTTTAGGTGTATTCAAAAACCCAGCAAGCCATAGGGATGTTGATTACGACGACCCGATTGTCGCTACAAGCCTAGTGCTTTTTGCTAATACCTTACTTAAGCTCATTAATAAAAGAAGTGAGGAATATGAGAAGGAAAAGGTTGTAAATGAAAAGCTTCAAGCAAGCTCACCATAGTTTTGGTATTCGCTAAGGCTGAACCTGAAGCTATCACCCCTATATTTTTGTTAATAAGCTGGAATTTTTAATGGTTATAAAACTATTCGAATCAGGCATGGGTAATTCTTGAAGCTAAAAGTCTTTATGTAAATCCTTGCGGGCAGGGATTTGAGGCTGAGACTAATAGAAACTGGGCGGGATATGTTACAGAACCCTTTGCCCTTGAAATTGTAACCATCCCGTCTTCCATTGGCTGGCGCAGACTTTCCAAAACGTTTCTGGGAAATTCGGGAAACTCATCCAAAAATAAAACTCCTCGATGGGCCAGTGAGACCTCACCCGGCGCTGGATTACTTCCTCCGCCTATAAGACCAATTCGGCTGGTTGTGTGGTGTGGGCTTCTGAAAGGCCTTGATGTAACTATCGATTGACCGGGAGATAAACTTCCGGTAATCGAATATATCTTGGTTACCTCTAAAGCTTCATCCTCGGTTAAGGTCGGCAAAATCCCGGGAACTGCACGGGCCAGCATAGTTTTTCCGCTCCCTGGGGTTCCTTTCATAAAAATGTTATGACCTCCTGCCGCAGCAATCTCCATAGCCCGCTTGGCCTGCTCTTGGCCGATAATTTCTGAGAAATCAAATTCTGCATCTCCGGATTTTAATAAAGATGTCAGACTAACTTTTTTGGCCGGTGTTATTTCAATAGTCCTTGAGAAAAAACGAATAAGCTCTAAAAGATTTACAACCGGATAAACTTTAATTCCTGAAACAACCGCCGCCTCCCTTTCGTTTATCTTTGGAATAAAAACACGGGAAAATTTTTTCTCACGAGCCAGATAGACCATGGGAAGAATTCCGTTTGTATGGCGAAGTGAGCCGTCCAGGGAAAGTTCCCCGAAAAATAAAGAGTCGGTAACCTCCGGTGCAATTTGGCCGGAAGCAATCAAAAGCCCGAGTGCTATCGGTAAATCATAAGCAGGACCAACTTTAGGCAAATCGGCAGGAGCTAAATTGACAGTAATTCTTGAAGTAGGGAAATCGGCGCCCGTATTTTTTATGGCGGAGCGGACTCTTTCTTTTGACTCCTCAACAGCCTTGTCGGGAAGACCAACAATTGTCAAACTGGGAAGGCCCTGCTCGGCAACATCGACTTCAACATCTACCAAAGTTGCATTAAGTCCGACCGTTGCCCCCGAAGAAATCTTGGCAAGCATTAATTAAATATAGCAGAATTAGCTGGAAGTTCTCGAAATATAAGCAAAATTATTTTAAGAAGCCTGGGGTTGTCTTTCTAAGTCCATAAGCCCGTGAACCTCATCCCAAGTTTCAGGAATTTCTTCGCCATCCAATCCTTGTGCTAAAATCCAAGCTTCGTCATCGTGTAGGGTAGCTTTAATCGATTCATTAGCTTGAAGTATAAAACCGGTAAAGCCTTTTAACCATTCTCGAGGACCAACTTCAACTCTCTTTTCTATACCAAAAAATCGCAAAAAAGGTCTTGACACGAAGTCAGTAATTAATCTTGAACCGGATTCTTGTATTCTCTCAGTCATTTTGAAAAAGTATAGTAAAAAACAAAAAATAATACAACCTCAACTCTCCAAAAAATTTGGAGTAGAAGTTTACCATCGCATTCAGCAATCTACTCAACTACGTGGATCGTTACCGGTTCTGGTTCCCACTCTGCAACCGCCGTTGGAACCTTTACACAACCTGGAATCTCTGGATTCTCGTCAACACATGATTCTCCAACACCGTTTAATATCGGGTATGCGGTTGAATATTTAGTCTGTAAAGTATGGTCTCCGAGCGTCAGGTCTTTAAGTTCATACCTGAAAGTAGCAACCAACATCTCTTGTGCATCCCAACCACAGCTTTCAACAGGGTACTTCCACGATTTTTGAATCGGCTCAAACTTATTCATCGCCTTTTTTGTATTGAGAATTAAGTTCCCATCCAAACGATACTCGAGTGTGTCAAGTGCTTCTAAATAATCGTTGATCACGCCCTTTGTGCAATCATGCCATCCCCAATAAACAACCGGCAATTGTCCCGATTGAACCGTGTATTCCTCGCCAAAGTAAGGCCAGATCATCACGGTCTGTACATTCGGATACTTTTGGTTGTAGCTCTTTTTAATCTCTTTTGCCTTTAGAGCGCTGTGATAAATCGATACCTCATCCATCAGTCCGTGGTAATTTGTCCCGGATTCAAGTCCGCTCACACCCATTCGAAGCGGCGCGGCAACATGGACCGGATTACACGACATCGCAATACTTGCACCAAGTTGTCCATCTTTGTAAGCGTAAAGAGTATTACCACTTCGAGTTAATACGATTTGATGCCAGGCATCGTCATTGAATCCGCCAATTCCAGTATTCCACTCAGGTTGCCAGTTCGAATCAGGAGTTTGGCTGCACGTACCGGTATGGTCGATCCCCCCGAAATAGAGGGTTCCGTTCAATAATTTTACATACCATCCGTCGTGAGGTTGTGCACCCATTCCTTCGCTGCCTCCGTTGATGTTATGGGAAAGAATATGACTATCCTTTGGATCGGTAAATTTAACCCACGTCTCAATAGCAAAATCTCCGTTAAAGTTCCAGACATCGTTGTGGGGTGCCTCTATATAACCACCCTCTCCATCAAATTCAACTCCCCAGTTCTCAACCCCAATTGAGCTGTATCTAACACCTTCATGTAACTCGCCGTGGTTACCATCAACAAAATCTATTATCGTCGGATTTCCATAGCCGTCGAATTTCCATAATGAAACTGGTTCTGTTGCGGCTTTAACGAAGAATGCGAATATTAATCCAAGTAACGTAACAGAGGCAAAAATAGCTAACTTTTTCATTTTTCTCACCTCCCTTCTTTGTCAATTCCTAATGGTTAATTTCAAGTAATAAGCAGTAACGAAATAATCCTACCCTCCAAGATTTTGGAGTAAAATTACAAAAACTCTTTTTCCATTAGAGCCTTACTTAGATACTCGCGATTATCTGCTGGGCAGACGACACAAGCCCGCTGGCCACTTCTTCGGAAAGTAACCCCAATCTGGCCAAACGTTCAACTTGCTGAATGAACGAATACAAGCTGAGCTTCGCAACTGGAATTCGTCCCTGATTCAAGAAATACTTCGCTAGTTTGAGTTTTGTCAGTAAAAGCGTCTTGCTTCCTCGAGGCAACTCCAGTCCTTGCACTTCTGTAATCAACTCATCTATCGCTTCCTCTGGCGTAACAGCAGCCATTGTTTCTACTATTTCTTCAGCCGATAACGCTCTCGCCCAAATTCTGACGTCGTCGATATAGGCATCCGAAAAATGCCGGCCGTATCCGCCCCACCCGTCAGTGGCACCTATCAGCACAGGCTCATCATTAGAATAAAGTGGAGTCCCCGGGATGTAGGACCAACTAGATTTTAACTCTCCATTTACATATAACTGCATTTCCGTTCCATCCCACGTTCCGGCCAGATGAGACCACTCATTCAGAGGTAACGGAACTGACGGATCTGTCCCTATTTCTTCCCAATCCCAACCCCAAAAAGAAATATCAAAAAGCACCCTACCGTTTGGATGTACTGCAAGCGCATATCCCCGCTGATCAGAACCATCGAAATCTCTCCACTTGGATACGATCGTATGTACTTCGTTATAATTATTCGGTTTTATCCATCCCTCCACGGTGAGGGGACCAGTAATATCAAAATCAGTTTCCGGAACTTCAATATAATCATCCACTCCGTCAAAACGATATGAGGTCCCGATTTTTCCCGGTTCTCCGACTAATGCGCCGTAATTCATTCCATTATGCAGTGATGTTGCTGAATCATAAACGGTTGTTCCTGTTGTTTCATCCAACTTCCACCACCCGACTAAATCTGTTGGTGAAACAGCTTGGGCTGATTTCGCAAAAAGCACAGGAATTAAAACTAAGCCAAATAAAAAAATTATTATCTTTTTCATTTTCTCACCTCCTCTCTAATTTGAAGTTTTCGTTGTGAAGGGCAGAACTTCTTAGGCCAAGTATACGGCCTAAAGAGTTTACTTGTCAGTGATTTTTATCACAAAGGGAGTATAATAAGACAACGTGAGGCAGGTCAGTAAATTCTTCGCCTCTGCTCCAGAAAAATCCTTTAGCAAGGGAAGCATCATTATTAACCCCGAGGATAATCTGGAAAAAGTTTATTACCTAACTCGCGGCAAGGTTAAACAGTATGTTTTAAGCTCAAGTGGAGAGGAAATCATAATCCATATCTTTAGACCAGGTTCTTTTTTCCCAATAATGCTTGTGCTCGGGGGCGCCACAAACAGATTTTATTTCCAGACTTTGACAAAGTGCAAAGTAAGAATTTCAACCAGCCGTGAAGTTGTTGAATTCCTCAAAAAAGAACCGGCATCACTTTACGATTTAACCGTACGTTTTGCTAAAGGGCTTGACGGATTGACCACTCGAATTGAAAGCCTGCTTGGGGAAAAAGCTCAGGATAGAATAATATCGCTTCTTTTATACCTCTCTGAAAAATTTGGCAAAGAAACCCAAGAAGGGATAAAAATAAATCTACCGCTTTCTCATCAAGAGATTGCTAAATGGGTCGGGCTGGAGAGGGAAACGGTAACAAGACAATTGAAAGCTCTAAATGCCAAGGGGCTAATAAAATACATGCGGCGAAAAATTACAATTACGGATACTAAAGTGCTCGCTAAAACAATTTCGAATTAAATATTTAAGATTTTTTCTTGAGAGTAGAAACCATCTCGTCCATTTCAGAAAGTATATTCTTATCGTATCCTGCGGGAAGTTTGTAGCTTATGTGGCCAAAAGTCGTAGGTTGAAAATAGGTATTATCGTCCTTTTTCTCGCAAAGCGTAAAAGCTTCTCCCCCTTCTTCGCCACTTCTTCTAAGAAGTATATCTGAGGCCGTAATTTCCCAAAATGCAGGATACTCTGCGCTTGGTCCTTCAAACGGAGTGTCACCGGGATAAAGACACAATGCACCACCGGTTGCGCCCTGCATAATTCTTATCTCGTAGCCTTCATTCGTAAGAGTCAGAATGTCAATTTGGGTAAGGTCGTCATGCTGAATTTTTTCCTGCCAACCCTCGGAAATAAGCACTTCATAGGCAGGAAATGAGACGACTCCTCCTGCAGAAACTATCTTTGTGTTTTTATTTTCCGAAGTTGTCGGAACCGCCCCCCCAACGACAGGTTCCTCTTCCAGGGTAGGGGTAAAGGTTGGAGCTGGAGTATTTGAAAAATTAATCTGATTTCTGCCTATAAAATAAGCAGCGCCGGCAACTACCAGAAACAAAAATACCGAAAAAACTCCCGCAAAATATGCCTTCCACTTCATAACTTTGCCATTATGCCATCTCTTAAAGTTCTTAGCAAGGTGTTTTGAGGTTATCTGGAAAGTTGAACGTTCACTCCGTTCTCGGCTTCGTCTGCGTAAAAGGTCACAATATTATTTGCGTCAACCTCTATCGAATAACCGCTGTCTGCAGCTGTGCCTGTTAAATTATCAAGAGGCATCTGTTTAAGATAAGGTGCAAGCTCGTCAGACAAATCTAAATCGCTTGTACCCAAAACGTGCAGGCTTGTGTCGCTAATTCCGCAAGCTGAGTATGAACCTGCGTTATCAACCACACACTCATGGAATGCAGTCAGAAGGCTATTTAAATCTTTCCAGCGGCGAGAGTTTCTGGCGTCCGCAAATCGGGTTGCAGGGTCCAAGGCAACAAAAACCACTACCGCCAGAAGTGCAATAATTACTATTACAATTAGAAGTTCTATTAATGTGAACCCCCACACCAATTTATTGGTGGTGGGGGTAAATCCTCTTTTTAAACCGACAGGATGCATTGTTTTATTATTATAAACTACACTATGGCTTGTCAAACTTGCTTTTTTACTTCGAATAACCTATAATACGAGCGGCACGAGAATTATACGAATGTATAATATGTTTCCTGCCTAATAAATATGCGAAAAATCCTGTTTTCAATTGGTCTAATAATCGCGGCCTTCAGTTTTCTGGCCAGCCCTTTGCGTGCTTCGGAAGGAACTGCAGAGCTTAAGAGTATTAAGGGTGAAACGATGCGCTGCTTCGCAACCTCGATACTTATGGAAAATTACGAATATCAAGTTTCTTTAAGCTGCAGAGATCTAATCTATCCTCCAAAGCCCGATGCATTTTCCTATATCCTTTGGGCAACTCCCACACAAAACGACAAGCCTTTAAATATTGGTGAACTTGGGATAGGAAAAGGAAATTTTAAAACAAAAACAGCCTTTTCTAAGCTTTTCGTGACCATAGAAAGCGATATACGCACAAGAGCTCCTGAGGGGGAAGTTGTAATGGAAGGCGCTATTCAGGGAATATCTTTTTTGGATCAAGCCGAAGAAACCAGTAAGCCGGCAAGTGAAAAAGTCACGCCTACCCCAACCTCTACTCCAACCCCGACCACATCTAGTGCAAGAAATATTTTAGGTAAAATTCTCGGAACCGGCGCAATAATTCTGGGACTAGTATTAGTAGTTGTTATAGTTGTTTACTTTCTTTCCCGCCGACGCTTCCGCTAAAAAATCTTCCAAGGGGGTAACTCCGTAATATATACTTAAGTTTATGCCGGACATAGAAACGGATATTAATCTTGATGGATTTTCGAAAAACATCCCCGAGGGAAAAAGGCAGAATCTATTATTAAAAGCCAAAAAAATAATATCAAATAAAAAGTTTCTGCAAGCCTTTTTTTTGATAACTCTTATTCTAATATCGATTTCTTCGATTGCCGTCCTCACTTTTTCAAAAGGCAAAAAGCCGACTCCTTCGCAGGCAAGGGTTATTCAAAAATTAAGACCACCTACTCCTACTGATACTCCACAACAAAACGAGCTTAAAGAAGTAATCGGTTTTCTACCGTCTTGGACCCTCGCGCAGGGCGCAAGTGTTTACCCTAAAAACCTCACTCAAATAATCTATTTCGGGCTTGGTGTAACCGATGATGGTCAGCTTATTCAATTTACCGAAGATGGTAGGGAAACCAGCGAATGGAAATATTTTAAATCCGATGATTTCATCCAGGTTAGGGACGAAGCAAAGGCATCTGGTACCAAAGTCCTTTTGGCGATAAAAAGTTTCAACAACGATACCATTGATAGACTAACGAGTAACCCTAATGCATCAGACAGACTTATAAATAGCCTTTTGACTCTGGTCGAAAGATACAACCTGGACGGAATTAACGTCGATTTCGAATACGTTACCGACGTTGATTTTCCAACAGTTAAATTCTTTAACCGCTTTTTGGAATCTTTAGCATCCAAACTTCGAGGGAAGGATTCTGAGCTTATCCTTTCGGTTGATGTCAATGCAACCGCAGTTTTGGTCGACAAGGCCTATGATATGGTCAAAATCGGAGAGGTTGTCGACCAGGTAATTTTGATGGCCTACGACTACCACAGAACAGAGTCTACCCGGGCAGGTCCGGTCGCACCTATCGATTCGGCGCCTAACGAGCACAATATTATCAATTCACTCGACTCTCTCAATGGCCGCGTGCCAAGGGAAAAAATAATCTTAGGAATTCCATTTTACGGATATGAATGGCAGACGCTAAACGAAAATAATAATAGTCCGGTTGTTGAAAATACCGGCGCCTTAGCTACCTACAAGAGGGTCCGTGAGCTGATTGATGCAAGAAGCGATGAAACAATTATCTGGGACGGCCTTGCCAAATCACCCTGGCTTTCCTACCAACAAAGCGGGGCAATAAAACAGATTTACTACGAGGACGATAGATCAATTGCTGCCAAGCTGGAATTTGCCAAAGGACGGGGTCTTAGCGGACTTGCCATTTGGGCGCTCGGCTACGAAGGAGACTACCAGGAACCTTGGCAGGTAATAAATAGTTACATAGACTCTAGATAATAACTTCATAAATTTTAGAACTTATATCCTATATCTTTTTTGCTATGTTATAATACGCTTTCGCGCCGCCGAATAATGCTTGAGGATTGGGCGCATGTAATTTTTACTAGAACGTTGACATCAGTAAAGGCAGGGTAAAAAATCCCAAAAAGAGGCGAGAAGCCCGAAAGGAAAAAAGCGATGTATAGGCCCGTATCACAATATCTAGTTGTAGGTGCGAGTGCCGCCATTTTTCTTTCGGCGTGTACCACTCGCCCGACCCCGCCAGTAACTGCTCCAACGGCTACGGTCATTACGGCCCCCGCAAGGGTCGCAACAACCGATCCGTCCCCCGCTGTAACCGCCACGTCAATTCCCCCAAGCCCCGCTCCAACTTCCACCCCAAGCCGAGCCCTTCGAGATATCAAGTCAGGTGAAGACCTGGTCTTGGTCAGCGAGTTTCCTATTCGCAGCTCCGACTACGGGGTGCGGATGGCCTTCGCGCCTTTTGAGCCGATTCTCTATCACAACGGCCCCAGAGTCGCCATAGAAGGTTACAACTTCGAAGCAGGCGAGGTCGTATTTCAGCTACCCGGTTTCTCAGGCTATTCGCCACTTCTACTCGTCCTCTCGGACGACGGTCGGCTATTGGCGGCCGAGAACGGGACAGAGCTGGGCATTTGGGAACTGTCCACGGGCGATAAGCTGACCTCGCTGCGTATAGCCCCAGTGTTCAGTCCTTTCTACGCTGGTTTTTTGGGGATTGACGCCTTCTGGGCCGCCGACTACACAGGCAATGTCGCGGTTTGGGAGACTGGCAACTGGGATGAGACTCGCCGCCTGGACTACTGGGGTAACCTGAACGGCGTGTTTGTACTGCCGGGCTCCGAAGCAGTTGCCATGCTAAACCGCAAGGGCGAGCTGACTATTGTGAACTGGAATGGCGAAGTAGCCAGGTCGATCCCCATCAGTGCTCAGTGGAGCCAGCTATTGGGGTTATCACCCGAGGGCAATCTGGCCATGGTAAATACCAATGCCGGCCTGTACAACGAGGAGGTGCAAGTTCTGAACTTTGAGACTGCAGAGGTATCTGCATCTTTCCCCGCACAAGCCGCAAAAGCTTTCGCGGTTTCCGACGACTGGCACTTGCTGGCCATCGCCGACGCAAGGCAGATTGTCAGGTTCATCGACCTTGAAAGTGGCCAGGAATTCTACGGCCAGGAGCTTAATGCTCTCGAGATTCGCCAACTGGCAATCTCGCCTGACGGCGATTATCTGGCAGTATACCTGCTTCGAGGGTTTGGAAATCCAGAAGGCTGGATCCAGATCTGGGCTCGAGAGCCAAAACCCTAAGCGTTGACGCTGCCTTGACCTTTACGATGTGACGAACCCCCTGGTTAATACCGACCATACATGGTCAGGAAGCTAGGGGGTTTTCACTTAGAAAAACCCACTTTATCAAAATAACCTAATTTGTCGTTGGCTATCCAGGGTATTCTCTGTTTCCTCAAATTCAAAAGCAGCGATTGTAGCCGAAGTTTCTGACTGGCGGGCCGCTTGCTCCGCTGCTTCGATTGCCTCGTCAATATTCAAAAAAGGTGTAAGCCCATTTGTTCGAAGTGGAGAACCTGGGCTTGACATTCGCAGGGATTTTCCTTCTACAAATGCACCTATCAATAACCAGTCATCAAAGTCTGTCTTCATTAGTGCGATATAACCTCCTTCACCCTTAAGTTGGGAAACATCGTCGGGATTTTCAGCCAGAAGTAGTCTTATTTTTCCTATTATTACATCTGTAAAACCAAAACCAGTTAGGCTCGAAATTTCTCTCGCGGCAGCTTGAGCCTGCTCGGGAGTATCAAAAGGGGTCAGACCGTTCGTATTAAAAGCCTCGTAAGTTGGTTCCTCGTAATTAATACTCTTGCCATACAAAACCGCAACATGTTCATTTCTTCCCACACAAACTAATCCTTCTATTTCTTTCATAAAGGGGATTATATGCTCCTCTTATTCAGGTTTGCAACCTTCGTAAGAGATTATATATTCAAAAACTCTCGTTTGTAGTTGTTACTCGAGTTTGTTGAGTATAGCAGTTTATAAACGAAAAAAGACCCTTTCGGGTCCTCTTAGACTTAAACTTAGACTTTCTACTTATCTCGATACTTGGATTGTTTCTCCGTTCTCTGCGCTGCAGGAAGCTAAAGTTACAATGTTATTTGCGTCAACTGTAATCGAGTAACCAGTTGTTCCTGCGGTACCATCTGACGGGTCCTGGGGAATTGAGGCAAGGTAGGCGGCGAGTTGTGTATCAAGATCAATACAATCTACTCCAGATCCTGGGCAAAGTGTATTACAACCAAGATTATCGTCGCCAATCTGTGTCTCAGCAGTACTTGTAGCCAAACCGCAAAGTGTCAAATCTCCATCATTGTCAACTATACATTCATGAACTGCTGTCAGAAGGTTATTGACGTCATTCCAGCGTCGGGAATTTCGGGCGTCTGCGAACCTAGTTGCCGGGTCCAAAGCCACAAAGACAACTACCGCCAAAATAGCAATAATTGCGATGACTACCAAAAGTTCAATCAAAGTAAAGCCTTTTTGAAGTTTGAGCAGTTTTCTCATGTTGCAGTCCCTATATCTATTAAAAACAATCGTCTCCTACCTTGTCAAGGGCTATTTTAGTTAGAAACTGCAGAACAAGGTATTTTGGTATATATTAAAAATATAGTCCTATGAAACTTTTAAATAACTGCTCAAACATTCCATCGCTAATTGTAGCTCCATTCTTAATAATCATCTTATTTTTCTTTTTCAACCCATCAACTTCGTTCGCTTCTGAAGAATGGTCAGAACCGATAGATATTTCAGAAGACACCGTGTCTCTCGTTGCTCCCTCGATAACTGCGGGCAGTAATGAAGTTTATGCAGCCTGGCACACACCGGGTGGAGGAGGCACTCAAGCTGAAGTCTTCTTCGTGGAGAAGTCTGGAAATTCTTGGTCTTCACCAGCTGTAATAAATCCAGGTACTATTGGTCCACACTCTCTTTCATTGGATAATTCGGGAAAAATCCATTTGTTATATCACGAACTTGAATCACCATTCTTGACCTTTTACAGAACATACGACGGTGTTACATGGGCTGAACCAGTATCTATTTCAGACGAAAAGGGCCATAGTCAACAATGGCCCTCAATCGCAATCGATTCAACTAATAAGCCCCATGTCGTTTGGCCTTTCACTCCAACTGGCAATAATGCCAGATTATATTACTCTAAAAGTGACGGTTCTGAGTGGTCTGCGGCTCTTACTTTAACGCCTAGTGATACTTTCTCATACCTGCCACGAGTATCGGTTGATAACTCAGGAATAATCCATGTTGTTTGGCTGGATTTTAATTCTAAGGATGTTTATTACAAAAAATTTGAAGGTGGTTCTTGGTCAAACTCTACACTATTATCTAATCCTGCTCTTTCTGCAGGAGATCCCGATTTGGCTGTCGATTATAATGGTAATGTAAACGTTGTTTGGGCTTACGGTGCTCCTATAAATGAAATCTATTATACAAACTGGAATGGGACGACATGGAGTACGCCAGAAAATGCATCTAATCTGGGAAGCAATTCACAACGTCCTAGTATTACAATTGACTCCGAAAACAACCTTCACCTAGTCTGGCAAAGCAGTTCCGAAATATTTTATAAAAAACGTGAAGGAAACGAATGGAACTCAGAATATATTAATATCTCTAATAATCCTTCTACATCTTGGCATTCAAACATCGTCTCAGATAGTGATGGAGGTTTACACGTTGTCTGGCTAAACAATACAGATGAAGGTACAAATCATGTCTTCTACTCCACCCTAGCCTCTGAAGGCAAAAAACTCAATGTAGAACTTATGAGAAGTATTTGGGAACCTTGGAATAACGATATTTACGACCACGCGGACGTATTTAACCCAGGCTGTGGGACAACCATTGGCCAATGTGGTTGTGCATTAACTTCAATTACCATGCTTCTTAACTATCACGGAGCAATAAAAGATCAAAATGGTAGTCCAATCAATCCCGAAACACTCAATAATTTTTTCAAACTCGATGAATCTCCAACCACTTGTAAAGCTAACGGTATCTCGGTTTCTGGCAGGAAAAGTAAGGGTTATTCGTGTGGGGGCGTGATATGGACAGCTGCGGATGAATATTCTAAAAAGGCGTTTGATGCCTTTGGAACACAAAAAATCAGATTTGTGGGAAAATTTTCAGGACATAATCCAGATTTATATCGCCAAGAAATCGATGAGAACAACCCCATTATTGCACAGGTTATATACCCCGATCCTCACTGGTTAATTATTAATGGCTACGTAGATAATACCTTTTGGATAAATGATCCCGGATTTGATAGAGACAGGTTAGACCACCCTCAATTACAAAACCAGACACTAGCTTACGTTCGTTACGAAAAAGCCGCTAGCGATTTCAGTGGGCTTTTGATTGCAACCTCCAATCCCGACCAAATCTTAGTTACCGACCCAGACGGAAACCAAACAGGATTTAATCCAGAAAACTCAACCAATATTTTTGATATCCCTGGCTCTTCTTATTTTTTTGACCAGGCAATAGCCGACGATAGCGGAGTCAGCCCGCCGCCTCATCCCGAAACAGGCAATAATATTCTTTATATAAACCTACCCCAAGAAGGCGATTATGACGTCAAACATATTCCCGGCTCCGACGGCTCTTATGGCTTCGCGGTTTATGCATATGACCGCGACGCAAACCTAATACTTAATGGTTTCGAAGGTGAAGCACCAACTGGTCAGGAAAATAGTTATAAATTTGAATATAGTCCCGAGCCCGGAGAAACTACCTTAGCACTTGATGTATCAATCGACATTTTACCTTTTGTTAGGAAGAATCTAATTTTTTACAAAAGAAACTACCTTATCCCTATCGTAATACTTTCGACGGATACATTCGATGCAACTTCAGAGCTCGATGAAACTTCCTTAACTTTCGGTCGAACCGGAGACGAAAAAAGTCTTTTAAAATGTATCAGGCCAAGGATAGATGTAAATCGTGACGTCCTCAAGGACAATATATGTCTCTTTCTTTCAAAGACAGCTGATTTTCAAAAAGGCAATACAGATGGAATTCTTAAAGGACAGCTAACTGATGGTACCTACCTTACAGCTTCCGATTCAATAATCACCTGGCCAAAATAATAAGTACTTAAGTACTTGCAAGGAGGCTCCTTTAAAGGATAGTATAAAAATATGCCTGGAAAGAATACTGTTAAGGTCTATATTAAAGAGGGTTTTTATCATATTTACAATCGCGGGGTCGAAAAACGTACGATTTTCGAAAATGACCAAGATTATAAAGTGTTTCTAAAATATCTAAAGGAGTATCTTTCGCCTCCCCAAGAAGCTCAAAATTTAAAGAAAACTGTTATCTTTAAAGGAGGCTCCTTTAAAGGTATACCAAGACAACCAAAAAATTATTACAATAAAATCGATTTGTTGGCCTTCTGCCTTATGCCAAACCATTTCCACTTATTAATCAAGCAACACTCTAATAACGCAATTGAGAATTTTATGCGGTCGCTTGCAACTCGCTATTCTTTGTACTTCAATAAAAAATATGACCGTGTAGGATCATTGTTTCAAGACCACTATAAGGCTTCTCTCATAATAGAAGACCCTTATCTTCTGCACTTAACAAGGTACATACATCTTAATCCCTCGGAATTTACAAACGATTTAAGAAATGCCTATTCATCTTATGCTAACTTTCTAGGATTAAGAAAGGCGTCCTGGGTAAAACCTGATACAATCCTTTCCTTTTTTAATAAAAAAATTTTACCTGAACTTAAAAAGATAAATACATATAAAGATTTTGTAGAGAGTTACAAGAAAAACAGCGCAACGATTTTAGGTGAATTAACCCTTGAATGAACTATATACACCTTGCAAGGAGGCTCCTTTAAAGTGTCTTCCTACACATTTGGTATCGCTTAGGAGGTTTTTGCTACGGTGTTGGGGTCGGGGTTTTAGTTGCAGTCGTAGTCGCAGTCGGAGTTGAGGTGGTTGCTGAAGTAGGAGTTGCAGTTGCTTCTTCCGCTCCTGCCTTGGTTGAACCTACTGTAACTACTATGTCAAACTCCGAACTATCGCTAAGGTCATCTTTTTTGACTACCGTGTAATCTTTGAGAGCTTTTTCAATTTCGTCAAAAACTCCACTCGGGACATCTTTTTTCATACTTACTTCTGTATCTGTAAAATCGTAAGAGGCCGCATTTGCGGTGTCTACTTCCTCAAATCCTTGAGTCTCAAGTAAACCCTTAACAACTCCCGCTTCGCCTGCTATTCCTGAACCGTTCTGAACTTGAACTAAATAATCCTCTAAAGCAACAGTTTCCGGCTCTGGTGTAGGCGTCGGAGTTGTGACGGCGGCAGATGAAGTTTCTCCACCCGGTGTCTTTTCTACACGAGACTTAAAGTATAAAGTGCCTCCCACCACCAAACCCCCTACCACTATCACAACCAATAAAATTATTATAAGTTTTTTGTTAACCGCCGGCTTTTTCTCTTCCTCTTCCTCCTCATCTGAATCCGACTCATCAGCCTCATCTTTTTCCTCCGGTTCGGCAACTTCTTTTTCGGCAGGTTCTTCCGTCTCAGGTTCGGTTGCGCTTGCCGGAGACTCTACTGCGGCGTCTGAATCTGACGGTTTTTCAACTGTTTCTTCTTTGGATGCGCTCTCAACTTCGGTTTTTTCTACGGGAGTAGAAGTCTCATCAACCGGCTTTAACTCCAAAGCTTCTTCGTCTTTCCCTTTTTTAGATTTTTTTGCGGCTGCGGCTACCATTGGATCTAGTGTCTGCTTTTTCACTTTCCATTGTGAAGGAAATACAATCTCTTTGTCAACTGTTCGTAAATCGGAAATTGCGTCGGTTAGCTTTAGGCCGTGCTTCTGCTCAACAAAATTTACAAGCTCGGAGACCTTTTTCCCTGGACCGGAAGAGATATCCTCCGAAAAATACACGTTTCCGCCTTGAGCAATCACCGCTAATTTTTCCTGACCTTCCCATAAAATTATGTGTGCACTTTTCAAAGATTTTGTTTGCGAAGCTAAAAGAACACTTACAATATCAATTGATTCTATTTTTATCTTATTCACCTTGGCAGCGTATGAGATGTTATTTAGAACTTTCTGCGAAACTGCAACTACCTGAATTAAATTAAGTTTCTTTTTGGGATTTGTTCCAATCAATTTCCAGTCAAAACTTTTTGTGGTTATTGGTTCCGGAATAAGTGCGGGCAGGGCGGAAAAAATATGCTCGCGGGAGGTTTTTGCTTGTGGAACCTGAAGAATCAAAAGATAAGATAAATTGTTTCCCAGAATTATCTTTGCCGAAGATGCCTTAAGCGTTTTTTTAATACTTGCAAAGACTTTTGTCGGATTATTCCCGTCCCAGGCTATTTCATAAAGCTTGGACTTTGAATTGACTGAATTTTTAACCCAGACCTTTTTGCGGGCCAGATAGATAATAATAGATTTTTGGAAAAGCATTCTTTCTATATTCTAGCAGAGAGAGGGGCTTACTCAACCTGTTTCCAGCTAGTTACGGTAACTGAAGTATCGCGAGTTGCCGACACTTGAATGTTTTTGGTGTGTGAATCTTGTGTTCCCGAAACTGTAAACGTCCAATCATTGCCTGATTGCGAATCTATTGTTACACTACAAGTTCCCTCAAGTAAAGTTATAGTAGAAGAAATTGAACCTAAATTATTCAATTCCAAAAGTGCATCTTCAACACATCCCTCAACAAAATCCACGGTTTCTTCATTTTTCTTCTCTCCAAGGGAAAGTTGGCTTTCGGAAATAGAAAGAAGGGAAACCGAAATACCTATCACCAAAATAACTGTTGAAATTATAAGAATGCTGGATAGGGCAACATAACCCGCCACATTGCTGCGGAATTTCCAATTTCTAATTTCTAATTTCCAATTTGTATGTTGCATTTTAGTTAGAGCGTAGTTCAACGCTTGTTGAAAATGTATCGCTTCTTTCCCATTCTTGCCTTCCCGAAGGGTTATTACTCTCCAAAGTAATCGTAAAACTAACGTTAACTGTTTCTCCGCCGCCGGATGATAAATCGGTGAATGTTAGTTCTGTAACCGTAACCTGGTCGCTTGTCAGTGTACAAGGGGCGCTCGTTGGGCAAGAGCCACTGCTTCCGAACCCAATTCTAAGCCTTCCATTGGATACGTCAAAAGCAGTAGGGTTTCTTGCAGAGTCTTCCATAACCAGAGAAATAGTCGAAGCCCCGATTGAGCTGACCCCTTCGGCATTTCTTATTTCCTGGATAATACGCTTTGATGCCAAACGCAGATTTTGAGATACTTCCAGCTGAACGCCAGATTTTACTCGGCCATAGATTATATCCCAGGCGAAATAAACGGCACCGGTTACAAAAACAGATATCAAGGCAACATATAATATGAGCTCTATAAGGGTGAAACCGTTTTTCGTTTTGAACTTCATTATTGTGGACCGATAACCATAAGCTCGGCACTATCTGCCTCCGAGACTGCAAATGCCCGGTCTTTTCCTTCGTGGTATGCAATACCATTCAACTGGCTGGCTAGGTTTAACGTACTAACCAAGCTTGTGCTTGAAGGATTGGTAATATCTAAAAGCACAAATTCGGCACTACTTTCATCTGTTGCAAAAAAAGCATAAGTTAGAGAGCCCCCTTGATAAATATCTACATCCTCGACATCGTCATCGGCATCATAGTATGCCACCTGGGAAGGAGACAGCGGATTGGACACATCAATAACATGAATGTTTCCAGAGTTTCTAGCCAAAACAATGGTGTTCCCAACTCCGTCAATCGCCTGGGCATTGGATGAACCCGAGGCGTCAAACCAACTAACCACAGAGGGAGAGCTCGGGTTTGAAATACTCACCACCTCAAGCTCTCTTGTATCGGAGTAGGTTGCCACATAGGCATAGTTACCCATTACTACCACTTCTTTACCATAGTCCGATAAGTTAGTAGACCCAATTAAGGTTGGACTTGCCGGACTTGAAACATTTATGACAAAAAATTCATGATCGGAACTTGAAATTCTAACCAAGTAGGCAGTTGTGCCGACTACATATACACCCAGAGCATTTGCGCTTCCCGGAGCGTTATAGGCGCCTAAATATGTAAGAGTGCTTGGGTTTGAAATATCATAAATCCTCAATTCGCCACTATCTTGCGTTGATGCAATGTATGCGTAATTACCCGATACGGCAATATTTTCCGGGCTTCCGCTAATATCCGTTGAGGCAATAATTGAAGGACTTGCGGGATTTGTAATATCGATTGTTACGAAATCTGGGTTTCCGCCTCTTTTTACCATATACGCATAGTTACCTTGAACTTGTATTTTTATTCCGTCATCAGAATTTGTAGCATTGAGCACTGTCACAAGTTGGGGTTGGGACCAATTTCCAAAACTTGAACTTGAAACTGGTTTTTCGAAATTCGAAAGATAGGTTACTAAAGTCACAGTATTATTTCTCGTCGGGGTAAATTCCCAGTCAACTTGTGATGTCGCTTTTAAAGTGTCCGGGTCTACCGTTCCGCCAGAATCAACGATATCTCCGTTTGAATCTCTTTGCACTTG
>Ga0209542_10009026_pt1 | contig 18403 bp, 21 predicted proteins | sample RifCSPhighO2_01_FD_184028 | JGI IMG/M metagenome (GOLD analysis project Ga0209542, IMG submission 184028) | Soil microbial communities from Rifle, Colorado - Rifle CSP2_plank highO2_0.1 (SPAdes) (version 2) | ecosystem: Environmental > Terrestrial > Deep subsurface > Rock core/Sediment ...
AAAGCGGGGTGGCATAACCTAAAAATACATACTATAGTTTTGCCATCAATTGAATATGGAAACTTACCTTGATATCGCACTTGATCTCGCCAAGGCGGCGGGCGTCGTGATGCGGCAGAACTTCACAGCGGGCATGAGAAAGACATGGAAGGACGATCGCTCGCCGGTCACCGAGACCGATCTTGCAATCAACGCGATGATCCTCAAGGAGGTGAAGAAGCATTTCCCCGATCACGGCATCCTCGCCGAAGAAGAAAGTGATCACGACGAGACCCGCGAGTATGTGTGGGTGTGCGACCCGGTGGACGGCACGCACAATTTCTCGCATGGCCTCCCGACTGCGACCTTTGCGCTCGCGCTCCTCCATGGAGGCCAACCGATCCTCGGCGTCATCATGGATCCGTTTGAAGATCGCACCTACTGGGCCGAAAAAGGCAAGGGTGCTTTCCAAAATGGGAAACCAATTCATGTGTCCAATTCCCCTTCGATCAAGAAAACGTTGGTCGGCGTCGGAAAAACGCGCGACATCAAGAATCTCTTCCCGGTAATGGACAAACTGCACCAGGGCGGCGTCTCAATCATTTCTGGTCTCTCGATTCATTATCTCTCCTCCCTTGTCGCTGCGGGAGAATTTTCCGCAAGTATTTTCGGCGGACCATCCTGCCACGATATAACGCCCGCCAAAATCATTATCGAAGAAGCCGGCGGCCGCGCAACCGATATGTACGGCATCGTCCCTGTCAGCTTCGACCGCGATATGTCGGGCCAGCTTTGTACCAATGGCCTCGTGCATGATGAAATTCTTTCCATCCTCGCGCTCGGTCCCGATCTTAAAAAGATTTAGAAATTGTTATGAGCAAAGCGAATTACAAGTTCTTAACCCAGCACCAGTTTTAGCTATTTGAAATTTCGATTTCCCAAAACTGGTACTGGGTGTAAGATATTCTAAACTCGATTACTCGTTAATAATATCTAACATATGATCGTCACAACAGAAAAGTTGTTTGAAGCGGCATACGGCAGGTATTCGATCGGTGCATACAATATCAACAATCTCGAGCAGATTGTGGGCCTCTTCCGCGGCAACCAGCAGTCGAATGCTCCTTTTATCCTCCAAATATCGCGGGGAGCGCGAAAATATACGGATAAGCGCTTTCTCGAGGGAATGATTCGCAGCGCCGATCAGGTGTTCCCCGATACGATTTTTGCGGTCCATCTCGATCACGGCGACGAAGAGAGCTGCCACGACTGCATCGATTCCGGCTTTTATTCCTCCGTCATGATTGATGCGTCCAAGGAAACGTTTGAAAAAAATATCGAGATCACGAAGCGGGTGGTACAACACGCGCATGAAAAAGGGATTTGCGTCGAAGCCGAACTAGGGCAAATCGGCGGCGTAGAGGAAGATGTGGAGGGCGACAGCGCATTTCTCACTAATGTCGATGAAGCAACCGAATTCGTAAAGCAAACAGGCTGCGATAGCCTTGCGGTCGCGGTAGGCACCTCACACGGCGCGTACAAATTTGCTGGCGCTCAGAAAATCTATTTCGACCGCTTGAAAGAACTCCATGAAGCACTTCCCAAGTTCTCGCTCGTGATGCATGGCTCCTCATCTGTCCCTCAGTCGGAGGTAAAGCGCATCAACGAAGCTGGCGGCAAATTGGATGGCGCGCGGGGCGTCGACGAAGAGCAGCTCCGCGATGTGCATAAATACGGTGTCGTCAAAATCAATATCGACACCGACGGCAGGCTTATCTGGACGCGCGTCCATCGCGAATACTTCCGTGATGATCCCAAGGGTATCGACTTCCGCGATCCGGGCAAAACCTATATACAAGCGTACGCAGATTTCATCGCTGCCAAAAACGCAGTTTTCGGCTCAGCAAATCAGCTTGAAGGTGTAAGGGCGCTATTAAAATAGCCTTTCGCTCAGGATAGTTTCGACATCTCGCATTGTGGAAGCATAGGCGTCGGCGCCATTCTGCTCGTACCCATCCAACAAATTTCCGGTAAAACCAATGACGAACGCGCCTGCTGATTTTCCCGACTGAATACCGGCATTTGAATCTTCGAGAATGAATGACCGCTGTGGCTCAACATTGAATTCTCTCAACATTTCTATGTATCCATCCGGACTTGGCTTCGGGTTTAACCGGGAATGTCGAAAGAGCGATACTGTTCGTTCTATTTTTGCTGCATGCAAGAGGCGCTTGAGTACCAATTCAACACAAAATTGAGGTGATTGCGTAACAAGCCCAATTTTGTAGCCTTTCGAATCGAGGCTGTTGATCAGCTCATCAGCGCCGGGGGTAATCTGCGAACTCTCGTACACGGCAGAAAGATCAATTTCGGCATAACCCTCCATGATGTCTTCAAAACTCGCGGACGGGTCTATTTTTTGGACTCTCTCAAAAATCTGAGAAGCATTTATCCCGACGGTGCTTCCGAGGCGTAGAGCCGTGTCTTTCCCAAGCACACGCTCAAGCATCGGTTTTTCGAGGATCTGCCACACGCGCTCACTATCGATGAGCGTACCGTCCATGTCAAAAATAAACGCCTGGTTCATGTGGACTCAACGAGAAATTTACTGAACCGTGTAAAAGCGTATTTGGAACGGTTTTGGCCATACTACCAGTCCTGCAGGGCCCTACAAGCAGCTTTGAATTAATTAGAGGCCATACTTCTTGCGTTTCAGGTCGTAGGAGCCATACCCGCCCTCCAAATGGTCTACAACATCATTTTTAATCTGTTGCTGGTCGATTGAGCCGGATCGCGCCACCCGCCCCTTAACACCGTCGGCTTCGAGCACGACGTATAGATCCGAGTCAGAAGAGACTGAAATGCTCGAATTGTGTGTCGTGAAGATGAATTGCCGACTGTGCTTATCTATTCGCAATTTTGAGCATATATCGAGCCAAATTGAGGGCACATCGAGTGCATCCTCTGGCTGATCGATAATCACCGGCATACCACCATCCCCAAGCGCAATCATGACGAGCGCATCGGCCTTTTGGCCCATCGATAGTTCTGAGAGTGGATAGTACTGGCCATCTTTTTTCTGGTATGCGATGTCTACTCGATCTTCGGGATACCCTTCGTATTGCATCGCGAGCGTTCCTTGCAAATTCTGAGGATCGTAAAGCTCACTGATTATACTTTCCGCCTTTTGTTCAGTAAGGCTCGCGAGCTTAGCCAATTTTTTCGCATCTCTGTCGAGCACCATTTCCACGAGATCGACCGGAGAAATCCGGCTCACTATGTCGTCGATTTCTTTTTCCACCGCATGTGAGCCGATTTTCAGCTTTTTGAGAGTCTTGATGTATGTCGCCTTATTATCCCCTTGCTGAACCGTGAGACGCAACCTGCCAGCAGATTTATCCGTGATTAGTTTCGCCTGTGCCGAACGCTCGGTGAAGTATGCGCCCTTGCTGGTTGAAAGTTGCTGCAACAGAGTCGATCTTTCCGCACGGATTTCGGTATATCGAGTCGCGGCGCTTTTCGCATTCTCGACTTGGACATCCAGCTCTTTCTTGTCTGCGATGAGTTTCTTTCGTCCTGTTTCGAACGATTCTTTTTTCTCTTGTCGCTTTATTTCATTGCTGTATTTTCGTTCGAGTTGTGCAAACTTATTCGACTTCATCCACGCTACGAAGCTAGCTGTAGACTTTCTTTTGGCTGTAATAATCTCTTGTCGGCGCTCCTTCAGCGACGCGACGACGCCATCGTAGCTACCGGACACATCGGCCTCAATGATGTCCCGCAGCTCTTTCGGAGCTTTCTTCGGCGCAGGTGCCTCGTCTTCGAAATCCGAAATGGTCTCATCCACTTTTTCGAGCAACGAGTCATAAGCTTCGATCTGTGTCTCGATCTCTACCTTTTCGTCTGCCAGTTTGAGATACTGATCTGCCGTTCCTTTTTTTGTACCGCTGCCCAGTTTTCGTTTCAGTTTTTTCAACTTCTCATCAACAGTGGCCTGTTGTTTGACGAAAGATTCTAAGTTGGCTGAATCCTCTGCGGCTTGAAAGAGCTTGCGGTCGAGATTGCCGAGATCCTGGGCATTTTTCGCTACATTATTCCTATGGCTTTCAAAGTCGCGAAAGTTGTCGAGCAGCGTGAGTTGTGCTTTTGGATCGCGAGTGATTTCTAAAATCTCGTTCTGACTGTAAATGAGAAGCGGAAAGATCGAAGACACGTCGCCTTTGAAGTCGTCGCCTGTCGTCTTATTCGTACAGGTGATCGGGGAAGAATACGGATTTCTTGGATTGTCGTACTTGCGCGCCAGTTCATATTCGTCGCCGCTCGCATCCTTGAATGCAACGCGTACCTCCCCGTTGATTCGCAGCTGCTTTTCGAGCTTTTCCCTATGATCGCCGAAAAGTGCTTGTTGTGGTCTGCGGTCGAATGCGAAGCGGAGAAACTCAACGATGAGTGATTTTCCAGTCCCCGTGCCCCCAATTATGCTGTTCATACTTGGGTTGAAAGTAAGTGTTTGACCATCAAGGAAGCCGCCCGATATGGTCATACTTTCGATTTTTGCGTGCCCCGGATTTATTTTTTCTGATTCATAGTCCTGTACCACTCGGCTATCGGGATCTTCGAAGCACTGTCGCAATGACTCAATGGTGAGTTCTCCCATCTTAAAATACGTGAAGCTGCTTCCAATTGCCTTTAGGCAGTGCCCATTGTCGTCAGGGCTTCGATTGTCCGATGCTCTGTGTACGGCAAGCTTGCGCTCGTATACCACGTCTTTTCCATTTAGATAATCAATCAGCCGTTTGCCCTTCGGCTTTTTGAAATCTGCCGCTGTCGCTTCGGCGGCGCAAAGATTTTCATTCTTCACTATATCGGTTCGTGGATTACCTTTGATGTCGGAGAGGGCACCATGTGTAGAATTTGCATGCGCAAGCACAGGCAGACCACCGGCGCTGCGTACAATATTGATAACATCCTGCACGCCTTTTGGGCTGAATGATTCTTCTCCCGCGCCTTTAATATCCAATTTTCCGAGCACCTTCTGTAAATCATCTTTCGTCTTCGAGGGATCGAACAAGGCGATGATGTGAATTGGACCATTTGCTGATCCTCCGCAGGATATCTCTATGCCTGGGAATATGGTGAATCCTTTCTTTTTTGCCGCGTCCCTTGCAGCGTCGACAAAATCCACTGTGTTGTGATCTGTAACGGCCATCGCATCCAAGCCTATTTTTTGTGCGTGCTCGACAATCTGTGCCGCCGTCACAGCCTTATCTGCGAAGTCGTGCGACGCTGGGGTGTGCACGTGGAGATCGAGCTTGCGCAGTTTGAGGGACATAAGGCCCTACATATTGACAAAACGGTAGTAAACCCGCAATAGCAGCGAATTTTATGTATTTCTCCAAATTGGCAAAACTAGAGGTGAGTTAATGTACTGACGCCATCAGCTGTAATTAAAGATGTCAGCCCATACGCCGCGTTGCACTGGAGGCGGCCCATACTGATTAGAGCCGTCAGTTCCTCTAGTAAACAGGAGCCCTAGCGCAAAAATTGCCCCTAAGTAAGGAATATAGGTACAGAGACTGAGCCAACCCGTGAAGTTAAAGTCATGACAACGGCGTATTGCTAGCGTGGTGTGGAAGAGAAAAGAGAAAATAATCGCAACACCGATGAGAAGGCCGATTAAGTAATTCACCAAGGCAGATATTAGCGCCATTGAGTCTCCAGCAGCCGCTGCGGTGGCATCGGCCGCGAAGGTGTTTTGAAGTAAACGTACAACTCCAAAAAGCGAAAGTAAAATAAACAAAGGGGCAGCTGCCAAAAGACTACCGAAGAAATAGTGTAAACGGCCGAGACGGCCGCTCCATAGTCGCCTAATTCCTGTAGGAATGTCTACCGCAATCGGCACGGCGACCGCTCCATTTACCCTCGTGCCGCAAGAATTGCAAAAACCCGCTCCCTCCTTAACTTTTGCTCCACAATTTGCACAGTACATAGCTTTTATTTGAAACTTAATAATTATTGAACATCTATCAGCCGCACCTCAAAAATTAGTGTGGAGTTAGCGGGAACTACAACCTCTCCTGTCTCTGGGTCTGTAACATCTTGGTCGCCATAGCCCAACTCGGGCGGTATCGAAAGCAATCTCTCGCCGCCCACTTTCATGCCGTTGACGCCTATTTGGAATCCGGGGATAAGGTCTTCCGTTCCAAGTTCAAAGGTCAAAGGTTCATTATCGTGAGCGGCGGAGCTGTCAAAAATGGTGCCGTCAGTGAGCTTGCCAACGTATAACACCGACACCGTCAAACCGGGTTTTGCCTCCCGACCAGTGCCGACGGCAATATCCTCTCCTTGAACCTCGGGGCTTTCTGTCTCATTCGTGTCGGCGCTGATTCTGCTGCCCAATTCCGTAAGCTCCGTACCACCGCTTAATTCTCTCTGTTGCGCTTCCCGCGCTTTCTCCCTTGCAGAACTTAAAGAAGCAAGCACCACGGCAGAGAGAATGCCGATGACGGCTATTGCGACGATAATAATAAGTAGCACAATCGCTGGGTGTGCTGAACCGGATTTTACGGTGGAAGAAGGAACCGGTGCGCCCCCAGCCGTAGCTAACTTATTTCCGCACGAAGTACAAAACTTTGCTTCTCCTAGTATTTTTGCGCCGCACTTTATGCAAAACATAATGAATGTGAATTAATTAGTAGGCGTTAAATTGCGACGCGTCAACAGTCTCCGTTTCAGCTGTCCCTCCAACAACCGGATTCAAGGTAACTTCAAAAATCGTATATTGACTGTCAGTTGTAACGAAATCGAATGTCTCTTCGAAGGAAGAGTACCCGACATTTCGGCTGAACGTTTTTGTGTCTGCATCCCAATCGATACCCTGCGCGAAAGCAAGCCAGTACGTGCCATCAGAAACATCTTTCATCGTGTATGTGCTGTTGGCCTTGATGTATATAGTTAAAACGGATGTGCCGTCACGAATAAGCTTCGCTACTGCATCTTCGTTAGTTCCATTTTTTATTTCGAGCTCGCCATAACCTTGCAGATACGCACTTCTTTTTTTAAGGATTGTGCCTGTCGGCAAAGATACAGCCGGAGCGTCGGATTGAGCTTGAAGACTGAGATTGCTCGTGCTATCGATCGTGTCGCCTACAACTTTGTTTGTATAGGTATCTGATGTCTGAGTAACTGGTGCGGGTAGTGGAGCTTGCGTGCTCGAATTGTCTGCACTAGCAAAATAGCCCCACACAATAAGAATACCTATGAGAGCGATTGCCCAGTAGCGACCAATGGTGTGAAAGTAATAGCTGAGAGAGTGTCCGTTCATACAGTTGTTGGTTCCTGAGTTTTTGTTCCGCATTGGATGCAAAAACGACCCTCCGGAAGAAGGTTCTTACCGCATTCGCCGCAATAAGCGGGCTTTGCCTCTGCGAGAGCAACTGTTTCTGTCTCAGTGGGTTTGTTCTCGGTCGTAACAACCCCGCTCAGTGCTTCCATTTGTGTTCGATACTGAACTTCCGTTATCTTTCCACTTGTAAGCATTTGGTTTGCCTCTGCCACAGGACGTACCTTTGCTAGCTGGTCTGAATTCAATTCCAATCCATACTTGCATACGGGACATAGAAGCATCCACTCTGTGCGATACGGAATTACCGGTATGAAAAACAATGTGAACCACGTCGTTCGTCGCATGAGTACCCAGTAGTCCTCGTTGTGACAATGGTCGCACATTTGCTTGAATACCGAACCAAGCACCCAAATTGTCTGATGATTCCAGCCAAAGATAATCATATTTATTCCAATAATGAACCGATAATAATTAAGGCCATGAAAATAATGCCGCCCACAATAATGGCAACCTCCCAACCGGTAAATGTTTTGGTGAGAGGTTTGGCAGGCGCAACCTTGCTATTGTGTTGATTAATTGCGGATTGAATTGGCAGTAACGGGAGTGGAACAATACAGATGGAAACCATAAACCAGAGCAAATATGTCAGTGGGTCTGTTCCAGTGCTTGCTGCATCCATGCTGCCCCACGCATTACCGACGACGTAGAGGACGATGTACGCAGCTGCTAACCATCCCGCAGAGGCAGAGCCCATATAACCGCTCTCCTTAGCAGAACGCACAACTCGCTTGAATAGGTCGTACGCGAAGAAGATAGAGAACCATGCCCGCCAGAATGGTTGTATGTTTGAACCCTCGGCACGCTTTACTGCATCCCAGTTGCGATAAAACCAATAGAGCTCATAGAGATTCATTGTCAGTATGGAAAACAGTATTAGACGGGTCGGTGTAATCGCAAAATATTCGACAGCGGTGGCACTGCTTGTCGTAGAGGCAACGGATGTTCCGCATGACTGGCAAAATTGAACGCCATCCCCCAACTTTGTGCCGCATTTCTCACAATACATATAGAATAGTAAATAAGTTAATAAATTAAATGTTTTCTAGATACTTGTCGGTCGCATCTAAAAACTGATGGACATCCTCCATTGATATAAGAATGCCGAGACTTTCGAAATCGTCGCCATTTACCATTGTTGGAATACCTATCGCACATCCGTTCGCATCAATAGCGAGGCCGCCCGAATTTCCGTGGCTAATCTTTGCGGATGTAACTATCGTCTCATCATTTGGAATCGCACTGATGAGGCCATCAGTGACAGTGAGATACCACCCACCGCCGCTAATAGCTGGGTAGCCATATACTCGGATTGGTTCACCAAGAGTTGGTTCAGTATTTTCACAACCATTAAATGCAGTAAACGTATTTGTATTTGACCCGTAGCTTCGACCGTTATCATCTACATAAGGCTCAGTAATAGTAAAAAATGCAAGGTCATATTTCTCACTGGCTCCGGGAATTTGTGCGGGCTCGGCCAAATACATCTCATCTATTTTTCCTGTTTGCGGGTTTGGTACCGTGACTAAGCAGTTTGTCACTGTTGGTTCTCCATCACTGTCCTGCGGGATGATATGGTTATTCGTCAGTATCATTCCGCTCTCAGTAATAATTGTCCCAGTGCCTCCCGTAATATCTGAGCCCTCCTGACAAAGAATATCAACAACGGAGACGGCGACACTGTCTTCCTGATTTTCAAGGACCACTTCCTTTCCTGTAGGAGTTGGTATTCTTGTATCGCTTTGCGCATCCTTCAGCTCTTCAACCAGATCAGAAAAATCACCGTCATCAATGCTACCTACACTACCGACACTCAACGTAAAAAACATGACAATCACAATTGCTCCTGCAAATGAGCCGCTCACAATGAACTTGCCTCTGTGTTTTTCCCAGAAGTACTCTTTATATTCGTGATTCACATGTGGTAATGCGGTACCGCAGTGTCGGCAAAAAGCTGCTCCGACGCCGACTTTCTCACCGCAGTGTTTGCAGTACATAGGAGGTAATAATTAGGGGTTCTTCTGGTTACTATGGGATAGTATTCATGAATTAGCAAGTACCGCCCAATAACGCATGATGTATACGAGGGCGAACAGGGTTAAGATCAGCTCCAATACGGTCGGAAATTCATGTGTGTATGCGACTCCTACGCCGGTCACTGCTAAGAAGGAAACCGCGAGGATGTGAATGAAAACGTGTACCACGGTTCGAATTTTCATATGCAATTTTAACTTATTTACATCCGTACAGTTTTGATATGCATTCATCCACTAGCCTCTTCGTCTCACTTTCTATGCCTGCCGAGTCGTGCGCGAATGAACAGTTAGTAAAGAGCCTGTTGAGATAGTATCCATTGCACTCGGCAAATTCTCCGCCTCTCTCCTGGCATTTTTTCAGTACTGCTACTGCGGCGTCCATATCTGCGCGCGAATTGAGTCTCGTATCAATACAACCCAGGTGGAGTAACGTTTGTACGGCGTTCTCAGATTGCTTGTGGCACCGAGCGATCTCTGCCGTGCAAGCTGCCACTTTATTTGCAGCTTCCTCCATGCGTTTTTCCGGTATTCGTACGGAAGCTTGGTATGCAACAACGACAATGATGAGTATGCCCGCGAATATCCATGCACCAAGGGGAATTTTTTTCATAAGGTTTGATTTAAAGATTATTGAGCGAGGTATATATGGCACGCCACGCCAAAAATAAGCCAATCTCCAGGAATACGAATGCGATCATTATTGCCACGTGATCGTATACGCCCGTGAAAATCAGAGTGGTTTGTTGCACGGCCTCATAGCAGGCTGTTGGGATGGGGAGGAAGGCTGTGGCTTCGGCAAATCGCGAAAACCCGATGCGATATAGAATGTGACTGATGTAGAGATAGGACAAAACGGCGAGTATCCACGACGCGATTACGGCGATACCTGTCGCGATGGTCTTTTTGTGTTGTTTTAACCAATGCATAAATGAACTCATGGCTGTTAAAGGGAGGCTCTTTACAATAGCAAATTATTCCACTTTGGAATATCCCACTATGGAATAGAGCATGGATGGTATGAGGAAGTCCATTCATACTAAGGAACATGCAGTCTTTGTTGAACGGCTGAGAAAAGCCAGAGCCGATGCGGAACTGACGCAGGTGGAAGTTGCCAAGAAGCTCGGATGTACCCAGAGCTACATTTCGAAGATCGAGTCCGGCGAGCTGCGAGTGGATGCTTTGGGGTTGCAACGACTCGCCAAGGTCTACGGCAAGAACATCGGCTATTTTGTGAAGTAAGCGCAAAGACGGCGACCTCCCGCCAAGAAAGATCGCCGTCTTGTTATAGCGACTCAGGCTCCAAGACGCTGAATGAGTTCGGAAATTTCTTCCTTGGTCATTTGGTCCAGAGAAGCCGCGAGCTGTTCTCGCTCAGGCTCGTCGTAGGAACTTTCAGCCAGTAATCTATTCGCGTATGCCTTTTGTCGATCGGTCGCGGGCTCAGATACGTACGTCTCTTTGGGTATATATGCCCCACCAAGAGACGCGCCCATCTTCGCTCGATCTGCATCAACTGCCTCAAGTCGCAGAGCGTCTAGAACCTTTGTGGCATTGTTGGCAGCGGAAAGAAAACTTCCATTTATCGCTGAATTTATGGCCCTGTCGATAAATTTATTCATGCGATTGAGGGTTGCCCAGCTTCTCCCCTGGGAGATCACGCGGTTGTCTTTGCGCAGGGTGCAAAGAACGGCGATCAAGCCAGGTACATGCTTGAACGTGTCTAACGTTGCGGCATCTTCCTCGAACGTCACGGTAAGTTGGTACGTGACACAGAGCTTCCTCAATTCAGTACGAACGGAATGTTCTTTATTGCTGAAGTCTGACGCACTCCTGCGTTGGATTGGACGTATTCCCCGCGGCTGGATTGGAGAGCGTTTGAATGTTGTCGTGTTCATATCTTGGTTGTTATTTTCTAATATAGAGACACAGGCTTCGACTAGCTGTAAAGGCTCTTGTCGTTATTAAATTAGAGTCTTCACTTATCTCGTGGTACGAGTGGACACGAAATATGGGGTGTGGGGGTGTATATCGGTCTGTGACTCCCAGCGCGGCAAGCATCAGAGAATATGGCTGGTACACGGACCTGCGCAATATTTGTAACCATCGTTCACTTTTCTGACTCTGTATACAGATATCGTGTTCTGTAGCTACTCGCAGGTACGGAAAATTTTGAATTAACTATGATACGGTTCGTCTATGGGGCAGGAGTTCTATGCGATCAAGGAAGTCGCCTTGAAACTTGGGTATGAGCCAATAACAATCTACCGTCGAATATGGTTCGGTGATCTAAAAGCGTATAAGATTGGCAAAGAATATCGAATTAGTCACCATGAATTGACGCGATTTCTGAGGAGCTGCGAATATTTTTCCCCATACAGTTGATTCTCGTCATTACGACACGATTTTTTCTTGACTTTTCGTTAGTAATGCGATATGTTTCCCCCTAGAGAAGCAAACGCTTCTCGACAGTGAGTGGTTTTTTCCAAGCAGCATAAAGAAGTATTTCAGCATATTGAATCTCATCATAAAGCGACCTTTCGAACATTAGTCAGGTCTAACCGAACTAAAAAGCGGATAAAGTAAATGTTCCCAGAAACGATTAGTTTGTGAGCCCGTCTCGTAAATTGATCATGTGCGGGAACTTTTTTAGTTTCCGTCTCAATGTCGGTAGGCTACTAGCAGAAATCGTGCAGTGGCTTTCGTCGAACCCGCTTCTCTACTGCACACGTCGTGTAATCGGCGTAAAAAGCATGCCTCTATGAAAACAGCTCTTTCAGATCAAAAAAAGGAGGTACGAAATGATCGATACCGTCGCTCTCGCAGTTCCGATAGATTGGGCTGAAGAAGAGAATTGGGAAATGTGGAGAAGCTGGCAGTCGAAAACCACAAAGAGCGGCTTCGTGGTCTATGTAAAAAACGCAACGGATGCTGACAGGAGAGCAGGATTATACCTGCCGCGCCTGACTCGGTATCGAACACGTCAGCGCAGGTGGTATATAAAAATGGAATTCTCTGTGCCAAAGCTCCTCTACGGCAATAACGTTGACGAAGTAAACTACGGGCAGTTCTGGGCCGTTATACGAGTGCTACAAGCACGACTGGCGCACATGGACGTACGGATTAGTCGTCGCAGCCTTGCACATGCGAATGTCCTCTCCGTCCACTACTCGAAAAACATACTGTTGCCGTTGGGTTATACAGCGCAGCACGTGATTTCAGAAATTGGGAAGATTGATGTGCAGTCTCGTTTCCAACACTCACATATCATGTACGCGAACGGTGGTGAACAAATCAAAATTGGGAACAATTCATACTCCGTCGAGATGTATGATAAGCCAGCCGAAGTGAGACACACGGGCGAAGTCTCAAACGAGCTACTTACTCGGTTACGTGAACGAGGCGATGTTCTCCGTCTTGAAGTGAAATTGAAGAAAAAGCAAAAACTGAATGCATTATTCGAGACGCTCGGATACGCGGGGAATCCCACGTTCTGGAATGTGTTTTCAAGCGAAAAGAGCAGAGCCGTATTACTGCATCACTGGAGTCGGATGATAGCGAAAGATGACCTAACGCTCTTCACTCGTCCGCCAACACCGGCAGACGTGCTACGACAAATCCTGATTGCGCATCCGGGAGAAACAAAGATGGCAATGTTCCATACTGGACTCCGTTTAGTTGCACGAGATTGCGGCATAAACGAACTACGGACAATACTGACGAGACATTGCGATGAACGAACATGGATCCGTTATCGCGAAGAAATGCGGACAATTAGCGAAGAGTGCGAGCGAGTGCCCATGAACGAGTGGTACACAGAAATAAACGCACAGTTGACCGCGTATAGGCCGCTGTGCATGGACGAATTACTAAAAGTTAGAAAAAATCATGAATAACAAAAATATTCAGCTGTTCGTTGAGTTAATACAGGTCGCTACCAAGGCGTACGAACGCCAGCAGCGCTCAGAAAGAGTCAAGGACGGGCTAGCACGCAAACGAGAGGCAGAAGGAAAGATTACCCCCCATCGAGTAATACGTAAAAAATAGATGACAGAAAGAGGGGGTCGGGTGAATCTACCAGAGGCTAATGGGAGACACGGCAATGTCCGTACAGCCTCCTAGCCGACCCGAAGCGGATACATGGAATGATACGATACGAAACAGTGGCGAAGTCTCATCCGCATGCCCCCCTCAAAGGGACAGCGGTGAGACCGGGCCAATCATTCCGATTGCCGAGTACCGACGGCTGCTAAAGGATGATACGAGTACAGACGAACAGATTCTAAATCGTCTGGAGTATCTCGAATCATTCTGTCGGAACATAATCAGAAATGAAATAAAAACTTATGTCAGTAAGAAACCAGAAGAGAAGATATGAGAGAAGCATCGCCGATCCTGGCCCGTTCAAGGGTCGGGTCGGCCTTGTGTACGTGCGTGTCTCCGGGAAAAGCCAAGAATTGACCGGGCATGGTCGAGAGAGTCAAGACGCAAGATGCCAAGATGATCTTCGTAGCGTCGGAGTGCCATATGAGAAATCTTTCATCGATACGTTCACAGGTGGGGGAGATTTTATGCTACGCCCAGCTATGCGTGCGATGTTGTCGTACATCGATGCTCATCCGCATAAGATGTTTGTGGTTGTGTTCGACGATCTCAAACGCTTCGCCAGAGATACGGAGTTCCACATCAAGCTCAGAAAAGCATTCCAAGCACGTGGAGTTCTTCTTCGCTGTCTCAACTACAATTTCGAGGATTCTCCAGAGGGTCGTTTTGCCGAAACGGTCTTTGCGGCTCAAAATCAGTTGGAACGTGAACAAAATAGGCGGCAGGTCATACAGAAGATGAAAGCGAGGTTGGATGCGGGATATTGGCCATTTCCTCGTCGTAGAGGGTACGATTTCGTGCCACGGCCAGGTCATGGCAGAGTAGCCGTACCGAACACGGAAGGTTTACAAATCTTGAAGCCCGCCTTGGAAGGGTTCGCCAATGGGAATCTCTTTCGAAAAATCGATGTGTGCAATTATCTTGTTGAGCGTGGATTTTGGGGCAAACAAGACCCAGTAAAATACATCGATAAAATGACCGCGCTGTTCAAAGATCCGTTTTACTGCGGGGACATCGTATATGAACATTGGGGCGTGAAGCGGCGTCCAGGCCACCATGAGGCCCTAATCTCCACCGATACCCACGAGAAGATATTGCGCCGTCTCAACAGAGATGGTGCAGTGAAGCATGAACGCAAGGATATTACGGAAGAGTTCTGTATGCGAGGCTTGCTCGACTGCGTCGAGTGCGGCAAACACATCACGGCGGCTAATACGGTAAAGAAGCGCACTGGCCAGAAATTTCCGTACTACTACTGTCAAAATAGAAAATGCGGGCTGTACGGTAAAATGCTGCGCAAAAAAGATGTCGAAGACAAGTTCCGGGTGCTGCTTGAACGAAACAAGCTGAAACCTGAATCAAGCGTGCTGACAGTGTCCGTATTTGATGTGGTGTGGGAACAGGAAATGACCGGTCTCAAGTGGCAAGACCGCATCACCGAGGAACGCAAAGAGGATCTAAAGAGAAACGTGAAGCGTCTTGTCGAATTATCACGTAAGACCACATCGGATGCGGTGCAACGGGCATACGAAATGGAGATCGAAGAAGCTGCAAGAGAGGTAGAAAAAATGGAAGAAGCGACCAGCGGCGGAAAGGACTTATCGATTCCTTATCGAACCGCGCTGGATAAGGCCACCAAAACCTTAGAAAACCCAATATCTATTTGGGATTCTGTCGATGTGCATGAGCAACACCGGCTCTTTTTCTTCCTTTTTGAGGCCAAATTGCAGTACGACAAAGAGGACGGTTATCGAACCGGCGATTCTCTAAGCACCACAAGGCTTTTTGAGGAACTTGCGGCTGCGAAAACCCTTGATGTGGTGTTTGTTTGAAAAAGTTAGAACCCATTTCGAGCAGAACCCCTGACTTCGCACGCGCGGAGCGCGTGGTGGCTTGAAACTGCCTCGTACGCTCCGATTGTGTGGTGATGCGAACCAATGCGCCTCGGACACGCTCGCGGACTCGCGTGTGCAAAAACCAAAAAATTTCCTTGCATTTTTCTCGCGCCTCCTCCCCCCACCCCTCCGCCGCGAAGCGGAAAAAGAAATGGAAAGGAAATTTTTGGTTTTGCTTCGCCGTATCAGTCTCCGAAAAGAGCACTATTATTTTATCACTTTTGGTTGCTCTTTTCTCCGCCCTCACGGCGACCGAGGCGCTTCCTATCCGCGTTCTGTGGTAACTCTAAACTCTGTGGCTTCGGTGGCGAACAGTGGTACCTCATAAAGAGGATTGTGCTAGGCACAAACAAATCTGTATGTGCTTGCCCCGCCCGCCCTGTGCGCGCACAAATCCCCGCCGTTTTTAGGAGAAATTATAAAACGGCGAGGATTACTCCCTTAATACTTCGTGTCCACATAATATCCGTGTCTACCTCCACAGCGATAGCCACTTTTATCTTTATGCTCTCGCAAACTACTATCGTGTTTGCTCTTTGTAAATTTTCTTCCGCAATAGTTACATTGGTAAATATATTTTGGTCCAAACGAAGAACGCCTAGGCGTTCTTGATAGGCCAGATGTTCTGCGTGGACGCGGAGCAGGTGTCGGTCTGTTTGGGTCAAATAGATATGGATTTTCTGGCGTTTCGCCAGCTTTGGATAACTCTATCGGAAACTGCGGTGTAAATTTTTCATCGGTATTTTCAATTGATTCGATTTTCTCTGCAACAAAACATCTAACGCCTGGCTCGTTATCTCCACCGCTCTTATTGAAAACATAAAAATATTCTCGCTCCGCACCATCTTTTCGTTGTAGATATTTTAGTGAATAAGGTTCAACAATTCTATCCGCTCCTTTGTAGCGAATTTTTAGTAGGGTTTGCTCTCGTCCAGCTTTCATTATTGGGGTTCTAAGTTCCGAGCCAAAATATGCGAATTGTGCAAAACCATTGTCAGGATAAATACCAAACAAAGTTTCGAGGTCGGTAGTAAACAAGTTTATTGCCTCATCAACCCCAAACATAAATTGTTTTGCACAAACAACGGTTTTGCTCCAATAATCCTTAAAGTAATCAAATGGTGTTTTGTGCAAAATATTTTTCAAAACATGGGGATTTTTTCCGAAAATAGTCTTTTGTACAAAAGTCCGTACCACTTCCTCTTTGTTGAGGTCGCCACCTAATAATTTTATTGAGTAAACATAGTCAAATAAATCGGGGGCGTGCTGTCTTTGTAGAAGACATTTTAATTTTGTAGCAATAATCTCCTCAAGTTTCATACATCGGATTTTACACGATACATTTTCCGCGTCAGAATATGGGTGGATTAAATCAACTGTTTGTATCGGTAAAAGAACTTTATCAAAACGGGTAATATCCATTGAGATTCTCAATTTGATATGATCGGCTTCGCCGTTAAATCCCTTGAAATAAACTCTTACTTCATAAACACGAAGTCCTGGTATTGGGGCTTCCGAAGCTGAAAACTTTTCCTCAACTTTATTGTCGGTTTTTACAAAAACAACTCCAGCTTTTTCTTGAATAAAATCGCAAACTTTGTTTATTTCTTCAAGGAGAGCATCTTGAGCAATATCGCCAGGAATACCGAAATCCAAATCGGAAGAAAAGCGAGTATTTTTGAAATACCCTTTGCGTAAGGCGTTTCCGCCTTTTAGAAAAATAGTGTCTTTGAGATTACTTGCTGTAAAAATCCCAAAAATTAGCCAACCAAAAACATAATCGCGCTCAACATTTGACGAGTGAATTTCAAACTCTTGTGATTTAGATTCAATTTCATCTTTAGTTATCATTGCCTATTCGGTCATTTTCACCTGGTCGGAAAATTTTGAGTTTAACCCCATAAGATGCTTCATCAGAACTAAGGTATCCCTTTTCATCGCCATATAACGCAATCTTTGGTTTTCCAAGTTTCTCATAAAGCTCTTTATCATGTTCTTCGATTTTGAATTCGGTAGGTTCGTAATCAAAGAAAGTCTCGTATTTTATGCCAAGTTCCTTAAATTTCTTTTCGATGTTATCTGGCCATTTAATGATTGGCTTATCTTCTGTTTCGTGGAATCTTTGACCTAAGGTAAACAGAAAACTAAAGACTTCTCCAAGCGGAAACTGGAATAGGTAATTTTCCTTTTCGTAGTCAAAATCACTTCTTGGTCCGCCAATGTGCTTATCAAAAATATCATTACGGATGTAATCTTCTCCAATATCGACTGTAAGTTTCTTGCGATTTTCCCGTGCCTCGTCGCTCTCATCTCCAGATTGTTTATGACCCCAACGATCGGACTCAAAAAAGTAACCACTATCTCCAAATTCGTCTACAGGGTAAAAATATTGTTTGCCACTTGAACAAAAGACTCTTTGAAACCTTGTTTTTAGGCCACTCGCTGAATCATAGTATTCAGTAAAATAATATCTCCGACCACAAAGGTCAGCGTCAGCATCCTCCGATTTTTTGATTTTACTTTCAAACTCTTTCTCAATTTCTTTTTCAGGTTTTCCTGCGGAAACTTTTTTATACAGAACAAACCAACTTGGTTCAATATGAATATCAAGTTTATAAGAGAAATTTTGTTTAAAAATATTTGGCATATTGTTTGATGTTGTGTTTCCTTTCCGTGATTTCGAAAAGTAGTAAATACCTACAATTATTGCTCCGATTATTAACCATGCAGGTATATACATAATTATTTAATAAAATGGTTAATATCTTTATTATAAACCTTCGCAAACTCTGCTAATTCTACCGCATCAACTCCTCGCTCGCCCCGCTCTATCTTGGAAATATACGCTTGAGGTTTCTTCAATAGTTTTCCTGCCTCTACTTGCGTTAAACCTGCCTCTTGGCGAGCGGAACGGAGTTTTGCGGTAAGTTTTTGATATTTTGCTTGGTATTTCTTCGACATATAGATATTAACATAATATAGTCGAAAGT
>Ga0209542_10009027_pt1 | contig 18402 bp, 20 predicted proteins | sample RifCSPhighO2_01_FD_184028 | JGI IMG/M metagenome (GOLD analysis project Ga0209542, IMG submission 184028) | Soil microbial communities from Rifle, Colorado - Rifle CSP2_plank highO2_0.1 (SPAdes) (version 2) | ecosystem: Environmental > Terrestrial > Deep subsurface > Rock core/Sediment ...
GAGTTAGGTGAATAATGCGGTTATCCCACCAAAAAACGCCATCTCTGGTAAAATGGGTATATGACCACACCATTTAACCAAATAGGCGCTTCTTGTTCTTTTAATCCTATCCCAGTCTATGCCCGATTTCAATGGATGAACAATCCAACAGTAAGAAAAACTCTTAGTAAGTTTCTGGGAGCTAACCCTAGGGGTCGAAAAGGCTATGATAAAGTAATCATGTTCTGCTGGCTGATGTATCGACAAGTCCAGGGTTGCAGCTATCGAGATTTAGAGAGCATGTCGGGAATAGACCATTCAACCTTCGTAAAATTCCGACAGAGATTGATTAAGAAACTATGGTTTCCTGTGATATTTAAAACCCTGGTTTCTTGGATAGTGAAGAACCGGGAAAGATTAAATTTAATAGTTGATTCATCCTTTGTCGAGACCTATTCAGGAAAAGACGAGATTGGTTCCGAGTACAATGGCTACAAGGAGAAAAATGGCTTTAAACTTCATCAAATGATAGATTATCAGACCAGACTGCCATTACTTCAAGTGGCTACTCCCGGAGCCAGATCAGATATCGTGCTTGGTAAAAACTTAATTCGTGGTTCGCCCAAAGAGTGGAGGAAAAAGGTCAAAAGTTTTCTAGCTGATATGGGCTATGACGGAGAAGAATTAGTCTTCCGAGTTAATCAAAAATGGAAAAATGCCAGAGTCGGCATCCCAGTCAGACGCACTCACAAAGAGGTTATTGGTCTGACTTCAGAAGCCATTACCAGAAATCGTAAAGGAAAAGAGGGAGGTAGAACCCTTAACCGAAGCTTTCTTAACAAAAGATCAGAGATTGAGAGATACTTTTCCAGAAAGAAGAGGGTCTTCAGACTTGGTGAAGAGAGAACTCGTCACCTTAAGAATTTCCGTGCCAACTGCTACCTTACCAGCATCATGGAAATTCTTGAGTGGATGAGTGGGATAAGAGTATTATTCACCTAACTCCTTAGGCGGGTCTTTACTTTGAAATACTTACTTACTTTTTTAGAGACTATTCAAATCCTTATCGATATCTTCAAATTCAGCATCTAAATCACCCAGATCATTACCTTCAATATCATTAGATATCAATGCATCCTCTCTAGCTTCTTGATCTATCTGAGGCTGTTGCTGGACAACAGACTCCGGCACCATTTGGCCTATATACCACCAAACCGCCACTCCTACCACTACAATAATAACCAACACTAACCAGAATAAAGATTTATTCTTCCTTGGTATCTTAGGTATGCTCGGCATACTCGGTGTTGGACCGGCAGACATAGCTGGAGGAACGTTAGGATTTTGCATTTGGGGATCTAGACTATCCATTTTTATTAGGTATTAGATTTTAGCGATTTAGATTACTAGACTGAAACCTAGAAACCTAATATCTAAAACCTAACTTATCTTTTTTTACGGGGTAGTTGTCGGACTAGGACTGACTGTTACCGTTACGGTTTATGAAGAAGTCGTAGTACCTCTCAAGCCAGCTAAAATTCTTGCCGCCTGATGAACAGCCTCTTTAGCTGCTTTAACTTTTTCAAATAAAGCACGCAAATCGGCATGCAAGGCCTGACGAGCTTTAGTAATATCAGGTCTCAGCGTAGTTTCAGTATTAACTTCAACTACATATGTCTTGTTGGCTTGAACTTCAACCGCTTCTTTAGCGATTCTGATAGCTTCTTGCGCAGAACTTATAGCCGCGTCTACCGTAGAGACATCGACTTCTTTTTCTTCAAGTTTGTTGGCTCTCTCACTTATTCTGACTAAAACATCTTCCAGTTTCTCTAAGACGCTCAAGAAATGATTAGTAACACGTTCATTCAATGCATCCAAGTTTTTATCTATTCTTTCGACTACCTGCTTTTTTCGTTCATCTTTTATTTTAGAAAGTCTTTGCTTTAGCTCCTCTCGTTTAGCCTCAATTCTGTCTTTTAATTCTTCTCTTTTCTGTTCTATCCGATCCTTCAATTCTTCTCTCTTAACTTCCATATTTTGCTTAAATTCTTCTCTCTTCTGTCTCATCTCTTCTTTGTGCAGTTCCATCATATCCTTTCTTTCTTCCATGTTTTCTTCTCTTGTATCTTTGACCTCCTGTCTGGGCGGGGTTCTTTGAGGTGTACTTGATGGAGTTGGCGATGAGCTTTGAGCAAAAACAGACAAAGCCAAACCCAATCCGACTAACGAAATCGCAGATATTCTAATGATTTTATGCATACAGATATTATACTTTATTGATGAGGCCAGCGACAATCACAGTTGTGAACAACAATATATGTTGCCGTAATTGCCGTTGTCTCCGCTCTTAAGGTAAGCTTTCCTAAATTAATTATTTTAAAATTTGACCCTTGGGCTGATCTGAGCTCCTGGTTAGTCCATCCTCCCTCAGGACCAACCCAAACACCAATCCGCCCTACTTTATCTAGACGATTCAACCCGTTAAAACTTTCACCCGGTTGATCAAAAAGCATATTTAAGTCATTATTTTTAGCCCTTAACAGCGATTCCTCAAAACCAGCTACATCATGCAACATAGGCACTACGCCCCGACCCGACTGTTCTGAGGCTTCTTTTACTATTTTCTCAAGCCGATCTTTGCGAAGATTAAGCTTAACCGTTCTTTCGGTAATAATAGGCATAATTTCTTTAACTCCGATCTCGGTCGCTTTCTGAACAACTAGCTCAAAATTTTCTTTCTTTAAAACCGCACAATATAAAATCACATGGTTTAATGGTTCATTCTGATTCTGATATTTTTCCACGATCTCGACTTCCATATTATCTTTGCCTAAATTAATAATTTTAGCCTTTGCCTCATTAAGATTTCCGTCCGCTAAGATAATCAAATCTCCCTTCTTTAAACGGAGGACATTCTTAATCTGGTTTACTAATTCATAATCAGAAATCTTCAGCTTGTCAGAGATTAAATTAAAATCTCCTATAAATCTGTGTAATCTCATATTTATATTTTACTTTATTTATTGATAATAAAAAAACACCGAGTATATCTCGGTTTTTTAGCTAGCTCGTTTTGATAACCCCGTGCTCGTCAATGAAGTAAGTTTCTACTTCCAAATCCGGAAAGCGATTTTTAACTACCGCTACGGCTTTCTTGTGCTCGGCCCGATGAAAATCAAGTTCCTTGTCCGGATCACTGTCAAACGTAACAAATCCTCCGTAGTCACCACAGTCATGGTGAGAAAGCAACATTACTTTTTGCGTTTGATGAAGTTTTATGGATTTAGCAATCTGCCCAAGATAATGTTCCGTCTCATGCTCATCAGAAGGCGAGGAAAATACCTTAGCTCCACCGGCAGGAAAAGCAGGGTCAGGATGTTTAATCCCTAAACTTTTAACAAAGCGCTTTGCTACCTTCCAAAAACGGCTATCAAGACAACGGACAATAAAAGCACCCGCCGTATAATGATCAAGGGGTGATTTTCTCTTGTAGACGTATTCCCTTTTTGTTTTTTTGTTCTTTACCATTTTCCTCCGCATTTATATAAAGTACCGTCCAATATTATACTATACGATAATTTAATTAGCAAGTCGGGCAGTGGATATTGCGGATATCGCCTTGCGATAAATGAGATGCCAAAGCAACCGCAATATTCACTACCCGACAAGTATGCTAACCTGGTTATTCTCTCCTACCTCTAAAAATCCTGATGTGATCTGAAAATTAATTTTCTCACCATCTTCCTTAGTAACTACCGCTATCCCACTGGATAATTGAGTAACTAAAGGCCGATGATTATCTAAAACCGTAATCTCTCCCGATGTTGTTTTTATATTGACACTGACTGCATCACCTCCATATTCAATTTTCTTAAGAGATATTATATTTAACTTCATAAATATTACAAATAAGAATAGTTTAGGATAAACTATCTGAAGCAATTGAGACTTCTCATTTTGCATGGTTTCTTTGTTATAATATTTCTTAACAAAGAAAAAATGAGAAGCTCACTTAGGTGAGGTTGCCCGCTGGGGCAACCGGAGCCGTGCTGAAGATGGTTTATCCTAAGCTATTCCAAAGAACCTTTAAGATAGAAAAACTCTTCTGGCTTATCGTCATACTTACCCTCAATTATTGCTTTGAAGTCTTTGACTGTTTGTTCACGAGAAACAAATTTGCCTTCTCTACCGGTAAACTGAGCCGCCACCGAGAACGGCTGAGACAAGAATTTTTGTATTCTTCTAGCCCTATTTACTGTTTGTTTATCCTCATCGGATAATTCTTCTAATCCTAATATAGCGATAATATCCTGCAACTCTTTATAACGCTGGAGGATTTGCTGAACTTGTCTGGCAACCTGATAATGCTCCTCACCGACTATCTTAGGATCTAAGGCGCTTGAAGTTGAAGACAAAGGATCAACGGCCGGATAAATACCTATTTCGGTCAATGCACGAGATAATACAATCGTAGAATCTAAGTGAGCAAACGTTGCCGCCGGAGCCGGATCAGTAATATCATCAGCCGGAACATAGATCGCCTGAACAGAAGTAATTGAACCATCACAAGTTGAAGTTATTCTTTCCTGTAAATTACCCATCTCACTGGCCAATGTCGGCTGGTAGCCTACTGCCGATGGCACACGACCAAGTAAAGTTGAGACCTCGGAACCGGCCTGAGAAAAACGAAAAATATTATCTATAAAAAGTAATGTGTCTTTATGCTCCTCATCACGGAAGTATTCAGCCATAGTCAGTCCGGTCAAAGCCACACGCAATCGTGAGCCTGGGACTTCGTTCATCTGACCAAATACAAGAGCTGTCTTATCAATAACGCCCGATTCTTTCATTTCGTGATATAAATCATTTCCTTCTCTGGTTCTTTCTCCGACTCCAGCAAAAACAGAAACACCGCCGGATACTTCGGCAACATTATGGATAAGCTCCATTAGCAGAACTGTTTTTCCTACTCCGGCACCACCAAATAATCCGATCTTACCGCCTTTGATGAACGGGGCAAGCAAATCAATAACTTTAATTCCTGTGGCGAAAATTTCTGTCTTGGTTGATTGCTCATCAAGTTTCGGCGCAGACCGATGAATAGGCCAATATTTTTCAAATTTCTCAATCTCTTTAGTGTCTAATCTTTGACCAAGAACATTAAAAAGCTTACCCAAAACCTGAGGCCCAACCGGCACGCCAATCGGAGCTCCCGTATCAGTTACTTCCTGTCCGCGATACAATCCATCAGTTGAAGCAAGGGATATCGCCCGAATACGACCAGGTTCTAAATGCTTAGCAACTTCAAGAACTATTTCACTTTTGTCAGTCTTGATTTTAAGCGCATTCAAAAGAGCAGGCATATTCTGCTCTGAAAATTCCACATCCACCACCGGACCAGTTATCTGAATAATGTGACCCTTATTCATATTAAAAACCTCTAAATTCTAATCTCTAAATCCTAAACAATATCTAATATCTAAAACTCTAATGTTTTAAAATTTAGAATTTAAATATTTGGATTTTGAATTTGTTTAGAAATTAGAAATTATGATTTTGGGTTTACTGCAGTGTATTCACTGCAGAGGTTATTTCTATCAATTCCTTTGTGATTCCAGCTTGACGCGCCTTATTATACTCTAAATTCAATTTTTCGGAAAGTTCTTTTGCATTATCGGAAGCCGTCTTCATGGCAACCATACGCGCTGAATGTTCAGAAGCATTTGCCTCTAAGACTAGGTGATAAACCTGCATTCTGACAAGATGATCTATTAAGCTTTCAACTAATTCCTTCGGTGTGGGTTCAAATAAGTAGTCAACTGATGAATTGCGTATTACGGATTGCGTATTACGGATTGCAGAAAATCGGCCAGATTCCGGAATAATTTCATCTATTGTCTTCTGAATTTTTTCCAAATCAACCGGCAATACCTGCCTCAAAAGCACTTCCTGCTTAAGGGTTGTGCGGAAATGGGTAGAGATAGTCATTACTCTATCCCACTCTCCCGATAAAAATCCGGAGATTATTTTGTCAGAAAGATGAAATGTTTCTGAAGGCTCAACAAAATCACCAAATCCGGAGAAACTATCAACTGGATCAAGCTTCTTCTTACCGGCATAAGAAATAGCCTTTTTACCGACAGGAATTACTACAATCTCGTCCGTATTATTTTTTAAAAATTGGTCAGATACTCTTAATATCTGCGAATTAAAAGAACCGGCCAAGCCCCTATCTGAAGTAACGATGACCAAAAGCGTCCTTCTTACAGGCAAGACCTGTAAGTTAACAGGTCTTGCCTGTAAAGGTGTCTTTATCTCTGCATATTTAGCCAAAACCGAAAGCAATTCAAGCGCCTTAAAAGCGTAAGGACGCGACCGCAAAGCCACCTCTTGGCTCTTCCTCATCTTCGTAGCCGCCACAACTTCCATCGCTTTCGTGATTTGTCCAATATTCTTAACGGCTTTTATCCTTGATTTTGTTTTTTGTAATGATTCCATTATTACTTCGATTACTTGTCCCGTTAGAAGTCTAGCCCCACCTTAGCGGGGTCCGTAGGGACCTTGGCTAGGCAACTTCTAATGGGTTTAATTATCAACTATTGACTTTCAATATTCTATTTGCTAGACTACAAAGGTAGTTACGATGAAAAGCCCCCTATAAGGTTTAGTCCTTATGGGGTTCTTTTCTTTTATACTCTAGTTTCTGCCTCAAATCACTAGCAAATGATATCTTCTTTCCGGCTATTTTTCTTAACAGAGATGAGCAGTTTTGCGGTGAAGGCGCCAATACTTTCAATAACTTATCCTTGCCATCCAGATATTTTACCAAGCAATAAAAATCTCCGTCCCCGGTTACTATCATGGCTTTATCATAATTCGGAAAATCGATCATTGATTGTAAGACTAATTCTGCGTCACAATTTCCTTTAATAACGTTATCCTTATTTTTTAGTATCGGCTTAAAAATTAATATAAAACCAACTGTTTGAAGAAAACTATAAAGCTCTTGATTCTCAGGAACAAACCCCATAAACATATAGGCTCTTTCTACGCCGTATTTTTCTCGGAAATAAGTCACTAATCTCTTATAATCAAGCTTCCAACCCAACTCCTTAATAGCTAAATATAAATTTTGACCATCGATAAAGGCATAATTGTTTTGTTTATCTTTCATAATTCTTGACAGCTTTTATTCTATTTTTTACTTCAATAATTGACATCTTATATTATCTATGACACACTTAAATGATGCTTTTATGGAGGAGTTGCCGATGTTTCTTTTCTTCGCATTCGTAGTTGCGATATTCGGAGGAAGTACAGGATGGATTGCACTATGGATTGCCTTACATTGGCTATCCCACAACTGTTCGAACGAGTGTACTCGTAAGCATACATAGATAATTAATCACCACGAATATACTCATCGCCCGACTCAATAGAGAAGGGCTTTTTTATTTAGAAAATCTCGCGCAGGCCTTAGCTCATGAAGGGATTTGCGCAGGCCGACCGGGCCGCCAAGGCGAAGGTTCACAGGAGGAACTTCCTGGGAATCGCCTCAGCACAAAGCAAAATTTCAGTAGAAATTTATGCTGCGCCCTGAGTGGGCTAAGGCCGAGAGCGAGATTTTCTACACTCTCCTAATCTCTTCCAAAGAACTCTTTAACTTTCTTTCCGTCTCCTCATCCATCTGTCCTGTCTCTCTGATTTTCTTCAGAATATCACCATGCAGTTTATCAAGATTGTCTAACATTCTTTTTTCAAAATCTTTAATATCTTTAACTTCAACTGAGTCCAGATAACCGTTCGTCGCCATATAAATCGCTATGACCTGTTTTTCAAATGATATCGGTTCACCGTCCACCTGTTTTAATATTTCGGTCAGTCTCTGCCCGCGAGCAATTTGTTTTTTAGTATTTTCATCTAAATCTGAAGCAAACTGAACGAAGGCCTGAAGTTCTCTGAATTGGGCAAGCTCTAATCGCAATTTACCGGCAACCTTTTTCATAGCTTTAGTCTGAGCTGAAGAACCGACACGAGAAACAGACAAACCGGCATTTACGGCAGGACGAAGTCCTTTGTAGAAAAGATCGGATTCCAAATATATCTGACCGTCAGTTATAGAAATAACATTGGTTGGAACATAGGCCGAAACATCACCCAATTGTGTTTCAATTATCGGCAAAGCCGTCAACGAGCCCCCGCCAAGTTCTTTATTTAATTTAGCCGCTCTTTCGAGCAAACGGGCATGAAGATAAAAAATATCTCCTGGATAGGCTTCTCTCCCCGGCGGCCTTCTTAACAAGAGGGATAATTGTCTGTAAGAATCAGCGTGCTTAGATAAATCATCATATATAACCAAGGCATCCTGTCCATTATCCATAAAATATTCGCCGATTGCGCAACCGGCAAAAGGAGCCAAGTATTGCACCGAAGCCGGAGAAGATGCGGGAGCAGAAACTATAACCGTATATTGAAGCGCGCCTTTTTCCTCAAGAGTTTTGACTATTTTTGCTACTTTAGAATTTTTCTGACCGACAGCAACATAGATACAAACAACCTGTCTCTTGTTTCTTGTATCTTGTAACTGATTAAGAATTGTATCCATGACAATGGCCGTTTTTCCTGTCTGTCTGTCGCCGATTATAAGTTCTCTCTGTCCACGACCAATAGGAATCATGGCATCAATGGCTTTAATACCGGTATGAAGCGGAGTATTAACTGACTCTCTGGCGACTACCGAAGGAGCTGAACGCTCAAGGGGGTAATCTTTGCCCTTTGATTTATCAACAAAAATCACTCCCTTATTGTCCAACTGATTTCCAAGCGGATCAACGACTCTTCCCAAGAGTTCTTCGCCAACCCTGATTGAAACAACTTTTCCAGTCTGGTGGACCCTGTCACCGACTCTTACTTTTTGAGCATCGCCTAATATAACCGCTCCGATAAAACTTTCCTCCAAGTTAAAAGCAATTGAGGCAATCGTTCCACCCGATGATTCAATATTCAAAAGCTCCTGGCTCAATGCCTTTGATAGACCAGAAATTTTGGCTATTCCGTCACCGACTTCGGTTACAACACCAACATGCTCGAATTGAGTTTCGTCCTTATAACCAGAAATTTCTTTTTTAAGTTTTTCTATTATTTCGTAGCTCACTTAAATAGTTTATTTAATTTATTATTCAAAGTATTATCTAACTCACTTTCCCCGTTTATGGTAATTCTAACTCCGGCTACTAGCTCAGGATTTGCATTGAAGATTATATGATCTTTTTTAGAAAAATTGTTTTTTAACTCTTTATTTTTCTTTTCTGAAATTTCTCGGGCAGTTTCTATTTTTACCCAGTTACCGCCCCCGCTGTTAACTAATTTTCTATGGATGGCTTCAATTATTTTGGGCCCGGATTTTATATCACCGGTTTTTTTAAGTAATTTAACAAAACTTGTAACAACACTCTCTTGGGGCGTTTTTTTGATTACTTCTGTAAAAGCACTGACATAGTTGTTGACAGAATATTTCATTTATGATATACTTAGAAAGTGCAGAGGCGGTTAGACTCTGTCCTCATGGCTCGCCAGGAAGGTGACCGTTCACGGTTCACTAGTCACCTGGCGGTTTTTTTATACTCTTAATCCTTTGACCGCCTCCTCTATCAACTTATCGTCTATCTGCTCGGGTTTTAATTCTACTGTTTTTATAATTGCATCTCTAACCAGTTTCTTAGCTTCGTTGGAAACTTTTTCCATCTCTTCTTTCTGCTTCCTGTCTGCCAAAAGTAAAACCTCGCGAAGAGTCTGCTGGGCTTTTTTATCAGCCTGCAAAGCAATCTCCTGCGCTTTTTTCTGGGCATTTTTCTCAGCTTCAGAGATAATCGCAACAGCTTTAGTATCTGCCTCTTTAACTATACCCAGCCTTTCCTCCTCGGCTTTTTTAATTATCTGTTCAGCTCTTTCTCCACCCTTAACTCCAAGCTCTATTTTCTTCCGACGCTCTTCTATTATTTTAATCAAGGGCTTATAGACAAACTTAGTCAGAACAAATAACAAAACGATAAAATTAACCCCTTGAGCAAGAAGAAGTTTCCATTCTATTCCTAATTGGGAGAAAAGTTCAGACAACTATATTATGCAAATCTACAAATCTTATGCTAATCTACAAATTGCGAATTTACTTATTCGCATATTCGCGGTATTCGCATTACATTCGCATATTGGCATCACGGTGATTATACAAACTTTAATATAAGCGCTACTACCAAACAGTATATTGCAATAGCTTCTGCAAACGCTAAGGCCAATATCATATTAGTCTGTATCTTCGGCGTAGCTTCAGGATTGCGTCCGATTGCTTCTGCCGCTTTTGAGGCAATAAGACCAATGGCTAAACCGGGCCCAAGCGTACCCAAGCCCATAACCAATCCAATCGCTATTTGTTTTGCTGCTTCTGTTTCCATATACTAAACTCTAAATTCTAATATCTAAACTCTAAACAATGTCTAAATTTTAATCTCAAAATTCAAAACTTTATATATTTGAACTTTGGATTTTGGGTTTGTTTAGGATTTAGTGTTTAGAATTTAGTGTTTTTAATTAATGCCCTTCGACCTCTTCATGATGACTCACTGCTGTTCCAATAAAGACCAGAGTGAGCATCGCAAAAATAAATGCCTGTATAAAACCGACAAATACTTCTAAAAATAAAAATGGCAACGGCAGGAAGTACGGACCAAGAAAACCGATGATTATAAGCAGTACCTCCCCGGCGAATATGTTGCCAAATAAACGAAATGAAAACGAGATAATTTTAACAAATTCAGAGATTAATTCAAGTAGCCCGACAAAGGTATAAATAGGATTCTTGAGATTAAAGAACTTGCCTGCATGTTTTTTAAACCCTAAAGCCATAAAACCAAACATATTTATAGAGATAGTGGCTATTAAGGCCAAGGCAACCGTAAAATTAAGATCGGCTGACGGCGCTCTTAAAAACGGAATCAGAATTGTCCTATACTCGCCGTGATGCTCAATCTCATGCTCCAAACCCAAAGAACCAGCTCCCGGTAATAACCCGAGCCAGTTTGAAAATAGAACAAAAAGAAAAATAGTGGCAATCAGCGGAAAGTATTGCTCAGATAACCTACGAGAGCCAAGCACTGCATCCATCAGCTTGAATATTTCTTCAATAAGCACCTCAAAAATACTCTGAAGTTTACCCGGTATCATTATAACCCTATCTTTAAACCACATAGCCAGAGAAACAAAAATCCCCACTACTATTAGGGATAAAAGATAAGAATTAGTAAATATAAATGAGCCGATATGAAAAAGTGGCTCAGCCTTAATTGAAATTTCAACCACCAGGTAGTGAAAGTTCCGACTGCCTCTGTGGCATTAATTGGAACTTCCGTTTAATTACCAAACCGAATATTACATTGGTCAGTATAATATATATTCCCCCAAAAAGATATTCGGAACTTCTACTACCTGGCCATCGCATCTTACTGTAACACATTTGAAAATTTAGACAAATAAATCCCCACACTCATGCATGAGTGTGGGGATAAAAAAGAGTCCCGATAGGGACTCTTACCAACTTCCGGAGGCGCCACCTCCGCCAAATCCACCTCCGCCAAATCCACCAAAGCTTGAGCCAGAATCACTTGAGCCAGAGCTTGATCTGGAAGACCAACCAGAACTATAACCAGACCCATAGCCGTAATCGGAACTACGCCTCTTAGGCTTAGGCCTTCTTGCTTCTTCTGCATTGGCTATGTCCGATTTAGCTACATTTTTAGCATTCGAGATAAGTGTCATAGCTGCAGTAGCTAGTGCAATAACTGAGAGCCAATCGACTGAAGAATTTCTTACTAATTCTTTAGCCTTTTGATAAGTATCTTTGGCTTGATCGAGATATGCTTGAGATCTTTTTGAAACATCTTTATGATCAATGTCTTTTTTAGCTCTATCAATTGCTTCCGGAATTTTATCCAATAATTTCGGACTTTCTTTTTCTGCTTTTTGAACTTCTTCGATCTTTAAGGCAATATGATCAAAGATATTGGCCAGAACTAAAACCCTAGCTAACAAATTTGCAATCTTAGGAGCAACTTCTTCGGATTTTCTCCAGCCAAGATTACTACTTAGAACGATCAATGAGCCTAACTCTTCGGAACTAGCTTTTATAAGGCCCCGAGTAGCCTTAAGAGGCTTCTCAAATTCAATCCAAATACTTTTTGGACTAATCTTTTTTAATTCTTCTAGCTTATCAACGGCTTTTGGATATTCATCTAGCGCTTCGCTAATCAAGGATTCAGATTTTTTAAGATCATCCATATTATTTAGCCGCTTATTCTTTAGAAATCTCCTCCGGCTAATAATCTTATAAGCGAGCAGGGCTATTGCACCTATGACTAACAGCACTAACAAGACCAGGCCAGCAAGTTTCAGGAAGATAGCTGTTTGCTCATTTCGCCTTTTTTGCTCCATTAAAGCTTTCTCCTGAGCAATCTTCCTTTCTTCAAAACGAGCCTGGTAAGGAGCATCACCTAAACCAGCCAGAATCGCTGTTACGCCTGCCAAGATACCTTCTGTCAGTTTTTTATTCTTTTCAATGTCATTAGTCTGCTGAACAGATTCTTTAAAGTAAGGAATGATAATATTCTGTATAATCCGACCGGCTTGAGAGTCAGTCAAATCAGGTTCTATGCCATATCCGACCTCAATTCTCATCTTGCGCTCATTTGGAGCTATAAGAAGAACAATGCCGGTATCCTTCTTCTTGTTCCCTACACCCCACCGCTGAGCGATGTTGAGAGTATATTGTTCAACCGTAAGACCCTCGAGAGAAGCGACCGTAACAACTGCTACTTCGATTGAAGTTTTATCTCTGTATTCCCTGAGTTTTGTTTCCAAATTCTGCTTAGTCTGAGAATCCAGAATATTCGCAAAATCATTTATATGACCGACAGGTTTTAAAGCTAGATTTTGACCATAAACCGAGAAACTAACCAATAGAGCGAGAAAGATACCACAAACTACCCTACTCATTCTTTACCTCCTAAAATTACATCATCAGTAAGCTCATTTACATCATTCATCTGGCGAGGGAAAAATACCATTAACTCTTTACCCACATCTTGAACCAAATGACAAATACCATTTGTATAATCTCCCATCTTAAATAGTACTGATAGCCCTCTAGCCATTTCGTTCCAATACCATTGAGGAATTTTTGAATATATTCCTAAATCTCCCAAGATCTGGAATCTTCTATCTTCAATAACAACTAACAATAATACGCCAGTCTTATCTCTTGTATTATGTAATCCCTCTCTCTCAAACTCTCTTATGGCTTGCCTATAAATATCCCTGGCTAAATCGTCATCGCATTTACCAATTACTTTCACCCTTATTTCGCCCGAAGTCTTACTCTCGGTTTCTTGAATTATTTTTTTAATCCTTTGAAGATCAGAATCTGAAAAATAATTAGAGACCCCGTGACCCGACATTACTTCTGCCTCAAATCTTTAAAATCTACCTTCGGGGCTGTTTTAGATCCTTCTTCGGCCTTGAAATAAGGCTTCTCATTGAATTGAAAAAAATTAGCCACTAAATTAGCCGGAAACTTATTTCTGGTAGTATTGTACTCTCTAGCTATTTCATTATAACGATTCCGTTCAACAGATATACGATTTTCTGTTCCTTCGACCTGAGTCATTAGGTCACGAAAAAGATCGTTCGCCTTAAGATCAGGATATTTCTCCACAACAACCATAAGCCTAGAAAGAGCACTTGAAAGTTCACCCTGTACTGCCTGAAACTGTGTGAGCATTTGGGGAGTTAGCTGGTCAACTTTAAGATTAACCTGACCAACCTTCGCCCTTGCCTCTGTCACGGCTATAAATGTATCACTCTCATGAATTGCATAGCCACGAACAGCTTCAACGAGGTTAGGAACCAAGTCAGCACGTCTTTGGTAAACGTTTTCAACATTGGCCCACTGAGAATTAACATTCTCAGTAAGAGTTGTCAGGTTATTGTATGATCCCCAGACCATAGAACCTACTGTGCAACCACCTACCCCAACCACTAAAAGAATGGCTAATCCAGTTCCAGCAATCCACTTTCCCATGTTCTGTTCTCTCCTTTTGTTAAAGAATTGAAGCTCCTTAGAGCGTCAATATAATACTATAATAATCTACGCCAGTCAATAATTACGTAATTATTTGAATCCGAATTTTTCTTCTAAACTCTTGAAGAAATAATGCCTCTCCAGTTCAGCAAATCTTATCAAATGAGGTGAGCTTTTGATCATTATCTCGTCTCCCGACTCAAGCGGGAAGACAGATTCTCCGTCAACCACAAGAAGAGAATCAATTTTTTGACCGGTCTTTGATAATGACAAAATACCTCTCTTTTTATAATTAACTACTTTTACCGAAATTCTATTACTATATTTAACGACAACGCTCGGCGTAGGAATACTATGGTCAAGAATCTCAGTAATAATAAGGCATTTGATATCAGGCATAACAATCGGTCCATGAGCAGAAAGATTATAGGCAGTTGAACCGGTTGCCGTTGCCACCATAATTCCTGTTCCACGAATATACTGGACAGGATGGTCCTCCACTTTAGCCTCTAGCTCCATCACGCCGAGAGGATTTTTAACGACTACCTCATTAAGAGCATCACCCGAAAAAATAATCTTGCCTTTTCTTTTAACCTCGGCAACAATCATCATCCTTTCAATAATGTTATATCCTCCTTTAAAAAACTTTTCTAAAGCCTTTAAAAAGTTTTTCTCCTCCCGAACTGAGGCTAAAAATCCGACCGTTCCCAAATTAAGACCTAATATAATCGAACTTGATTTCTGATATTTTCTAGCCGCTTCAAGAATAGTTCCATCACCGCCAAGAACTATCACAACATCAGGTTTAGTTAAACTTTCTTTTAACCTTAACTTTTTGACAGATTTTTTTATTTTTTCAGACCAAAGAACAGCACGCTTATTGGAGTCATGATAAAAGATAGAGTATGTTTTGAATTGACTTTTCATATATACTTAGTGTATAATGTACACTATGAAAACTAAGAACTCAAATCATGGCTTTGTCCGAGTCGCTACTGCCGTCCCCAAAATGAAGGTCGGCGATATTGATTATAATATAGAACAAATTTTGGATTTTGCCAAAAAGGCTGAACAAAAAGGATCTTCCGTAACCGTCTTCCCCGAACTGGCTATTACCGGCTATACATTGGGAGATTTATTCCACCAGAGACTTTTGATTAAAAAAGTTGAGGAGGCTCTCGGCCAAATAGCAAAAGAATCTAAAAATATAAAAAGTATTTTATTGGTAGGACTGCCTCTGTCTTTTGAAGGAAAGCTATTTAATACAGCCGCTATCATAAACAACGGTAAAATACTTGGGATAGTTCCTAAAACATATATCCCCAACTATAAAGAATTCTATGAAGAGAGATGGTTCGCCTCAGCTTACGATCTCAACAATAAAGAAATTGAAATTTTAGGATATAAAATACCCATCGGAACAGACCTGCTCTTTAGAGCTAAAAAACATCCCGGAGTAACCCTGGGCGTAGAGATCTGTGAAGATCTTTGGGTGCCACTTCCCCCAAGTTCATTTCAAGCGATTCAGGGAGCAACTATTATTGCTAATCTTTCGGCCTCAAATGATCTTATCGGCAAAGCCGATTACAGAAAAAACCTTGTCTCTCAGCAGTCAGCCAGAGGAGTCTGCGGATATATTTATACTTCCTGTGGAGTTCACGAGTCCACCACTGATGTAGTATTTGGCGGCCATGCTATTATTGCCGAAAATGGTTCAATCCTAAAAGAATCCGAGAGGTTCCAACTTGACGGCGAGCTAGTCATATCAGAGATAGACATTGAACACCTTATCAGCGATCGGGAAAGAACATCCAGTTTCGGCGGATCAGTTGATCCCTCAGTAAAAAAAGATTATCGTTTTATAGATTTTGAATTAGCCACTCCCCCGCTTAACAATTTAAACCGCTATATTGATCCGACTCCGTTCGTTCCCTCAAACCCCCTAGAGAAAGACAAGCGGGCCGAAGAAATATTTTCTATACAGACCATCGGTCTTGCCAAGCGCATTAATCAGGCAAATATTAAAAAAATTGTCATTGGCCTATCCGGCGGTCTTGATTCAACCCTCGCTATTCTGGTAGCCGTTAAAACATTCAAACTTTTAAATCTGCCACTCAAAAACATCTACGCCTACACCATGCCCGGTTTTGCTACCACCAAAAGAACTAAATCTAATGCCATAAAATTAGCCGAGGCCCTGGGAGTAACTATTGAGCAAATAGATATCACCAAGGGTGCTTCCGGCCACTTAAAAGAGATAGGCCATGACGGCAAAACACAAGACCTAACCTTCCAAAATGTTCAGGCCAGATACAGAACCCTGATACTTATGGACAAGGCTAACTTGATCAAGGGCCTAGTTCTCGGTACGGGAGATCTTTCAGAAATCGCTTTAGGTTGGAATACTTTCACTGGCGACCAGATATCACACTACAATGTAAACGCCAGCATCCCTAAAACCCTGGTTAAACATCTAGTTAAATGGGTAAGCGAGCAAGATGACTTTAAGATTGCCGGAAAAGTTCTTCAAGATATAGTCAATACGCCCATATCACCGGAATTAGTTAACCACAGCCTTTCTAAAAAAGGCGGGGCAGGAGAAAAGGGCGACAAGATAACTCAAAAGACTGAAGACCTGATCGGACCATACGAACTTCACGACTTTTTCCTTTATCATTTCATCCGTTGGAGCTCTAAACCAGCAAAAATATTATTTCTGGCTAATAAAGTCTTCGAGGGAAAATATAAACCCGAATTCATTAAAAAGTGGCTTACCGTCTTTATAACCAGATTTTTCAAGAATCAATGGAAGCGTTCGGTCATGCCTGATGGACCCAAGGTCGGTTCAGTAGCACTATCGCCTCGAGGCGACTGGCGCATGCCATCAGATGCCGAAGCAAAGCTTTGGTTAGATGACTTAAAATAATTTTATGACGAAATTTTATCAATCAGTCACAACAGATATAGTAATCTTCACCATAGCCGATGAGCAATTAAAAGTATTGCTTATAAAGAGAGCTAATGAACCCTTTAAGAACCAATGGGCTCTGCCTGGTGGATTTTTATTTGAGAAAGAAGACCCGGACAAAGCCGCAATAAGAACTTTATGGACTAAAGCCGGAATAAAAGATGTTTATCTTGAACAACTTTATACCTTCGGTGGCTCAGGCCGAGACCCTCGAGGCAAGATAATAACTATTTCCTACTTTGCCCTATCCCCTCAAGATAAGATAAAAATAGTTGTTTCGGATAAGATCCAGACTCCGACTTTCAGATCCGTTAAAAAACTTCCGGACATAGCCTTCGACCATAATCGGATAATCACTTACGCCCTACAGCGTCTTCAATCTAAATTAGAATACACTAATGCAGTCTATTCTCTTTTGCCCCATTACTTTACTTTTAATCAGCTTCAAAGAACATACGAGATAATACTCAATAAAAAGCTAGATAAAAGAAACTTCAGAAAGAAATTCATACTTCTCGTGCTGATTAAGCAGACAAGAAAAGTATTAAAAGGTGAACGCCAGCGTCCGGCCAAACTTTATCAATTTATTTCACGCAAACCGGCAGAACTCAAAAAGTTTTTTTAAAAACTTTTGCCCAAACTCAAAAAGTTTTTCTGGCTTGACTTTGTTCTATTTTTTTGTATAATATTAAAGCTACGAAAAGCCCCTTAACAAGACGAGGAAACCGAGTGAGAATACAGACTCTAAGCATTATTGCCGGGAGCGAGGCCTGCAATGCTCGTTGCCCTTTCTGCGTTTCCAAGATGACTCCCCCGCTGGGAGTTGAGCTTAAAGAACCAGAAGTTAACTGGCGCAATTTTGATATCGCCTGCAGATTAGCCAAGCAAAGCGGCGTTACAACCGTTATGTTTACGGGTAAAGGCGAACCGACTCTTTTCCCTGAACAGATAACAAAATATCTAGACAAGATTGAAAAATATGAATTTCCTATAGTAGAGTTGCAGACTAACGGAACCAAACTTAGTGAAGACTCTGGCACAAATGACCTCAAATATTGGTATGCAAGAGGAATGACAACTATAGCAATCTCTATCGTTCATTATGATCCGGATAAAAATAGAGAGGTCTATCTCCCACATAAAAAGAAGTACACAGATCTAGCGCTATTGATTAAGAAGCTACATGATCTTCATTTTTCTGTACGTTTAACATGCATTGCCGCCAATGGCTTTATTGATAGTGCTGAAAAAGTAAAAAACCTTGTCAGTTTTGCAAAAGAAAATAGAGTTGAACAGCTTACTATCACTCCAGTAAATAAGCCTGAAA
>Ga0209542_10009028_pt1 | contig 18401 bp, 16 predicted proteins | sample RifCSPhighO2_01_FD_184028 | JGI IMG/M metagenome (GOLD analysis project Ga0209542, IMG submission 184028) | Soil microbial communities from Rifle, Colorado - Rifle CSP2_plank highO2_0.1 (SPAdes) (version 2) | ecosystem: Environmental > Terrestrial > Deep subsurface > Rock core/Sediment ...
GTAAAGCAAAAAGTTCTTCTTTATTTGGGTTCAGCAGAAACTGTTTTCAATAAGCTAAAAAAGAGAAAAATATAACTAAACTACTTTTGACGCAAAGCCAAATTTCTAAAAACATTTAAATAGTTAATAGGATGTTTTAACTACAGAGAATGGTGAAGATATCTTTTGATTTTGATGCAGGTAAGACGAGAATAATTTTTTTAAGTTTATTGTTTATTGTTTCTATAGGAATGATTTTCGCATACGGCGATTATACTAATGGTAATCCAAGAGTGGTAGGTCATACAGCTGATGAAATGCAAGTGAACGTTTCAGGGACGCTCAAAACACTTCAGCAAGCAATCACTGATGGAGATTTTTCCTCCTCTTCCTCCTCATCTTTATCTTTTTCAACAGGAGTAGCAAATTCTCCATATTTTTCAACAGGAGTTCTATCAATCAATATTGGGGCTAACCGAAAATGTTTTGCTTATACTCATAATTACCAAAATAATTGTGATAGTGATAACTTTGAATGTGATTACGAATCTGATACAGGGATGATTATTGGACTTAAACCATTTAATACCTGTGGAGGGGCGTATAATTGTCGGTGGGTTTGTTTTGATTAACTGCTGGTGATTTAATAATCTTTAATTTTTCTAATGGTTCGTGAATTCTTTATTTAGAACAAAAAACTACACACTTTAGTGTGCAGGATAGCCTCTAGCGAGAAAAAACTTTTTTTCTCTGATTCTTTAAATCCGGAGGATTTGGTGACGATAAGTAAACTTTTTCTTAAGAAAGTTTAAAAACTCGCGATTCTCTATACTGCTATGAAAAAGAGTGTTGTCTGCATGCTGTTTTTTTGCAGTATGTTTTTATTTTTTGCAGCGGAGGTTATGGGGCTTGCGTGTTTTTCTGATGCTGATACTATTATTCGTCTTTCGTCGGAAAATAACGCACATCTGGGATTGTGGAATGATACGAGTTATACAGTTCCGATTTGTTTTAGTAGAATTTTTGGAGTGGTTGGGACGGGGAATCGAACGTGTGCCCCTTTGCACGAAGTAGTTAGTCTTTCTAATTTTTCAAATGCGCATGGAGAAGTTCCTGAACAAAATAATTATCTTATTCCTGTTTGTTATGGTATGCAGTGTGTTTCTACATTAGGAAGTTGTGCAATCGGATATAAACCGGTCTTAAAACTTTCAGGAAATACTAATGCACATGCTGGCTTAGCAAATAGTTCGTATCCGGTAACTATTTGTTGCACTCCGCATCCGATTGCGTGCGCCGATGGTGCTGATAACGATAATGACGGACTTATTGATTTGCAGGATCCTCATTGTACTGATTCTACTGATTTGATTGAGGATCCAGGGACACCGTGCGCCGACGGGGTAGATAATGACAACGATGGACTTGTTGATATTTTAGATCCTGATTGTTGGACTGATCCAACTGATCCATCTACGTATGATCCTAATATCATTCAAGAGGGACCTGGCGGAGGAGGAGGTCAGGTGTTAGTGAGTAATGCCTATTGGGCAAATAATATTGGACAGCGCATTAATGAGTCGCACGTGAAAGATTTGGTGCAGTTAGTCGTTGTGGGCAGCGGACTTTCTGGAAAACAAATTAATTATACGATTATGAAGACAGTGCCGTTTTGGTTTGATCAAAAAATTAATCCTGATACTATTGGAGGAGTTGTGAAATGGCGTGCAGGAGATAACGGTTCTGGAATTTTTGAGACAGGGGATTATTATTTTTTAGTTGACGTTGCTGGTGCTCCACGATTTAGTACTGATGATATAAGTGAATTGCATGTCTTTGCAGGACAAGATAACCAGAGGCCAGTTGCAGTTATCACTGCTCCTCAAGATAAACAAATTTATTTTATTGGTGAGGAAATTAAGTTTAATCAAGCGAGCTATGATGTTGACGATGAATTTGCGTATGTTTGGAGTTTAGAAAATGGAACACACTTATCGGGTGAGAGTACTGCTAAAGTTAACTGGAATTTTACTCATACCTATGCAACTGCGGGACAAAAAACAATTGTGCTTAGAGTAATTGATGAGCGGGATGAAACTAATGACGATATTATTTCAATTTTAGTGATTAATGGAAACGAAAGTAATGGAAATATAAATGAGAAATATATTCTTTCATATATTGATGAACCTGAAAAAGGAAGATCTTTTGGAAGAAAAGTAAAGTTTAATGCGACGGGTACATTTGCAATTGAGACTTCACTACAAGCAGGTTTGAGTGTTACTTGTCTTGCAGGGCTTTGTCCGCCAAAGATTTTAGGATGTTATAATGGGCAATGTGATGTTCCTATTCAAAATAGTCCGACTTCATTTAACACTGCAAATTATAATCCTATTAACTTTACCTGGATTTTTGATGGAAATGCTGCGGCGCCTCGAGAAGGAAGTGGCCTAGCAGGAGTTTTGTTTGATGAAACTTTCCCGCGAAATGGAAGACATACTGTTACATTAACTGCGCAGATTAATCCTACTTCGACCTATGATGCATATTTTGATGTATTCTTTGATAATCCGACTTGTGTTGTTGTTGATGAAAATAATAAGCAATATTATCCGCAAGGATATCTGGGCCAGAGTTATTGGGCAAGCAGTGATAGCGTGCTTACCGGAAGTCAACTTGATTGTTATCGTGATGAAGGCGTAGATCAAGATGGAGAAGAGATGCAGCAATGTTGTCCGAATGGGTTTTATTGTAATGAAGGAAATGGTGTTTGTTCTTATACGGGAAAAACATATTGTAACGAATTTGGACAGAGCGAATGCAGCGGGCATCAAGAGGTTGCGAGTGCTGAGCTAGACGAACTTGATAATCTTGTTGGAAATTTTCCCAACGGGTGTAGTTATTATGAGCAGTATGGAGATCGGTGCGCTGAATATATTTTTTGCGGCTGCGAATGGAGAGACAATACTTGCCAGGCAATAAGCTCGCATAAAGTTCAGAATTGGACGAGTGCTTCGCTTCCTGCTCCGATTTGGGATTATAGTAATCTTCCTGCAAATATTGGGGCGCTATGTAATGCTGGTTCGGATGTTGCGCAATCGGGAAAATGTACGTTTAATTTTGCGTATGTGGGAGATTGCGGCACGGGAGATGAATTTGTCCAGCGAAGCTGGACGGTGTATTGGGATGGTCAGGCAGGTCAGCCACCAGCATATTGTGTCGACGGTGCTGATACTATTTCTTGCGGGAACGTGGTGAAGCTTTCCTTTTTTGGGTTGTGGCAGTTTGTTTTAGTCATACTTTGTTTAGCAGGGTTATACTTTTTTGGATTTTTTCGCGCGCGAAAAAAATAAAATAAACTATCGTTTTTGAAAGAATAACTTTTTATAGTTTATTTTTGTTGTATTGCTATGCGACAAGAAATTATGAATTGGTGGCTGCAGGCACAACGCGACGTGCTTACTGCTGGGCATAGTTTGCAGAGTAAAGATTATTATGCTTGCGTTTTTTGGTGTCAGCAAGCGCTTGAGAAAGGACTTAAAGCAATGATTATGCACACCAAGCGTGTTTCTATACGGGAACTTTCAGTTCATTCGTTGGCTACGCTGGGAGTGTATGCAAAAGTTCCTCAAAAGTTCCGTCTTTTTTTACGAAATGTTTCTTCAGAATATTATTTATCACGGTATCCTGATGCAAGTGAAGCGGTTCCTTATACACTGTATAATGATGCTGACGCACGGGAAATTTTACATCAGGCACAGGAGGTTATGCAATGGCTCGCTACACATCTGGACAAATAAATATTCTCTTGAAAGATTATCTTAAAAAAATCTCAAAAGTGTTTTGTATAGAACAAGCACTTCTTTTTGGGAGCCGTGCTCGCGGGGATTATTTTTTAGATAGTGATGTCGATCTTATTCTAGTGAGCTCTGATTTTGCGTCTGTTCCGTTTCGAAAGAGGATGGGTTTACTTCTCGCTTATTGGGAGGGAGAGGTAGATTTGGAAGTTCTTGCCTATACTCCGCAAGAATTTGCACGAATGAAAAAACGGCAAGGTATTGTTTCTCAAGCAATGAAAGAGGGAAGAGGATTGTCTGTTTAGGAAGTTTAAGAGCAGAAAACTATTTTTGTTTACAAAAAGATTTAAAAGATCTTATTGCCTTATGCAACGATGAAAAAGGGGGAAGTAGATATTTGGCTTGCGGGGATGGTTTTATTTTTAGTTGTGTTAGTTGTTTTATTATTGGGATTTTTGTTTGTGAGTAATTCTAAAGAAAGTACTGATGCGGTTAATTCTGATAATGATCTTACAGGTGCTCCGTCTTTGCCGCCGGACATAGTGGTCATTGAGCCTCCTACTGATTTAGATAATGAAATACTGGTGAGTCGCATTATTGAACATGAGGATGGAAGAATAGAACATAGAACTGAAACGATAAATCTTGATGAGGAATCTTAAATTGGGAAATTTTTTTTGGGCAAGAAAAAGTCAAATTACGATTTTTTTAGTACTGGGTGTTGCACTTATTGTGGGGGTAGGACTATTTTTTTTATTTAATGATTCTTTTGAAACCCTGTCGAGCGATGCTGATCCTATTACTGTATTTGTTAGTGGCTGTTTAGAGGCAACTACTCAAGAAGGAATTGAGTATCTGGGAAAAACAGGGGGGTATTTTGTTCCTTATGAAAGGTCAACTGTTGAGGGAATTGCTTTTTATTATGATGGAACAATGGTAGCTCCTACTCGAGAAAAAGTTGCAAATGAACTTGCACAGTATATTGATAACTTTTTGCCTTTTTGTATTGTTGATTTCTCTAGTTTTGAAGATTTTGTCGTTAGCGACGGGAGACCAAAATCGTTTGTTGAAATTAGTGATGAAGCGGTGAGTGTACGTCTTGATTATTTAGTTCGAGCAACTAAGGGAGATACTACCGTTGCACTGCGAACATTTGATAGTCGTATTTTTTCACGGATGGGAGTGATGCATACAACTGCTGTGGGGATTACCCAAGATAGTGCACAGCGATCAGGCGACGTTTGTGTGAGTTGTGCGTATGAAGCATTTTCACAAGCAGATCTTTTTGGACATTTGTACGACTATGATAATTCTACCTGGTTATTTATTTTGCGGGATGATACTATCGAAAAAGATCCTTATTATTTTTATTTTGCATTAAAAAAGAATGGAGTGTTTAATGAGCAGTAGAATATTTAGAAAAAATCTTTTTTTGTTTGTTTTGTTAGTAGTTATTTTTTCATTGACTGCTTCATTGATAATTATTAGTGCGCAGGGGGGTACGGGGGCGGGGTCGGCAGTTGGTTCTAGCACTACATCAGACGAACCGCTTAAGACCAATGAAGAAGTTAAGCTTAGTTCAAAGGACGGAAAACAAAAGGCTGAGTTTACGGGCGACGCAGGGAAAGTTACGGACAATCGGGGAAATGAATTTTCTGGAATAAAGTCGGGAGGAGAAATTACCTTTGATCAAAATCAAGTTCCTACTTCAGCACAATTCACCACACAAAAAGGAGTAGAACAAAGTTATACCTTTGGAAATGATCAGTTCAAAGTTCCCGAGCAAAGTGAAGTGACGTTTGGGAAGAATGGAAATAAGAATATATGGGGAGCGTCAGAATTAGCAGTAAATATTAAAGTTCCCGATGGAGGAAAAATTAGCGGGGTGCCGACGCGTGCTGAAACTACGCTAGACGGAGTGCAGAATAATGTTATAACGTATGAAGGAAAAGATCTAGAATATACTCCGCAAGGAGAAAAAAGCGAGGCGGTGAAATTTAGCGGGAAATTAAGTCATCAATGGGATGAGAAAACTAATGCATGGAATACGTTTGTGAATAAGGGCGACGAATTTTCAACTAAGGGGGTGCTGACTGAAACAAAGGGAAAGATGGCTGCACAGGCGTCGGGGGAAACAGAAATTGATCCTGAAAGTACTGTTACGGCTAAAGGTTCTTCAGACTTAAACGAGCGAACCTACGTTGGATTTGATGGTGAAGTTCCAAAAATGCCTGAGGAGGGAGGGAGTTACGTTAGTTTTGGAAAAGAAAAATTTAGTGCAGGTTCAACCAATGACCAATGGTCAAGTCCTGTTGCATTTGAAAAAGATAATCCCTATCAAGTCATTGAGGAAGGAGATAGATTTGCAGTTCAAGCTGGTCCGCGATCTTCCATTGAGTTACAGCAACGACTTGCAACTGATGAATTATCTTTATTGACAACTAAGGGGCAAGTGAATGTTGATCTTGGAGCGGGAGGATTTTATACGACGCAAGGAGGAAAACAATTGGTCACGGGGGGCGGGGTGCTTGGGTATGACGCGAGCACTGCAACAAGTCCAGCACTTGATTTTCGCCCGCAAACTGCTGCGGGTGAACCAATTATTCCCGGACAAAAAATAATTACGAGTAAAGACGGATGGGCTGCGTTTGTTCCGCTTGATAAAACCGGAGATCTTTCTTTTCAACAAGGAGTTACCCTTGATACGCGGCTAGGAATTAATTATCCCAATGCTCAAACATTGTTGGGGCAGTCGACTCCACCGGTGGTTTCGCCTGGAGTTGCTGCTCCGTCGGGAAATGTTGCGCCGAGCCATCCTGACTTTAGTGAATTTTTTGGTCCTGAAACTTCTGCGCGAACAGAAAATTTTATTGTGAGTAGTCCCTCCGGAAATGCGAAGGCATATGCGGAGGCACTTGAATATTGGCGCAATCGGAATGCTCAAGAGCGGTTTGGAAAAGAGCCTGCTCCGCTGACCGATGGTCCGGTTCTTGTTACAATAAAAGCGGGAGAAAAGGTTGGAGCAGGAGGAGCGACTTCTTATTTTTTTCAAGATCCGCAAAATCCTCGTGGTATTAAAGAGGTGAAAATGAATATACAAGGTTCTCGAGAACGGTTAATTGATGCGGTGATTCCGCATGAAACGCTGCATGCAGTTACGGCAAATGAATTTGGAAGATTAGTTCCTCGCTGGGGTGATGAAGGTGCTTGTACCGGAACTGAATGTGCGAGTGAGCAGAATAGACTGAGGAGAATTCTCGCTAATAATTTTGCTGAACAAGTTGAAATGAAAAAAAATAATCCTGACGCAGAACATCCGGACATTTATTCGTTTAGTGACTTGGTTAAGTTTAGAGAATATCCTCAGGATCCTGAATATGCTGCAATTGCAAATGACCTCTTCTCGAGAGGTCATGATCCAGATAAACTTGATAAATACATACATGACAACAATCCAGGAGTTTGGCAAAGGAATAATGATAAGGTCTCGGGGTTTTATGCCCAGGGAGCTAGTGTTACAGATTATCTTGTTAATCAAGGTGGAAAACAAAAGTTTACTCAGTTTTTGAAAGATGTAGCTGATGCACAATATATTTCGAGAAATGTAGCTGATGCTCAGTATGGGTCTTCTCAGGCTTTGCCAGATGCTTTGTTAAAAAAATATTATGGTTTTAATAATTTGAAAGAGTTTCAGAATGCATGGGTGAATGATTTAGGGAATCAATTTAGTTCAGGTACTTTTTATAAAACTCCACCTTCGGCAAATGTTGTTTCGCCGTCAGCAGTCGTTCCGTCGTCGGGAACTACTCAAGCGGTTCCTGTAACTCCGTCGACATCTTCAATTACGCCGAGTTCTTCAAATCCTTTGGAGGCAAGTGTGCGGATTAAATATGACGATCCGTCAGGATCGGGAGCGGGATCGGGAACATTTATTGGATATAATGGGCAAGATGCAATTATAGCTACTGCAGGTCATTTATTTAAAAATGGGGCAAATTCTATTTCTATTGATACGTATAGTGGAAGAAAAAATATTCCTGCGAGTCTTATTGATTATTACCACGACGGTAATGGGCCTGCTGATGTGGCTTTGATAAAAGTTTCTAGTTCTGCCCTACAAGGAATTAGTCCAGTTTCAGTTGCTCCTCAAGATTATACTCCTCGGGTAGGAAGTAGTGCTTTACGAGTCGGTTGTCCTGGAGGAGGAGCTTTTGTTGAAACTTCATGTGTTGTTACTCATGTTAATACCCGGGTGAATCCTGCCCATAAAGATAGAGAAGGTAATTTTGTTGTTCTTCCCTACGAATCAAATTTAAAATCATCTCAAGCTTCAATACCTGGCGAAAGTGGGGGAGGACTTTTTATTGATGGAAGATTAGTTGCTATTAATCAAATAGGATATCAAGGAGAAGATAGTGCAGGATATGCTAGCAATGTACAACTGGGAACACTTCTTGAGAAGAATAATCTGGGTCATTTGATTCCAGCAAAATACATTCTTGTTTTTGTAGAAATACCTTTTTAGAAATTATTTTTCGTAGATGAGAACAGGTTCTCTTTCTCTAACTACGTTTCCTTTTTTATCAAATCTTAATACCGGATGATATCCTTCTTTGATTTGAGGTTCTCGAGTTTTTTTCGGTCTCCCCGTTGGCACTTCTTCCCAGCGATATTCAACTTTTCCGTCTGCATGGTCATATCTTTTATGGACTCTTATAAATTCTGGAACTTCTTGTCCTTGCATTGATGGTTTGAAATCAAGTGGATCAAGGGTAGGTTGTCCTGTTGGCATGTCGTCGGTGAAAGGAGTAGTAACTTCTTTTTCAAGTTGACTTTCTTTTGATGTTTGTGGTTTTTTACTTTGACTTTGATAATGTTGATATATACTTGGGCCTACAGCTAATCCTACTGCAAGCAGTCCCAGTGCAGATATCATTGCAATATTATTATACAATTGTTTCATGATAGCTATGCGGAAAGAAACTATTTAAATGTTTCGTTTTGTTGTTATTGTGTGATAGTAACTAAATTGGTAGTTATCTTTTTTCTTTTTGTTCTCTTTTTGTGCAAATAGTATTTGGTAGATTAAATTGCCTTGCCTATTGCATACGGTGAAGTCTGGAAGCGAATGTGATTGAATGGAAATATTTATAAACACTTGGAAATAAATATTTACAAATGGAAACAAAATTAGTCGTACTTGCACCTTTCTTTGAAAATCCAAACGGACAATTTAGTATTAGGCAGCTTTCTAGAATTCTAAAAATTAATCATACTACTATAAGAATTTATCTGAACAAAATGGTTCATGAAGAAATGCTCTTGTTAAAAAAGGAAGGAGTCTATTCTTTTTATAAATTAATTTTATCAAGAAAAGTATTAAATCTTAAACTATATTATAATTTGGAGAAGCTGCGAAAATCTCGCATCGTTGAAGATATTGAAAAATCATACGACTTTCCTATTGTTGTTCTTTTTGGAAGTTATGCAACTGCTACAGATACTCTAGACAGCGATATTGATATTTGCGTCATATCAAATATAGAAAAAGAGTTTTCTTTAGAAAAATACGAAAAAATTTTAAATAGAAAAGTAAGTCTGCATAAATTTAGCAAGCATTCATTTGACAAGGCAAAAAAATTAAATAAAGGATTAGTCAATAATGTTTGTAAGGGGATTTTGTTGTCGGGAGAACTAGAGGTTTTATGAATTTTGAAAATTCGCTCAAAGAGAACAAAGCAAAAAAAGTTATTCCCAATAAAATTAGAGCTGCAAGCCTGATTAAATCTTCAAAGCAGGCAATTGAAACTGCAAAGATTATCCCGTTGAGCAATAATACCTCTAAGAGCATCTTAAGAGAACTTTATGAAGGGTTAAGAGAATATTGCGAAGCACTGGGTTATTTAAAGGGCTATAAATTTTTAGATCATGAATCAATAGGATATTATTTTCGAGATGTATTAAAAGAGCAATCAATTTATGTGAAATTTGACCGATACAGAAAATTAAGAAATGGAATAAATTATTACGGCGAAGATGTTAATACAGAAACTGTTAAAGAAGCAATTATTGAAATTCCAAAAATGATTCGGGAACTTGAAAAATATTGGTGTTAATTAAATCATTTTACTTAGCAGTTTGCTACGATTAGTTGTTGATTATTTACTTACTATCTCAGCTCATCAAGATTTATTCCTTGATCTTGGATATACTTTCTGTAGATATCAGCGTATTCTGGTTTATCTTTAAATTCTTGTAAATAATCAATAAATGTTTTTGCTCCTCTCTCTTTGTTTGATTGATAACTTTGTGTTTTTGTTACTGCTTGAATTAATTCTTGAATTGAGTGTTGTTTATTTGTTGCACTGGGGCTAAAATACATATCGTTTAGTACTTGGTTACCATTCAGATACAGTATAGATCTAATAAGAAATGCATTTTTTTGGATAACTGGTTCTTTAACTAAATCACCAACCGTTAATCTTCCCGTCGGTGCGGGGTTGTTGTCAGCAATCTGTTCGAATGGTTTTGTGCCATATAAGTCTAGTTGTACAAGTGGTTGTGTGTCGATTGCAATTGATCCGTCACCAAAAAAATTTCCAAGGACTACTCCTTTGCCAAAATATATTTCTCCTCCTGATTCACCCAGCGGCGTTGCATAATCCCAAGCCCAGTTTGTGGGCACTTTTGCAAATTTACCATTTTCATGCGCAATTATTTTTGAACCTACTCCATTAAAATCATTTGCTCCTAAATAGATTCCTTGCTCATTTTTAGCGAGTATTTCAATGGACGCTGGAACAAATTTACCTTCTGCTTCTTTTATTCTTTCTTTTAATAATACAAAGTTACCTTCTTGATTTAATTTTGTGATATACTGATCTGGACCATTGATGATACCGACGTATCCTTTTGTTTCAATGGAGGGAAGTCCTCTTCCAAAAATTGGTCCAAACGTGTTTGTTGTAAGTCTTACTGACGAATCTTTTTCTGCTCGAAAGCCAAATCTTCCAATTATCTCTCCATGGTTGTCAAGATCAAATGCTTTGTTGTTGACGTCAAAACTTACCGTCGGGCTTATATGATCTTTACTACCAAACACTCCTATTTTGATATCCTCTTTTGTATCTTTATCATAGATGGTGTAGCCAAGCAGGGAATCATGAGGTTTTCCGTCGAAGTAGAGATAATTTTTTTCTCCTTCACTTTTAAAATAGATATCTTCTGCCTTGATAATTTTATTTTCTTTATCAACAAAATATTGTTCTCCATCGTGGCTGATGGGGCCGGTTTTTGCGTTTTTTTGGAGGGTGAATTCTTTATCTGCATCGGTGAGCGTAAGTTCATATGGTTTATTGTTTCTATCTGCAGCCCAATAATTTATGCGGGTGTTTTCACTCGTAGTTTTTTTCGGCTCTTTTTCTATTTTTGCGTCTTTGGGAGTAGTTATATCAAATGTTTTTCCACCGTCGGTAGTTACCTCTCCTTGGGAGGGAATTTCTGTATTGATTCCGTTAAGGTTATGCGTTTGTGATTCTTCTCCGATGCGATAATCTCCTTTAAGAATTTTTGATCCTTCTCCAGAATCTGAAGCTCCAAAATAAAGATAGCCTCCCTTGTTTATGCCCCCCAGTGTTTGTTCATTTCCTTGATTATCTTTGTAGGTTAGTTGTGCGTTGTTATTATTTGCTTGAGCTTTTATTATTCCTTCTTTTTGGGTAGTAGTTATGTCAAACTCTTTTGCGTTTTTTTGCAAGTAAGTTAGCATATCCTCATTTGTCTGCGACTGTGCGAACAGTGTGGTTATCAATGTTAGACCCACTGCCAGACTAATTATCAAGAGTAAATTATCAAGAGTAAATATTTGTGGCGCATTTTTTAGTTTTATTGCGAATACAAATGGGTCTGCCTGAACTTGGGTTTTATTATTAATAAGGGTGATGATTATTTCATTAGGGGCAACTTCGTCCACATCGATGACAAGTTCATTTTTTTCTGCTAGCTCGCTGATGCAGGAGAGGCAGATAGCTTGCGGATTTTTTTCTTGATCTTGAACTATTACTGTGGCGGTTTTATGGAGTTTGGGAATTTCTACAGCGAGAGATGTTTGAAATGTTTTGAGATTATAGGTAGTCTCTTTTGCGGTGACGGTGAGGGGATAGTTTGCAGTTATAATTATATTTTCTTCTTCTATTTTGACAGTTACTTTTGGTTTTTGTTGGGTTATTAGTAGATCACTAAATTGTACAAAATTATTCGTACAATAAGGAAGGAGTTCTTGGGTAAAGTCTGCAATACTTTGTTCTATTGTTTGCAGACTTGGGACCTTTGTTTCTCCGTCGATGAAATAGTATGGTATTCCTGTAGGAGTTGTTTTTTGGGGAAGCGGGTAATAACCGCCGGAAAGACTCACTTGAGAAACTGCTTGGGCGACAGTAGTTTTAAGGCAGTCGTTTGTAAATGATTCTATTGGCTGGATATTTTTTGGGAGCAAAATTGTTTTAGCTGAGGATTGCAGATAGAAATATATTGCAAGTGTAGATAAGACAATTATGCCAATAAGAATAAACGGAGTAATCTGTGCTTTGCAACTCTTTTTTTTCATGCGTATGCTAATCTTATATAGTTTTTATAGATTCGCGTTTTAGAATTTTTTATATCGATGAGAATGTTTATAAATCTCTTTTCTTTTGATTAGCGATGAGGTGTGCGTTAGTTTTTTTACTAGTACTATTAGTGCTAGCAAGTCCTGTTTCTGCGGGAGTGCTTTTAGGAAATGAGTCTCATTCTTTTTTAACGCAGTATACTCCCGGATCTGTTTTGAATGGATGGGTCAATGTGAGTTTAGTACAAGTTCCAAAATATGCGCAGGTAAGTGCCCTTAATAAAAATGTAAGTGTGTTTGATTTTTTTGCAAAAAACAATATTAATTGCGGTTCATCTGCGTCGTGTTCTTGTCTTCCGCTTGATTGCAGTGCTCCCTATGCACCGATGGGAAGCGCAGTTTCTTCTCTGCCGTATAGTGCTGGACTACTTTCCTTGAAATTATTTGGAACTACTATTAGCGGAAACATTAGTCAGATAAATAGTTTTGAATTTTTAATTACTTCTGATGCTCCTGAATCGTGTTTTCCTCCATTAAAAGTTGATTTACTTAATGATGGAACTGTTGATTGGGTATTTGATGAAGTGAGTAGTACTACTTGTTTTAGTGAATCTCCTTATGGTTGCTTTACTAGTTTAGACTCAAGTGATCAGACAACGATTACTGCCGATCCTTTTTGCGGAAAAATTATGCTGTCGCCGATGCGAGGATATTCTGTGGGTGCGCGTGTTACGGGTAGCGGGGGTGGTCGTTTTCATATGACGCTTGATGCATCAAGTGGGGGTACTTGTTATTTTGATGCAAGTGGAGCAGGAGAATATTCTTGTATGATAACGCTTGATAGTGCGCTTATCCAGCCGACTGAAGCTGAAGTTTGTATTTTTGCTGATGAGTTAAATACCAATGTTTATACTATTAGATATGAAGATGTTGCAGCTTGCGGCTTTAGTGAGGACGGAAGTGCACATGATTTTGAAATTTTTGCACTACCGCTTAAGTATAAAGAATTTGCGAGCGTTACTTTTAGCGACGGGCTTTTTAGTGAGCCTACCCTTGCTGATGCCATCAAGGAATATGTTGCGAGCAAGTTTAGTTCTGCATGCAACCCTTCTTGTGTAATTCCTTTTTCTATTTTTTCTGGAGTAAAACAAAACATTACGCTTTCAAACTTGCAATTAAAATATAAAGCGAATGGACTTGATAAAACTCCGGTCACCACTTTTTATCCTGCAAATGAGTCGCAAGTATTGCTGTTTTCTCCATTTGTTAAGCTTGACGTAAGTAAAGGTGAATTTAGCGTTCCTGATGTTCGTGGGAATTATAGTTTAGTATTTGTTATTGATAATGCAAGCATTACTAAAACACTCTCGGTAAAAAATGCTCCTACTATTCAAGCAGTGTTTCCTAAAAATCCTCCGTTGCTTGTTGCTACTTCTTTTTTTGTTGTGGTAGAAGGAATTGTTTCAAACACGAGTTATGCTTATCAATGGAATTTTGGCGACGGTAGTCCGGTTGCTGTTTCTTCTAGCAATAGTATTACTCATATCTATAAAGAAATGAAACCATACACGATCTTAGTTACGATTAGTGGGGATTTTGGGAATGTAACTGGATCATTTCCGATTACTGTTTCAGCTCCTTATGAAGCAATTAATGAAACACTTGTTCGTTATAATACTGGACTTACCAAAGTAGATCGTGCACTTGCTTCACTTCCGGTTTGGGTTAGTGATTCAGTGAAAAAATCAAAAGATTTTGATGGATTAAAAGCGTCGGTTGCGCGTATTGATACAAAATATAAAGAGACATTGCAAAGTGAGCATGAGGTGCTTGTAGGACTGATGAACGAGTTAGTTGCATTGCACGTTCCGATTGATTTTGGAGTTGGACAGTCTATTGCTTCTTCGAAATTTACTCAGAATCAAGAGCAACTTGATGTTTCAATTTTGGAAGAGCTTGGAGCAGGAACTGCAAGTGAGGATGCAAGTGCTTATTATGATGCCATTAATCGATGGGTGGAAGAGAGTATTGATATCACGGTGAAGTCAGATAGTTATCTTGTTTATTATGATGAGGGAAGCGAGCCTGTTGCTACTTACTTGACCTTTACGCTTTCTCCAAAATCAGATATTGATGAGTTCTTTTTTGTGGTTGCTGGTGAACCTAGCACGATCAAGTTTAAAGAAGATTATACTGAACGTGATATTGGTTCAGGATACGGGCTGCGTTTGTCGGAGCTTACCAGCCCTCGAACAATAGAGTTTATACTTGCTGGAATTGTTCAGGCAAATAATTTGCCGGTGTATGTTGCTCCTGAATTTAGAAATCTTGAGTTTAGTTTTGAGGCAGGTGTTTGCAATAACAATGATATGTGCGAAGCTAGCCTTGGAGAAAATTATAATAATTGCCGAGCAGATTGCAAGCCGTGGAGTTTGACGCTTATCTTTTTATTTGTGCTTATTGTTATCACCTTAATTATCTATATTGCGTTGCAGGAATGGTACAAGCATCGGTATGCGTCGTATTTGTTTAAGGATAAAAATCAGTTGTTTAATTTGATGGCGTTTATGAGCAATGCACAAAACTCTGGTATGAAAAAGCAGGATATTTTGGATAAATTAAAGCCGTACAAATGGAACAGTGAACAGTTGAATTATGCGTGGAATAAACTGCATGGAAAGCGGACTGGAATGTGGGAGATTCCTTTGTTTAAGGTGTTTGAAAATCGGGAAGTAAAAAAAGAGATGGAAAAACGAGGAGCTTCACCAGTCGGACTTGCGCGTCCACTTGAAAAACCTAGAGGATTTTTTGGCGGGATTTTTGGGAAGCGGGAAAAGAAATAATTAATCCTTAAAAAATCCACTATCTTTAGATGGAGGATAGTTTAGCGTAGATTTTTTTGGAATCTCAAAACCCAAAACAAACTCCACACTTTAGTGTGGAATATAAAAAACCCTTTCGGGTTTTGAGATATTACGGGAAATATTTTTAAAGTAGTAGTTGGTTGTTTTTTAATGGTGGATAATTTTCTTTGGTAAAAAGGTTTCCAGATAGAGATGCTTTAATTGCTCAAGGGCTGTCATTAACAGTTATTGGTCAAACCCTTGGCGTAGAAAGAGAAACAATTAGACAATATATTCTTAGAACGCATCAGCATGATCTTTATTTAAAGGCTCAGGAAGAGAAGCGATTAAGAGCTGTTGAACAAGAGCAGGTTATTAGACATTTAGTACATCAAATAAACAGTCCGCTTGAAGATTTAATCTCTCAAATAATGCAAGTCGGATTTAATCCTGCTGACCAGGGAATGTTATTTGCATACAAAAAAACGCAGGCTTTTTTTGATTCTTTAAAGAACTCAAATAAGGTTCACTCTTTTAGTCAACTCTATGATTTATTTTTAGCTTATCATGAGGCTTATGCGCAAGGAGAAAAAATTTCATTATCTACATTAGCAAAGAATCACGGATTTTACTGGGAGGCTAGCGTTGGACATATATTACGGCAAGTACATCTTCCCCCTTTAGCCAAACCTCCTAAAAAAAGACGGGTGTTAACTTCTGGATATCAAAAAGAAGTACTGAAGCGAGCAGTTCCTGTTGCAATGAGTCTACGTGATTTAGCTTATTTTATTGGTGTTGAGCCTCAAGTGGTTTATTCTTTTTTTAAAGAAAAAGGTTTTAGTGAGCAGCGACCAACTATTTCTTACCCCATTCCTTATGGAGAGCCTGTACATCGATTAACTTATCTTAAGGCAAGTCAAATTTATGAGGCGGTTGACGCGCAGTTTAGTATGGAAGAAATTATTTGTTCTTCTAAAAATACTATTAATCGTCGGTTATATGATCATGTATTAAAACATCGGCAAGAAATTGGCAGGCATATTATGAGATCGCTGGGGCAATTATTTCCTGATAAAGAATTTACTACTCCGTATGTTACCTTCAAAATTCAATAGTATTTATAAATCCTTTTTGCTTTTGTTTTGCTATGGCTATTTTGATATTAAAAAATTTTACTAAACGAATGTTTGGTCTTTTTTTCAAACAAAAACAGGAAATTAGTTTGGGGTTTTATGGTCCGCCTAATGCGGGGAAAACAAGTCTTGCGAATCGAATTTGTAAAGATTGGACGGGGGACGAGATTGGTAAGGTGAGTGGTATGGCGCATGAAACAAGAACGGTGCAGTTTCGTGAAGAAGTTGAAATAAAATATAAAGAAAAAAGTTTGAAGTTTAAACTCATTGATACTCCGGGGATTGCAACAAAAATTGATTATGAAGATTTTATGCGAGGGAGCAAAAAATTAAAGAAGAAACAGGCGCAAAAACGAGCGAAGGAAGCGACGCAGGGAATTGTTGAGGCAATTAAGTGGCTTGATGATGTTGACGCGGTGATTGTGGTGCTTGATGCAACCGAAAACCCTTATTCGCAAGTTAATATTACTATTGTGGGGAACTTAGTTGCCCGAAAAATTCCAGTACTTGTTGTGGCAAATAAAATTGATTTGGCTAAAGCAGATATTAAAAAAGTTGAAGCTGCTTTTCCGGAATACGACGTGGTAGGTATTAGTGCAAAGTATGGTAAGAATCTGGACGAGTTTTATGAATCAGTATTTAAATTGGCAAAGAAGGCGCAATGAGCCTTCGTTCATTTTAGATGCTGTTAAAGTGAAGATTTAAAAATATATATTAGGTTATATAAAAAAAGAGTGCGAACATGGCTAAACGACGATTCAAAGGGCTGACATTGCAATTTGTTTCCTATCGAGAGATAGCGCGACTTGATAGTGTTGAACGCATTAAGAAATTGCTTAAGATTATTCTTGATAATAAAGTAATTATTTTGCAGGGTCGACTGAGTGCGGGGGAGGAGAGCCGGCTTATTGAAGATACGATGGTGATGATTGGAAATGTGAAAGGGTTTAAGGGAGTGGAGCTTGCAGTGATTCGAGGAGATGAGCAGACGAGTAGTGCTTGGGATAAATTTAAGTCAGGACTTGCAAAAGTATTAGTTGGTGAGCAGGATGCAGTAACTATTATTGGACCAGCGTCTATTGTTAAGGAAATGAAAAAAGATCCTTCAAAACTAGAGCTCGTGATGAATTAGGAATTTTTTTGGTTTTGAGATTATTATTAAATATCTTCTGCTAATGCTCGTGCTATTTTATCTAGAAAATTTTGATCAGTGGTTATACGTTCGCCAGTTGCAATGGCGGTGTTCTCATCGTATGCAATTAAATGATATGCTTGTCTAATTCGAGGGATATTTTGATTATCTCCTAATAATTCTTCGTCATAGATGTAATCATTTTCATAAACAAGGTAGTGTTTGCCTTCAATGATTATTCCTTGGACTCGTGTAGTGTATTCTTCTCTTGTGTTGTAGAATCTTTGGATTTTATCTTCTAGATTATATCCTTTTACGGTTATTCTATCATTTTCTAGAGTAATTCCATCGGTGCTTGGATTTAAATTCTTTAGATCTAATTTCTTCATAACTATCGTTCATTTTCTTGGTTTATAAATCTTTCTTTTTGTAACTATCTATAAGTAGTTAAATATTTATCATTGTTTAAGATTTATTTTTATCTAACTTTGGTGATAAATCTAGTCGCAAATATTTATTAAGAATCGTTTATTTATTTAGAGATGCCTCATCAATGCACTAAATGTTCTCATGTGTACCCTGATGCGTCGCGCGAATTGTTGACTGGCTGTGTGTGCGGGAGCAAATTTTTTTATTATATACGACAGGAAAAGTTTGACCAATTAAAAAGTGAAGTGCATAGTGTGATGGCTGAATTGAGCAAAAGCGATACTGCACAGATTGAGAAAGATATTCGAGAACTCACTGGAATTTCTGATCCGCTTGATCCGGTTATTTTAGATCTTGAATCGGTACGAGTGTTGACACCAGGAAAATTTGAAATTGATATTGTTAATTTATTTAATCGCAATAGACCGCTAATTTATAAATTGGGAGAGGGAAAATATATTATTGATCTTGAGAGTTCTTTGT
>Ga0209542_10009029_pt1 | contig 18400 bp, 17 predicted proteins | sample RifCSPhighO2_01_FD_184028 | JGI IMG/M metagenome (GOLD analysis project Ga0209542, IMG submission 184028) | Soil microbial communities from Rifle, Colorado - Rifle CSP2_plank highO2_0.1 (SPAdes) (version 2) | ecosystem: Environmental > Terrestrial > Deep subsurface > Rock core/Sediment ...
CCCTAGTTATTCATAAATATCAAGGTAGACTTTGGGACAAAGAAGATTCATGGAAAAATGTTTCAGAACATTGCTTAGTAGAGGCAGCCAGAAGTGAAGTTTTTGCAGATCTCTTAGGATTACCTGAAGACATCAAAAGTGATTTAAGATTAGCTGCCACTGGGCATGATTTTAATAAAAGAAATGATATGGAAAAGGCTAATTTAGGTATGAATGAATTAAGCAAATCAGGTAGTCAGGCTGAAACTGACATGAGAAACGTTGGATTTAGCGAAAGAGTTATAATTTGGATAAGGGGGCTCGAAGACAATAGGTTACTAGCTGTGGAAGGAATAGCTAGCAAGCCCGCTCCTTCTTCAGATGAAATTGCTTATATGGTAATGCATTATTTAGACGACTATACTATCAATAGCAACTGGACTACCTCAGTAGAACTAGTAAGCGATGGCAGAAGAATAAACGATTTAGACAGACGAATAGACAAACTGGAGGCTAATCCAAAATACACAGACTTAAATGAAGAGGGTAGGACAATATTTAATGGAGAAACTGCTTTCCAAGCCCAAAGAAGAGTGGGACATCTGATAGAAACAAAATTAGCGGAGTTAATAAATAAGAAACAAGGCACAACCATAGATCCATTAAATCTTCCAGAATTTGTAGATGAGAGACTTAAACAAAGAATTCTCAATATGCAGGGGAAAGACTTATGAAGGTTCTAATTATAGGTGGGGCAGGCTATATTGGATCAACTGCCACAAGGGTATTTTTATCTCATGGAGATCTAGTAACTGTTTTAGATAATCTTTTATTTGGCAAAGAATCTTTATTTGAACTTTCAGATAATCCTAATTATAAACTTATAAAAGGGGATATAAGAAATAAATCAGATGTTGAAAACGCAATAAAAGATACTGATGTAATTATTAACTTAGCTGCCATTGTAGGTGAACCCTTATGTGCAAAATATCCTGAACTGGCTTATGAAACAAATTATAAAGCAGCATGCATGGTTGGGGATATTGCCAAAAAAAATTCGGTTAAAAAATATATATTTATCTCAACATGTAGTAACTATGGTATTAGTACAACTGCTACTGGAGCTACTGAAGATTCAAAACTAAGTCCTCTTTCTTTATACGCAGAAACCAAAATTAATGCAGAAACATATATATCAGGACTCGCTTCAGATTCATTCTCACCAATAATTGTGCGATTTGCAACAGTTTTTGGACTATCACCTAGGATGAGATTTGATTTACTTGTAAGCGAATTTATAAAGGAGGCTTATTTACGAAATAAAATAATAGTTTACAATCCTGATGTTTTCAGACCCTTAATTCATGTTATTGATGCGGCGCAAGCACTTTTATTATTAGCAGAGACTTCTAAAAAAATTCAAGGGGAAATATTTAATGTAGGATTTGATAATTATCAAAAAAAAGAAATTATTAACATAATTCAAACAAGAATGCCTAATGTTGAAATATCCCTTTTAAAAGAAGGCGCTGATAAAAGAGATTATCGCGTCTCATTTGAGAAAATTAAAAAAATGTTAGGCTATAAGCCAGAGCATAGTCTGGAAACAGGTATTGATGAAACTATTAAAGCACTTAAGCAAAATCTATTTCCTAATCCAGATGACTCCCGTTACAAAAATACTGATATGTAAAAAATATGAAAAAATTTATTAACCAAATGGAACCATCAATAGGAAAAGAAGAACGACTTGCCATGTCGAATTATTTAAATAGCGGCGGTTGGCTTACCGAATTTAAAAAAACTGAGGAACTTGAGGAAATGATTACCCAATACACAGAAGCCAAATATGCCTGTATGGTAACCAATGGCACAGTAAGTCTTTTTATAGCCTTACTTGCATTAAATATTGGACAAAATGATGAGGTTTTAGTACCGGATTTAACTATGATTGCATCTTCAAATGCAGTTATTATGTCAGGAGCAAAACCAATTTTAGTTGATATTAATGCGGACGATTTAAGTATAGATTTATCTCTAGCACAAAAAGCTATTACAAAAAAAACAAAAGCATTAATGTTTGTCAGTCTAAACGGACGTTCGCCTAACATGGATGAGGTTGTCACCTTCTGCAGGAAAAACAAGATTTATCTAATTGAAGATGCAGCTCAATCACTTGGTTCAAAATGGAGAGGAAAACATTTAGGTACATTCGGTGAGATTGGATCATTTTCTTTTAGCACACCAAAGATTATTACAACAGGTCAGGGCGGAGCACTTATAACAAACAGTGATACTCTTATCAAAAAAATTAAACAGATTAAAGACTTTGGACGTTCAAGAAGTGGAGTGGATGATCATATAACACTGGGCTATAATTTTAAGTTTACTGACCTTCAATCAGTGATCGGAATCGAGCAGATGAAAAAACTTCCGGCAAGAGTTAAGAGAAAAAAGGAAATTTACAATCTTTATTTTCAGGAATTATCATCTTTACCACAAATCCAGTTTATTTCTACTAATTTAGTTAATACATCTCCTTGGCTAATAGATATACTTATTGAAAAAAGAGAGCAATTAATTATATTTTTAAACACTAATCAAATCGGAAGCAGAAAGTTTTATCCACCAATTCATTCTCAAGCTCCATACAAACAGTGGAAAGAATATGAAAATAAACATTTCCCTGTTTCGGAAGTTATTTCAGCAAGAGGTCTTACCCTACCTTCTTCGTCACTTATAACAGATCTTGATATACTTTATATTTGTAAAGTTATTAAGAAATTCTACTCAACTAGTAGATCCTAGGGTGTCTTCTCGATAATATAATCTTCAACAACCAAGTAGTCAATCCTACTTTTTCTAAATGCAATTATTGCCTCCTCTGGCGTACAAATAATTGGTTCTTCATGCATATTAAAACTAGTATTTATTAGTGAAGGTAACCCTGTTATTTTTTTATATTCTCTAAGGATTTTATAATAAACAGGGTTTTTACTTTCTTTAATTATCTGGGGTCTGGCAGTATCATCAATATGAACTGCAGCAGGCATTTTTTCCTTCATAAATTTCGTGACAGGCAAAGCAATGGTCATAAATTCTGTTGATTCCCAACATTTATTAAGTAGCGATAAGTCATAACAATCTTTTGCGCTTTCAAATAAAGTAACTGGAGCAAAAGGCATGAACTCAGTTCTATTTAACCTCTCATTTAGCCAAGTATTTACACTTTTATCTGTTGCAGGATAAAGAATAGACCGATTACCCAGTGCTCTTGGACCAAACTCCATTCTTCCTAGGAACAAAGCAAGTACTTTATTGGTTGAAAGAATTTTTGCAATTTCTAATGGTGAATTTTTCATCTTTGTATATTTAATATCATATTTTTTAAAAGCTTTCTTTATTTGAGTATCGGAAAAGGAAGGTCCTAGGTAAACATCTTGAAGTTGAACAGGCACATAATCAGGGTTAATTTTTGCATATACACATAGCGCTGCACCCAAAGCTTGACCCATATCACTCATGGCTGGGAAGACAAAAAGTCTTTTGATGAAATTTAATTTACATATCTCACCATTAAGTTTTACGTTTGCAAAAACTCCACCCGCAAGTGCAACCTCTGTTAAATCATATTCACTAGCATATGCTCTAAAAATTTCCAAAACAACATTTTCTAATGTTTTTTGAAAGGCTGCCGCGATATCTTCTCTGGAATATTTTTGAAAACGTGGAGGAATTTTATTATTAAGACTAAAAAAATCATCAGTTAGACTATATAAATCTGGAGAAACAAATATTTGTTTGTTTTTAACCCACATTAAATTCTTAACTAGTGGATAGCAAGTCTTATAGTTACCGAAGGCTGCTAATCCAGTTATCTTTCCACCATGCTGCATGTAATTAAATCCTAAAATCCTTGTTACTAATTCATAAAAACGCCCTGGGCTATGCAAAACAGGCACTTCACCAACCTTTGTGAGAGCGTTTCCTTCTCCAACCCAAAAAGAACATGAATTAGTAAGACTAGAACCTTCTATTACTGCAATAAATGATTTTTTAAAACCTGAAGTGTAATATGCTGATGCTGCATGGCACTCATCATGATCAATATAAACTACTTTTTTATTAAATCCACTTTCTTTAAAATTTTCAATAATTCCTAAAATATCCCAACTTCTTTTTATTCCTCCTATAAATCCTGAAAGACCTGTTTGTCTTAAAAATCTTGTCCAATCAAAACTTTTAAAAGTATAAAAGGATTTAAGATAACCAAGTTTAGTAAACCATACTCTACTATTATGAGTATAAAAATGTTGCAAAATTTTTTTTATTCCTGGTGAACTTCCCGAAAACACAATTATATCGATATCTGATGGTTTAATTTTAGTAAACTTAAGAGCCTCTTCTATTGATTTAATAGGAGCTGAGCTATCTCCTTTTACCCTAGAAAATCTTTCTTCATTAGCTGCGAATAGTATTTGCCCGTCTTTTATAATAGCTGCTCCAGAATCGTGTGATGTTTCAAAATGTATTCCCAGAATTATCATATTTTAGAATCTATATAAATTGTATTTAATCCATTATTAAAATATTCCTCATAACCCTTTTCAAGCAAATATTTACTAATAGATTCTCTTCTGCTGGAATCATCTTTGGTGCTAGTTAAAAGATCTACAAAATCAATTGTTTCTATACATAAGAGTTTTGGTCTATATTTTTCCCAATTATTACTTTTTAAAACTTCTAAGTCTAAGCCCTCTGTATCTACACTAATAAAATCTATGTTGGATTTAACATATTTTTTCATAATCTCTTCCAGTCTATATATCTTTACTTTTATTTTTTTTCTTAACTTATATCCAATTTTCAGCAGCGATTCAGCCTCCTTTAATGAAAATGTGGATAACCCATTGGCCTCGAATTCATAAAATATGGCTTTTTGTGTCATTGGTCCAATACCAATGCTTAGGTTTATATCTCTTCTTCTCTCTTTAGTAAATAGTTTTCTTCTCTTTGGATTAGGTTCAATATTGATACCGGTCCAACCCCTTTCATAAAAAAATTTTGTATTACTATTCATCTGAGGATGAAATGCACCAATATCAATATAAAAACCTTTCTTTTTATGCTTAAAGTACCTATCTATCGTTAAGTCTTCGCCTTTTTGACTAAATGATCCTCGGAAATATCTATTTATTACTATGTAATTGAAGCTTTTTAGCAGATAACTACCTAGAGAAATAATTCCTTGCCTTTTGTAGATATTATAAAATTGTTTTAGAAATAATCTATAAATATTCATAAATATCTCAACTTGACTGAATACCACTTTAACATAATTTTGAACTTTAGACTATAATTTTATAAAGTGGACCTTAATAGTTGACTTATACATATCCTAATTCTACAATTACCTTGCTGACCCCAAAATTTACGCTATGATTATTACCAGAACCCCTTTAAGAATTCCTATTGGCGGAGGTGGTACGGATTTACCAGGATTCTACGAGAAACATGGTTCTTTTTTTATAAGCGCTTCTATTGATTATTACATCTATATTGCAGTAAAACGTCGCCCAATTAGCGGAATCCGTTTAGGATATTCTAAAATAGAGGAAATTAATTCTATAGAGGAAATTACCCACCCCATAATTAAGACTTGTCTACAATATTTAAATGTCGGTCCGGAAAGAGGTCTAGAAATTGTTTCAATAGGTGATCTTCCAGGAGGAAGTGGTATGGGTTCCTCTGGAAGTTTTACCGTAGGGCTTCTAAACGCACTTCATCATTTGGAAAAAAACGCTGTTCCCTCTCATGTATTGGCAGAAGAAGCATGCCATATTAATATGGATCTCTTAAAAGAACCAAGTGGCAAACAAGATGAATATATTGCCTCATTTGGAGGAATTAGGTGTTTTGAAGTAAGCAATGAAGGCAAGGTAAAAACATATCCTCTAGAATTATCTTACCAAACGATTAGTGATCTACAAAATAATCTTTTAATATTTTATACAGGAATCTTAAGAAGTTCTACCCAGGTACTAGCCAAGCAAAAAGAAGCAACAGTCAGAGAAGATCCGAAAATGCTGGAAAACCTGCAAAAAATTCAAGAAATTGGATATGAAATTAAAGAAGCTTTAGAAAAAGGAGATCTCACTCTTTTTGGAAAACTTCTTCACAAACATTGGTTAGTAAAAAGAGAAAGAGAAGCTACAAGCACTTCACAAATCAACAAATGGTATGACATAGCAATGAAAAATGGAGCTTTAGGAGGAAAAATTATGGGAGCCGGTGGAGGAGGATTTTTTGCTTTTTATTGTGAAGATGGAAAAGATAAGGTTCGAAAAGCTCTTACGAAAGAGGGTTTAAATGAAGTTAAATTTCATTTTGATTTTGAAGGAACAAAGCTACTAGTAAATATCTAAAGACATGGCTGTATCACTTCCTCACCAAAAATTTATTGAGCAGTACTTTCATGAGTCAGAAGAAATTCTTAAAAAACTTCCCATAAAGGATATAAACAAAATTATCACCATTCTTTTTGAAGCATGGCAACAAGAAGCCACTATATTTGTGATGGGCAATGGCGGATCTGCATCTACAGCTTCTCATTTTACTGCTGATTTAACAAAATATACTGTTATGGGAGACTCTTATGAGCAGAGGAAAAAAAGATTTAAAGTAATTTGTCTTAATGATAATGTTGTTTTAAATAGTGCCTGGACCAATGATTTCGGATTCGATACTATTTTCTCAGAACAAATGGAACCCTGGCTTAAGAAAAATGACGTTGTATTTGCCTTCTCTGTACATGGGGGTTCATTAAGACCTGAAGGCGGCACATGGTCACAAAATATTCCAAAGGCTTTTGAGCTTGCCAAAGAAAGAGGTGCAAGACTGGTAGGTCTTGCGGGTGATACTGGAGGAGTTATGAAAGAAATGTCAGACGCCTGTGTTGTTGTACCAACCGTTAATAAAGAGCATATTACAGTCCATGTTGAAGGTTTCCATGTTGTCTTGCACCACTTGATAATACATAGATTAAAACAATTAATTCAGGAATGGGAAAAACAATAACCGCCATCATACTTGCAGGTGGTAAGGGTGAAAGATTAAGACCTTTAACTATTACCCTCCCCAAACCGATGGTTAAAATTCATGATAAACCAATTCTTGAGTATGTATTAACTTTATTCCAAAAAAATAATATCAAGGACATTATTATCTCTGTATGCTATCTTCCAAATTTAATTACAGAATATTTCGGAGACGGATCTAAATTCGGACTCAATATTTCCTATGTATATGAAAACGAGGACAATCCTTTAGGAACTGCCGGATCAATTGCCAAACTTGAGAAACAACTGAACGAAACATTTATAGTTTGTTATGGGGATTCATTAAGAGATGTCAACATTTCCTCTCTCCTGAAAGAACATCAATCAACAAAACCTGTTGCAACAATCTGTATATACAAAAATGAGAATCCAGATCCTAAAAGTAATGTCATCTTTGATGAAAACAAAACAATAGTTTCATTTGTAGAGCGACCTAGTAATACCGACTCTAGTCCTACATGGTCAAATGCAGGATTTTACATTCTCGAGCCAGAAGTATTTAATTACATTCCTCAAAATCAAAAATCCGATTTTGGTAAGGATATCTTTCCTGCAGTTTTAGCTGACAATAAACAGATTAAATCATTTATAATAAATGGGTACTTTTTAGACATTGGCACAAAAGAGAAACTCTCTGTGGCCCAAAAAGATATAGCTGATGGAAAATTAACATGAAAATACCTGACATTTACAAACATATTTTAGTTACCGGAGGAGCAGGATTTATTGGTAGTCACATTGTTGATAAGCTTTTGGAAATGGGAAAAACAGTTCGCACTTTTGATAATTTAACTTCAGGAAAAAAAGATTTTTTTGAACAACATTTAAATAATCCAAATTTTAAATTTATTTCCGGGGATCTACTAAAAAAAGAAGATCTTGATAAAGCCTTTATCGAAAAAATTGATTTAGTTATACATCTGGCTGCCAATCCCGATATCTCAAAGGGAATTAAAGATCCAACACTAGATTTTAATCAAACTATTATTGCTACTTTTAATTTGCTTATGGAAATGAAGGAAAATAAAGTTAAGAATTTAGTATATTTTTCGGGTAGTGGTGTTTATGGTGACGTGGGTGATAAGTTTACAACCGAAAGCTTTGGACCCCTGTTACCTGTATCAATGTACGGAGCATCGAAATTATCAGCTGAAGCTATGATTTCAGCTTTTTCAAATTTATTTGATATAAGGACATGGATTTTTAGACCTGCCAATATTGTCGGTGATAGAGCCACTCATGGAGTCATTTTTGATTTTATCAAAAGACTCAAGGAAAATCCCAATAGCCTTACTATCTTAGGGGATGGCAATCAAAGCAAATCATATCTGTATGTAAGTGACGTAATTGAAGCTATCTTTATGGCTTTAGAAAAAACACATGAACAAATAAATCTTTTTAACATAGCTTCTAAAAGCTTTATCACAGTCAATGAAATTGCTGAAATTGCTATTCAAGAATTAAACCTAAAAAATGTTAAGATCACTCACACTGAAGGAAAGCTAGGGTGGCCAGGAGATATTCCAGTTGTTAGAATTGAAAATGAAAAACTAAAAGAGCTAGGATGGAAACCGAAACTTAACTCTTTTGAAGCAGTGAAAAAAACCGCTCAAATCTTAAGTAAGGGAAATTAAGCATGAAGAAAGCTCTTTTTTTAGATAGAGATGGTGTAATTATTAAAATGCACTATCATGAAGATTCAGGAATAATTGAAACTCCCCTTTCCTTAGAACAAGTAGAATTCCAACATGGAATTTTTGATCTTTTACATCTGGCTAAAAAACTGGGCTATCTTCTAATATTAGTTTCAAATCAACCTGGAGTAGGAATAAAAAAAATAAGTCTTATTATTCATAATCAGATTAAAGACTATATTGCTCAAAAACTACAAGATGAAGGTGTACCTTTGGATGGACAATACTATTGCCTGCATCATCCATATGCCCAAATTGCAGAATATAAAAAAGAGTGCGAATGCAGAAAACCAAAAATTGGTTTATTAGTTCAAGCGATTGAAGAATTTGATATAGATCCTAAAAAGTCATGGATGATTGGAGATGGAGTCAATGATATTATTTCCGGCTCTAATATAGGATGTAAAACAATACTTATAGGAAACATCTACGAGGCTGAATACTTAAGCATTCTTGAGAAAGAGCTAGGCAATATCAAGCCCAATTTTCTAGTAAAAAAAATAGAACAAATAGACGGCTTGATAAGTAAATGATATACTTTCTTTTAACTTAAATATAATATGGCTCGACTAATATTTGTAGATACAGCCAACATTGCAGAAATTAAAATTTGGAAAGAAAGAGGTATCTGTGATGGTGTTACAACAAACCAGAAACTTTTTCTTACAGAAAAAGGTGTAGATTTCAAAAAAACTATTTTAGAGATATGCACTATTGCTAATGCTTCAGTTTCTGTTGAGCTTACTGAACATCAATCCGCTAAACAAATGATTGAAGAGGCAAAGGGTTATACCAAGTGGAATAAAAATATCGTGGTTAAGGTACCAATAACTCTTGATGGTATGGGACTTGAGGTGATAAAGAAACTAGCAAACCTTGGCATTAAAACTAATGCTACGCTAATGGTTTCATTCGAACAAATGATTTTATCCATTATTGCTGGCGCAACTTATGCTAGTATCTTTTATAATCGGGCTAAGGACGCTGGATATGACCCCAATGAAATAATCAGAAAAACAAGACTCTTTATTGACGAAGGTAGTTATAAAAGTCAAATTATCGCTGGATCTATCCGCGACATCAGAGATGTAGGTGAAGCATTCGCATCAGGAAGTGATATTGTCACAATTCCACCTAAAATTTTAGATTTAATGTTAAAAGAGAATATGACTCAAAAAACTCTAGAGGAATTTGATGCTGCATGGGAATTGTTTAAAAAAAAATAGTTTCTTGAGATTAAGCTTGTTGAACAAAAGAAAAATTGTTACCATATCCCTATGAAACCCCTTATTTCAGTAGTAATGTCTGTATTTAACGATGACAAATATGTCAGGCGTGCAATCGATAGTATCCTAAATCAAACTCTAAAAGAATTTGAATTTATTATCATTAATGATGCTTCAAAGGATGCTAGTCTCGAAATAATTCGATCTTATGCTCGTAAAGATAGACGTATTCAATTGATCAATAACACTCGGGAATTAAGACTTGCCCGTTCACTTAATCTTGGTGTCTCAATCGCAAAAGCAGATTTTATCGCCAGAATGGACCCTGATGATGTTTCTTTTCCAAAACGACTTGAGATACAATATATCTACTTAAAAAAACATCCAAATATAGCTGTAGTAGGCACAAACCTATCAATTGTTAATGAGGATAAGAAGGAAATATCAGTGCGGGATTATCCAACCCGTTCGGAAGATTTAAAGAAGATTATGCTTCGTTATTCTCCTTTTGCACATCCTAGTATTATGCTAAGGAAAAAGGTTTTTAAAGAATTCGGAGGATATGATCCAAATATGAGGTTATGTGAAGATATTGACTTCTGGTTTAAGATTGGGACAAAATATGATTTTGGCAATATTCCTGAACGATTAGTTCAATATACCTTGTCAAAAAAATCAGGTACACACCGAAATGTACGACAAACCGAGCTTTTAGGATTCAAGATCAAATTGAATGCAATAATGAAGCATGGTTATAGACCAAGCTTATACGATTTTTTTTATAATTTATTACAATTTATCACCATGTGGATTATGCCCGCTGGTTTAAGAATCAAACTTTATAATGAAGTTCGCAGCAGAGGGTTAATTTAGTGACAACGAAAAAAATCATAGCTTTAAAACCTTTTAATAATAGTGTTTACTACAAAAATGGTATATTCAATGAACATTCTGAAATTGGATCATTTTATGTGATAGCCGCACGAAAACTTCTGGAAAAGAATAACATCATTATGAATACAATCGATATTTCTTCAAATATTGGTACTGTGAAGGACGTTTATATAGAAGTACCATATCCCTGGGAATTAGGACTTTGGTTGAGAATCATTAAAAGTAAAAAAAAGAATATTTTATTTATTGGGGAACCCCCTCTTGTAAATCCTTTTAGTTTCATGAAAATATTTCTTTTTTTCTTCACAAAAGTTTACACCTGGAATGATAATTTAATAGATAATAAAAAGTATTTTAAATATGTTCTACCTAAAAAGATTAATAATATAGAGGTTACCAAAGTAGCATTTAAGAATAGAAGGCTTCTCATTTTGATGAATAGTAATTTAGCGCCCTTTTTTCCTTTTCAAATTCTTTCCTCTTCTACAAAAGAATTATATACAGAAAGAGTACGAGCTATTGATTTTTTTGATAAACATTACTCCTCTGATTTTTGTCTATATGGAAAAGGCTGGAATAAAAGACGAAAATTTAGCTTAAAACAAAGGATATTTGGGTTCAAAAAGTATAAAACATATAAGGGTGAGTTTGCACAGAAAGATAAATATAAAATACTTTCAGAATTTAGATTTTCCTTATGTTATGAAAATTCAACAGCTCTTGGGTATGTATCAGAAAAAATATTTGATTGTTTTAAGGCTCACATTATTCCTATATATTTGGGAACAACTAATATTGCAAATTATATTAATCCAAAATGCTTTATTGACTTTAGAAAGTTCAAAAATTATGAGGATCTTATGAAATTCCTTAAAAATATGGATGTAAAAACCTACAATGGTTATATTGCAGAAATTAAAAAATTTCTAGTAAGTAAAGAGACATATAATATATGGTCTGCTGATACGTTTGCTAAAACATTCCTAAAAGCAGTCATGGAATAAACTGCTCCTAGCTTTTTTTAAAAAAAGCTATTAGATTAGAGGACCAAAGTAAACTTGTATCTTTTTTTGCATCTTCATCTTCTATTACCTTCTCATCAAAAACCTTAACAATCATATTTACTATTACTTTTAATACTTTAAGAGGATGGCCAGTAAAATATGTTCTTTTAAGAGAAAACTTATAGAGTTTACCTTTTAAATTAACTTCATCATACCTTCTTAAATGTCCAATTCTTTTATCATGAAAGAAATTTAAAAGAAGAAGCGGTGGAAAAATATATTTATATTTCACTGGCACTGTAATCATTAGCCCTCCATCTTTTTTCAATATCCTATCAATTTCAGAAATTACTTTTTTCTCAGCTGGGATATGCTCCAATACAGAGTTCATTACAAAATAATCGAAAACATCCTTTTTAAAAGGAAGCATATCAGCAGAGCAACAAACAAATAATACATTTTTTTCAATGCCTAAAACCCTAACAGAGTTTTTCAAAGCAATAAGATTCTTAAATGTAATATCACAAGCAATTACTTGTGCACCTTTCTGAGCCAAACCGATTGTCATATATCCGCTACCTATGCCTACTTCAATAACGAATCTATTTTTTATTAAATTAAAGTTCTCTATAAACCTTTGCAAATAGCGAACTTTCCAATAATTCATCTTTGTAGGAATATCAATAATCTGGCCTGTCATTCTTTTTTCAAAATATGATTGTTGGTTTCTTGAGTGAGGAGATAAGGTTTGGTTATTAAACAAAATAGGAATTCCTTCTTTTATAATAAACTGATGTTTATTTTTAATGCAAATTAACTTGTTCTTATGCTCTTTAAAACTAGAAAAACATACAGGGCACTGAAGAATTGTTTCTAATTTTTTCATGATAATTTTTTGAATGCTTCATTCAAGATTAGATTATTATCATATAAGTTAATTAACTTCAAGATATTGTTACGATACCCAGAATATATTTTTTCATCTTTTAGCAGAATTGATAAACTATTTAGTAATTCTTCCTCAGAATAGTTAATTGCAAACCCAGCATTATTTTTAACAATTTCCTTGGCAATAGGGGGAACCTTGCTAGTTATAACCGGAAGGCCGCAGGTAAGATAGAGCTTAATTTTACTCGGATCAGCAAAGTATGTGTAATCTCCTATAGAAGGCACATACGTAGCAATTCCAATTCCTCCACAAGCAGTTAAAAACTGAACTATTTTTTGATGATCATTCCAATAACCTGTAAATTCAACATATGATTTAAGATTTTTACTTTCAACAAGTTCTTTAAGTTGTTGTTCAAACGGCCCTGATCCAATTATAGTTAATCTAACCTTAGAAAACTTTTTAATAAGTTTTGGTAAAATTTCAATTACAAGTTGTAATCCTTGTTTTTCAAATAAAATCCCCACGAAAATCAAATTAAATCTATTTATTTTTTCAACAGGTTTTATGGATACTGCTTCAGTATCAAAACCTATTGGTACTACCTGAAAAGGAGCACTTTTTTGTAGGTTCAGACCATTTTGTTTTTTTGCAGTAATCATATTTTCAACAACAACCCAATTTGCATCTGAAACTTTGGAGGCAAGTCTATCCATATGATGATATAAACTATTTAAGATGGAATTTGAGTACCTTCTTTGGGAATAGTCAACTGTATAGTAAACAAGTTTTCTAATTATCCCAAGCTTCCTAAGTACTACTACTGAAATTACCGATAAATTATCACATGCTATACAAATATCATATTTTGTTGGCTTAACAAGCATAAAAACAATTGTTAAAATAAATTGATATACAAATAGAATAAGCATTGGTAATTTAATTTTTGGAGAGGTTAACTGATATTTTTTTATTCCCTCATCATAGATTCTAATTTGTGAAGCCGGAAAATCAGTTAAAACCCCTTGAGATTGGATAAAAGAGTGGTCTATATACACAACTTCTTTTATTTTTTTTAACAAAAATTTACGGATATTTCCTGGAAAGACTTCAGTCTCTTCTCCCTCTTTATAAGTAAAATGGGAAATTATTGCAATCTTTGTCTGTTTATTTAGATTCATTTGATATTAATTTAAATACCATTGATGCTTAAAAACCAATTTATTCAAGAAAACATATGAATATTTCATATAAAAGAAAAATACTAAATGCTTAATCTTTATACTTGATGTAAGTTTTAAATTAGGAAAAATCCTTCTTGACCACCAGAATATAAAATCAATGTTGTTTATAAAAACAGGAAATTTTTTGTTCTCTATATCTTTGGTTATTATTTTTTCTAATAAAAATACTACATCTTGTTTAATTTTTTTATCTTCTATCAAATCCTGGATATTTTCTATTTTTACACTTTTTAGTAATATATATACATACAGCTTGAGATAGTTTGGGTTATATAAAATACTTAAGATTAAGTGAAGCAAGTCAATTTCTTTAATTACTTTAAAAACAGTCATCCCATTTATAGACACTTTTTCCTCAGAATACCAAATCCTTTGCTCTTTTAAAATAATTAGTTCGTGAAACTCAGAATTTACCCTAGGTTCAATATTACAAAACTCTTCCCTCGTACAAATTCCTTTCAAATGTTCATTTTCCCAACAATTAAAACCCTCTTTTTCTAAAGCATTCATAAAACGGTAAAAATCCTTTTCTCTTACAAATAAATCGATATCATTATCAACTACCTCTGGAATATATTTGTAGGTTTTAAAAAGTAAAAATTTAATTTTATGTTCCTTACTTATTTTATTTAAGAGTTTTAATGTTTTATAATACTTATTATTCAAACTATTACCAACAGACATAATTTTTTTATCCAAAAGGGTTTTTTTCTCAGATAATTCACTGCTATAATAATAAGCAATATTATTATTGAGTATATATTCATAAAACTTTTTATTTTTAATAAAAGACTTCGGTAAATCACGACCTTTTAAAATAGCTCCATTAATACTTTTGTAATCCATACTCTTTTTTGTCTACTAATGTAGATTGTCTATTAATTCCTGTAGTATTTCACTACGACTTTTACGATCTGTATTTATAATTTTGAGATCATGATCTTTTGCTACTTTTAAATATATTTCATAACAATCTATAAAAAAAGCTTTTACTCTTTCCGGTTTTCTTCGATAAGAAATCATTGGAGGTATATTGAATAAAAATTTGTTTTTAACCTCAGGTATTAACTTATTAAAAAAGGACCTGCCCTTAATATCTAAATATTCGAAGCTAACAGAGTAATCATAAAAAAAGCGATCAAAAATTATTAATTTACTTCTATTTGTTAATGTAAAAAATAAATATTGGACATATGAATCAAAGAAGCGTAAAAAAGCCATAAATAAAGAAGTCCTATTTATTCTTTCTTTGGCCGAATGAGCTCTACTTCGTTTATATAAAACGCTCTTAGGCTGATTGAAGTCATAATACCCCATCTTAACAAGTAATCTGTATAACAAATTGTTATGTACGAAATGTACAACTTTGGATTTAATACTTAAAAAGTCCGCATATTCTACAAGCATATTTGCAGTAGTTGTCTTGCCTGCACCATCTAACCCACTTATCGAAATTTCTTTAGCATTAATAAGTTTATTCTTATTTACAATATATCTTTGTACCTCCGAAACTGCCTCCTTTAAATTACCGTTATTGTCTATAACTATCAGCTTATGCTGTTGAGCAATTTTACTGTATTGAGTAAGAATATTTTTATGCAATACTCCATCAGATGTTACTTTACCAGGAATATTATTCTTATTTCTGTCTATAGATGCATTGTTTAAATTAATATCAATTAAGAAAGAGAGGTAGACTTTTGGAAAATGATTAAATAGCCAATCTACCCATTTATACTTTATTCTCAGAATATTTTTAAATATTACATCGTGGTCGTAAATAAATTTATCTACAAGCAAGATAGTTTCTTTAGATATAATTTCATATCTGAAATAGTCCACCAAAAATTCAATATATACGACAACTGGGTAAACTACCTGTGTTAACTTAGAAAAGAGGTAATAGAAAATATCGTTATATTCTTTTTTGAAATATTTTTCATCTTTATACTTTAAGAAGACATTGTCTCCTAATAAGGATTTAAAAAATTTAATAGTTGAAAAACTGTCTTCTTCTCTAAGAATAATCTTCTTACTATCAAAAAGAGGACTTTTTTTTATTTCCTTAATTATTGTTGATTTGCCAGAACCTGATGGACCACTAAACGAGATTATCATTTTTTATTTTCTAAGAGCTCCTTTAATACATTTTTCCCAACCCAAGACGCATTTGCCATTATCGTTAATGTGGGTGGCTTGCTAGGCAGTGCCCTCCAGGTTGATGAATCAGCAACATAGATTCTATCAGCTTGAAACAATTTTCCTGTTGAATCTACAGACAACTTTCTTTGTTTATCCCCAAAAGGTACTCCGCCTCCATAATGGGCTGTAACATAATCATTACCCATTTTTAATGGAAACAAACCCAAACTTCTTAACTGATGCTTAATTTTATCTAAATCCTTTTTATGGTCTTCTAATTCCTTCTTTGTTTCGTTGAAAACAATTTCTAGAATATCTCTTCCATCATATACCTTTTTTAAGGAATAAAACTTATCTTTTGATTCAAAACATGGTAAACGAACATCTGCTATTACAAGCGATGGTGTAATAATTGTTAACAATGACAGGGCTATAAATTTCGGTAAAGGAATATGTTTTATAGCTTTGTTAACTGCTAGAGAATTAAAACGGAAAAGCTGAATAAAAAAGGAATTCAATCCCTCTTTAATTTCATCACTTGAGATAGCTAACTGAGCTATTTTCTTTTTTCTAAATGTCCTTTTGCTAATTAAGGTTTTTAGATGCAAGCAGGCAATTACATAATGTGCTTTTGTCAAAAAGGTTGTTCTATAGTCAAATAACTGAAAGCTTCTAAGTAAAATTCTGGTTGTGTTAATTGAACCCGCAGCCAGGATTAAAAAACGGCCCTTGGTTATAAACTCTTTACCTTTATCAATAGAAACTGATTCAACTTCTACATTCTGAGTTTTATCATTAACTATATAAACTAGTTGGTTTGGAAGATAGGTAAAGTTTTTGTATTTCTTTAATTCTTCAATGGATTTACTACTACGGTACGAGAGAAAAGATGGAGTTTGATAAACACTACTTTTAAGATGTTTGTTCTCCTTAGATGCTTGAAGCAGTAATTTACTATGTAGATCCAGCGGTAAGGACTCAAATTTTACTCTTTTGGCTATTTCTTTATACTCCTTTTGAATTTCATCGACAGGCAATCCAGTTCTTTTAAGTTCAGAAGGGGTAAAAAAATCGGAAATACCATTCCATACCTCAGATAAGCCTCCTTTGGCTAAACTTTGAATAATTTCAATTTTACTTTTAATTTTTAGAAGTTCATAGGTTTTGTTAAAAATATAGCTATTGTCCCTGATTAATTCATATGCGTTACTAGCTTCGGAAAGGTTAATATCCGAAAAATCATTCAGCTGTTTATCTTTTTTTTTGCTATCTAGCCCTCCATCAATAATTGCAACTTTTAATCCTGCTTCAATTAAAGGGTAAGCAGCATTTACCCCTGCTGGTCCAGATCCAACTATAACAACATCAAATTCATTATTAGATTTCATGATGATCATTTTACTAGATTCTTAGCTATTTAAGCAAAAGTAGATTATAGTTAGAACTGTACTAACTTCAAACAGCTTTTATAAAAATTGATACTCCGGAATTATTGGGAAATATATCATTAAGCTTATCAAAAGTGTTTATTAACCAAAATAGAAAACGTGCTAAATTTGTTTTTTTGTTCTTGGTGTTGTTAAATTTATTAATATCTTGTAATAAACCAGTATTTAGCTTCTTGTAATAAAGTAGTCTGCATCCTAAATTTAGCAAATGATGGTTAAACGGAAGACACCAACCAGTTAATAATTCAGAAGAAAAAAGTTTAAAACCAACTTGTTCTAGTTTCTTTTTTAGCTCTTCAGGCGTATACAGTCTTAAATGTTGATTCCAAATCCCGGCAAAGTAACCACTTTTTATATGGAAATTAAAAAAATGCTCCAAAATCCAATTAATTGGATCCCATAAAAATGGATAGTTTTTATTCGGAGTTGTTAAAATTAATATACCACCCTTTTTTAGAACTCTCTTTGCCTCTTTCAAAACTTTTATATCGTCATCAACATGTTCAATAATTTCAGACATAATTATTTTATCAAAAACACCATTGCGAAATGGTAGTTTTTCTGCATAACCAATAATAAAAGTTGCTTTCTCTTTTGAAACTAGCGCTCTTGCGTCCTCAATTGCATTCAAATGGCTATCTATACCAGTTATTTTTAAGTTTAAAGGGATTTTAGAAAGAAGGTAGGAGTAGTAACCATTTCCACACCCTAAATCAAGAATTTTATCGTTATCTTTTAACTGTAATTCTTGCAATACCTTCC
>Ga0209542_10009030_pt1 | contig 18398 bp, 15 predicted proteins | sample RifCSPhighO2_01_FD_184028 | JGI IMG/M metagenome (GOLD analysis project Ga0209542, IMG submission 184028) | Soil microbial communities from Rifle, Colorado - Rifle CSP2_plank highO2_0.1 (SPAdes) (version 2) | ecosystem: Environmental > Terrestrial > Deep subsurface > Rock core/Sediment ...
GAGCATTTTTTTATAATATTCCGGATCCGTTTTTTCGGGATTATGTTTCAACGTCCAAATCTCATAGGGCATTTTGTCCAAGCCCCATTCTTTAAATTGTCTATCGTCCGCTCCGGTTAAAAGTATTTTCCTATTCGGATACTTCTCAAGCAACTCGCGCATTTCTTTGAAAATGTTTCCTCGAGTATCGACAAATGTATAGACCACGTCAACTAAAATAGTTTTCTTTTTCTTTTGCGAAAACTCTATAATGCATTTCTCATAAAGTTTCTTAATCCGCGCGTATTCTTTTTCGACTCGCTCAATCTTGGCTAAAGCTTCCCCCGTGCTAGTTCCTTTCAGGGATTCTCTAACTTTTTCGCGGGCGTTTTCTTTTATTTTGCCTTCAGCCTGCCCGCGTAAATCCGTTAGTTCTTTTAATTTATTCTCCATCATCTTTTTTAAATCAAAACATTGCGACTCTTTCTTGCTATCTTTTTTATTTTGATTTTGTGTTTTTAATTTATATGCGCCGTATCCGCTTAAAGCCAAGACAGCCGCCGCAAAAACGGCTATCCCAAGAACATCCGAGTTTGAACTTGGAGCAGATTCTTTTGATGTAGGTTCGCTAGTAGCCAGAGCAGGAGCCGAAGTTGCGGCAATAGTTGGCCTCGGCGTTACGGATCCGGCTGGCGAAACGGCCCGTGTAGCACTTTCCGTTGGCACAGATATATCCTCCCGCAATCCATCTTGGGCAAAAACCGGTAGAGCAATCAATAAAAATATAAAAATAATTTTAATCATAATCTTAAAATCTTTCTTGCTGTCTCCAGCCCGCTCGCTAAAGCTCCTTCCACGGTTGAAGCTTCGCCTTCTCGGTCAAGCGCTTCGCCGACAAAGAAAATTCGATCATCTATTGGCTTTAATAGTTCCTCTTGAGCCTCCGCCGATTTGGGCGTCCAATATGAATACGCGCCTTTGGCATAAGGATCGGCGGGCCAATTGGCGACTTTGGCGTGAACTAATTCTTTTTCGACATATTCCTTCTCAACTTTGAAAATATTCGCGAGCGATCTGATTCCCGCGTCGATTATTTCCGCATCAGAGCTATCTATGAGTTTCGCCGATTTCGGACCCGCGAGCCAGCCCGTCAGCACCGGAATCAAATCCGGATACTGCGTCCACCATATGCGAATTTCTTCATTTGAAAACATGAAATCCATCTCGCCGAAATCCTTCCCGAAAGCGTTCACCCACCACCTGCTTTTAAATTTCAGGAGAATTTTAATCACGCCGCCATACCCCATTTTTCGGGCCGCCTCCAATTTTTCCGGAATCGCCGGAATAAATTTAATGTCGGCAAGCACCGGCAAAGGGACTGTAACAATAACTTTCTCTGTTTCATAATCATCGCCGTCAGCAGTATGGACATTCACCTTGCCGTTATTTATTTCAACTTCTCGGACAATTTTATTAAGCTCGATTTTTGTGCCGTTCTTCCCGCATTCCGATTCAAGAAATTTAAGCATGGCGCCGTATCCCTCTTTGATGCGATATTGCAGCCAATCCTGGCCGCCCAGCCACTCGTCCCGCAAAGAAAAAGTGCTGGCACGCGCGGGATCGGCGGCATCATATCCTTCCACAATCCCAAAAACAGAATTGCGAAGGCCGATATATTTTTCGCCCGGAAAATATTTCTCCAGAAATTCCGCAATCGGCAAATCGCTTTTAAGCTCGCCAAGTGCCTTATGCAACTCATTTTGATTTGGAACGCGCTCGCTATTGATGGTAACTTCCCCGCCGTATGAGTTCCACATATCGCCCTGCGTCTGAATTAGCGTCATATCTGCCTCGCGCGAGAGAGATTTCATGATTGGAGAATCGCCATGCACATACTCCGCTCCGGCTTGCGCGTCATAACCAAACTCATCTTTTGGCAAAGCCCAAATCCTCCCGCCAATTCGGTTACGCGCTTCCAATATAATTACTTTCTTCCTGGCTTTCCCCAATTCCCGCGCCGCCATCAATCCCGCCGCCCCTGCGCCAACAATTATAATTTCGCACTTCATTTATATCTTGCCATTCTATTTGAAATGGCTTCAAAATTCTAGAGTCCGCAAATACTCAGCTGTTGCTATCTGCTCGCTTGTGTATTTGGCGTTTATTTAATAGGATTCCAATTGAGAGAACTTTGAAAGGAAGATTATATGGATAGAAATATTTGGCTTAAGGTTGTGCCAGATCCAATCAGCGGGTTAATAGATATCCGGTCAGTCCTTCCGATCGTTGAAACGAGAGAGTTTCAGTCCTTAAGGGATAAACGCCAATTGGGAATGACTTATCTTGTTTTTCCTGCGGCAACGCACTCGCGTTTTATTCATAGCCTCGGCGCGTATAAAGCTACGAAGTCACTCGCAGATCGCTGGCGCCTTCAGGGTCTGATAAATGAAGAGGAAAGACGGGGACTTCCCATCTATGCGCTTCTGCACGACATTGGCCACGGCGCGTTTTCGCATACCACTGAAGATTTCTGCGACCTCGACAACAATCAAATGAGCTTAAAAATAGTCCGCGAAAGGTTTAAGCCGTACATAGCGGACTCCGGAGCCGATCCGATGTTGGTAGAAACCTTGGTAAGCCACGAACATCTGCTTTCCAAAGCCGTTCACGATAAAAATCTAGGCATGGAAAAGTTGGACTATCTTGAGCGCGACGGTTATTACACTCTTTCAAGTCGTCCGCCAGGCATAGAATATCTGCGCAACTACGTGTATTATGATGGCGGCGAGATTGCTATCGATGGGAAAGTGGCTGAATATGCGCTGGAAGCTCTCGACTTTTACATGAAAATGTATAAGGAAGTTTATCTGCGAAAGTCGTTGGTAATTGCGCAAAGGATGTTCCATAAAATGGTTTACCGGCTTATATTGGCCGGCGAACTATTCGCGCGCAATTTGCCGCATATGACTGATTCAGAGCTTCTCGCCCTTTTCTACGGATCGAGCGAACCGCTGGTCCAGAAGCTTTACGCCAGACTAAGAGAGCGTGGCCTTTTCAAGGAAGCCATTTCCATACGTCCGGAGGCGTTTATCGGAGAAACGAGGATTGCGTACAAATCCATCAGAGTTTTCGGCGCAACTCCCGAAGAAATGCATCACCTAATCAATTCTCCATTTCTTCAAAGAAGAAATCACGCCGAACTTGAGGAAACTGAAGCAAAAATTGCAAAAATCTCCGGAATACCCGCGGATAGCCTTCTCGTTGTCCCTGTTTTCTACCCAGAACGTTTCCGCGCAAAAGATGTCCTCATCTATGAGATGGGTAAAAAACTTTGCTCGCTTAAAGAGCGACGACCAGCACATTTTCAAAGCATGGAAGAAACAGCGCGCTCATATACGGCTTTAAGAATCTGCACGCAGGAGGAGTACAGAGAAAAGCTAAGCTCGCCCGCGGTTTCAAGTGCTGTTATTGACTTAGTTCTAACCCCAAGCGGCCTCACCAAGTGAGGCCGCTTTGCAATGGTCAAACTCAACATGGTCAACACCGAGTGTCGGACATATCATTCAAAAAGTGATGTCACCTGATTCTTCAATCCAGCTGTTTTTTCTTGTAATTCCAGCAATTTAATTGATCTATCAACATCTCTCGCGGAAGCAGTGCCATATTCTTTCTCCGCGTCTTCGAATCCCCTTTCTTCCATTGCCTTATTAAATTGTTTGTCTATATCACGACTTCTCCCAATAATTTTTGCGTAAAGATTTCCTATTTGCTCTTCGAATTCTTCGATATCGTGAATCAACCCTGTCGCCTGAATCTTTAACGCTTCTCGTCCCCTGGGATCTCTCTGCTTGAACGCCAATTTTTTATATCTCTCCTCAAAACTTTCATACTTCCTCTCCATTTCAATTATCTCTTTGCTTTCTTCAAAATTGACAGGCGTTTTATCGCCAGCTTTCTTTGGTTCGCCATCGCTCTCCTCTCTATTAAAATCACTCATTCTGAATATTTCTCCCATGGCTGCCGGGCTTGGACTCGAACCAAGATACTCGCCTCCAAAGGGCGATGTCCTACCATTAGACGACCCGGCAATACAAAAAGTCTAGCAAAAATTTCCCTATTATGCTATGGTAATTGGAAACAAAAGAGGAGGTGTCCTTTGAGGGAAATCAGAACCGAAGAAAACCTAGTCAAAAGTATCGCGGATGCGACAGCCCCGTTAATTAGGTCTTTTGGTTTCAGCAGGGCTGTCACGGTTGCTATGAAACAATATGAAAGCATGCTTCCGACAGATGACGTCCGACGGCTTTCAATTCGCAAAGAAGTTGAAAACGAACTAAGGAGACGCGCCATTGCTGTCAGAAAGAGAAGCGCTAGGCAGAGGGCCGAAATCAAGAGATCGCCAGAGTTAAGATTCCAATTCCGGCCAATTCGGAAAGTTTAAAGTTTCTGGCTCGTCCAGAATAACCGAGTCCCCTGTTGCAGCGATGCGGCGCGGGACTTTTGCTTTATTGATTATCCAATTATTGCGCTATAGCTAGATAATGGGCTTTTTAAATTTCTTTCGCTGAGGTAATCTTCAAAATCGCGAGCTCGAGTGGTAATTGCTGGAGATATGCGATTTTCAGCAAAGGATATGCGTCATTTAAATTATTCAGAACTGTCTCGAATTTTTTAATATCGTTTTCTTTGGCAAAAGCTTTCATCGCACTCAATTCGGATTCAGATATGAAATCTGCAAGCTCTTTCGAGTAATTGGGATCAACTTTAAGATAGAGCATGAAACGGAAATTTCGGATTAAGAGCTTCAGGAAAGATTTTTGGTCAACGCCGTCCTCGGAACTTTTATGAACTATCGCGAGAGCAGATTTTACATCCTTATCCAAAATTGCTTTCGTCATGGCCAATAGCAAATCCCGCGCCGGAACCCCGAAAAGCCTTCTTATTTGTTCTGGCTCAAGCTCCCCTGAACTCGCGGCAAACGCTTGGTCAAGCATGCTTTCCGCATCCCTAAGCGATCCCGAAGCAAGAACAGAAATTATGTTTAAGATCTCTTCATCAACCTTAATTTTCTCTTTTCGGACAATCATATCAAGCGCTTTTTGGATATCCTCCTCCCATATTTTTCGGAATTCGAAGTGCTGGGTTCTGGAAATTATTGTGGCCAAAACCTTTTCAAGCTCGGTCGTCGCGAGAATAAAAATCACATGTGCCGGCGGTTCTTCCAATGTTTTCAACAACGCATTAAATGCTTCTTTGGTCAGCATATGAACTTCGTCGATAATGTAAACTTTATATTTTGCTTTAAATGGCAGAGAGCGAATTCCATCCCGCAAGGCGCGGATCTCATCTATTCCTCTGGAAGACGCGGCATCAATTTCAATCAAATCGAGCCCAACACCAGACAAAAATTCTTTGCAAATTTCGCATTTGTTGCAGGGGCGCTTTTCAGGAGAGTCGTCAAGACAGTTTGCCGCTCGCGCGAAAATGCGCGCTACAGTTGTCTTTCCAGTGCCGGCTGGGCCCGAGAAAAGATACGCGTGAGAGATTCTATTCTTTAGTATTGAAGCGCGGAGAACCTCGACGGTTGATTTTTGCCCGACAATCTCGTCAAAATTCTGCGGGCGATATTTCCGATAGAGCACTTCGCTAGTCATCTCGCCTTTGTAAATACTACAAGCCTGTAACCTGTGAAATTCCAGATAAGCGCCGCTACGCTTGCGACAACTTTCGCAAAATTCAGCCATTCTTTGGGATCGAGTCCTCCCGAGTTTGGAATATACGTCGTGACAGCAACTATGACGCCGCTATTGATCAGGAGGCCCATGGCGGTAACGGCCAAAAATTTGGGGAAGTCGCGGAAAAGCGATTCCCCCCGCGAGACTGAGTGAAAAACCCATAATTTATTCCACAAATATCCGTTGAAAACCGCAACTAAAAATCCCGGTACATTAATAAGCCCTACCGTAGTCCCTGCCGTAATTCCGCTAACAGAGCTCACGAAATTTAATACAGCGAAATCTATTGAGGCGCTCAAAAATCCGACAGCGGCAAACTTTCCAAATTGCCTGAAGACCGCCAGAAATCTCGAAAGAAAATATCCAAACCATACTCCGGCCGCGAAGAGCAATGAAACGCCAAGCGGAGCAATTATATTTTTGTTCCGGAAATCAATATCCAGGTATGAAAGTATGATCAGAAGAAAAATGCCGGTGAGAAACCCGACACATGCCCCAATTAAGATATCCTTCTTCATAGCCTATATAATACCATATAATAAAAATATGTCCGGAAAAACCGTTTTGGCGCTTCTTGGAATTATTGTTCTTGCTGTTTTTCTGCGTTTCTGGGATCTTAAATCCATTCCACCTGGGTTATATCCGGACGAGGCAATGAACGGAAATAACGCAACGGAAGCAATCGCATACAGGCACTTCAAAGTATTCTACCCGGATAATAACGGGCGCGAAGGCCTTTTTATAAACCTGCAGGCGGTCTCGATATCTATTTTCGGAAATGAGCCTTGGGCGCTTCGCGGAGTTTCGGGAATTTTTGGGCTTCTCACGGTCCTCGGCATCTTTCTTCTCTCGAGGGAAATGTTCCGTCCCAACTCGAATCGCGATCGTCTCGCTCTCCTCGCCGCTTTTTTTCTCGCGACAAGTTTTTGGCATATAAATTTTTCTAGAATTGGATTTCGCGCGATTATGGCTCCGTTTTTTCTTGTTTGGGGGCTATATTTTTTCTTTAGATTCTATAAAGACGCTGGCAGTGCGCCCTCGCAAATTATATCGGCCGCGCTAGGCGGTCTTATATTCGGCCTCGGTTTCCACAGTTATATCGCGTATCGCGCCGCGCCGCTCCTTCTTCTCCCGCTCGCGATATCTGGCTGGAACAGGCCACGCAGAAACACATGCTTCCCTTGCCTTGTTTTAATTTTCATTCTTTTCGCGGTCCTGGCATTAATTCCTCTTAGTCTCTATTTCTTCGACCACCCTGCGGATTTCCTTGGGCGGACAAGCCAGATTTCAATTTTCTCCGAACAATCGCCCGTAAAGGCTTTTTTGATAAACGCGTTAAAAACAGTCGGCATGTTCTGGATATACGGCGACCCAAACTGGCGGCATAATTTTTCAGGCGCGCCGGAGCTTTCAATAATAGTTGGAATATTTTTCCTCATAGGTATAATTATTTCAGCTCGCAGAGCCTTATCGAGATCCGACCTCGATATTGAACGGTTCAACGGATTTTTTCTTCTCTTCTGGCTGGGCCTGATGCTCCTGCCAGTAGTTATATCTTCCGAAGGCCTCCCTCACGCTCTTCGAAGCATCATCGCGATTCCTCCAATTATTATCTTGTCCGCATTCGGTCTCGAAAAAACAATCGAATTTTCAAAGAAATGGCTAAAACGCAACAAAGAAATATACCCCGCATATTCGGGCCAGTTATCCAGAATCGACAAAGAATTTTCTCTATTGCTCGCCGTTATTGTTATCGCGCTTGCTGCCAATACATATGATGTTTATTTTAACCAGTGGTCAATACGCCCCGAGGTTTACGCCGCTTTTAACACGCGCGATTGGAATATAGCGAAATATTTGAATGCCCTCCCCGACGAAATTGATAAGTATATTGTAATCGATGGCGAAAGGCTGGATAGCCGAATCGTAACGATATCAAGCCAACCTATTCTATTTGGAACAAATACGTTTCTTAACGAAGCCCGAGCGCGCAAAAATTTTCACTACGTTTCTCCTGAAAATCTAAATGCTGAATTCCAAAAGAAGCTTCCGGAGCAGGCAGTGGTCGTTTTCCTTAAAAAAGATGATGCAAATTTTGCAGCTTCGCTCGTAAAAAAATATTCACGGATCACGCTTGCTATCCCCGGCGATTTTGTCGCGCTGATTATTTCCCCGCTTTGATTTCCAGATGGAAAAAATTACTATAATAAGGATAACTGCCAGCAATTCCAGAGGAAATGCGATTCGGATCACCGTAAGGATAACCCCAATAGTTTTTTCAACAAAATCGCCCATATATAAAGTATATTCCATACAATGAAAAAGCGCATAAACGTTTTTGCTCTCCTAATTCTTGGAACGATGTTCTTTCTTTTATTTGCGTCGTCACTTAATGATTCCGCGACTTTCGATGAAGTCGCGCATATCGGCGCAGGATACACGTATTTGAAATACAGAGACTCGCGCTTAAATCCAGAACATCCTCCGCTCATGAAAGATTTAGCGGCGCTCCCGCTAATGTTTCTCAATCTAAAATTTGACATAAACCATCCGTTTTGGAATTCGGAAAATATAAACGACCGGCAATGGACGGCAGGCAACTTGCTTTTATACGGCTTAGGAAACGATCCAGACAAAATTATATTCTGGGCGCGACTGCCCATTATGCTCTTAGCCCTCTTTTTTGGCTGGCTTTTATACCGCTGGGCTTCTTCGCTCTATGGGGAGCGTGTCGGGTTCATTGTTCTTTTTTTATACGCCTTCTCCCCAACATTTCTCGCCCACTCTAGATATGTGACGACGGATCTCGCGGCGGCCTTCGGATTTTTTATCGGCCTCGCCAGTTTTTTGAGATTCCTCCTGCGTCCAACTTTAAAACGTACAGCTGTCGCTGGAATATGCCTTGGCGTTGCTTTACTGCTTAAATTTTCTCTTTTTCTCCTGTTTCCGATATACGCTGGTCTTGCCATCCTTTGGATTTTTCTCGAAGCGAGGGAAAATTCATACGATTTTAAATTTGCTTGGGCACTCGCTTGGAAAATAATTTTACTGGGCATCATAGCTCTCTTGATAATTTGGGTGTTCTATATATATCACGTCTGGAACTACCCGCAGACTGAACAACTCCGCGATGAAACTTGGGTCATGAGCACTTTTGGCAAGCGCTATCTTGTTGATATTGATACTTTTTTGATAAGAAATAAATACACTCGCCCTTTGGGACAATATTATCTGGGGCTCTTGATGGTCATCCAGCGGGCCCAGGGAGGCAACACGACATATTTCTTGGGCGAGGTTTCCGCTTCTGGATGGCCAAGCTACTTCCCAACCGCTTATCTCATAAAGGAAACTATCGCATTCCACGTCCTTACGCTATTTGCTCTTTTCCTTTCGCTGCGCAGGATTAAAAGCAGTAAAGAAAAAAATGTCGGGGTATTGCTGGATTGGATGAAGGGAAATTTTGTGCTTTTGGCCTGTATATTATTTATATCGGTTTATTGGATATATTCTATGAAAGGTATATTAAACATCGGGATCAGGCACGTTCTGCCAACCTTTCCCTTTATTTACCTCTTGGTCGCGCGGGAACTCGCGGCTTGGATTTATCGCCCAACCGCTGACTCTTCCCAAGGTTTTAAGGAGTGGCTAAATCTCATATATGAAAGAGTATTTGAACCAATGCCGAAAATAATATTTCTCACATTGATGTTTTTTTGGATCTTCGGTTCCGCGATCCTGGCCTATCCTTATTATTTATCGTACTACAACGAATTCGTCGGGATTGATAACGGATACAAATATATCGGAGACTCCAATTATGACTGGGGGCAGGATTTAAAACGATTGCGCGATTTAATTCAAAACAACCCTGATTTCGCCGGCAGAAAAATATACTTGAATTATTTCGGCGGAGGTTCTCCTAGCTATTATCTCGGCGGACAGTATGAGGACTGGCGGTCGGCTAAAGGCGCGCCACCTTCAGGATCATACTTCGCGGTTTCCTCGACTCTTCTCGCTGGCGCCCAAGGAAGACCAACTAAAGGAATCGTCATTAAGCCCGAGGACTCGTATGGCTGGCTTTTAGGCCAAAAGCCCTTCACCCGTGCCGGGAAATCGATCTTGATATACAAAATTCCTTAAACTTGGCGACCTGGTCGCCAAGCGCTAGTCAATTAACAAATCAGCAAGCTCCCTGTCTTTTTCCTTCTTCTCTATTAAAGTCGGCAAGGTATCTAACGCAAATTTCTTATATTCATCGCGAGATGCAAACTGTTTTAAAATAATCCCACTTTTATATATCCGGATTCCTTGATTAGTTAGATACTCGTACCAACTTGATTTAGCCAACTTGGCGACCTGGTCGCCAAGTTGGTGGACCTTAAAATTTAAATTTACATAAGCGCTGAGATGTAATAGATATTCGTTGGAATCAACTATTTTAGCTTTAAAAGGTCCTTGAAATAAAGCGCCGTTCCGCTTGTAACGATTGTTAAAATACCACGCATATCCACCGCTCAATCTTTTCATAAACTGACTTATTCCGCTTTCTGCAACTTGTTCCAAAATAAAATGGAAATGATTTGGATTCAAGCAAAATGCAACTATGTTTACCAAACGTTTAAGCTTGCGCTTCGCCTTCCATTCCTCTGAAATAAATGAATTTTCGTATAAACTTCCCGCGAGACTCGTGGTATTAAATTCATCCATGCAATCTAGAAATCTTTGAACATCTTGTTGGTTGTTAAATATCTTACGTTTATCTACTCCGCGATTATACACATGATAGAACGTCTCATTTGTAAATTTAATCTTCCTCATTCCATAATTCTAACAACTTGGCGACCAGGTCGCCAAGTTGTTATTTGAACTTGTAAAAAACTTTATCCTGGAAGCGCAGATCGATATATTCGAGCGTGTCGCTCTTTTTCTTGATCTCGCCTGACCTAAGAGCGAGGGAGAAATTTTCTATGGCTTTCTCGATATCTGTCTGGGCGTCAATAATCAGATAGAAGCCTTTTTTGGGATATAGATAATAAGTTTCTCCGCCTTTTTTAATGTAAACTTTTACGATATCGCTTTCAATGATTTTCGGAATGTTTTCGATCATTTGGGATATTTTCCCGAAATGTTCGGGTGGCAAGATATTTTTTCGCAGGAAATCCTCCTCTCTCGCGTCTAAAATTTTCAAAACGGCGCTCCCAGAGGAAATTACTGATTTCTCGAAAGCGAGGCCCTCTTTGTCCAAAAGAAGGCAGGAGGCTAAGCTACCCCTTGGTAGCTTAGCCTCCAAGTCAGAAGGACACCAGATAGCCCATGTTTTTCTTTCTGTTATTGAAACATCGATGGCTGATGAGAATTTTCTCTCGACGGCGAAATCGCTGAATCTGTATTTCCCCGCCAAAAACTCTTCAATATCTTTTTGCGAAAGAAAAAACACGTGATCCCTGGGAACAATAAGCCATTTTTTGCCGGCGATGATCTCGAGAATTTCCGCGCGCAATTGTTTTTCGTCATTTTTATCAAGCCCAAATATGTTTACCTTAGAGACGCGCAAGGACGGCACGTAAAATAAAAGCGTAGCCATCGCTGAGACTATCCCCAAAATGCCAACCCACAAAAGGATTTTAATAAAAACGCCTTTCTGACGCCTTTTATGAAACGTCTTTAGTAGATCTTGGCGTAATGACATCTTTCCCGATATATTTTCTCAACACTTCAGGGATTAAAACCGAGCCATCCTCTTTTTGATAATTTTCCAATATGGACTGCAGAATTCTCGGTGTAGCGATAGCGGTGTTATTAAGAGAGTGCGCGAAGCGTATTTTGCCGTCAGGCGCCTTGTACCGTATCTTTAATCTCCTTGTTTGAAAATCGTGTACGATAGAGGAGGAGTGTGATTCGCGATAGCGCTTTTCTGAGGGTATCCAGGTTTCTATGTCGTACATTTTAACAAACCCGAAAGGCAAGTCCCCCGCGCAATTTATAACAACTCTATATGGCAGCGCTAGCGCCTGAAGAATTTCCTCAGAATATTTGGTGAGCTCTTCGTGCCACTTCACTGATTCCTGGTGCTCCGCTTTGCATAAAATAACTTGTTCGACTTTCATAAATTCATGTACTCGATAAATCCCTTTTTCATCCTTGCCGTATGACCCCGCCTCGCGGCGGTAGCTCGGGGAAAACGCGACATATTTTTTTGGTAATTCTTCCTCCGTCAAAATCTCGTTCTCGTGATATCCCATCATAGAAACTTCCGCGGTCGGAACTAAAAATAAGTTATCGTTTGACGCGTATAAATCCTCGCGAAATAACGGCAATTTGCCAGTCTCGATAAAAATATTTTCTTTAACAAGCGCGGGCGCGATAAACGGCGTAAATCCTTTCTGTACCATACATTCCATCGCAAACTGCCAAAGGGCGAAAGAAAGCAAAGCGCCTTCATTTTTTAGAAAATACCCTCGGAAACCTGATACTTTAGTCCCCCGCTCCAAATCAACTAAATCCAACTCGCGCGATAGAGCATGGTGATCCCGGATTTTAAAATTAAAAGTTTTCGGTTCCATCCATTTCCTGATCTCGACGTTATTTTCGTCGGACTTACCTTCCGGCACAGTGGGATCCGGAATATTCGGGACTAAGAGCATCAATTGCCTAAATTCCTTGTCAATTTTCGCAAATTCCGCTTCCTTTTTTTGCAAATTCTCTTTCAGCTGCTTCAAATCCTCCAGTTTTTCAGCTGAAAAATTTCCCGATTCCTTATTCTGCGCCTCGCGCAAAGTCTCTACATCTTTAATCAATTCTCGCCTTGCCTCGTCTATCTCGAGAAGTTTTTCGAGATTAAAATTATAATGCCTCTTTAAAATCGATTGCCGAATGAGGTCGGGATTTTCTCGGATGAACTTAATATCCAGCATAACCCTTAGAATAAACCAAAAAGGCCCTCTTGAAAAGGCCTTTTTGGTTTATTCGCTCGAATTACCTTATGTTCTTCGGGGAAAACGCCATCCTTGCCGTTCTGGTCCAATAGTTGATAGATTCGCGAACAAGCTTTCTGCCGAAATATAGCGCCAAAAGTGCTGCGGAAACAGAAATCGCGAACAGATCCCACTCGGTTTTTTTGATCGCAATAAACAGATAGTTAATAAGTCCGAGTAAATCGAGCGACGCAATCCTAGCTGACATGTTTTCTATTATTACGGCGACATGCTGGGCTTTTATCGCGTAATAGAGCACGAGTCCGGAAACAGCAATCACAAGCGACGCAGGAACAAAAACTTTCCGCATAAACCACATAAAATGCACGCGCCGCAAAACACGGCTCTTAAAGTCGCTTAACTCCCGCTCGCTCCAATTTATTTTATTTATATTTTCCATATTTTGCATACAAATTTATTTATATTTGCGTAGCTCCGTCCGAAACGCTTCTGAAAACCTCCCTAGCTCTGAATAATCTCATCTTGAGCGCGGGAATAGTTATGTCTTTTTGCTTGGATATCTCTTCATACGAAAGCCCTTTTAAATAGTGCATTTCGAGAAGTTCCCTGAAATCGCCCGGCATCTTTTCCAAAATTTCTTTGACCAATATCTCCGCCTCCAAATTTTCTTCAAATTCTTTCGAGCCCAGCGTCTCATATAAAAACGTATCGAGATAAGTCATCTCCCCCATCCGCTTTTTCAATGTCCGGTATTTGGTAAGCGCGGTGTTGAATACGATTTTATAGCCCCAGCTCTTGAACTTTGAATTGGGTCCCGTCTGGAGCTGGTCGGCATGCCGGTAGATTTTCAAAAATGCGTCCTGGACAACGTCTTCCGCCTCCTCCTTGGAATTCAATATCCTGCCTGCGAAGCGCAAAAACGCCGCCTGGTACCGTTCAACCAAAACCCCAAAGAGATCCGGGTACTCGACAGACGCCGCGAGCAATACCTCGTCCGCCGTCTCCTTTAGCGCTTCGGGACCACCTTCCATAAGGCTTTTGTAACGTTTCCTCGCCATTGCCTATACTATAGGCGACCGTTACATATATGACAACTTCCGAAACCTTTGTTTTGTTTCCTAAGTTTCTATATACATAAGGTCGCATTAAAGGATTTAAGTACTAAGAACGCTCGAAAATACCCCGCAATAGGCGGGGTATTTTCTTTTTTGGTATAAAATATCTATATGGCCAAAGATTATCTTTACGCCGTTGAATTTTATCTAGTCTTTTTGATGTTCGCGCCGATCGGGCTTGTTGCCGCGCGCCCGTTTATAGAAAACTTTCGCAGCGCGTATGCGCTATCCAAACTTCTTGGACTGCTCCTTTTCGGATATTCTGTTTGGCTTTTATCTTCCCTGCGGATTCTAGACTTTCAAAACATCTTTTTCGTCAGAATTCTTTTCACGCTTGCCGCGGCCGCGAGCATATACGCGTTATGGAAATATTGGCCCCGAGAGTGGCGAAATATTCTAAAGAATACTTTAACGGTCGAGGCTTTCTGGATCTTTTTTTATTTTCTCTATCTCTGGCTCCGGAGCCACAACGCGGAAATTCACGGCACGGAGCGATTTATGGACATGGCGCTTTTTAAAGCCTCGAGCATGACCAATTATTTCCCTCCGATTGATCCCTGGCGGGCTGGAAGCCCCATTAACTATTATTATTACGGACATTATCTTTTTTCCATAATTTCAAATCTTTCCGGAGTCGCCGCGAATTACGCGTATAACTTCACGCTAGGAATTATTTTCAGCTCCGCGCTAATGCTCGCTTGGGCCTTTGTTCGGCGTTTTACAAATTCAAAGCTTTTTGCGTCGCTTGCGGCATTTTTTGTTGTCGCGGCAGGAACTATTGCGTTCGGGATATGCGTAATCAAAACGTCCGGCGCTTGTTCATACGTAAAATCAACTCGCCTCTACGAACCCTCTTATATAATAAACGAAATGCCGTCCTATAGTTTCACTGTCGGCGACCTTCACGCGCATCTCATAGCCCTGCCGTTTTTCTTGCTTGCGTTATTTTTTTTATATGAGCTCTTCGAACGGAAAAAGATTAATTATATTTTAATCGGGCTCGTTTCGCTTATTTTGGCGTCTCTTGGCTTAATAAATCCGTGGGATTTTGTTTCTCTCGCGCTAATCGTTTTCTTAATCGCCGTCTTTAGGATAATCAGAACTAAGGAAAAAGAATTTCTCGCAAAGGCGCTATCTCTTGGCATTATCTCGGTCATCTTGATGCTTCCCTTTCTGCTGCGTTTCGAGAGCGGGGCTTCCAGAATCGGATTTTCCCCATTCTATGCGTCAGAGCATGCCCTTCTCACCGGTTATCAATACCCCACTCCCCTTTCTGGCTGGCTCGGCATTTGGAGCGGCTTCATCGCGATCCTCGCGATTTGCTTTCTCATGCTGCGCGATAAAATTTGGAATACAAAAAATTTCCCATTTCTTATGTTTCTGACAGCAGGATTATTGCTAGCCGGAGTTGAGCTTTTTTTTATAAAAGACATATATTCGCTTGCTAACCCTCCTTATTTCAGGGCTAATACGGTTTTTAAATTCGGTTTTCATACCTGGACTCTTCTCTCTCTCGCGGCTATGATTCTCTCGGCCAAGGCCATCCGCGAATATAAATTAAAATGGGCTCTGCCGATTATCATAAGCATTTTATTTTTTCTTGGGCTTTTCTACCCAGTCAAGGCCATAAACGAATTTTATCTTTCGTCGAAGACTTCGAGAACTCTCGACGGCGCTTTATTCTTAAAAACCTTTTACCCGAATGACTACGCGGCGATTAACTGGTTGGACGAGAACGTCCGCGAGCGGAAAGTAATCATTGAGGCGGCGGGAGACAGTTATAAAGAATTTGGCCGAATCAGCGTTTTTTCCGGAATGATTAATCCAATAAATTGGTTAACGCACGAATGGGGTTGGCATTTCAAGCCCGAGGGTCGCGTTGCGATAAACTCAAAAGTACCGCAGGAATCTGGCTGGGGCAAAGTCGCGGCAGTTTCAGGCGATGTGCGGCAGATATATGAATCTAACGACCCTGAAGAAACTAGAATTCTCCTCGAAAAATACGGAGCGGAATTCATCTATATCGGCGATCTGGAGAGAAAAGAATATCCCAATCTTTCTCTCGAGAAATTTTACAAACTCGGGCAAATCGCTTTCTCTTCTGGGAATTCAAAATTATTCAGGCTTAGTTTCCGTACCAAGTGAAGTATTTTATACTGGAGTTCGATTTTAGCGACTCAAGCCACGCGCTTGCCTCGTTGTTGAATTTCTGCCCTCGAAGCTGATTTCTGACCTGCTCCCGGGACTCGCTAGCCCCTTCCTTGGGAAAAGTGATCTTCTGCGCTTTAATATATTCTTCAAGCTCCGCGTCGCTTACCGCGAGCTTCTCCGCGAGAATTGATTCAACCCCTTTTTGTATTGAAATCTGCTTTCGTAAATCTTCTCTTGTTGAGCCGTCTCGCGCGAGAAGATTGTCCAAATTATCTCCGGTTGCGGCCATCCGCTCTTCGAGGGTTTTTATTTCGGCGTCAATTTCTCCGCTTGGCACCGAAACTCCGCGCTTCCGAAACTCGCCCAAAATAAGGCTTTCGATGACAAGCCCCTCCAGCGTCGCCTTGCCGGATCTTTTCTCAAGTTCGCGGATCACCGAGAGGCGCGAGATAAAATCGCCGTTAACGGACGCTGCGGCGAATAATCCCCTGTAATAATACCCAAGTCCCGCGATCGCAATAACCGCGACTGCTATTCCTATCTTTTTATCCATAAAATTAAATTTTTGCATAATGAAAATTATAGCATACTAAGTCGGTGAAGAATCTTTGCAAAACAAAATTTGCGAAGATGGTTGGGGCGGGAATCGACCTCAAATTTATCTACTATTTACAGAATCTATTCGCTGGGGTCACACCGTCCCATGTCAGTCCTTCGGCGACTATATTGGTGACCGCGGTCTCATAGCATCCCGCTTGCGCGTTTTTGAGCGAGAAGATTACGGTGCCGTCGGCTCCTGCAGTTCCTGTGGCATTCCAAGATGTTCCCGAATCGTGGCTCAAGGTTATAGAGACCGAAGCTCCGGAAACAGGATTCCCCAAATCGTCCACGACCGCAACCGTAACATTGAGGTGCCTATCGCTATTCTTTCCGCCCGATGTGGCGTAACCGATAGAGCCAACGCTGGCTGTGGTTGCTTCGGTCAGTGCCGTCCCTACCGTGAATGTGGCCGAACCGCTTCCGGAAACACCTCTTATGTCAGTGACGGCTGTCTCAACTGTGTAAGTGCCGTCCTCAAGACCTGAGATGTCCAAACTTCCTGTATATGTTCCTTGGGTAGCTGTTTCGCTGAAAGTAACTGTAACATTCGCGCCGTCAAGAGTAGTGGTAAATGCGGAGGCATCAAGTCCACTGATTGCGCTTCCACCTTCATCAGTAACTACCGCGGTAAGAGCGGCCGTAGTGTCCTCGCCTCTCACGTAGTCGGTTTTATCCGCGCTCAAGGCAACATTCACTGCCGGAGAGGGGGGCGCAACTGGACCTGTCGCCGCAACTGCCGCGACCGCGCTTACAAGACCCCAGCCATATTTGTTATCTTTTCCGGGATCGCCCAAGTCCTCGGCGGTATCGCGTAGAATCTGGCGCACATCTGTATTATTCAGGTCCGGGTTAATTGCCCAAACTAATGCCGCGACTCCTGCTACATGAGGAGAAGCCATTGAGGTGCCGCTGCCTTCTTTATACCAGTCGCCGTCAAAAAAGATTGGCTGCGGGTCATGCGGGCTGTCGCCGTCATTCCAAGAGGAGAGGACGGACACGCCCGGAGCGGCTAGCTCGACCGCGGGGCCGGTGCTTGACCAACTTGGCCGCGTATCACTTTTGTTGGTCGCCGCCACCGCGACAACAGATTCATACTTTGCAGGATAAATGACGCTCTCGTTATTGCCTTTCGAATTGCCGGAATTGCCGGCAGCTGCGATATGAAGAATGCCTGCGGCCGCTGAATTGTCAAAAGCCGCTTTCACGGTGCTGCCGGGATCCGACCCCGCTCCATAACTATTGTTCGTTACTTGAATACCGTTATCCACCGCCCACTCTAGCGCGGCAATGACATTGCTCCAGGAGCCCGAGCCGGAGTCGTTTAACACCCGCAGAGAGTAAAGCGCGCACTCCGGCGCTACGCCGACTACGCCCGAAACGTTATCCTCTGCGCAGGCAGTTCCGGCAACATGCGTACCGTGCCCGTAGACATCGACGGGATCGCCGTCATTTTCAACGAAATCTTCACCGCCAGCATAAACGCCGTCCAAATCCAGATGAAGATAATCAATGCCGGAATCAATAATGCCGATTTTTACGCCAGTGCCTTTATTGCCGCCGTCGTGAACATCTCCGGAGCCGATTCTCTCAACACCCCACGTTCTCTCAAGCTCGGCATCAACCGCGTATACAGTACCGTCGGGTTCAACGTCTGTGACATTGGGATTCCGCGAAAGTCCCGCGATTGCTGATTCGGGAATACTTGCAGCAATTGCCGGCACGAGATGATAGCTATGAGAAATTTCGCCGCCGAAAGCGCGCACTAAAGCCTGCTCGCTTGCTCCCGGCGTTTGATTAAAGCCAATGAATACGTCAATCTTTTCGGAGGCATTCGCGGCTTCTGACACAAGGGGACCAACCCCCGCTACTCCCACCAAGAGAGC
>Ga0209542_10009031_pt1 | contig 18397 bp, 16 predicted proteins | sample RifCSPhighO2_01_FD_184028 | JGI IMG/M metagenome (GOLD analysis project Ga0209542, IMG submission 184028) | Soil microbial communities from Rifle, Colorado - Rifle CSP2_plank highO2_0.1 (SPAdes) (version 2) | ecosystem: Environmental > Terrestrial > Deep subsurface > Rock core/Sediment ...
AAGGCGACGGGGAACGTTAACCGAAAAAGAGCGCCAGTTGCTTTTGGTATCCAAGAAACCAAAACAGGAAATTAAAGATCGCAACGAACCCAAATCAGAAGAAGATATTGCTATGGAGAGGATGGATCGCCTTTATAGGCGCATTGTGCGCGAGAATATTGAAAATATAAAAAATCCCAATCTTTCAATTATTGAAGGGTTGGTAAACAATCTTTTCAGCAACCAAAATTATCCTACTCGCAATCCGAAAATCAACCAGAATGCCTACGAATGGCTGATGGGAAACATAAAAGAAAAGTTTGGGATCAAGTATGTTAGTGAAGCCGATAAAAGAATGGCGTTTCTTCAAGACACCAGCGAGATAGAAAAAAGGCAAAAGATGATGGCCAACGAGCGGGTGCAAAAAGAAAAGTTGAATGCCGCCACCACCCTATCCGAATTAGCAGATACGTTGCTCATGGAAGAGTTTGGAGTTTTCCATTCGTGGGATTCAATGTCTAAACATGTCCAAGATTACTATGGCGCTTCAATAGCGGGAAGCATTAAGCGCATCATGTCAGAAATTGACGAGAAAATTCTCCAGGAAATAGACCAGTACAAACCCTACGCCCAAAAGCAAATTCCAACCCAGCAGGGAGTCATAAAAGAGAAGCTGGTCAATTGGTTTACCAGCAAGGATTCCCAAACGTGGCGAGAGTTTTTGATACCCATCCTTGCCCGGACGCGAACCATAACCGAAGAAATTATTCCCCCAGTCGCGGGCCTGCAAAAAAAAGTAAATAAACTGATTCCCCAATACATAGAATCAAAGATGCGGGAAACACTAGAGGAGCTGGCTTCAGGGTTGTCTGAAAAAATCCGGATTCGCTTGCACCTGAAAACGGATGCCAGCGCGGAAGAAACAGAAAAAGAAATAGAAGAAGGCATAATGGGAGAGGTTTCAGGAAACTTGAAAAAACTTCAAAGAATCCTGCCTCCGTCTCCACCAAGTGCCGAGCCGAGGATCTTGAATCCTCCGCCGCGAAAAACACCCGGCGGCCAGCCGCATAAACTTGAATCAATCGGGTCAAACATTCTATCAGCTAAAGAATTACCATTAACAAAATTAAATATCATGAAAATACCAGAACAAAATAAGCCAGAGCAAATGCCAGAAGAATCGAATGTTACAGGAGGTTTCGAAAAAAGAAGAAAAGAAGTTGTGGCGGGAGTTTTAACCGAAATTGCCAAGGCGGAATTGTCAAAAAAAGAGTCAGAATTTCCCCCGGCCCCAGAACAAGGAAAAGAAGCTACAGAATCCGTTTCAGAAACTCGGTATTCGCGCGAAGCGTTGCGCCTTTTACATGAAGAAATAACAGAGGAGGTTAAACGCGAAGCAACTGCTCAAAACAAACATAATCCCCTTCTGGTGAAGAATGAAAAAATAAAAGACCGGGTGCGCCGGTCAGGCGAACAGTACCAGGGATTGCAAGAACGATCTTTGCGGACAGATGCGATAGAAATTGCCAAATTGCCAGAAAAAGAACTGGGAAGAAAACAGTTGTACTTTACCAATGAGGATGCCTTAAAGCAACGAGTCGATAAAATTTATAAAAATAGGGGTGGAGATCGTAAAAAAGACCAAAAATTAATTAATCATATTGATAGGGAGTGGAAATCCCTTTCTGAAGAGGAAAAAAGAGGTTACATGACGGGGAAAAGTTTTGGGGGCAAAAATGATCTCTATGCCGCAAAACTTAATTTTGCGGCTGACTTGGCAAGAAATCGGTTTTTAAATATTAAAATTGACCTTATCGGCCAGGCCGCAGTACCACATCTTGCCCCAGAAGCTGCGCCAGCAACCCCTTTGCCGCCAGTAGAATCAGACAATCAAGATATGGATAGAGAAGACGATGACACAGATTTTGATTATGAGGCGGCTGCTGAGTGGGAGAGCAATATTTCTCGCATGTTTGATGATGGCCATATTTTCAGTGTTGAGGAGTTAGGGAAAACCATGGGAGAATTAGCAGGAAAGGAGTTGAATAGAGATAAAAGAGCGCATATCATAAACATTAGATCTAACATCCAGAGATTTTTGAATTTTACCAAAGAGTACAAAGAAAAAAAATTGTCGAGCAATGACCCTACTGCAAAACGTTATCTCGATAGTATAGCAGATGACTTTTATTCAAAAGAGGCGCGCGAGAAGGTAAGAAAATTATTACAATACTATCTTCAAGTAGAGGAAATCGAGCAAGAAGATAATGATGTTCAACCACCGTCTAAATTAGATTGGGAAAATTATTCAACCACCATTGAAGCCAAATACAAAGAAATTTATGGCGAAAATACTACACTGCAAGACGACATTACAAAAGAAATAAACCAGCTTCGCGAAACAAATGCGCTAGAATATCAAGAATATAAACTAAAATTTGATGAGCGATATTACAAAAAATGCCAAAAAAAGACAGAGGATGATCTCCTGCCAGATTTTATAGAAGAAGAATATAACAAAATAAGGGGTTATGGAAAAGCTTTTGTTGATTGGATTACTGATAAAACCACCGAAGATAAAGCCAAAGAAGTAGAATTAGATAAAGTAAAATTTCAGAGGTATGTCAAAAGTACTATAAATAAATTCAGAGAAAAATATGGTTTTTCTAAAGAGGATTTTTCTGATCATGATTTTTACAGATTATACGGCGAGGGAATTTATATAAATGAAGTGCGAAGAATTTTGTGGTCTGAAATTCCCACTAATAAGAAAGACAAGGTGATTACGATTCCTTTCCGAAGCACGGTAAAAGATTACTTGATAGAATTGAAAAATAAAAGAAATGAGGAAAGAAATGAGTATTTAAATAAGGGATTTTACAAAAGTCAATTCAAAAAAGTTGAACGACAATTAATTACGAAAGCTATCGCGAGAGAAAAAAGATTACAGGACGTAATTTTGCCAAAAAGACAGAATACGGAAGGTGATAACTTTAATTTAGGCGAAATGGAACCATCAATCTCTTGGGATTCAGTGTTGTATAGAGAGATGCTCCATGGTTCAATAAATAATATCGATAAATTATTAGGCAAGTTATTATCTATGCGAACTGCGCAAAATTATAATAGTGCGGAGAAGCAAAAAATAGAAACTTTTTTTGAATCAGTTAAAAGTATTAGTAATTTTGCCGTGAACGAATATACCACGGAAAAATTATCACCAGATGATCCAAAGTCGCTCGAAAAAATTAAGAATTCCCTGGCGCCCATTGAATTCTTGGGACCGGGTTTTCAAGCCGAGGTAGAAGCAATACTGGTACGTCACCTTCAGGATGTGAAAAAAACTCGGTCAGAAAGCGAAGAGGGTGAAGGGGTGGCACTGGGCGCTGGAACTTATAAGTTTGAGGCCATGGATACTACGGGGGGGGAAGTGGAAGATTCTGTGGAAGCCGAAAATGACGAAGATGCTCAAAATAAAATAAAAAAAATGGGATATTTTCTCACGAGATTCACCTCCTTCCCGGAACAGAAAAAGAAGCGAAAAGGCAATCAAAAAAGTATATTATCTTTAATCGCGTCGGCGGTTAAAGGTTGGTTCTCTAATCCTAATAAATAATCTGTTGCTTCCCACCAAAAAAACCCGCCTTCACGGGTTTTTTTGGTGAGATTATTTTTTAAATTTTTCTATCAAATCCCTTAATTTCACTGCTCTCTCAAAATTCAAGTTTTTGGCCGATAACTCTATTTTTTGAAAAAATTTGACACCAAGTATTAATAATGTACAATGGAAGCATGAAAATAAGGGGGGAAATTTTATGAAAAATAAAAAAATTACTATCGATGATTTGGCTGTAATGATGAAGAAGGGTTTTGATGGGGTTGATGAAAAATTTGATGGGGTTGATGAAAAATTTGATGGGGTTGATGAAAAATTTGATGGGGTTGATGAAAAGATTTCAACCTTGGCAACCAAAGTGGATTTAGTTGATTTAGCCACAAAAATAGATTTAATTAATTTGGAGGCAAAAATAGATAAGAAGTTTAAGGCGATGGAAGAACGGTGGAGCTATAAATTTGACAAACTTACCACCACCTTGGATAAATTTTTAAAAAGAATGACAGACATGGAAGACGAATTTACCCTTATGAAGCATGATCTTAACAGGATGAAAAAAGTAATCAAAGAAAAGTTAGGAGTAGAGCTGTGAACCAAAAACCCCGCGAAGCGGGGTTTTTGGTTGGGGTTAGTTTTTGCCGATTTTTTTAATTAAATCTCGCAACTCCACCGCCCGCTCAAAGTCCAAGTTTTTGGCGGCGATTTTCATTTCTTTTTCCAGCAGTTTTTTGTCATGGACTGCCTCAAATTCTTCCGCAACACTTCCTTGCCATGAGTCCGCCGAAGGGTTTTTTGAGAAGCCCCAATCCCGGATATCTTTAATAATGGCTTCTGGCGTAATGCGGTGTTTTTTGTTGTAGTTTTCTTGGATTTTTCTGCGGCGGCTAATTTCGTCAATGGCGCTTTTCATGGACATGGTGACGGAGTCCGCATACAAAATAACCCGCCCGTGGATGTGCCTGGCCGCCCGCCCCATGGTTTGTATGAGCGTGGTTTTATTTCTCAAAAATCCCTCTTTGTCGGCGTCCAAAATTGCCACCAGCGACACCTCGGGCAAGTCCAGTCCCTCCCGCAACAGGTTGATTCCCACCAATACGTCAAACTTTCCTTGCCTAAAATTTTTTAACACTTCGGGGCGCTCCATGGTTTTTATTTCAGAATGCAGGTACTGTGCCTTGATATGCCGCTCTTCCAAATAACTTGAAATTTCTTCTGCCAATCTTTTCGTGAGAGTAATTACCAAAACCCTGTGTTTCTTTGCCACTTCTTTGGCGATTTCTGCCACTAAATCCTTAATTTGGTTTTCGGTTTTTTTAATTTCTATGGAAGGTTCAAGCAATCCCGTGGGACGGATGATTTGCTCAACCACTTCTTTGCCGGATTTTTCCAGTTCATAGTCGGCCGGCGTGGCTGATACATAGATGGTTTGCTTTTGTCTTTCCTGAAATTCGGCAAACCGCAGTGGCCGATTGTCTATGGCCGAGGGCAGGCGAAACCCAAAATCAATGAGCGTTTCTTTTCGCATTTTGTCACCAATAGACATAGCCCGAATTTGGGGAATGGAAATATGCGACTCGTCGATAAAAATTAAAAATTCCCCTTTGCTGGCGTAGTTAAAATAATCAACCAATGAAAACGGCGGCTCGCCCGCTTTTCTGAATTCCAATTGGCTGGAATAGTTTTCAATGCCCTGGCACCAGCCGTTTTCTTGCAGCATTTCCAGGTCGTAGTTGGTTTTTTGTTCAAGGCGCTGGTATTCAACTAATTTGTTTTGTTTTTTTAATGCCCTTAATCTTTCTTGCAGTTCCAGCCGGATGTTAGACATGGCCAGAGGCATGGTGTTTTGGGGAGCGGTCCAAAACGTGGCGGGGAATAACGTGAAGCTTGAATTTTGTATTTTGAAGTTTGAATGTGCGCCGGGGGGCGCCGAAAAAATTGCCGCAATTTTTTTTGCGCTAAACTCTACTCGTAATATTTTTTCTCCAGTGACCAAATAAATTTCAACGACATCTCCGCGAACGCGGAAAGCGCCTGGTTTAAATTTAATGTCATTTCTTTTATATTGCAGGGTGACTAGATGCAAAATAAAATTTTTCCGGGTGATTTTCTGGCCCGGCTTTATGGCCAGTGAAACATTTTGGTAATTTTCAGGCGAGCCGATGTTATAAATGCACGACACCGAAGCCACCACAATGACGTCACGGCGCAGGAGCACATCTTGCGCGGCCGCGTGCCTTAAGCGGTCAATTTCTTGATTTATCTTGGCATCTTTTTCTATATAGGTGTCCGTTTGCGGAATGTAGGCCTCGGGCTGGTAGTAGTCGTAGTAAGAAACAAAATAGTGCACGCCGTTATGGGGAAAAAATTCTTTAAATTCCTGGTAGAGTTGGGCAGCCAGGGTTTTGTTGGGGGAAATAATAAGGGCGGGTTTTTGCGCGCGGGAAATGACCTGGGCTATGGTGTAGGTTTTTCCGGAGCCGGTAACCCCCAAAAGCACCTGGTCATGTTTACCGGATATTACATTTTTTGTGAGCTCTTTTATAGCTTGCGGTTGATCGCCAGTGGGTTTAAACTTTGAAATTAATTGAAATTTCATATACAATTAACAAATGATTTCTTCATTAAACGGAAAAATTATATTTAAAAAAGAAAAATTCGTCATTATGGAAGTTGCCGGCATCGGCTACAAGGTTTTTTTGTCCCATCAAACTGCCTTAAAACTACCAGAAGTTGGAGAGAATGTAAAATTATTTTGCTTTCAAAATGTCAAAGAGGATGCCCTGGATTTATACGGTTTTTTAACTTATAACGAGTTGGATTTTTTTGAAGTGCTCACCGATATTCGCGGAGTGGGGCCAAAGTCGGCTCTGGATATTGCCTCATTGGGGTCGCTTGAAAAAGTCAAACACCGGATTTTGGCCGGCGACGTAAAAATGTTTGAAGGCATTCCGGGCATTGGCGCCAAAAAGGCCATGACCATTATTTTGGAGCTTACCGGGAAAATAAAAATATTAAGTAATGCCAAGCAAAAAGGTTCTGCCGATCCGGTTGAAGATGCCCTAACCCAGCTTGGTTTTTCAAGGCAACAGGCCAAAGAGGCGCTAAAAAATGTGCCCCCGGAAGTAAAAACCATGGAAGAAAAGATAAAAATCGCATTAAAAAATTTGGGTCGTACGTAAAAATTCCCCAAGGCTTCCCCAAGGTCAAATCTCGGAGAAGCCCTCGGGAAACTTCTGCTGGTTTTACCCCAAGCCGGCTTTTTTTATCAAAACCCTGTGTTACATTAAGAGCAATGAAAATTAAAAAGATAGTTAAAAAACTTACGCCGGAATTCCTGTTGGATTTTTACCACTACGCATTGGCTTTTATCGGCTCGGTTGTTTTTTTATTTCCCTCAAGGAAGATCACCGTCATCGGGGTGACCGGCACCAGCGGAAAATCTACGACCGTCGATTTTATTACCAGAATTTTAGAGGAGGCGGGGAACCATGTGGCTTCGGTGTCTTCGGTGCGCTTTAAGATTGGAAAAAAAGAATGGAAAAATGAATTGAAAATGACTACGCCAGGACGCATGAAACTACAGCAATTTTTACGCCAGGCGGTGCAGTCAAAGTGCGATTTGGCGGTTTTGGAAATTGCCTCAGAGGGAATAAAACAGCATCGCCACAAATTTATACATTTTGATACGGCGGTGTTTACTAATTTAAGTCCGGAACACATTGAAGCCCACGGCGGCTTTGAAAATTACCGTAACGAAAAATTAAAATTATTTAAGGCGACAAAAAATGTACACATAGTAAATATTGCAGATGATGACGCTAAATATTTTTGGTCAATTGGCGCGCGTCAAAAAATAGGATTTAAGTCCAAAAATCAAACATCAAAATGTAAAATGACAAATCAAAATTCAAAAATAGTGGAAGCAGATGATATTAAACTAACGGCAGACGGTTTGTTATTTAAAATTCAAGATACAAAATTCAATACTCAATTATTGGGGGACTTTAATGTCTACAACGCGCTAGCGGCAATTGCTGTTGCCCGGGCCTACGGAGTTTCTCTGGAGGATTGCAGGCGGGCATTGGAAAAAGCCGCCGGGGTTCCTGGCAGAATGGAAATGGTCTCCCAAAATCCCATGGTGGTGGTAGATTACGCTCACACGCCCGAGCAGCTGGAATTGGCCTACAAATCTTTTCATGGAAAACCGTTAGTTTGCGTGTTGGGGTCTTGCGGCGGCGGGCGGGATAAGTGGAAACGGCCGGCGCTTGGAAAAATCGCCCAGCAATACTGCAAAGAAATTATTATCACCAACGAAGATCCGTACGACGAACCCCCTTTAGATATTATCAATCAGGTGGCAGAAAGCGCGGGTTCCAAAGCTCAAAAAATATTGGACAGAAAAGAGGCCATTGTCCGCGCGCTGGCATTGGCAAAGCCGGGAGAAGCTGTTATAATAACCGGTAAAGGGTCGGAGGTGTGGATGTGCCTGGAAAACGGAAAAAAAATCCCCTGGAGCGACAAAGATACTGTAAAAGAAGAATTAGTTAAAACACTTGACAAATAGATATAATATATGTTATATTTATACCGGAATTAATACCATTAATTTTTTAAAAAAACTATGCCAGGATATACGCCAGAACTTAATCGACCAGAGCGCGAATTAACCTCTAATGAATTGGAAACCCAAGAAAGAATAAAGGTTGATGTACGTGACACCATAACGCCCCAAAAAAGAGGCGTAATAACCCCGGTTGCGGCGGCTATTTTAGCGGCGGTAATTGCCGGTTGTGGCGGTCAAAAAGAAATAGAAAGGCCAACAGAAACCCAGTCAACAAAACCATTAATAGAAACCAAAAAAGACACCAAAAAAACCTCCGAGGATGTAATTCAAGAAAAGATAATGGTATTAAAACAGCAAATTGACGATAAGGTTATAGAATGGGTTAAGGCAGGCAATGATAAAAAAGCCCAAAAAGAGGCGATAGAGGGGAAAGAAATAGAAGGGGAAGAAAGGGAAAAGGGGATGATAGATTTATCCAATGAACTTGAAAGAATTTCAGGAGGTTCAACCCCTAAAAAGCCGAAAGAAATTATAGTGAATTACCTGAAAGTTAAAGAAGAAGCAGAAAAAATAGTTAAGGACAAAGAGAGGATGGCTAAAGAAAAAGAGGACCGGGAAAAGGCGCAAAAGTTGCGAGAAGATTATGCAAAAGTGCGGGAGATTGCGGGTGCGCTGACGCCCATTAAAAATAAATTAGAAAAAGAGCAGGCATCGGAAGCGTCGCGAATGGAGAAAGTTGAGGCAATGGAAAAAGAGATAAAGAATTTTAAATTACAAACCAACGAAGATTCTTTGAAAACAACGAGTGCCCAGCTTGGGCATGCTGACGTGATGCGTCGCATCAAGGACAAAGAGTCAAGGATGGTCATTGAAATTTTGGTAAAAAAATATCCCAAGGTTGTCAAAGAAGGCATTGATAAAAATGAAGGGGTTTTTCCAATAAAAACCATAAGGGATATATTGCAAAAAAATACTGATAAAGCAATAGAAGACCTTACCGATGAGTATATAAGGCGTTTGGCGAAGACCGAAAAGAAGCCGGAAGAACAGGTAAAAGAAGAAAGAATTAAAGCGATAAAAAAGAATCTGGTAGATGATCTTGCGGCGATTGATAAGTACGCCAAAGAATTTTTTGAATCAAACAAAGACTATGCCGAGAATTTAGGATTTAATATTCCTGGCTCTAAAGTGGAAAAAAATAAGGATGGAACTCATCTTTTTGTGCACGGCAGTGCTTCTTTGACTATAGATAGCAAGAATATTGATCAGTTTGTGTTGGAGTCAAGAGTTGCAATATTGAGGCGAGAAATGATGATGAGGATTTATAAAGACGCCAAAGCCAAAGGTGTGCGTTTGAAATCGTCTCTAGAAGAAATTGAAACAATGCTCAACGATCAGCTTGCCGTAGAGCTTATTAAAAAATATGGAGGCAAAGTAGAAGGAAAGAGGCCTCTATCAGAACAGCTGACCGATGTAAAAAAACTTGAAAAATATATCAGTGATATGGAAAAATCGTATCAAGGTAAAAAAACTATTGATTCTAAAACTCTTGACGAAGCTAAAATATTAATTGATATATTAAAAGAGGCAACCAAATGAAACCAAAAAATAACAACGCAAACGCTATGATCCAGGAGGCGCGGCAGAGCATTATAGATAATTTAAATTTGGCCGGCCTTGTAAAATTTGAGCAAGATCAGGTGATCGGCGAATTTATGGGCACGGTGGCTTCAATGGCAACCACGGCGGCGTGGGACAGGTTGTCGGAGGACAATAAAAGCGAACTCCAGGAAATCGCCAAGTTTGGTAGGGGAAAAACCCTGGATTATCTTGCTGCTCACCTGGAAGGATTTCAAGCATTAGTGGAAGACGCAACAAGGCAAACCATGGCTGACTTTAAAGAAAAAAGGGCCGCCAGCCAAAACTAATTTGATTTTTATAATGTTTTGAGTTAATATGCAAAAAATGGTTTTTAAGACCATTTTTTGTTACAACTATTATGGAACGCGGTCTTACTAAATCAACAAGGAAATTTATACGGCAAGAAAAGCAACGGATCCGCTGCCAGTTTTTGGATGTTAAAAAACAGAAGGAAGAGATAGATGGTTTGTATAAAAAAATACTGGGGGAGACAAAAGTTAAAGATGTAAAAGAGGCGGCGCCGGAAAAAACGGAGGATAAAAAAGAAACGCCAAAAAAGAAACAAAAATCAACCGTCAAAAAAATAATATGAAAATCAGGGCTACAAAACATAACGGGAGAATCAATAAACGATGGCGCAAAAGCAGGGGTAAAAAATTAGCTAACATCGCCAAAAAACAATGACCATACAAGAAATTCATCATGTATCGCTTGCCATGGGGATGGACGCGGACTTCAGAGGCAAAGAAGGCGTGCAAAAACTTTTGGATAGTAAAAAGGGCAAGTTTTTAAAACTTTCTTTAAAAGAGCAGGATGAATTTGATAAAGAGTCACTGGAAAATCCTTATTTAGATTCCGGGATTTACCACATTGCCAAAGATAACCAGGAGGTAAGAAAAGTCCTAGTGGGAATTGATATTGGGCCCGAAGAGATACTGCTTGCCCGCCAGCTTGGCGATATAGATTTGGTGATAGGACACCACCCGGTGGGCAAAGGTTTGGCCCAGTTGGCCGATGTGATGGATTTGCAATGCGACGTGTACAACTACTACGGGGTTCCTATTAATATTGCCGAAGGATTAATGAAAGAAAGAATTTCTGAAGTTGCCCGGGGGGTTAATGCCATTAACCATCAAAGAACCGTGGATACCGCCCGCCTATTGCAGGTGAGTGTGATGAACTCGCATACTCCCGCGGACAACCTGGCGGCAAAATTTTTAAAAGGTTTTATTGAGTCAAAAAAATTAGAACGGGTGTCTGATGTAATTAGCGCCTTAAAAGAAATTCCAGAATATAAAGAAGCCATGAAAATCGGCGTGGGTCCTAAAATTTTTGTGGGGAGCGGGGAAAATCGTTGCGGTAAAATTGCCTTAACTGAAATTACCGGAGGCACCGAGGGCTCGCCCAAGCTCTACGAAAAACTTGCGCAAGCGGGCGTGGGAACGGTCATTGGGATGCACATTTCAGAAGAGCATAAAAAAGAGGCCGAGGCCGCTCATATTAACATTGTCATTGCGGGCCACATGTCTTCTGATTCACTGGGCATGAATTTATTTATTGATGAATTAGAAAAACAGGGAGTTGAAGTGGTGCCTTGTTCGGGATTTACACGTGTTTCAAGGGCATAAGAGTATTTGGAAGCCGCCCCGCTTAGCGGGGCGGCTTTTAACGTATGCGGTTTTTTGCTATAATACCTTGAATTACGAAATGTTTTCTATAGCGAATTTATAGCCAAAAATTGGGAAAAAGACAAGAAATATTGTTTCTATTGTCCATTTCGTAATTCAAGGTATAATAAAAGCAAAAATATGAAAAAATCAAAATCAAAAGCAATGGTAAAAAAGCCGGTTAAAAAAACAAGCAAAAAAGAGAGCATGGGAAAACTCGTTGGCAAGGTTACTCACTATTTTTCCAACATTGAGGTGGCGGTTATTCGTTTATCCGCTCCACTTACCAAGGGCGACGAAATTAGAATTGTTGGAGGCCAGGCCACCGATTTTAACCAAAAAGTGGCTTCTATGCAAATTGACCACAAAGAAGTGAAAAAAGCCAAAAAGAAAGATTCGCTTGGGTTAAAAGTCAAAGAGCAAGTCAGGGAGGGATATAGCGTATATAAAGTGTAAATGAAGATTGTGCATATAATGATTGACATTTGAAAATAAAAAAAATAGAATACATGATGCTAATTACCTTGAATTACGAAATGCACGTTTAAGAAGCTCTTTTCAGGTCTTTTCGCCAAATCTGGGCTGTAAATTCGCAATAATTCCAAAACGTAGCTTGCTACGTTTTGGAATTCTATCAAATTTCCATCTTCCAGATTTGGCGAAAATACCAAGAAACCATTTCGTAATTCAAGGTAAGTAACTATCATGGATGAAAAAATCTTTTATGTCACTAAGGAAAAATTGCAGGAGCTTAAAAAAGAGCATGAAGAATTAGTGCTTTTTGAGCGCAATAAAGTACTGGGCCAGGAAGCGCCTAAAATGCTTGAATCAGAAGATATGAATCCGGAGTTTGTCAGCTACCATGAAGACATGGATTCTTTAAGGTTAAGAATCGAAGAATTAAACAATATTTTAGAACACTACGAATTAATAAAACCCCCTTCAAAAGAAGAACAAATGTTTGTTGGTGTCGGGGCTAAAGTTTTAATGGATATTAATGGCGCCGCTGGGGAATTTGTAATCACTGGAACTTTGGAGGCAAATCCAGAATTGGGCAGGATCAGCAATGAGTCTCCCGTAGGCAAGGCGTTGCTGGGGCATAAAATAGGAGACCACGTGACCGTTTCTTTGCCGGAAAAGACTGTGTATAAAATAAAAAACATCACCTACGAAATCAGTTAATATTGATAAAACTTTAAATTGCCAAATACGGGGCTCGCCAAGAGCCCTTTTTAATTTAATGTAGTATAATGGACTATTATCATTAATAGTTGCAATATGTTTAAAGGAGTAAATCGGGTGATGCGCGCATACATTTATTGGGACCTTACCATTAATTCCGCGTGGGGATTACTGGCTCCTGTGTTTGTAGTTTTTTTAATTGGGTCTATTACCAATGGCAACATTATTGAGGGCGCGAAGGTGGCGGGCTTCGCCACGCTTTTTTATTGGATCACCAAATCAATATTGCAAATACCCATTGGAAATTATCTGGATAAAAACCATGGGGAAATAGATGATTTTTGGTTTTATGTCATCGGCACGATTATCACGGGACTGGTGCCGTTTGGTTTTTTGGTTTCCCATCTGCCCTGGCATATTTATGCCCTCAATGTGTTGCACGCGGTGGGAATGTCTATGGTGGTCCCTTCTTCGTATGCCATATTTATCAGGCACGCTGACCATGGGCGCGAAGCATATGAAAGCGGCCTGGACAGCACCTTGCTTGGCCTCGGGGTTGGAATAACCGGGGCCATTGGAGGCATTTTGGTAGCTGTTATCGGCTTCCAGTTGATTTTTATTTTAACCGGAACGCTCACTCTTATTTCGGTGCTTTTTATTTTTGCGGTCCGTCGCAATATGCTGCCAAAAGTCCAAAGTGGCAATGTGCATAAGTTTCCTATGAGAAAAAAATTCAATGAAAAATGAAGAAATTGCCAAAATATTTTACCAAATAGCCAGGTTTTTAGAAATAGACGGCGTGGCCTTCAAGCCGTACGCATACCAGCGGGCCGCCCTTTCTTTGGAGTCCCTAAAAGAAAACGTGGCGGATATGTATAGAAACGGGGGCAAAAAAGCGTTGCTTCAAATTCCGGGAGTTGGCAAAAATATCGCGGAGCACATTGAGGAATATTTAAAAACGGGAAGGATAAAAATTAACGAGGAGTTTAAAAAACGCCTGCCCGTAAACATGGACGAACTTTTAAGGATTGAAGGATTGGGCCCTAAAAAAATAAAAGCGCTTTATCAGAAGCTGGGCATAAGAAACGTAAAAGATTTGGAGCGGGCGGTAAAAAAACATGCCATAGCTCCCTTGTTTGGATTTGGCCAAACTACAGAAAAAAATATTTTGCAGGGATTGGAATTTTTAAAGCAAAACAAGGGCAGGTCGCTATTGCAAGACATTATGCCGCTGGCCCGCGATGTTTGCAGTAAATTGGAAAGATTGAAAGGAGTGGAGAAGGTAAGTTTAGCCGGGTCTTTGCGAAGAAAAAAAGAAACGATTGGGGATGTGGATTTTTTGGCGGCTTCTAAAAATCCAAAAAAAGTGATGGATTTTTTTGTGGCTTTGCCGGGGGTTAAAAAAGTATGGGGCAAAGGAGAAACTAAGGCATCAGTGCGCATGAAAGACGGTTTTGACATGGATTTGCGGGTGGTGCCAGCTAAAAGTTATGGAGCCGCTTTACAATATTTTACCGGATCCAAAGAACATAACATTGTGGTAAGAAAAATTGCCATAGAAAAGGGGCTCAAATTAAGCGAGTACGGGGTTTTTTCAGGTTCAAAAATGATTGCGGGAAAAACTGAAGAAGGAGTGTATAGAGCCATAGGGCTTCCCTACATAGAACCTGAATTACGCGAAGATAAGGGAGAAGTTGATGCCGCCTTGCAGGGCAAGTTGCCAATATTGGTTGAGTTAAAAGACATCAAGGGCGACTTGCATTGCCATTCTAATTGGAATGGCGGCCAACATTCTATAGAAGAAATGGCCGAAGCCGCCATGGCTATGGGGTACCAATATCTTGGTATTTCCGACCACACAAAAACGTTAAAAATTGAAAACGGATTAAATGAAAAACAGTTGCTGGAGCAAAATAAATATATTAAAGACCTTAATGCAAAATTCAAAATTAAAAATTATAAATTTCGCATATTGCACGGTTGCGAGGCCAACATCTTAAACGACGGTTCTATTGATATTAAAGATGAGGTGTTGGCGCAGCTTGATTACGTGATTGCGGGAGCGCACTCAACGTTGAAAATGGGAAAAAAAGAAATGATGGAACGCATTGAGAAGGCCATGAGAAACCCTCATGTGGATATTTTGGCTCACCCCACGGGAAGAATAGTCAATCAAAGAGACGAATACCAAATTGATTTTGACAGATTACTGAAAATCGCCAAAGAAACCAGCGCGATTTTAGAAATTAATTCTTCTGCCAGAATGGATTTACGAGATTTTTATGTGAGGCGCGCTAAAGCCGAGGGAGTAAAAATGATTATCAATACCGATTCGCACCATAAAGACCAGTTGGAGCTCATGGAGTACGGCGTTTCGCAAGCAAGGCGCGGCTGGGCCGAGCCCATTGATATCATAAATACTTTACCGATTGAAGAATTATTAAAATATTTTTAAGAGAAATAATTTTTCAACTTTGAACTGTCATTTTGCATTTTGATTTTTGAGTTTTGCATTTGACTATAGGGAATATGCCAAAAGAGAAATCAGCCGGGGCTATCATATACAAAATAAAGAATAACACGCCGTATTACCTGCTTTTGCATTATCCTTCGGGTCATTGGGAATTTGCCAAGGGCCATATTGAAGAGGGAGAAGATCCAGAAATGGCCGCTAAACGGGAAATAGAAGAAGAAACCGGCATCACCGACATAAAAATTGTCCCGGGATTTAAAGAGTACATCAAGTATTTTTTCCGTGATAACTATGACTTAAAAAAAGAAGATAAGCATAACGCGCCGTGGATTTTTAAACTGGTGGTTTTTTATTTGGCAAAAACCAGCGCAGAGGAGGTAATAATTTCAGACGAGCATTCTGAATTTCTGTGGTTGCCGTACGAAAAGGCGTTTAAAAAACTGACGTTTAAAAACGCAAAAAGTATTTTAAAAAAAGCCGATGACTACATTTCAAAGCAAGGTTTATTAAATAGTTAACCTTGAATTACGAAATGACTATTGAAAAAGCAAGTTTTTGCTCTTTATTGGTAATTTTGTCTCTGGCTGTGTAAAAATCTTAAAACGTAAGCGAAGCTACGTTTTAAGATTTTTCCTTCACCAGAGAAAAAATTCCCTAATAAATAGCTAAAAATCATTTCGTAATTCAAGGTTAAGCAAATTCCCAAAGGTCGCACGTTGACATACCGGGAGGTTGCCAAAAAGATTGGCAAGCCCGCGGCCTGCAAGGCGTATGGGAAATGCCTTGCATAAAAACAGAGACCCTTTAGCATTTGTTTATTTTCAATAGTAGGGTATAATTAAAGAAAATAATTTTAACGACATACTTTGAATTACGAAATGGTTTCTTTGGATTTTTCCCGATTTTTGAGATAGAAATTTGATAGAATTTTTAGGCGCGTAGCCAACGGCTACGCATGAAAATTATTGCGAATTTATAGCCAAAAATCGGGGGAAAGACAAGAAAAATTATTTTTATTGTCCATTTCGTAATTCAAAGGACATAGTAAAAAATATGGTAACAGAAAATAGGAGGCTATTTTTGTTGTTTGCCCTCTTTCTTCTGCTTTGCGTGTTGTTTGTCCAAACAAGCAATTCTGGAGACGTGATTGGCATCATGCTGCAGGGGGCAGTTGTATAGGTATAGTGAAAACAAAAAACCGCTCACGCGGTTTTTTGTTTATTAGACCTGTTGCGCATTAAGGATTTACTGTAAATTGAATCTTTCGGCAGCAAATTTGATAGAATTATGCTTGACGAGATGTTCAACGTCCCGCGGGACATTGGATATCTGAATATAATTATAGCAAATTTGCTGCTCCGAAATCTTCATTTTTCGTTACAATCCTTAATACGCAACAGGTCTATTTACTTTTTACTTCTTCTACAATTTTTTCAAAAATAACAGGATATTTTTTTACTAATTCAGACAATATTTTCCGGTCCAGCTCAATTCTCTTTTTCTTCAGTCCGTTAATAAATCTACTGTAATTTATTCCCATTTTTCTTGTAGCCGCGTTGATTTGCAGTTGCCATAGCTGCCTAAAATCTCTTTTTTTAACTTTCCTGTCCCGGTAAGAAAAAGTCCACGCGTGCCTTAATGCGTCTTTTGCCAGCTTGTATTTTGATTTTCTGCCATACTTAAACCCTTTAGCATGGGTTAGTAAATGCTTTCTATGTTTATGAGCGGTTGCCCCTTTTTTTACTCGCGTCATCCTTCTTAAAACTTAAAACTTGAAACCTGAAACTTAAGCTTTAAGATTCAGGTTTCAAGTTTTATGATGTTAGCTTTGTAAATACCTCTTCACTCGCTTGGTTTCTGATTTTGACAATTGAATCCACTTGCGGCCATTTCTTCTCATTTGCCCGGTTTTTTTTGCGCGATAATGATTCTGACCTGAAAGCCGCCGTAAAATTTTTCCGGTGCCGGTGATTTTAAATCGCTTAATTAATGCTTTTTTTGTCTTATTCATGGCCTCTCTTAGTGCGATTCCAATATACGAATGCATGCTAATAATACGAATAAAAACGCGCACATAGCGTTATTGGTATAATTAGCATGAATTAGCATATTAGCATCGCATTTACTGTTTTGAAACAATCACGGTAAATCCTTTTATTTCCCGTTTTATTTCCCGTTCAACTTTAATGGGGATAAGTTTATCAGTGGTTTCTAAAAAAAACAACACTTTATTCTTTGCCAAGTCCCCCATGGCTTTTTCTCTTCCTTTAAGCACCATGCTTACCTTCACTTTATTCCCTTCTTTTAAGAATTTTTCGGCTTGCGTGGATTTTATCTCAATATCATGGGGAGAGATATTGAAGCCAATGCGTATCTCTTTTAGCTCGGTGCGCACCACCTTTATCTTCTTCTCTTTTTTTTGCAGCGAGTAAAGGTATTTGCCATAGTTAGCTATCTTGCACACCGGGGGCTCTACCCTTTCCGTTACTTGGATTAAGTCCAGTCCTTTGGATTTTGCCAAATCAATGGCAGAAAAAATATTCATCACGCCCAGCTGCTTTCCGGTTTCATCAATGACTCTTACTTCTTTTGACCGTATGAAATTGTTGACGGGTATTCTGTCCAAGGTTTTATGTTTGGTGGAAGCGGCGATATTGAAATCGCGTCCAAATGGCTTGTTAAAATAATTCTACAAATGTATTCTGTTTTATTTTTTTGAATGCCACATAAGAAACAGACAAAATTTGTAACATCCTAATCCTCTTTATTTTGGCAATTACGCGAGGATCATAGTTGCCTATCCTGAAGATATAACACCCTTGATCTGCTTATCAGGAGTCGTCAGCAAGGATGAGCATTAAGCGTATGCTAATGCCGGTTGCTTTCTAAATAAGTTAGCAATTATGTTTTTCTGAAAGTTTAGTCAGATTTCAGAATACTGAATTTGCTTATTTTAAAAAGTGCACTTGTCGAAACGTGCGCTCCCTTATTCTATGCCTCTTCTTATGTTTCTCTCAATATCCCTTTCTTTAATTTTCTCTTTTTTGTCGAATTTTTTCCTGCCTTTCGCAAGTCCAAATCCGAGTTTTATCCTACCATTTTGCTCATAAACTTTCAAGGGGATTAAAGAAAACCCCCGCTCGCGTACCTTGCCGGCAAGGTAATCTATTTCTTTTTTATTTAACAGCAGTTTTCGCAACCGTTCGGGATTATAATCTGGCGGAGCGTTTTTTGGCTGGTAGGGAGGTATTTTGGCGCCGATTAAATAGGGCTCC
>Ga0209542_10009032_pt1 | contig 18396 bp, 22 predicted proteins | sample RifCSPhighO2_01_FD_184028 | JGI IMG/M metagenome (GOLD analysis project Ga0209542, IMG submission 184028) | Soil microbial communities from Rifle, Colorado - Rifle CSP2_plank highO2_0.1 (SPAdes) (version 2) | ecosystem: Environmental > Terrestrial > Deep subsurface > Rock core/Sediment ...
TTGGTTTTTGCAATTTCTTCTGCTTGGGTTTTACTTAATTTACCGGCATTTTCTTTTCCCGGCTTTTGCGATCCCTTTTCTTTCCCGATTGCTTTTTTAATCATCTCGGCAACCGGAGGTTTTTTAACAACGAAGGAAAACGTTCTATCTACATAAACGGTTATTACAGCCGGTAAAATTGTTCCTTTTTGGTCTGCAGTTTTGTCGTTAAACGCTTTCACAAACTCCATAATAGGAAGTCCGTGTTGCCCCAAAGCCGGCCCAACAGGTGGAGCAGGCGTTGCCTCACCGGCTTTGATATTTAATTTTATAATTGTTTTAATCTTTTTAGCCATAACTTTTATTCGTGTCATCCTGAACTTGTTTCAGGATCTAGGTTCTTGAAGAAACGAGATGCCGAAATAAATTCGGCATGACAACAAAAACATTACAATTTAGTCACCTGCAAAAAATCAAGCTCAACTGGCGTTTCACGACCGAATATGCTTACCAATACTTTTACTTTCCCTTTTGTTTCATCAATTTCATCAACAGTTCCCAAAAAGTCGGTAAATGGACCATCAACGATTTTAACAGCTTCTCCTTTTGAAAAAGCAGTTTTGTAAAGAGGCTGTTCAAGGTTCATAAACTTTTGGATTGCGTTAACTTCTTTTTCGGATATCGGAGTTGGTTTTGTGCCTGCTCCCACAAAGGAAGTTATTCCCTGTGTTGTCCTCACCAAAAGCCATGTCTCATCGTCCAGTATCATCTTTACCAAGACATAGCCTGGGAAGATCTTTTCCTTGACAGACTCTTTCTTGCCGCTTTGTACCTTAATAGTATTTCGGGTCGGGACGATTACGTCGAAAATTCTATCTTGAAAGCCCAAGCTTTGAACTCTCTGGCGCAGAGATTCCTCAACTCTATTTTCGTGCCCGGAATACGTGTGGACAATATACCATTTACCAGCATCGGATGCTGGGTTAGTTTTCTTTACTTCTTCTTTAATTTGCGTTTGTGCTGTATCCATAGTGAAAAATTTTAAATTTTTAATTTTTAATTTTCATTGAATTTTCAATGGTTAATTTTAAAACATTTAGATTTGATTTCAAATTTTAAATTTCAAATTGAAAATTATTTGACTATGATTTCTATCAATTTAGTAAATGTAAAATCCAATCCTCCTAAGAATAGACCGACAATAAGGCTTAAAAGTATAACAATTATTGTTGATCTTATAACATTTTCTCTTGTTGGCCAGACAACTTTTTTAAGTTCTTCGCTTGTTTCTTTAAGAAATGCAACAGGAGTTGTCATAAATAAATAGATATTGTTTCATTGTTATATTGTTAAATTGCTATTATAGTTGACTTGAATTCTATAAATTTTAAAAGCAATGAAGCAATGTAACAATTTAGCAATAAGTTTTATAATTCTATCAAATCTCAGTTGACATGTAAAGGGCAGAAAGGGTAGAATAAAAAGACGATAGATAATAGAAAATAGAAAGTAGAAAGTAGAACTTTGAAGGTAGAGGTTAGAAAATAGATTAAAAACTTCCATCCTCCATCTTCAATCTTCAAAATACTATCTTCTACCCTCTATCTTCTATCGTCAAGATTTAATATGAATAAGATTCGTAAAGTCGTTATCCCTGCAGCCGGGTTTGGCACGCGTTTTCTCCCCCAAACAAAAGCCATGCCAAAAGAAATGCTTCCAATTGTAGATAAACCTGTTATTCAATATGTTGTTGAGGAAGCGGTTATGTCGGGAGTAAAAGATATTATTATAGTAACAGGCGCTTTAAAACGCGCGATAGAGGATCATTTTGATCTTCCAAGCGCGGAGCTCATAAAAAATCTTGAAAATGGAGGAAAAGAAAAACTTATAGAAAGTGTTCGCGCAATCTCCGAAGTTGCTAATTTTATCTATATTCGTCAGAAAGGCCCGTATGGTAATGGTACTCCAATATTGTCGGCAGAGCCTGCAATTGAAGATGAGCCATTTGCCGTAATGTGGGGAGATGAATTCATTTATTCCAGCCCTCCAAGGCTTAAGCAAATGGTTGATGTTCATGAAAAATATGGTGGTATAGTTATTTCAGGTGTAAAAATTGGTAAGAAAGAAGATCTCAAACGATATGGGATTGCCGACATAACACCAGTTAAAGATAATGTATACAAAATCAACGCGATTGTAGAAAAGCCGGATCCGGACAGCGCGCCTTCAAATCTGGCAACTCATGGAGCATATATACTGCCTCCAGAAATTTTTGATGCTTTAAGGAGACTAAAGCCTGGAAAAGGCGGGGAAATCTGGCTTGTTGACGCGATAAATCTTTTGAGGGATGAGGGCATACCCGTGTATGCAGTAGAAATTGAAAATGGAAAATATTATGACACAGGCGACAAACTTGAGTATATGAAAACAGTTGTTGAATTGGCTCTTGAGCATCCGGATATAAACGGAGACTTTAGAAAGTTTCTTAAAGACCTGAAACTTTAAATTAATTTGAAATTTTCAATTTTTAATTTTCAATGAATTTTCAAATTTAAATTTTAAAACATTTAGATTTGATTTCAAATTTTAAATTTCAAATTGAAAATTATGAAAAAGGCTCTTCTTTTAATAAGTTCTATAATGTTCTCCTTTTTCATTCTGTTCTCCTATTTAGTTGACAAGGATATTTTTAAGCAATTTGATTTTAACACAACTGTCCGGCTGCAGGATAATATTTCGCGCAGATTTGATGAGTTTTTTTCTATTTTTAGCGATATTGGGAATTTTGAGCCAATGCTGATTCTTTTAGTTGTAATTCTTGTTTTAAGAAGAAAACTGTGGGGTGTTATCGCTTTTGGTCTTTTTGGATTATTCCATATTATAGAATTGTACGGAAAGTTTTTCGTAGACCATTTACCGCCTCCTCAATTTATGTTAAGAGTAAAGCATTTGGTAGAATTTCCGCAGTTCCATGTGAGGTCTGAGTTTTCGTATCCTTCCGGCCACGCGGGAAGAGCAGCGTTTTTAACTGTTCTGATTGGATTTTTCGTCATCAGATCAAAGAAACTAAATCAGGTACAAAAGTTAATCGTTATTGGTATTTTAGTAAGTTACGATATACTTATGTTTACCAGCAGAATCTATCTTGGCGAGCATTGGGTGTCTGATGTCATAGGCGGGGGATTGTTGGGAATTGCTTTGGGGCTATTGGGTACGTTTGTGTTATAATCCAACCATGGCGCTTGAGAGGTTTAGTGCAGAGTTTAATGTTCCAAATCTTAAACAAAAACTATTGTTAGAAAAGGAAAGAAAATTTCCGGAAATGTCCCTTGCGGGTTATCTTGGTATGAAATTTGCTGAATATGGAGCAGAAGGATTAAGAGAGACAGAAGCGGAAATATCTTCAAAAGCAAAAGCGTATTTTATAAATTTTAGTCCGCCATATAATATTAGCCATTTAGATCGAAATAAACTTGGTGATAATTATTCTGCAATTACTGTTGGTACAATCATTGAATTTATGGCAGATGCAACTAACATAGGTTTATTTAATAAACCAGAGTATGTGGAAGTACATAATGCCAGAATAAAAAATAGTAAATTTTATCAGCCGCTTTACTCCGGTCCTTCGGACGTCCAAGTGATAAAAAATGAATATTGGGAGCAATTGAGAAGGCTTGCCGAAGAAAATCCAACACTTACATCCTTTTTTACAACAAATTATCATTTAATGCCGAATTTTGTTAAATGGCACATTGAGCGTGGGGGAAGTTTTGAAGTAATAAAGAGAAGAGTTATTCCAATTTATCATTCCGTGGCCTCAAAACTTCTAACATCTTCTTAATCTTGCTAAAGTTATAGATCGAAAATCATATCGTCTCGCGCTGCGGTGGTGTTTGGGAAGATTTTTTGGGCTTTTTCTTGCGCAATATCCCGTTTTTCAAACGATGTATAAACACTTGCGTCAAAATGGGTAAGTATTAGCTTTTTAACATTTGCTTTTTTTGCAAGATTTGATGCGAGTATTGGATCAACATGTCCCCATTTATTGATCTTTGGAGCCATATCGTAAGAACATTCATGGATTAAAACATCCGCGTTTTTTGCCAACGTTACGGATTTATCACCAATTCCCGTATCTCCGGAATAAGCAATAATTTTTCCTTCCAATTCAAATCTGTAACCATGACCCCTATATGCATGGTAGAGTTCTATGCAAGAAACCGGAAAAGGAAGATTGTTATTTTTTTCCGAGAGTTCGTGTAGATGAACTTGGTAATGTAGATTACTAATGTTTTGTATTTCATTTTTAACACTAATAGTATAAGGAGGATGAACAAGAGTTTCGAAATCTTTTTTTCGGTCCTTTGCGAAGCAAATATTTAGTCCTTGTTTAAATTTAAATTTAGCAAGAGTATGAAATCCGGAAACATGATCTATATGAAAATGGCTGACAAATAAATATATTGGTTTATCTTCTTTAATATATTTATCAAGTTTGTAAATTCCATTTCCGGCATCAAGAACAACATAATAATCTTTGCTGTCAAGAAGAATGCACGGAGTGTTTCCGGTTGGAGTTGTATACCATCCATTGGTGCCAAGAAAAACAATCTTCATATCTATACAAATTATACATAATTTAAAAGGTTTTAGGCAATTGTTGGAATATGGTAGAATTGTTTTGCGATGGGAGCTTCTGGAGTTAAAACTTATCTTGGCGGAAAAAGAAAGTTTGTTGCCATTTCGGTTATCTTCGTTATTGGACTCATGTCTTTGTTGTTATTTATTGGAGGCGGAAATCAAGATGTTATCAAAAACAAGGAAGCAACAAAACCGGATGTTGCAGATTTGCAAACGATTCAGCCAACAAACACTCCAACTCCTAAAGAAGAATCAACTGTTAGATCGGGTATTCGACAGCATGCAACATTAGTAAAAGTGGTTGATGGAGATACGATTTCAGTTTCGATAAACGGGAAAAATGAGACTGTTAGAATCATAGGCATAGATACACCGGAAGTTGTTGATCCAAGAATTACTGTTGAGTGTTTTGGCAAAGAAGCATCTGACTTCGCAAAACTTACTTTGCAAGATAACAAAAAATTATTATTAGAATCTGATCCCACACAAGGAGAAAGAGACAAATATCAAAGACTTCTTAGATACGTTTGGATAGATGACGTAACGGATTTTGGTAAGCTGATGATTAATGGCGGTTATGCTTCTGAATATACCTATAATTTGCCTTATAAATATCAAAGTGAATATAAGCAGGCAGAAAAAAATGCCCGCGAGGCAAAGAAAGGATTGTGGGCAGATGATGCATGTGTCTTGGGCGCTCAAGTTTCGCCGAGTGATACAAGTGGAGACATGGATTGTTCGGATTTTAAAGTTCAAGATGAAGCACAAACATATTTTGAAGGGAAAGGCGGAAGCCCAACCAATAATGCAGATAGATTAGATTCAGACCACGATGGAATCGCCTGCGAAAGCTTGCCGTAAGCGACTATGTTGGAAAGTGTTTTTTATTGGTTATTGTCAGTTTGTTTTCCTGAATTGGAGAAAGAGGCATACTATTAAGATATATTTGTTCTGCAAGCTTAAGTCGTACTCCATTAAGTAGACACGGAGATGTCGGTCCAAAGTAAGGCAGGATTTTTGAGCTTTCGAGTACTCCTGCAGGGTCTATCGTTAAAGAAGGTTGATCCGGAAGATCTAATCTGGTCCAAGCATGTAAATTTTTAGGGTCGTTGGGATAAAGCATCACTTTAACATTAGCAATCGGAATGTGTTGTCTTACCAAATTTCTTGCTTGTGTTGCCAGCTCGACAGTCTCCGCGCAATATCCAGGCAACCAAAGATTTCCTGTTCTTTTAAATAAGTCTGCAAGAAGGGAGCTGAAGGCTCGTTTGGTCTTTGGGTTGAGTCCCCGTGTGTTAACAAATGTTTGAAATTCCTCAAAGGATTCAGCAGGCGCACACATCAGACTAAGAGGGTCAATTCCCGGATGGTCAGGAAGTTGACGATAATAATCTTTTAATAATAATGGCTGCTGTTCTTGTAGCACGCATGGGATTATAGCACGAAAGCGCAAGGCTTGATCGACTATGTTGGAAATTATTGCAAAAATTTACTTGCTTGTAAGTTCTTTAAATTTATTGGAGGCTTGTTTATCTACGGCGTTTTCAATAAAGTTTGGTAGATTGGTAAAATATGGACTAATTAGCCTTTCTTTAAGAAGAAAATATGCTCTTTGTCCGGCAATAAATTTTAACCCATCTTGATGAGGACTGCCGGTAAGAAGCCAACTTCCCATAAGCTCAATTGTTCTTACGCTATCAGGATCTGTTTCCAATTTAGGTTTAGTATAATCTGCTGCTGGTAAACTATTGCTAGCATTAGCGGCAATTAGTGCACTGGCGCTAATTTTCGCAAGTGCCTCATCAGCACCGAGGGATACAGCAAATGCTTCTATGTATTTTGTTCTCCTTAGGATTGCGTCTTCAGGCGTGAAACGATTTTCCCTGCTCATGAAAAAGATAGTACCATAAAGGAAGATAAAAATCAACTATAGGATCATGGCAGGGTCTTAGCAACTATACAGTCGTATTTTCGAGAATTTTGCGAAGGCACTTCTAATCGGTGATAATTAATTTAAGAAGTTAAGCCAATATGCGCTTCAATTTTTTTAACTCTTCTTTCTAATCTAACATCTCCTTCGTCGTAGTTTTTCACAGTAAGATCCACGGTTTTCTTAAGATATCTGAGGTCTTTTTTAATAGGTTTTAATTTTTTTTCCAATTTTTCTTCCATAATTACATCAACTTCTTCATGTACAACACCTCTAATTTGATTTAAGTCGGATTTTGTTAGCATAAATTCATTATTAAGAAATTGTTAAGATTTTTCAAGAGTACAAACTATGTCAAGATAAGCAGACAGTGAGTAGAAATGAAACAAAGGACAACTATGTTGAAACTTATTTTAACCAGCAACACTTCGGAAGTACAAGGTAGAAATGAGGGTAAGAAGAGACATAGTACCAGCTAAGCCATTGCTTCCCATAATAAAACGGTCTCTAGTAAAAAATCCGTGCAGCGCAAAGCCGTATTGAATAAGGACAAGTATTACCAAAAAACCTACTGATAATCCTGCCGTTTGATGTGTTTGCCAAATCTGCAAAAGTTGAGGAAGTATCATTAATGGATTAACGATGCTTACAGCCCAAATGACCCTTGACCAATATATCTTTTTAGCAAACTCTTCTCTTTTCATGCCTTTTTAGTATAGCAGAAAAACTACATTAGCAGGGCTGCCCCGATTCGAACGGGGAAAAGCAGTTTTGGAGACTGCTGTGATAGCCGTTTCACCACAGCCCTATATCTGCATTTTATCAAATTATGCTATCAATTAACAGTTTTATTCTACTTAAGTTTTTCTGTTTCCTTATGTTCTGTCACACAAATCTTTCCTTTCGCCTTTTCAGCCCCGCTCAGCGGGGTTCGTACACGGCTCAAGGAGCGATTAAGCGGGACGTCGCATTATTTTAATTTTTCGGTCTCACGGTGATCCGTGACTTTCCTACAGTGTTTGCAGAACTTTTTAAGCTTTAATTTTTCAGGCGTATTCAATTTATTTCTAGTTGTTATGTAATTTCTGTTTTTGCAAACAGTACAAACCATTCCTATTTTTACTCTGTGTTCTCCTTTTGCTGCCATAATTTCCTCCTCCTTTCTTTTTTGAGCCGACAGTGGGAATCGAACCCACACTCAAGTCATTACCAATGACTCGTTTTACCACTAAACTATGTCGGCGCGAAGCCGCGTTTGACGCGGTGCTGGGAGAGGGAATTGCACCCCCGGAGTCCTTTCGGACGCGTGGTCTACAGCCACGTGCGATTGCTGCTCTGCCATCCCAGCAAGTAACTTTATCTTTGAGCCTCCCAGTAGAATCGAACTACTGTCATATGTTTATCCCAGAAAAATCGTTTTGCTTGCCAGAGCCGAGACCGGGATTCGAACCCGGGACCTGCTGTTTACAAAACAGCTGCTCTACCACTGAGCCATCTCGGCAAGCCGATTTTACGGGATCCCGTAAATCTAAGCCAATTTTATCAAAATTGGCAAGATTTTACTGGGACAAAATCTTTCCTCTGCCATTGAGCTAGGGAGGCAAGCAGAACTCATTTTACCAAAGAGAAGAGAATAGAACAAGTATAGAAGACTAGATCCCGAAATAAATTCGGGATGACAATGACGGAAAGATAAATACGCTCCTTAATACCGAGGATGATTTTGTTTCTCCCAAAGATTTAAATTAGGAAGGCTTTCTATCCCGCCACGGCGGGACGGAAAAGCACCTTGTTGTCCCGCTAAGCGGGACTACCTCAAGAGAATTAAATATGTAGAGAAAAATTAAATCATCTCTAATACCAAAGAGCAATGTCAGTATACAAAAGTCCTGTCAATAATGTCAATCCCTTCGGCAAGCTCAGGATTGACCCTGAGCAGAATCGAATGGGTCAATTCCCCAATTTATTGTAATTTATTGCAATAGGAGCTCTGCTGAATTGGTTGATTTTAATGCGGAATTTTCAAGCCCTTCCGCAGTTACAAAGGTTCTTGGAAGAAAAGTAATAGCTGACGAGACAGAAGAAATTTCCGACTCGAAAGTAAGAATTGCAAGCGCACCGTTTTCTTGCTTGTTCCGTTCAGTTGCATGAACGGGGCTAGCGCTTTCGGATGCAGAAAGAGCATAAGATATTTTTCCGATATCATAATTGATTTTGTTAATAACTACGTTTGGATTTTTAAAAAAAACGGATGGCGTTATATTAACATTTGTTAAGATAGCAGGGTCGAAGGCAAGCTCAAGTTGCACTGCTGTTACTTTGTTTGTTCCTGTATTAATTAAAATTGGAAGTAAATATGTCTTAGGATATGAAGAGGTCGAAGCAATTTCAAGATTGCCAAACAAAAGAGAAGTATCTGGGGCAAAAGGTTTTTCAATCGCAACTGTTGGCGTAGGAGATTGGTTTATGTTTATATTGCTGTAAATAGATTTGTTTAGAGCAAGAACCAATAATCCGCCTGCAATGAGGAAAAGTACAATTATTAAAATTAGCGTGGACTTAGACATATGGTCATTCTATCATATCCCAAGAAGTTTTTCGGAGAAAGACAATAGATTGCCAATAATACTCCCAAGCGAAAAAGGTCCGGCATTAAACATTAGAAGAAATAGTATGATGATAAATCCGATTGAAGATAAAGACAAGTAGGCGTTGGCTAATTCTTTTGGAAGAAGAAGTGAGAAGACTTTTGATCCATCAAGCGGTGGAATTGGGAGGAGATTAAAAATTGCAAGCAGAAGATTTAAATGCGCGATTGTCAGGAAAAGCCAATGTACAATAGACAAAGTAATATTTGTTGCAGGTAAAACTAAATTCAATACATGAAACACGATAGTAGCCAAAACAGCCAGGATAATATTGGTTAGAGGTCCGGAAAGCGCGACCAGAGCAATATCTTTTCTTCCTTCTTTTAAGTTAAACGGGTCTATCGGAACCGGTTTGGCAGCCCCAAAAATTACAGGCGAACCTGAAAACATTAACACAATAGGAAGTAAGATGCTCATGATAGGATCAATATGTTTTTTTGGATTTAAAGTAAGCCGACCCGCAAGTCTTGCTGTCGGATCGCCAAAACGTTCCGCGACATATCCATGGGCAATCTCATGAAGAATTGCGGAGAAAATAAGAATAACAAGACTTACGAGTCCGAATATCAATTCCATATTGTTTAGTTTACTACTCTATGATATCATATCTTTCTATGAGCGGCATGAAATGTTTTAATTGCGGAAAGGGTGTAATGTATGGACACGCTGTGTCTCATGCAAAAAACAGGACAAATAGACTTTTTAAACCAAACCTTCATGCTGCTAAAATGGTGGTAGACGGCAGATCTTTGCGTGTCAGACTTTGCACAAAGTGTCTAAGAATGATTAAGAAAGAGATTAAGGAAAAAATCGTAAAACCCCAAGCCTCAGTCGCCCCAGTTGCTACGGCTTAACAGGTGGTTTTTGTTCTGGTAGAATTATTTGTACTGCGTTTTGTCCGACAAGGTATTTGATGTAATCAATAAGATTGTTAAACTCGCCAACTTCGGATGCTAAATTCTGTTTGGATATATCATTTGGGACTTCTTTTGATCGTCTAGAAAAATCGTTACGTTTATTTTCTATAAACCTACCGATATGAATTTTTTGGGCCCCTAGTTTAAATCCTTTCTTAAATTCGTTTATCATGTCTAGCGCGTCGTTCATAACTCTGTCGTTAACGTGGCCTATTTTATGAAGCTTTTCAGCAATTTTTAGAGACGATTCGCGAGCCTCTTGATACACTATATATAAAGGATTGTCAGCCGCCACGGAAATATGCAGTTTTCTATCTTTTCCTTCGCCTTTTATCAACATGTGCTGGTCTAATTGAAGATCTCCCTTTGAAAATTTTTCTAAGACTTCAGGAGAAATAGGTTTTGGTTCAGGGGATAGAGATTTAGGTACGTAACTTGTCTCATTCATACGTTGATAGTCTTATTTTAATTCTTTATTTATTATTGTCAAGCTTAGCTTGAGTTTAATCCCACTCAGCGGGATTGTCAAGAAGACCTAGTTTTGTTAAGATTTCCTTACCAACTTTTGGGTATCCATTGATGAAATCTTTATAATTCATTGGTTTTTTGCCTTCGACCTGAATTTTTTCTCCTGGTAAAAACTTAATTCTTAATTCTTGACTCTTAATTCTTATCTTAGTCCATGCACTTGGCCATGGATAATATGCTCGCATCATTCTTTCAATTTCTATTTTTGATTTTTGACCCGCTTCGCCGCGAGGCGAGTATTTGATTTTTGATATATCTATAAATCCATCTTGGCGCGTTAAGTGTTTGGTGTAAGTGGCATTTTTGTGATTTTGCGCAACAGGTTTTAGATTGCCATCTAAATATTTATTAAGAATACCGGGTAACATTTCTGCTCCTTTTCTAAATAGCCTTTCATACAAAGATTCAGCGGTATCTTGGGGTAAAATTTCTTCTTTTTCCTGTGCAAAGATAGGTCCATGATCAATTTCCTCGTCTAGTTTCATAATGCTTACTCCTGTTTCTTTTTCACCATTTATAATCGCCGTTTGAACCGGTGTTGGCCCGCGATATTTGGGTAAGAGAGATGGATGAATGTTTATTATGCCTTTGGGAAATATGTTTAATATTTCATTTGGGATAAAAAGGCCGAAATCTGCCAGCATTGCAAGTTGGCAATTAACATTTGACAATTGACTGTTAAGTTCTGGGTCAGAAAAGCTGGAAACGGAAAGATAGGGGATTTTGTTTATTGCGCAATAAGATGGTATTGGGTCGGTTGGGTTTTTTTCGGTAGTTACAGCAAGGGCAAGGTCGAAGTTTTTTTGCAAAACTTCAATTATTGGAATTACAAATTTCGACGAACCAAAGAATATAATTTTTAATTTTAAATTTTTAATTTTCATTGAATTTTCAAATTTAAATTTTTAAACATTTAGATTTCATTTCAAATTTTAAATTTCAAATTAAAAATTGTCTTAGATTTCTATCTCCTCAAAAACATCTTCTCCTTTTTCGTCTTTGCGAGATTTGTAGAGGATTCCTTTTTGCTCCAAGACTCTTTTTGGGAAAAGAATACCATTTAAATGGTCTATTTCGTGTTGAACAATTGTTGCGAATAATCCTTTAAATGTCCGGATGTGTGAGTTTTCTTTTTCGTCAAGATACGAAATTGTGATTTTAGGATCGCGAATAACCTCTCCCCAGATGTTAGGCAAAGAAAGACAGCCCTCCAGCTTCTTCGAGGAGTCGCGGAACTTTGCGGAACCGGACGCGGAACTACGCTGAGTCTTACTTCCGCGTTGTTCTGCGTTGAGTTCTGGTTTTTTCTGCGCTATGACAGGGTTAATAAATACCTGAATTTTTGTTTTTGGTGTTGGTTTAACAATAAATATTTGAAGAGAGCGTCCTACCTGCGGAGCGGCAAGACCTACGCCTTCCGGGTCTTTTGCCGCAAGAAGCGTTTTTTCCATTTCTCCGACTAGTTCTAAAACAGTTTTATCTATCTTAGAAATCTGCTTTGCCAGATACCGTACGGCAACTGGCTTTGCAGATTGGGCAAGAATAGATTGTGGTGCTGTTACAATCTTTAACACAAGGTAATTATACCATGCTTTATTTGTTCTCCCAAGTTTTTAGAGATTCTTGGGCCGCGGCGTCGTCTGATGCGATATGGGTGAGTATAAAATCCATTTGCTCAATTGCTTTAAGTTGGTTATCCAAATTAACTACGTTACCATCTTTGTCCAAAGATTCCTCGTGGTAAAAAAGGCCAAGAGCATAATACGCATCTCGATAATCCGGTTTGAGTTTTACAGTATTGTTAAGAACTTCTATTGCTTTTTTGGTGTCGCCATTTTGCCCATATAAAACACCTAGGTTGTAGGAAATATTTGCATCTGTTGGCGCAAGCTCAGATGCTTTTTTAATTGCTTCAAGCGAAACTGATAGAAACGTTGAATCTATTTGACCTAATGAATAAAACACCCGGACTCTGCTCTTCCAAAAAACTACATTATTTGGGTATTTTGAGGTTATGAAATCGCTTAACGATATAGCATTTTGAGCAAGGTTGTTTGCAAAATTTGCGGAATCTGTTGATATTTTTGTGTCATCCTGACTAAGTAATGCTCCCGCTAAGATAGCGTTGTTAATGGCAAGCTCGTCTTTAAAAACCGGTTCTCCGCCTCGTATATCAACCGCTTTTTGTAAATGAGGATATGCTTGTTGGTATTCACCGGCTCGATCAAGATTGTATCCAAGACTGTATGCTTTGTCTGCAATCCAGAACCTGAATAAAGTTAGAAGTAAGTAGCATGAGGCAATAATTACGAAAAATATAAACGTCCATTGGTACAGCGATATTCTATTAACAATTCCTGATTCACTTTTCGGGAATATAAATTGTTTTTTGGGTTGTAACATTCCTCCCAAAATAAATACAAAGATAGGAATCATAAACAGATAGATGTTGGTGATTACTACAGAAAAGCCGAAGAAATTGGTGATAAGGATTGAGAGATAACCAGCTAGGAGAGCAAGAGTTAAATTTCTAATTGACCTAATTTCTAATTGACCTAATTGGGATTTAGAACTTGGGATTTGATTAGAAATTAGAAATTCAGATTTAGAAATTTTCTTGAAGACTAGAAGAAGGAACCAGCCTATCATTAAAAGATAACTTCCTAAGCCGAAAGCCCCTGTTGTCGCAAGATAGTTAAGGTATTCATTGTGCGCTTTGTTATAGAGAAAATTCCACTCGGAGGTTAGATTGTGGCTGAGGGGTCTAAATCTATAATAAGCAGAGGCAAATGTTTCAACACCGGTACCAAAAATTGGATATTTTAGCCACGCATCTATTGCGCCTTTCCAAACAATAAGCCTAATCTTGCTGGAATCTGTACCGCCAAATTCGCCGGCATGAGGTTTGGTCGTTACTTCTTGTTTGGGAGGGGTGGAAGAAATGGAAGTTTTGATCCCGTTTAACATGAATTTATTAAGCTGGGAAAATGGCTGGCCAACGAAGAACGTAATGGCGAAAAATACTAATATTAAAATTGAAAATTTTCTGATTTGTTTTCTTTGCGTCCAAAAATAAAGAATAAAGAAAAAGGCTAAAGAAAACCACGCGGCAAGAACACCTGAACGCGCTCCGGTATAGAGAAGATCAAGATAAAAAAGAGCGGAAAGTAACAAGAAAATCCAAAATCCGAAATTCGAAACTCGAAACAAATTCGAATTTCCTAAATCTAAATGCTCAAAACGTTTTGTATTTTTGTCATTTGAATTTTGGTATTGTTTCGGATTTGGTGCTTCGGATTTCGAATTTTTAATACAAAAGGCGATAGATATAGGGAGAAGAATAGCCAAGTATGCTGCGAGCCAATCGGGTTGGCCGAGTGTTGAAAAGATGCGAACCATAGGCTGAAAATCCGCAGTCCAACAGGAGACATCTAGAGTCCCTCTAAAAATAAGACATGTTGGGTCGTAGCCAAAATGCGAGGGTAAACCCCATAACGCCACAACTGCGCCAGATATAAGACTTACCAAAAGAAGGCGTTTAACCATTGAGACGATTGCTAAGTTTGATACGAATGCATAATACAAAAATATGTAAGCTACTATAGATAGCAGTCCGCCGTTAAATCTGGAATAATATCCCCAAACCGAAACATGCATATCCCAGGAAAAAATAGTTGAAATAATTTGAGAAAGAAGAAAAAGGAGAATTGGAATGTCAAGAGGAGTTCTGCAAAGCAGAATTCTCCTTTGGAGAAGCATTTTTGTAAACCAAGATCCGGCAATAATTATTGTTAAGCCGTATGTCAGCCACATCTTGTTAAATTCAAAAAGTTCATATGTATCGCTGGCAAAGGTTAGAGGAACTAAAAAGAAAAGAGCGTAGAAGGAGTATTCTATGATGCGATTACAGATTTTAAGAATAATCATTGTTAAATTGCCCGCCTTGCGGCGAGGCAGGTTATATTGTTAAACTGTTGTTGGCTTTTAAATTGGTTTACTAATAGCAATATAGCAATGAAGCAATTTAGCAATATCCTAAATCCTACCATATTGGCAAAGGAGAGGCAAGGTGATATGATGAAGCAAGATCAGACGGTAGATAATAGAAGGTGGAAGATAGTATTTTGAAGATGGATAATAGAAAATAGAATCTACCTTCAATCTTCTAGTTTCAAAACCTATTTTCTATTTTCTACCATCTATCGTCAAGTTACAACAAGAAACTATGTTTGATAAATTTTTCTCTCTTTTCTCCCATGACATTGCTATAGATTTAGGAACCGCTAACACGCTTGTGTGGGTTGGAAAGAAGGGGATTGCAATACGCGAACCATCGGTAATCGCAAGGCATAAGAAGACAAAAAAGATTATTGCAATAGGCGGCGAAGCGAAAAAAATGGTAGGCAAAACACCGGCATCAATAGTAACAGTTAAACCATTAAGGGGTGGGATTATTTCGGATTTTGACGCAACAACTGCCATGATATCACATTATATACAAGCGGTTCATGAAATTGGCAGTATTTTACCAAGCGTTCTGGTGCGCCCCAAAGTTGTTATTGGCATTCCGTCTTCGGTTACAGAAGTTGAACGTAGGGCTGTTTGGGAAGCAGTTTTGACTTCCGGTGCAAGACAAGCGCATTTAATAGAAGAACCAATGGCAGCGGCAATTGGAGAGGGCATTTCGGTTTTCTCGCCAACAGGAGTAATGGTTGTTGATATTGGAGGAGGGACAACAGAAATTGCTATCATCTCGTTAGGCGGAATTGTGGTTAGCAGATCACTGCGGCTTGCGGGCGCCGACATGGACGAAGCGATTATGCATTACATAAGGTTAAGGCATGGGCTTATTCTTGGAGAGCGGACAGCTGAGGATTTAAAAATACAAATAGGAAGCGCGTTTCAAAATCAAAGATCATCCCGATTAAATCGGGACAAAGATCAAAAACAGGGAGAGAAAGAGATTATGGGTGAGAGGATGGCGGTTGTGAGAGGAAGAGATATTGAAACAGGGCTTCCAAAGAGTCTTCGCGTTACAGAAGTTGAAGTAAGAGAGGCATTATCACCTGTTATCTCTCAAATAGTTGAAGCAATAGCAGAAGTATTGCAGGAAGCGCCGCCAGAGTTGACAAGCGATATTTTAGAACATGGAGTTCTTCTTACAGGCGGAGGATCTTTGCTCCCCGGAATTGAGCATCTAATAGTTGAGCGAACCCGCATCCCGGTTATAAGATCATCAGATCCTCTAACATCTGTTATCAGAGGAACAGGGAAAGTTTTGGAGAACGAATTGCTTCTTAAAAGAGTAAAAGTCACCGGCGGTCTTCAGTAATAAAACATAATCTTTCATAAGCTTGCATAAGAGCGCAAATTATCATAAAATACGAGTTTGTATGAATAGACGAGAGCTTACCCCATATCACAGACGTTTGGCAGATGATCTTAAGTTTTTTCCAGATAGGTCAGAACGGCAACAATATCTTGACCTTGAAAGAGATACAGAACAATACAAGCTTGCAAAGGAGCATATTAAGACAAGGGTTTGGTCTCGGATAAAACCTATCTTGCCAGCGGAGAAAATTTGGGAGCTACCTATTCCCAGTGAGGGAAAAACAGAAAAGTTAGTAGATTCTGTATTGTTAAGCGTATTTGAAAAATTACCTGGACAAAAAGATCCAGATTTTTTGGCAAGAGAGGTATTAAGCGAATATAACGATTTGTCAAAAGGAAATGCTAAAGAAAAAAAGAGCGCGAACGATTTGGTAACTGAAACAGCTTCAGAATTGCTACAAAATCCACAAGGTATAATTATTGCTGAAAAAGCTTGGAAGACGGGTGAAGTTGCACGAAATGGCGCTCAGGAACCGAAAGAACCGTTTTCCAAAAAAGTAAAGGAAAAAACGCAAAGGATTATAAAAGACGAATGGGAAAGCATAACGCCAGACGAGCTTGCTGGAATAGTTAGGGTTTACTCAAACAAAGATGAATTCCAAGAAGCTGCTAGAAAATCCGCGGAAGATTTGCTTACTAATTATTTTAAAGGTCCAAAAAGTCGTAATCAAAGAATAGATGCTTATTACAATTTTGTATCAGGAGTATTGGATTTAGTAGGAGAAAATGAAGCGTTTGGAGAAGGTATGAAGATAGCGCTTTATGCTACAGATATCCTACCAAAAAAACCAGGCCTCGCAGAACAAGTTCTTTTATTAAGCTTGCCTTATAGGGAAGATCCAAAATCTCTCAAGAAGGCGCTTGTTGTCAATTACGTAATTAGTCAATTACGTATTACGGGATTAGGTGATCTTGAAAAGTTCTATCAGGCTAGGAAAGATTTTGTAGAGTCGCCTGAAGCAGTAGAAGAACTACGAAAAAAACAAGTACGCGTGACAAGGGAAAAAGGTCATGGTTATGTTAAGGAGCTGAATGATAAAATGTTAGATTTTTTCCGTACTGTAGCATCTCCTTTGCCCAAAGCTGTAAGAAACGCATTAAAAGATATTTGGCCTTTTGATCTTGCTTTTGATGAAACTGATCCTTTAAATCAAAAATTTCAAAAGGTACAGCTTCAACTTGCATCATCTAAGCAAACGCACTAGAATGATTGCATGCGGAAAAAGGAACGTTTGGTCTTTACTTTTTTTATTTTCCTGGTTTTATCAATTATCATTTTGGTTCTATCTGTTTTTGGTAAGCTGGTATTACCGCAATCATTTTTGGAAAAGGGTGTAGCTTTTCTGCCAAAAACATTTTTCGGACTTTTTCAAAGGATTCCATTTATTTCCGAATCCGAGCAACTAAAAAAACTCAAACAGGAGAATTTAAGCTATATTTCTTCGCTTGTTGATCAAGAGCGACTTAAAAAGGAAAACGCAGCTCTTCTTTCCCAATTCCAACAACAGGATATTCAAACTCTTAGCCTTTTGCCTTCAAAAATAGTTGGAGCTCCGGGATTTATCCCGGGCGTTACAACCCCTGCAAATTTTATCTTGGATAAAGGCGCAAAAGACAATGTTGAGGTTGGGGACAGCGTAGTTGTGAAAAATAATTTAATAGGTAAGGTGAGCAAGGTTTCCTCCCGTCTTTCAAAAGTTGATGTTATCACTAATTCCTCTATAGTACTTTCTGCCAAAACTATTAGCGGCGCGATTGGCGTTGTTAAGGGCGGGGCATCGGATAAAATAACTTTGGATAATGTTTTGCCGTCTCAAAATTTAAAGATTGATGAGCTTGTTTTAACAAAAGGGGATGTTGACATAGCAGGTTCTGGTATTCCGGCAGATTTGGTAATTGGGAAAATACAATCAATAGAAAAAGTACCTACGAATATTTTCCAAAGAGCAGAAGTAAAAAGCCTTATAAATTTAACGAAACTTTCAATCGTTTTTATTGTTATACTACCTGAATAAAATGTGGTTTATTTTAGTATTGATATTCTTTTTTCTAAGCGTTCTTGAAGCGATTACAACGCTTCCTTTAGTGTTTATTTTGCTTCTTTGTTTGTATATTGTTTTTGAGAGGACTTGGATATTTACGATAGCGTTTTTTACAGGATTGTTTTTGGATTTGTATTTAGTCAGAACTCTTGGCCAGACTAGTTTATATTTTCTAGTATTTCTTATTGTGATTTTATTGTATGAGAGAAAATTTGAGATAAAAACAAAACCCTTTGTTTTCTTTGTCTCTTTTTTGGGAAGCCTTGGGTACTTATTGATTTTTCGGTACGATTATATCTTTTGGCAAGCGGTAGCAA